>Ga0210025_1000013_pt1 | contig 324877 bp, 297 predicted proteins | sample CryGeyme20150102_FD_183989 | JGI IMG/M metagenome (GOLD analysis project Ga0210025, IMG submission 183989) | Groundwater microbial communities from Crystal Geyser aquifers in Utah, USA - Crystal Geyser metaG 2015-0102 (SPAdes) (version 2) | ecosystem: Environmental > Aquatic > Deep subsurface...
CGCTCGGCGGGCTTTTTTGGACTGGAGTGTTTTGGTTTCATGCTTCGTTCCTTCGTCACTACGATGAAACCAAAACACTCCTTAAATCACAACATCAATTTGGTGACATAGGTGCTGACGGGGAACAGCGGGACAGGTCCTCGGTGAAATCGCGCTGTTCGACGGTGGCGACCGAACGGCTACGGTCACCGCGATCGAGCCGACCTCGGCGCTTTCGATCACGCGCGACGCGTTTGAAGAAATTCTGGCGAAGCACAAGAATATGGCGCTGCGGCTTTTGAAGGTCATGGCCAAGCGGATCCGGATGGCGAACAGCATGATCGAAGGCGATCGGGCATACACCTCGGGACCACGGCTGGCGCGCTATCTGTTACGGCTTTCGGTGGTCGGCGCAGAAGAGGGGCGACTGAAACTGGACTTGAGCCAGAGCGAACTCGGCAATTTTGCCGGAATGTCGCGCGAACATATTAATCGGCAGCTGTCGGCCTGGTCGGAAAGCCAGATCGTGGCGGTGGAGAGCGGGAAGGTCCGGATATTGGACCATGCCATGCTGTCCCACATTGCCGAAGCAGATTCTTGACGACAATTGGCCTTTTGCGACCCGGGCTAATTATCGTCGAGAGTGACACCAAGCGGGTGTCAGGGGCAGTCGGATCCTCATCCGGCTGCCCCATTTTATTCAGGATATGAAAAAGGCAGCCAGATCGCTCTGGCTGCCTCCGTATTTGGTTAAAAGACCGGCTTAAGCGGCTTTGTCTTCTTTTTTATTCCGCTTGTCCGCGATCTTCGTGACATTATCGCCCTTGTTGATGGCGATGGTTTGCGGCCGCATCGCTTCTGGAATTTCCCGGACCAGATCGATGACCAGCAGGCCATCGGCCAGCTTGGCATTTTCGACGCGAACGAAATCAGCGAGTTCAAAACGCCGTTCGAAGTTGCGGTTGGCGATGCCCATGTGCAGGAACTGCTTGCTTTCCTGATCTTCGGCATTCTTGTTGCCGGCGACGAGCAGCAGATTCTGCTGGGCGGTGATTTCAATTTCGCCTTCCTTGAACCCGGCGACGGCAAGCGTGATCCGATATTGATCTTCGCCGCTGCGTTCAATGTTGAACGGCGGGTAATTTTCGGATTGCTGCGCGCGGGCATTATTTTCAAGAAGGTCGAACAGCCGGTCAAAACCTACGGTTGAGCGGCGGTAGGGGGTAAAGTCAAAACGATTCATATCTATATCCTCTGCAATTGAGCAATGTAAATTCGGACCCGCACAGGCGGCATCCGGTTCGCTAATGTGAAACCCTGATGGCGTTCCACAGCAATAAGATATGATCGACTTGTCGAATTTCAAGACCAATAAAAGGTCCGAATCCCAGTAACTTGGAAAATTTATTGGCAAAAAAAACGCCCGGATGCCGATAAGCACCCGGGCGAAAATGGTGACGAAATTAATTCGTCCCCTGTTTTCCCGTCCTATTCAACGCCGCTTGTCCCCCAACATTTGGCGGAACCGGAAAGGATCCCTGAACCATGACCCGTTATTCGAGACGATTGATTCTGTTACCAAGTGTGATCGAATGACATAAATTTGTCATGATAAATTTGGCGGATTTCAAAGATTGGTCGCCGCTTGTGTCATATCGGCAACAGCAGATTAACCACCATGCCACTTGCTTGCCCCGACCAGCGACCGTAAAGGCAGGGAAACCCGATCCAAGGAAGTCTCCGCAAGTCATGCTCCTATCCCGTTACGAATGGGTCATCGCAAAACGCTATCTGTTACCCGGCAAGGGGGAGGGGTTCATCTTCCTCGTTGCCAGTATCAGTCTGGTCGCGGTCATGCTCGGCGTCGCTGCGCTGATCGTGGTGATGAGCGTGATGAACGGCTTCCGCGCCGAACTGTTTGACAAAATCGTCGGCCTGAATGGTCATGCCGTTATTCAAGGCTATGGTGGCCGTCTGCCGGACTGGCGCGATCTGCTCAAGGAAACCCGCGAGACCAAGGGCGTGGTGTCCGCCTCACCATTGATCGAGCAACCGCTGCTGACCACGTTCAATGGCCGGGTGGAAGCCATATTGGTGCGCGGAATGCTGGTTCCCGACATATTGAACAACGAGACGCTCGACGGCAAAACCGTCGCCGGGGACCTGGCGCGCCTTGAGCCAGGCGCGGGTCGTGTCGGTATCGGTAGTCGGCTGGCGACGACGCTTGGCGCGCAGCTTGGCAGCCGGATTACCATCATCAATCCGCAGGGGCGCTCGACGCCATTCGGCACAGTCCCCCGGGAGATCGCCTATGATGTCGCGGCGATATTCGAGGTCGGTGTCTATGATTATGACAAGGCCTTTGTGATCATGCCGATGGAGGACGCGCAGACATTGCTGTTGCTAGGCGACCAGATCGGGATGATCGAAATCAAGACCGATGACGCTGATAATGTCGGGAAAATCATTGCCCCCTTGCTGCCAAAAGTTGCGGATCGCGGCGTGATTACCGATTGGCAAACCATGAATGCGTCGCTGTTCGAAACGCTGCAGGTCGAGCGGGTGGTGATGTTCGTCATCCTGTCGATCATCATCCTGGTGGCCGTCTTCAACATATTGTCGTCGCTGATCATGCTGGTCCGGGCCAAAACGAGGGATATCGCTATTCTCCGCACAATGGGCGCATCTCGCGCTTCGCTGATTCGGATTTTCGTTACGGTGGGGACTGCAATTGGTACGCTCGGCATCGCCGCCGGCATCATTCTGGGACTGATCGCTATATATTTCCGCCAGAATGTGATCAATTTTGTCCAACTTATCACCGGGCAAAATCTCTGGGATCCGTCGATCCGCTTTCTGACCGAGCTGCCAGCGCGCACCGATCCGATGGAAGTGGTCGGGATTGCCGGGCTGGCGCTGTTGTTCAGTTTTCTGGCAACACTGTATCCTGCCTACAAGGCGGCCAGTACCGACCCGGTTCAGGTGCTTCGCTATGAATGATCAGAGCACAAGAAAAACCGTCGAGTTACGCGATGTGAAGCGCAGCTTTGTGCAGGGGGACGTCGTGATCGAGGTGCTTCGCGGCGTGAATCTCGACATAAATGCGAATGAAATCGTCGCGCTCGTAGGGCCGTCCGGTTCGGGAAAATCGACGCTGTTGCAGGCTGTCGGTTTGCTCGAGGGCGGGTTTGACGGTTCCATCAAGCTGAACGGCGAAGAAACCGCGCAATTGCCCGCCAGCGGGCATACCCGGATCAGGCGCGATTTGCTTGGTTTCGTCTATCAATTCCATCACCTGCTGCCGGACTTTTCCGCGCTGGAAAATGTCGTGATGCCGCAGCTGATCAAGGGTATAAGCCAGAAGGTCGCCGAAGAAAGAGCGGCGACGCTGTTGCGAAGCCTGGGACTTGGGGAGCGACTGAATCACAATCCGAGCAAATTGTCCGGGGGTGAGCAACAGCGCGTTGCGGTCGCCCGCGCATTGGCCAATGCGCCGAAACTGGTGCTGGCCGATGAACCGACCGGCAATCTGGACGAAGCGACCGCCGATCTTGTGCTCGCGGAATTCATCGGGTTGGTCCGGCAGGAAGGCAGCGCCGCCCTGATCGCGACCCACAATGAACGGCTGGCTGCCAAAATGGACCGAGTCGTGCGCCTTCATGAGGGAGTATTAACCTAGGTTTTTCAACCCGAAACGAGAATGGCTTTGACTTTTCGGGTGCGAGTATCAATCTGTCGGTTCATAAAACCTAGAAAAACAAACATTGCGGGGCGCATATGAAGGTTACAGAATTTCAGGTAAAACAAGCGGATGGTTCGGATCTGGACTTGTCCAAGCACAAGGGCAAAGTGCTTTTGATTGTCAACACCGCCTCGAAATGTGGCTTTACGCCGCAATATGAGGGGCTGGAAAAGCTGCATCAGGAATATGAGGACAAAGGACTCGAAATCCTGGCTTTTCCCTGCAACCAATTCGGCAATCAGGAACCGGGCGATGCCGACGAAATCCGGAATTTCTGCTCGTTAAACTATGACGTGAGCTTTCCGCTGATGGGCAAGATTGAAGTCAACGGCAATGACGCTGACCCGCTTTGGAAATATTTGAAATCCGAAAAGTCTGGCCTCCTGGGGTCTCGCATCAAGTGGAATTTCACCAAATTTCTGGTCGATCGGGACGGCAATGTTGTCGCTCGTTTCGGCCCTGCTGTTAAGCCGGAGCAACTGAAGAGCGAGATTGAAGCGTTGCTGTAACCACCTGATTGCGCGCATAATCGACGGGAAACGGCAATCCGGCAAATATGCTGTGGACAAACGGTCGATAGCCGCCCCTTCCAGCGCAGAGAGCATATGCAAGCCGCTGTTGTCCCGCTAGTCTGAAACCATGGCCCAAATCCCGTTCGTCCATCTTCGCACCTTTTCAGCCTATACCATTCTCGACGGAGCGATGGAGCCTGCTGCCATCGGTCCCGCTGCAAAGGAGCGTGGTTTCCCAGCGGTTGCGCTGTGTGACCGGATTGGCCTGTTTGCTTCTATGGCGTTTGATGATGGCTGCCGCGCCAATGGTGTGCAGCCGATCACCGGTTGTTTTCTCAGAATAGCGCGGCCGGGCAGCGCCGACCCGAGCAAGCCTGCGCTGGATTGGCTCGCGCTCTATGCGCAGGACGCAGAGGGATATGAAAATCTCTGTAAACTGGTCTCTGCCTCGCATCTCGATCGGCCCAGCGAACTGGAAGCGCATGTCGGGATGGATTTTCTGGGCGATCACAGCGCCGGGCTGATCGCATTGACCGGCGGCGGCGAGGGCGCGGTGGCGCGATTGATCGCGGAAGAGCAGCAGTCCGAGGCTGAGGCCTATCTGTCATTGTTGCAGCAGCATTTTCAGGATCGGCTCTATATCGAACTGTCGCGGCGAGAAGATCCGGTAGAAATCGCTGCGGAATCCGGTTTGATTGCCCTGGCCATGGATCGCGATATTCCCTTGGTAGCCACCAACCCCAGTTGTTTTTCCGAGCCGGATTTTCACGAAGCGCATGATGCGATGAAATGTATCGCGCAATCCGCCTATGTCGAAAATAATGACCGGGAAAAGCCCTCGAAACATCTCTGGATGAAGAGCGCGCTGGTTATGGAAGACCTGTTTGCGGATATCCCGGAAGCGTTACAAAACACGCTGGTCATTGCGCAAAGATGTGCCTTTTCGCCGCCGAAAAGGGACCCGATACTGCCCAGTCTGGCCGGTGATCTGGCCGGAGAGATCGAACAATTGCGTCGCGACGCGACCGCGGGGCTCGAAAGGCGACTGGCGGTTCTGGACGTGTCCGACGAGCCAGAGCGGAAAATCTATTTCGACCGGCTGGCCTTCGAGCTTGATGTGATCGTCAGCATGGGCTTCCCCGGCTATTTTCTGATCGTTGCCGACTTTATCAAATGGGCGAAAGATCATGATATTCCAGTCGGACCGGGTCGTGGTTCGGGCGCCGGCTCGGTCGTCGCCTGGGCGTTGACCATCACCGATCTGGATCCGATCAAACTGGGCCTGCTGTTCGAACGGTTCCTCAATCCGGAACGTGTCTCGATGCCGGATTTCGATATCGATTTCTGCGAAACAAGGCGCGGCGAGGTCATCCGCTATGTCCAGGAAAAATATGGCGACCGGCAGGTCGCGCAGATCATCACATTCGGAAAACTGAAGGCGCGGGCTGTGCTGCGCGACGTCGGCCGCGTGCTGCAAATGCCTTATGGGCAGGTCGACCGCTTGACCAAGTTGATCCCCAATCATCCCACCGATCCGTGGGATTTGAAACGCTCGCTCAACGGTATTTCAGAACTGGCTCAGGAATATAAACAGGCGGATGTGAAGCGGCTGTTCGATCTGGCGATGAAGCTGGAGGGCCTGCCACGGCACAGCTCGACTCACGCCGCGGGTGTGGTGATCGGCGACCGGCCGCTCGATCAGCTGGTGCCGCTCTATCGCGATCCGCGATCGGACTTGCCGGTGACCCAGTTCGACATGAAATATGTCGAAAAAGCCGGTCTGGTAAAATTCGACTTTTTGGGACTGAAAACATTATCGGTGTTGAAGAAGGCGGTCGAACTGCTGGCGGAGCGCGGGATTACCGTCGATCTGGACGGGCTGAGCTGGGAGGACGAAAAGGTGTTCGAGCTGCTGCAACGCGGCGAGACGGTCGGCGTGTTCCAGCTGGAATCGGAAGGCATGCGGCGCACGCTGGCGGCGGTGAAGCCGACAAATTTCGGCGATATTATCGCGCTGGTATCGCTCTATCGGCCGGGTCCAATGGACAATATCCCGCTGTTCGGCGACCGCAAGAACGGCCGCGCCGAAATCGCCTATCCGCATCCCTTGCTGCAGGATATCCTCAAGGAAACTTACGGCATTTTCGTCTATCAGGAACAGGTGATGCAGGCCGCGCAGATTATCGCCGGTTACTCGCTCGGCGAAGCAGATTTGCTGCGCCGTGCGATGGGTAAGAAAATCCAGGCGGAAATGGACACGCAGCGCAGCAGGTTCGTTTCAGGCGCAGCAGAAAATGGCCTGAAAAGCGAACAAGCCAACGAGCTTTTTGACTTGATCGACAAATTTGCCGGTTATGGCTTCAACAAGAGCCACGCCGCCGCCTATGCGCTGCTCGCTTATCAAACCGCCTGGTTGAAAGCGCACCATCCCCACGAATTTTATGCGGCTTCCATGTGCTTTGACATGCACCAGTCTGACAAGCTCAGCATTTTTGTGGATGACATGAAGCGGCTGGGCGTGACCGTGTTGGCGCCGGCGATCAACAAGAGCAGACCGAATTTCTCCGTCGAGGAACAGGCCAACGCGCCGCTCGTCGTCCGCTACGCACTGGCGGGGTTGAAGAATGTCGGCGAGAAGGCGATGCAGTCGTTGGTCACGGAGCGATCACAGAAGGGTCCGTTCTCGTCGATCGAGGATCTCGCCAACCGCATCGATCCTCATGGCCTGAACAAGCGGCAGCTGGAAAGCCTGGCATCGGCCGGTGCGTTTGACGAACTGGAACCCAATCGCGCCGCCATCTATGACGGTGCCGACATGATCCTGTCGGTCGCCAATAGTGCCGCTGATGCGCGGGAAAGCGGGCAGGGCGGCCTGTTCGGTGAGGGCAGTGCCGGCGGTGAAATGCAGGCGATACGACTACCCGCAAACAGCAACTGGTCGCTCAGCGAAATCATGGTGCATGAGCGCGATGCGTTCGGCTTTTATTTTTCTGCACATCCGGTTTCCCAGTTCCAGGCCGTGACCGCTTCGCTTGGTGCGCTGACCTATGCGGCCTTGTGCAGCGAAGGCCCTATCGGCGAAGGGGTGCGCAAGCCATCGGTGATGGCAGCCCTGATCGAGAAGGTGCGCTGGCGCGACAGTCGTCGGGGCAAGCGGTTCGCGCTGGCAGATCTGTCGGATAGCAGCGGGCAGTTTTCGGCCAGCTGCTTTGAAGAAGAACAGTGCAAGATTCTGGAAGAGATCGCGGGACAGGGTGGCTGCGCTCTGCTCAATGTCGAGCTCGACCAGCGCTCGGATGATGAAAGTCCAAGGGTTGCGATTCGGCGTGTCCAACCGCTGGAGGGGCTGGAAAAAACCACCCGCACCCGGATGGAGCTTGAGGTTCACGATATCGCGGGCCTGCACGAGCTGACCAATCTGGTCGCACCACTGGTCGGCGGCCAGAGTGAATTGGTCGCGATCATGGCCGGCCCCGATGGCGACCTGGTGAAAGTCTGTCTCGGGCGGTCGTTCCGTCTCGATGCGGAAACAGTGGAGATGCTGGAACGGGTAAATGGTATTTCCGGCGTCCGCCTGGGTCCAGCCCGCACGATGCGGGTGGCTAAACCCAAATTAAGGCTTGTCAGCTAGCACTAAACCTACCAGAAACCGGCCAAATACAACTTCTTTGGAGAGACAATATGGCCGGTGCGATGCAAGCGAGCGCGCTCAAGATTACCAATTTGATCGATCATGCCGCAAGGGAGCATGGGGTGCGCGAGATAGTCAGCTATTGGGCGGATGGTAATATCAGCCGCAGCAACTGGGCCGAGGTCGGCCTTGAATCGCGCAAATTCTCTCAGGCGATGCAGCGTCTCGGCATGCAAAAAGGTGACCGGATCGCCACGATCGCGATGAACCATGCGCATCATCTGATCAGCTGGTATGGATCGGCCGGCATCGGCGGCATCCTGCACACGGTCAATCCGCGGCTGTTCGAGGAGCAGCTGGTCTATATTCTCAACCATGCCGAGGATCGGGTGCTGCTGTTCGACAAGATGTTCACGCCGATCATCGAGATGCTCAAGCCGCAGCTCAAGACGGTCGAACATTATATCCAGTTTGACGGCGAGAAAGGCGACTATCCGACCTTTCGCGAATTGATTGACGCCGAGGACGGGGATTTCGAATGGATCGAGGTCGACGAGAATGATCCGTGCGGTCTGTGCTATACCAGCGGCACCACCGGAAATCCGAAAGGCGTGCTCTACGAGCATCGTTCGAATGTCCTGCATGCCATCACCGAGGCGCAGCCCGATGTGATGGATCTCGCAACACGCTCGGTGATGCTGCCAGTGGTGCCGATGTTCCACGCCAATGCATGGGGATTGCCGTTTGCCTGCGCTGCGGTTGGGGCAAAAATGGTCTTTTCGGCGAGCAACGAGGCAGAGGTTTTGTGGAAATTGATCCGTGAGGAAGGCGTTACCCACAGCGCCGGTGTGCCAACGGTCTGGTTATCGATGTTCGCCGATATGGATGCCAACGGTGGTGATTATGGCAAATTGGGCGTGGTCGTGATCGGCGGTTCCGCCTGTCCGCGTTCGATGATTGAACGCCTGATGAAAAATGGCATCCGCGTCGCCCATGCGTGGGGCATGACCGAGACATCGCCGATCGGCACGACCGGCGCGCTGCCGGCCAATTGGGATGAACTGAATTTTGAGCAGCAGGTTGATGTGGTCTGCAAGCAGGGCCGCCCGCCGTTCGGCGTGGAGCTGCGCGTGATCGACGATGACGGCAATGTCGCGCCGCGCGACGGTAAAACCAGCGGCATTCTGGAAATTCGCGGGCCATGGATCATCCAGCGCTATTATCGCGCGGATGAGGATGCTGTGGAAGATGATGGCTGGTTTGACACCGGCGATGTCGCGGTGCTGCATCCCGATGGCACGATGCAGATCACCGACCGGGCCAAGGATGTGATCAAGTCCGGCGGCGAATGGATCAGCTCGATCGAGCTGGAAAATGCAGCCGTTGGCTGCCCCGGCGTCGCCGAAGCCGCCGCCGTTGGCGTCTATCATCCCAAATGGGACGAACGGCCATTGCTTTTGGTGGTTCGTAAACCCGGTAGCGACGTTTCCGAAGCCGACATAATCGCCTATCTCGGCGACAAGGTCGCGAAATGGTGGCTGCCGGACGAAGTGAAATTTGTCGATGAAGTGCCGCACACGGCAACCGGCAAGATCCTGAAGCGGGCGTTACGCGACGAATATAAGGACTATCAGCTGAAGAGCCTGGTGGAGGCCTAGAACAATTCCAGCTGGCTGCCCGTTATCAGCGGCCGTTTGAACAGATCGGTTCTGAGTGCAACCTTCGCTTTCCCCAGTCCCGCCTTGCGCGAGGCAATGGCGAGCCGCGTGCGGATAAGATCCGCCCACGGTCCCTGTCCGCGCATGCGGCTGTGGAAGGCGGGATCATTGCGTTTGCCGCCGCGCATTTGCCGGACGATGCTCATCACTTTCGCTTTGCGATCCCGATAATGGGTTTCCAGCCATTGTTCGAACAGCGGCGCGACTTCATGCGGCAAGCGCATGGGGATCATCGAGACGCTCCTGGCGCCATGGTCGGTGGCTTCGGCCACGATCGATTCAATTTCGTGATCGGTAATTCCGGGCACGACCGGCGCGATATTGACGTGCACATGGATGCCTGCTTCGCTCAGCTGGCGAACGGCTTCCAGCCGCCGCGCGGGGGTCGGCGCTCGGGGTTCCAGCAGCCGCGCGGTGGTCGAGTCGAGACTTGTCACCGAAATCGCCACCGCCGTGAGCTGAAGTTCCGCCAGCTGCGCCAGCACATCTATATCGTCGACAACACGATTGGATTTCGTCGTTATGACAACCGGGTGCATGACCTCCAGCATCACCTCCAGTATCTCTCGCGTGATCCGGTAGCGCCCTTCGATCGGCTGATAGGGATCGGTGTTGGTGCCGATGGCGATGCTGGCCGGCTGATAATTGGGTTTGGCAAAGGTCTGGCGGAGCAGATCTGCGGCATTGGGCTTGGCGAACAGCTTGCTTTCAAAGTCCAGCCCCGGGGACAGATCATGATAGGCGTGGGTCGGCCGCGCATAGCAATAGACGCAGCCATGTTCGCAGCCGCGATAGGCGTTGATCGAGCGGTCGAACGGCAGGTCGGGTGATGTGTTGTAATTGATGATCGATTTGGGAAATTCGATGGTGACCTCGGTCCTCAGCTTAACGGCCGCCTCGTCGATCCGCTCTCTTTCATCCAGCCAGTCGCCGTCCACCTCCCGGTCTTGAAGATTGAACCGCCGGGATATGTCATTGGAAGGCGCACCCCGGCCTTTTTGCGTTTCATGATGGATTCGGTTCTCGCGGTGCATATGCTCGTCATACTACGAGAACATACAAAGAACAAACAGATTGAATCGCTATTTTTCAAGCAGCCGGGGGATCAGTTCGACAAAATTGCAGGGCCGGTGACGGCTATCCAGCTGGGTGTCCAATATGCCATCCCAGCCGTCCTTGACCGCGCCATTGGAGCCCGGCAGCGCAAATATATAGGTTCCCCGCGCCACCACGGCGCAGGCGCGGGATTGCACCGTCGAGGTACCGATTTTGTCGATGCTCAGATAGCGGAACAGCTCGCCGAACCCGGGAATATCCTTGTCCTTGACCGCGTTCAGCGCTTCCGGTGTAATATCGCGACCGGTCAGGCCGGTGCCGCCGGTGGTGATGATGACATCGACCTGCTCGTCGTCAATCCATTGATGGAGTTGCGCCACAAGTACGGATTTCTCGTCTCTCAGCAGATTGCGATAGACCAATATATGGCCCTTTCGCTCGATCCGTTCGGCCAGAATGTCGCCGGATGTGTCTTCTTTGTGGGTGCGCGTGTCGGATACGGTCAACAGTGCGATATTGATCGGTTTGAAGGTCCGGCTTTCATCAATCGGCATGGCTGCTCTCCGCTTTATTCCGACCCCCGGAATAGCTTAGTCTACGGTGCTTTTCCAAGTCATAAAGAATAGGGGTTTTCTGAGGTTAACTATCCGTCTAATCGGATTAGTCAATGTCCAGCGTCCCTGATCTCACGGCCGTCATTTTGGGTCTTATTCTGGCTGCCTGGCTGGCTGCTGCTGCTTGGGCGATCTGGACCGGCCTGACCATGAAGGCGAAAGCGGAATCGACCTTGCGCCAATCCGGCCGGCTGGGGCGATTGCTGGAAACATCTCCTGCTTTACCGTTGCTCGTTCGATCCGATGGTAAACTGGAGGCGTCGCAACGCCTGATGCACTGGCTCGGCTTTGATCATCTGCCGGCGCATATTTCGGAATTGCACGAGGAATCCCGTGGGATGGTTCGGCAGGATCTCGAAGGCTTGATGGAGGACGTCAATCTGGCGCAGAAAACCGGCAGCAGTTTTGTCCGCGCGATTCAGGTCAGCGGCTCGGACAAGGCGCTGTTAATCCGGGGCGGACTAGCGGATCAGAAGATCGCGCCGAATGGCAGCGCGCTGCTGTGGGTTTTCGATGCGACCGACAGCGAAGGACAGATCGCACGGCTGCGGGAGGAAAACGAGGCGGCCAGAGCGGCATTTGATGCGCTTTCCGCTTTGATCGAGGCGGCGCCGGTTCCGATGTGGCACCGGGCGCCCGACATGAAACTGACATTGGTCAACAGCGCCTATGTTGTCGCTGTCGATGCCGAAAGCGGCGAGCAGGTGGTCGCGGACGGCATTGAACTGGTGGAAACAATCAATGGCTTCAGTCCGCTGGATGCTGCGGCCCGGGCAAAGGAAAAAGGCGGGCCGTTTGAACGGGTCGTTGCCACCACGGTTGGCGGCGAAAGACGCATGACCCAGGTGGTCGATGTACCGCTCGGAAAGTCTGGCGTTGCCGGCTATGCGATCGACATTCAGGAGCTGGAAGATGCGCGGCGGGAGCAACAGCGGTTCGGGGAATCGCAGCGCGATATGCTCGACCAGATTTCCGCCGGCGTGGCCCAGTTCGGTCCCGACAAATCGCTGAAATTCTGTAATCTTCCGTTCCAGCGAATATTCTCGATGCTGCAGCAGTGGATAGGCGAGCAGCCCGAATTTCCCCGCGTGCTCGACCGCATGCGCGAGATGAACCGCATTCCGGAAGTCCGCGATTTTCCCGAGTGGCGCGAGGAACGGACCGGCTGGTTTCAGTCCACCAGGGCGATTGAAGAGAATTGGCTGCTGGCCGACGGGACTCATTTGCGGGTGCTCGCCAATCCCACCCCGGACGGTGGTTTGCTGGTCATTTTCGAAGACCGCACCGAACAGGTACAACTGGCCAGCGCCCGCGACACCCTGCTGCGGGTCAGGACCGCGACATTCGACAATCTGTTTGAATCCCTCGCCGTTTTTGCAGCCGATGGAAAATTGAATATCTGGAACCACCAGTTTGCGAATAACTGGGGTCTCGAAGAAGAATATCTCGGCACGCATCCGCGAGTGGATTCGCTGATGCAGAAAATGGCGGACCAGTTGCGACAGCCCGCCCGCATTTCCGAGGTACGCGAAATGGTGCGTAGCGCGACCACCGAGCGCCAGCAGAAAGGCGGGCGGCTGAACTTCACCGACGGGCGGCGGTTTGAATTTGCCGCAATACCACTGCCCGATGGCAATGCGCTGTTCACCATGCTCGATATTTCGGACAGCTACCGGATCGAACAGGCTTTGCGGGAACGCAATGAGGCGCTGGTCGAAGCGGACTCGATCAAGGGCCGTTTCCTGTCCAACATGAGCTATGAGTTCCGGACTCCGCTTACCTCCATTGGCGGCTTTGCCGAGCTTCTGGCGCAAGGGATCGCCGGCCCCTTGACCGATCGCGGCCAGGAATATGTCCGCGCCATATTGCAGTCCGTCAAACGTCTGGGAAGCCAGATCGAAAATGTCCTCGACCTGAGCCAAAGTGAAGCGGGCGCGCTGCCCATCGCCAAGGACAAGGTCAATCTGAACAAATTGATCGAGGATATTGCGGGCCATTTCACCGACGACGCCAAAGCCAAGTCGATCGAGGTAGAGTTGCAGCTTGACGAAAAGCTCGGATCGGCGATGGCCGACAAGAAGCGGCTCAGCCAGGCGATCACCCAAATCGTTGACAATGCGATCAAATATACCGGTGACGGCGGGCGGGTGCTGATTCATGGATCGGGTAATGTGAAGCAGGCGCTGATCCATATTTCCGATGATGGGCCGGGCATGACCGCTGGCGAGCAATCCAAGGTGTTTGACAGTTTCGCGCGGTCGCGGGATCAAAAGGCGAAAGACAAATCAGGCGGTCTCGGCCTGCCCTTGGCGCGTCAACTTGTCCGGGCCCATGGCGGCGACCTGACGCTGACGTCGGAACCGGGGCAGGGCACGCTGGTAAGCCTGTACTTGCCAAGGCAATGACAGCATGATGATTCTGGAGGACGAGCAGGCAACCCTCAAGCTTGGGCAGGAACTTGGCGCGCTGCTGCAGGCGGGAGACCAGATTGCGCTGACCGGGACGCTTGGGGCCGGAAAAACAACCCTGGCGAGAGGTATCTTGGCAGGACTCGGCTATGCTGGGGAAGTACCCAGCCCGACCTTCGCGATTGTCCAGCAATATGAACCACCCGAAACCCGACTGCCCGTCGCCCATGTCGATCTGTACCGGATTGAAGACCCGGAGGAGATTCCCGAGCTTGGCTTGGACGATGTACTGATCGATGGCGCGATGATCGTTGAATGGCCAGACCGCCTGCCGGACAATTTCTGGAAGGATGCGCTCCATATTACGCTGGAAATAACTGCAGAGGGCAATCGCCGGTTGACTTGGACCGCCGGTAGCGCTTGGAACGAACGATGGCCACGGACATGAAACCACCCGCAAAAGCGGCAGAATTTTTGACACAATATGGGTGGGGCGATGCAGAGTTATTGCCCGTGGCGGGCGATGCCTCTTTCCGCCGCTATTTCCGCGTCCGCGACGGCGATCGCCGGGCTATCCTGATGGATGCGCCCCCGCCGCACGAGGACCCCCGGCCGTTTATCAATATTGCCGAATATCTGAAAAATTCCGGTTTTGCCGCGCCCGATATTTTTGCGCGCGATCTGGATCACGGTCTGGTCCTGCTGGAGGATTTCGGCGATCATCGCATGCGCGAGCATCTGGATCACCATCCCGAGGACGAGGACGCGATCTATCGGCAGGCCGTTGATCTGCTTCGGGATTTGCGCCAGGTGCCCGCAGCTGCCATTGCCCCATATGACGAAGCGCAATATCTGCGAGAAGCAAATTTGCTGACCGAATGGTATTGCCCGGCGCAGCAACTGGACGTGGATGCTGATAATTTTGAATCATGCTGGCGGAAAATTCTCCAGCCGGTCATTGCAGCGCAAAATCCGCCGGTCACGGTGATGCGCGATTATCATGCCGAAAATATCATGCTGCTCGAAGACGGCACGTTCGGCCTGCTCGATTTTCAGGATGCGCTGATCGGTCATCCCGCTTATGATCTGGTATCGATGTTGCAGGATGCCCGCCGTGATGTTTCGGATGATCTCGAAGAGAGCATGCTCGCTTATTATCTGGCCGATCATGACCAGGACGCAGCCGAAGAGTTTCGCAGCCAATATGCCATCTTGGGCGCGCAGCGGAACACCAAGATCATCGGCATATTCACCCGGCTTTCTGTGCGGGACGGCAAGCAGCGCTATCTCGATTTTATGCCGAGAATGTGGCGGCTGCTGGAGAAAGACCTGCGCCATCCTGCGCTGGAACCGATTGCGCAATGGTTCGACCAGAACATTCCCCGGGACGTGCGGAGCCGGCCAATCCCGGTATCGGTAAAGGCGACATGACCAAGGTCGAAACCGCGATGATCATGGCGGCCGGACTGGGCAAGCGTATGCGCCCGCTGACCGAGAACCGCCCGAAGCCGCTGGTTGAAGTGGCAGGCAAGGCGATGATCGATCACTGCTTTGAGAAGCTCGTCGAGGCGGGAATCGGCAAGGCCGTCGTGAATGTGCATTATCTTGCCGAGATGATGGAGGCGCATCTCGCCGCGCTGCCATATCCGGTCCAAATTCGCATTTCCGACGAGCGGGCGCAATTGTTGGAAACCGGAGGCGGACTGGTGAAAGCCGAGCCGATGATTGAGGAAGACAATTTCTTCTGCATCAACAGCGACAATCTGTGGACTGACGGACCGATCAAAAGCCTGCACCAAGTGGCGCAAGCCTGGGACGAGGGCAAGATGGATGCGCTGTTGCTGCTGGTCCCGCGAAGCTCGGCGCACAATTACCAAGGTTCCGGTGATTTCCATCTCGATGACGAAAACCGGATTTCGCGCAAGCTGCCGGGACAGGAGGCACCGTTGATCTATTCCGGTATCCAGCTGCTTTCCAAACGCCTGCTGCGCGACGCGCCTGCCGGACCTTTTTCGACGAATATATTCTGGGAGCGGGCAAGCGGTGAACGGCGCCTGTTTGGGCTGGTCCACGAAGGCGAATGGTTCGAGGTCGGCTCACCCGAAGCGATAGCGCCGACAGAAGCCGCGCTGGCGGATGTCTGACCGCCGGCGGCCATCCATCTACAACATTGCCGCGCACGGCGGCTTTGCCGATGCGCTGGCGCAGGGACTGATCGACCGCTTTGCCAAGGACGTTTTCGGGCTGGCTCGGGGCCTGGTCATATTGCCCAATAACCGCGCCCAGCGTGCGCTGCAGGAAGCGTTCGTTCGGCTCAGCGAAAACGGATTGTTGCTGCCGCAAATGGCGGTGATCGGCGATCTCGATCTGGATGAATCGATCGGCGTTGCGCTTGATTCCGGGGAACTGGCGCTCGATATTGCGCCGGCTGTCGATCCGATGGACCGACTGCTCACCCTGGCGCAACTGATCCAGAAGGAAATCCGGCTGCGCGAGGATGCCATATTGGCCAAGGACGCGCTGCGGCTGGCGCGCGAATTCGCCCGCACGCTCGACCAACTGACTATCGAGGAAATTTCGCTCGCCGATCTGATGAAAACGGAGCCGGACAGCCTGGACTTATCCAGCCACTGGCAGGATTCCTATCGCTTCTTCCTGATCATTGCCGAGAAGTGGCGCCAGCAGCTGGAAAAATGGCAGCGGGTAGATCAGGCGGCGCGCCGCAATGCGTTGTTCGATCATATCGCAAAAAGCTGGAAGACATCGCCACCCGATCATTTTGTTGTTGCAGCAGGGATTACTACCTCTGCGCCGGCAATTGCCCGTTTTCTCGAGACGATTTCTTTCATGCCCGCTGGCATGGTGGTGCTGCCCGATCTCGACCTGATCATGCCGGACGAGGAATGGGATTTACTGGGTCCGTTCCAGCCCGATCCGGATACCGGCTATGCCCCGCGCGCGCAGGAAACCCATCCGCAATATCAAATGAAATTGCTGCTCGACCGGATGTCGATCGCGCGCGGTGAAATCATGCGCTGGCCCCGCACCGGCGAAAGCGGCGCGGCCGCGAAGCGCAGCCGGGCGCTGAGCAATGCTTTTGCAATCCCGAAACTGACCGTACGCTGGCAGACACTGGAGAGCAGCGAACGCAGCCTGGCTGGCGTGCAGACGGTCGAGGCGAGCAACAGCGCGGAGGAAGCCCAGATCATTGCCCTGCTGGCCCGCGAGGCGCTGGAAGACCCGGATCAACGCGTCGCGATCGTTACGCCGGATCGGTCACTGGCGACGCGGATCTCGGCCCATCTGAAACGCTGGGACATTCAGGTCGATGATACCGCTGGCCAGCCGCTGGCGAAGCTGCCCGAAGGGGTGTTTTTCCTGAATCTGCTGGCGGCCGTCGCCGATGGATTTCCGCCTGCCGAATTTCTCGCCCTGCTCAAGCATCCGCTGGTGCAACGGGGGGAAAGGCGGCTTCAATGGCTGGACCATGTCCGCAAACTCGATCTGCTCCTGCGCGGCCCGCGTCCGGCGCCGGGACTGGCTGGCATCGACGCGCTATTGAAAGCAGAAAATCACCGGACCAAGAAACTGCGTGAGGCGATAGCGCCGTGGTGGCAGACCGTTCGTGCGATGTTCGCGCAAACCGAAAATCTGTTCGCGCCGCTGCTGGACTGGCCGCATCTTCTCGACCAGTTGCGGCAATTGGCCGAGACCCTGACCGAGGGCGCCATCTGGTCCGGCCCGGCCGGCAGGGAACTGGCCGAACTGCTGACGAAATTGCAGGTCCGGGCCGAAATGGGTCCGATCCGCATTGCGGCAAATGAACTGGCTGGATATTTCGAGACCCTGATGTCCGAAATATCGGTGCGGCCCCCCTATGGGGGGCATCCGCGCATCGCGCTTTACGGGCTCTTGGAAGCGCGTCTGCAACAGTCGGAACTGGTGATCTGCTGCGGCCTCAACGAAGGCAGCTGGCCGCAAGCGATTACGCCCGATCCCTGGCTCGCGCCGATGATCCGGAAATCGCTTGGCCTGCCGGCGCAGGAACGCCAGATCGGTCTGTCCGCCCATGATCTGGTCGGAGCGATGGGCGCCAGGAAAGTGATCCTGTCCCGGGCGCGCCGCGACGATTCCGGACCGGCGATTGCCTCGCGCTTTCTGCTCCGCCTGAAAGGCATGTGCGGAGATTATCTGAAGGAACATCCGGATGCCCGCGTTTGGCTATCCGGGGTTGACCAGCCGGATATGGATCAGCCGAGCTATGCTCGCCCCGCTCCGATGCCGAGCGCAGAACAACGCCATGTCCCGATTTCGGTAACCCAGGTCGATAGCCTGATCGCCGATCCTTACTCTTTCTATGCGAAAAAAATCATGGGTTTTGCGTCGCTTGATCTGATCGACGCAGACCCCAGCGCTGCCTGGCGCGGCACCATCATCCACGACATTCTCGATCAATGGGCCAAGCAGGACAATTATGCACCCGGCGCGCTGCGCCATCGGGCGCAAGCATTTCTCAACGATCCCGGCCTTCACCCGCTGATGCGCAGCCTGTGGGCGCCGCGTCTGCTCGAAGGGCTGGACTGGATCGCGGACACGGTTGCTGAAAATCGCAAGGCGGGCCGCGAACCACTCGCCTCGGAAATATACGGCAAAGCCGAGATTGCCGGTGTCGAACTGTCGGGCATCGCCGATCGCATCGACCGGATGCCAGATAACGGATTGGCGATTGTCGACTACAAAACTGGCGGCGCGCCCAGCAACAAGGCCGTGATCGAGGGTTATAATCTGCAACTCGGCCTGCTTGCGGCGATCGCCGAGCTTGGCGGCTTCAAGGATATTGAAGGCGAGGCCGTGGCCTTCGAATATTGGTCGCTGGCGAAAAAGGGTGGCACCGACAATTTTGGCCATGTTCGATCCCCGACGCAAGGGCGCGGCGACAATGTGATCGCGGCGGATGCGATGGTTGACCATGCCGTCGCTCGGTTCAACGACGCCGCCGATCGCTATCTCAAGGGTGCGGAACCGATGACCGCCAAGCTGCACCCGGAATATGCCCGCTATGCCGACTATGACCAGCTGATGCGGCTCGAAGAATGGTACGGTCGCGCACCGGCGGAGATGCCCGATCATGAGTAGCGGCAAGCCAAAAATCTTTCCACTGAAAGACAGACAAATCGATGCCGTTGAGCCGCAGACCAATATCTGGCTCAGCGCCTCTGCCGGCACCGGCAAGACCCAGGTTCTGACCGCACGGGTATTCCGGCTGCTGCTGACCGAAAAGGTCGATCCCGAACATATATTGTGTTTGACCTTCACCAAGGCGGGCGCGGCCGAAATGGCGGAGCGGATCAACCGGCAACTCGCTGCCTGGGTCCGGATGGACGACACCTTGTTGGCCAATGACCTGAAAGCCATCGGCGCATCAACCGGTCCGGAAACCAGAGCGTGCGCACGCACCCTGTTTGCGCATGTCCTCGATGCGCAGGGCGGCGGGCTGCGGATCATGACGATCCACGGCTTCTGCCAGTCCCTGCTTGCGTCCTTTCCGGAAGAGGCGGGGATGGCCTCGATGTTCAAGCCGATCGAGGCGCGCGACCAGAAAATTCTCGCTCGTGAAGCTCTGGGCGATCTGCTGCTCGAAGAAGAGCGGGCAGGGCGCCCGGAGATTATTGAAGCGATCCAGCGTCTCAGCGTGCGGATGGGCGAAGAGGCGACCGAGCAATTTCTAATGGATTGTGCGGCAAAAGCCGATGCGATGGAATTTTTGCCGACCGGCGTGCTACCCTTTGTCAGGCCAATGCTGGGTCTGCCGATTGATGGCGATGCGCAATCGTGGTTGGCGGATCGCTGCACCGATGAAGCGATAGATCTCCGTTCGATCACCTTGTTGCGCGACGCGATGGCGGAATCCGGCGGCAAGAAGGAACAGGAGCGGCAATTGGCGATCCGCCTCTGGCTGACCCTCAATCCGCAGGAGCGCGCGGCCGCCTTGCCGGATGTTCATCTGGCCTGGGCGACCAAGACCACCGGTGCGCCGCCCAAGGCGACCAAGGGACTGCTCAAAGCCCTGCCGGACTATGATTTTATTGCCGGATCCCTGTTCGAATGGAGCAACGGCCTGCTCGAAAAAGCGGTTCTGTTTGACTATGCCGGTCTGTTCGCCGGCGCACTCGAAGCCGGACAGGCTTTCTATTATCGCTATCGCGACGCCAAGAGGTTGCACGGCGTCGTCGATTTCGACGACATGATCCGGATGACCGCGCGTCTCTTGCAGAAAAGCGATATGGCAGCCTGGATCCGCTACAAGCTCGACCAGCGCACCGATCATATATTGATCGACGAAGCGCAGGATACCAATCTGGCGCAATGGGAGATCGTCCGGGCGCTGGCTGGCGAGTTTTTTGCCGGTATCGGGGCCGATCCGGAGCGGCACCGGACGCTGTTCACGGTTGGTGACTTTAAACAGGCGATTTTCGGCTTTCAGGGCACCAGCCCGCATAATTACGCCAATGCGAGGACCGAGTTTTTTGCGCTGGCGGAGGCGTCTGAACAGCCATTCGGCGACTTGTCGCTGGACCGTAGTTTCCGTTCGACACCGCCTATCCTCGACGTCGTCGACGCAACACTGGAACAGCTCAGCCATGAGCAATTGGGGCTGAATCATCGGGTCCCCGACCATCGCAGTAACTATCCCGACGCCAGCGGTAGCGTGACCTTGTGGAAGCCGATTGCCGACACCAGCGACGCTGATGACGAGGATGAGGAATCCTGGGCCAGCGAAGAAAAACGGGTCTTCGCCCAGCAGCTTGCGCTGCAGATCAAGCAATGGCTGTCACCGGAAAATCCGCTCTGGCTCGATCGGCAAAACCGGGCCCTGCAACCCAAAGACATATTGATATTGGTCAGCAAGCGCGACGAGCTCAGCGCTCTTATAGTCGCTCGCCTGTTTGCCGAGAAAGTCCCGGTGGCCGGAATCGACCGGATCCGGCTGAACCAGCCGCTGGTGGTGCAGGATCTGCTGGCCGCGATCCGCTTTGTGTTGCAGCCCAATGATGATCTCAATCTCGCCAGCCTGGCTGTATCGCCGTTGCTCGGCTGGTCGCAGGAAGATCTGCTGGCGCGCGGCTACCGCGGCAAGGCCAATAGTGAGAAGAGCCTTTGGGAGTTTTTGCGCCGCCAAGATGGGCTGGGTGAACAGATCCAGCCGTTGATGCAATTGCTGGCGATGGCGGACTTCAACACGCCCTACCAGTTCCTCGAAACCATATTGTCGGGGCCGATGCAGGGCAGACGCAAATTGCTGTCGCGTCTCAGTCACGCCGCTGTAGATCCGCTCGACGAACTGCTGGCTACGGCTCTGGCCTTTGAACGGGATCATATCCCGACCCTGCAGGGCTTTCTCGACTGGTTTGATCGTGGCGATGTCGAAATCAAGCGCGAGCAGGTCGAGGGCGGCAATGAAGTGCGGCTGATGACCGTGCATGGCGCAAAAGGGTTGCAGGCGCCGCTGGTAATATTGGCCAATGCGACCTTCGATCCGGCAAGCAAGAAAAGTGGCGGCTTTGCCATCAAGCTGGGCGAGGGGACCGATCGCGAACTGGAATATCCGGTCGTTCCGGTGCGCAAGGCGGAGCGTGTCGGCATATTGGCCGAACATGCCGCTTATGCCGACAAGGTCGCTATGGAAGAACATTGGCGGTTGCTCTACGTCGCGATGACCCGGGCGGAAGAACATCTGGTGGTTGCCGGTGTTCTGGGACCACGAGCGAAAGGCGAAGTTCCGGAATTGAGCTGGTATGGTGCCATTGAGCGCGGCCTGATGGCGCTAGGGAGTGACTGGCGCGAAGATCCGGACTGGCTTGCGGTGCGAGAGTATCGCACAGAGAGCCAGAACAAGCCGGCGATATCGTCCGCCATCGAAGGGGCCCCCGATCAGGATGAGGCCAAAGCGCCGTTACCCGATTGGCTGTTCAAACCGGCACCGGAAGAATCGCGACCACCGCGCCCCCTGTCCCCGTCGCATCTCGGCCCCGATGATGCCAGCAATCCGCCACCCGACCTGAATATGCGCGATGCTGCCGAACGCGGCATATTGCTGCACAGCCTGTTCCAGCGCTTGCCGAACATCGAACCGGAACGGCGCAAGGACGTTGCCGACCGCTGGCTTGCAAAACAAAAGCAGGTGGCAGACCCGGCTCGCCGCGCCGAGATTATCGGGACAGTTTTGTCGGTGATGGACAATCCGATATGGTCCGCCCTGTTCGCGCCGGAAAGTCTGGCAGAAGCGCCGGTCGCTGCGGTTGTGGGGGACCATGTGATATCCGGTACCGTCGACCGTTTGCTGATTACCGATGATCAGATTTTTGTCGTCGATTTCAAAACCGGTCGCGGCGTTCCTGCCCATGCCGAGCAGGCCCCGGTCGCCTATCTCCGGCAAATGGCCGCTTATGTCGCGGCGCTGGAAAAGATCTTTCCGGAGCGTCCGATCAAGGCTGGTCTGCTCTATTCGCATGGGCCGGTAATGCTGGAGCTTTCGTCCGATTTGATCGAGCAGCACAAGCCCGGCTATGAGCCGATATGAAAATCCTTTCCGCCACAGCGCTTGAGCGCAGGCCCCATCATACCTAAATAGGGTTTAAACAATTGGAGATTCGTTATGGCTACCAAAGCAATTACCGACGCAAGTTTTGAAGGCGACGTCCTGAAAGCGGACGGTCCTGTGCTCGTCGATTTCTGGGCGGAATGGTGCGGTCCTTGCAAAATGATCGGCCCCGCGCTGGAAGAAATCAGCAATGAAATGTTGGGTAAGGTAACGATCGCAAAGCTCAATATCGACGACAGCCCGGATGCGCCGGCAAAATATGGCGTCCGTGGCATTCCGACCATGATCCTGTTCAACAACGGCGTTCCGGTTGAAACCAAGGTCGGCGCGGCTCCGAAAAGCCAGCTTAAGTCTTGGCTCGAGTCCAGCCTGCCCGCCTAAATTCTGAAGATATCCCCAAGCTGCTCGGCGGCCTCCTCCCAGAGTTTCGGTGACGAGGCACCGAGCAGTCCCTTTTTGCGGTCCGCGGGGCGGTATGTCGATCCGTTCCAGCGCGCACATTTTCCGCCGGCTTCGTTGAGAAACAACACCCCGGACGCATGATCCCATGGCAGGGTGCGGTGGAATATGGAAAGATGGTTGGTGCCTTGCACCAGTCGCGGATATTGCTCGGCGGCGCAGCGCGGAATGTCGACTATCTCATAGTGAGGTTGAGCAGCGGCCAGCAGAGTTTCTCGCTCTTCCGGCGTCATAAATCCCGTCGCCAGAGCCGCCACAGGGCGGTCGGGATGGTCCTCGGGTACCGTAATCCGTTCCCCATTCATCCAGGCACCTCCATTTTTAGCGGCATGGCAGATTCGCCCCGTTAGCGGATCATAGAGCCAGCCTGCAACGGTTTCATCCTCTTCGGCAAGCGCAATCATGATCCCGAAAGGTGGCTTTCCGGCGGCGTAATTGCCGGTGCCATCGATCGGATCGATGATCCAAACCTGACCATCCGCCAGTTGATCCAGCACCGTCTCATCGCCGGCAAAGGCCTCTTCTCCAACGATTTTCGCTTCCGGCAGCAGCGCCGCGAGCGCCCCTTCGATAAATTCCTCGCTCAGCTTGTCGGCGACGGTGACAAGGTCGCCCGGCGTCTTCTCGTCAATCTGGTGGGATTTCAGATTCTGATAATAAGGTAGCACGATATCGCGCGACGCGTTTTCGATGATATCGAGAACGGGCTGATAGAGTTCGTGCAAGGCGCTAGCTCCGATAGTCGGCGTTGATATCGATATAACCGTGGGTCAGATCGCAGGTCCACACCTTCGCCTTGCCATCGCCAAGACCGATATCGACCGCGATATCGATCTTGCTTCCCTTGAGATGCGCCGCCACCGGTGCTTCGTCATAATCCGGCACAACCAGGCCGTTCCGGGCCACGGTGACGCCGCCAAAGCTGATCGCCAGTCGATCGCGATCCGCCGGCTCGCCCGCCTTGCCAACGGCCATCACCACCCGGCCCCAATTGGCGTCTTCCCCGGCAATGGCGGTCTTGACCAAAGGAGAATTGGCGATCGAAAGGGCGATGCGTTTCGCGCTGTTGTCGTTATCCGCTCCGGTTACGGCGATTTCGATAAATTTGCTCGCCCCTTCGCCGTCGCGCACCACCAGATGCGCCAGTTGCATGCACAGATCGCTTAGCGCGGCCTGAAACGCATCAGCCCCATCGTCATCGAAAGAGGTCAGGGCAGCGGCGGCACTTTGCCCGGTGGCAAAGGCCAGCACCGTATCGCTGGTCGATGTATCGCTGTCGACGGTGATGCAATTGAAGCTTTTCGCCGTCGCCGCGCTCAGCATCTGCTGCAGAAAAGCCGCTTCGACTGTCGCGTCGGTAAAAATATAGCCGAGCATCGTCGCCATATCCGGGGCGATCATGCCAGACCCTTTGATAATGCCGTTGAGATGGACCGTCTGGCCGCCCACGACAGCGCTTGTGGTCGCCATCTTGGGAAACGTGTCCGTCGTCATGATCGTCGCTGCTGCGGCTTCCCAATGGCAGGGCTGCGCATCAAACACGGCTTTCAGGCCTGCTTCGGCCTTATCCTGCGGCAGAGGCACGCCGATCACGCCGGTCGAAGACACGAATATTTCGTCTGCCGCGCATCCGAGATGGTCCGATACCAGCGATACTATTTTCTGCACTGCGGCCATGCCACGCGCGCCGGTAAAGGCATTGGCATTGCCGGCGTTGACGACCAGGCCGCGCGCCTTGCCACCCTGAAGCGCTTCCCGGCAATATTCGACTTCCGGCGAGGGGCATTTGCTCTTGGTCAGCACGCCGGCAACCGATGTTCCGGCCGCCAGTTCGACAAAGGTCAGATCGCAGCGATCCCAGTCTTTGTAGCGGGCGCGGGCGATGCGGCAGGTTACGCCTGCTATAGCGGGTAATGCGGGAGATTGAGCTGGGGCCAGAGGCGAAAGTTTGTCCGACACTTAACTTGCCTTTATTCAATGTTTTGATAGAACGCGCTGATATTGACGGGGCCTTGTCCATGAACGCATATATTGCAAGTTTTATGTTGCTGCTATTCAACGCTGTCGGCTTGGCCGTGCCTGCGTCTGCAGCAACCGAAGAACGCATGGTGCCCGAATTGGGCAGCGCCGCCAATCTGTCGGAAGCCGCAGTTGCCGATCAATGTGCAGCCACCGCAACGGCAAGTGTCCACTCATCGACATTTCAGCCCTGCATGCCGGCACTTGTCGTCACTTCCCGGGCACTTGTCTTCAAAACCGACGGCAGCAAACCGATCTGGGCCGTGGTTGCGATGCGCTCCGACACCGGCGACAAGCTGGAACACGAAGAAGGCGCGCCCTAGCGCCACTTCCATCCTTGCCCATATTGATCGGCAAGCGTTTCTCCCTAAATTCATTCTGTTCCCGGCGCTTGATTCGCCGGAAAATTCTATAAATTGGAAAATGTCATGCTCGGCGGTTTAGCCAAATCCATCTTCGGGTCAGCCAATGACCGGTACGTCAAATCAATGCAAAAAGTGGTCGACGCGGTCAATTCGTTCGAACCCTCGGTCGAGGTCCTTTCGGATGAAGAACTCGCGGCCAAAACACCTTATTTCAAGGAACGTGTGGCGAATGGCGAGACGCTGGACGATATTTTGCCCGAAGCGTTCGCGGTCGTGCGCGAAGCGGCAAAGCGGACCCTCGGTCAGCGCCATTATGATGTGCAGCTGATCGGCGGCATCGTGCTGCATCGCGGCGAAATCGCCGAAATGCGGACCGGTGAGGGTAAGACCCTGGTCGCGACGCTGGCCTGTTATCTCAATGCGATTGACGGCAAGGGTGTGCACGTCGTCACCGTCAATGATTATCTCGCCCGCCGCGATGCGGAATGGATGAGCCAGGTCTATACGTTCCTCGGCCTGGAAGTCGGCGTGATCGTGCCGAACATCGGCGAGGAAAAGCGCCGCGCCGCCTATGCAGCGGATATCACCTACGGCACCAACAACGAATTTGGCTTCGACTATCTGCGCGACAATATGAAGCACGAACGCGCCCAGATGGTCCAGCGGCCGTTCAATTTCGCGATTGTCGATGAAGTCGACTCGATCCTGATCGACGAAGCGCGGACGCCGCTGATCATCTCCGGGCCGACCGATGACAAGTCAGACCTCTACATGACGGTCAACGCCGTTGTTCAGAACATCACGGAAGAAGATTACGAAAAAGACGAGAAATCACGCAATATTTCGCTGACCGAAGAAGGCACCGAAAAGGCCGAGCGCCTGCTCGAGGAAGCTGGTCTGCTGGTCGGCAGCAATCTCTATGACTTTGAAAACACCCAGGTCGTCCATCACCTCAACCAAGCGCTGATGGCCAATGTCATGCGCAAGCGGGACACCGACTATATCGTCAAGGACGGCAAGATCGTCATCATCGATGAATTTACCGGCCGGATGATGGATGGTCGGCGCTGGTCCAATGGCCTGCACCAGGCGGTCGAAGCCAAGGAAGGCGTCCAGATCGAGCCGGAAAACCAGACCATGGCGTCGATCACTTTCCAGAATTTTTTCCGCATGTATCCGAAACTGTCCGGCATGACCGGCACCGCGGAGACCGAAGCGGCGGAATTCTTTGAAATCTACAAAATGAACGTCGTCACCATCCCGACCAACAAACCGGTGCTGCGGATCGACGAGAATGACGAGTTCTACAAGAATACCCTCGACAAATTTGCCGCCATTGCAAAAACCGTCAAGGAGCATAGCGACAAGGGCCAGCCGGTTCTGGTCGGCACCGTTTCGATCGAAAAATCCGAACTGCTCTCCGACTTCCTCAACAAGGAAGGCGTGAAGCACAGCGTCCTCAATGCCCGCTTCCACGAACAGGAAGCGCACATCGTGGCGCAGGCCGGTTCCCCCGGCGCGGTGACCATTGCCACCAACATGGCCGGCCGCGGCACCGATATTCAGCTCGGCGGCAATATCGATTTCCGGATCGAGGACGAGCTGTCGGAAATGGAAGACGGTCCGGAAAAGGACAAGGCGATCGCCAAAATCGAGGAAGAAGTGCGGGCATTGCGCCAGACCGTGCGCGAAGCCGGCGGCCTGTTCGTGCTCGGCACCGAGCGGCACGAAAGCCGTCGCATCGACAACCAGCTGCGCGGCCGTTCCGGTCGCCAGGGCGATCCCGGTCTCAGCCGCTTCTATCTCTGCCTGGAGGATGACCTGCTGCGCATCTTCGGCACCGAGACGATGTTTGCCAAGATGATGAACAAGAATCTCGAGGACGGCGAGGCGATCGGCGGCAAATGGCTGTCCAAGGCCATTGAAACCGCCCAGAAAAAGGTCGAAGCGCGCAACTATGAGGCGCGCAAGCAGGTTGTCGAATATGATGACGTGATGAACGACCAGCGCAAGGTGATCTACGAGCAGCGCTCGGAAATCATGGATGCGGAAACGGTCGGTGATGTGGTCGAGGACATGCGCCACGAAACCGTCAACGCTATGGTCGCCGATGCCTGCCCGCCGGGCAGCTATCCCGAGCAATGGGATATCGAAGGCCTGAAAACCCGCGTCAAGGACGTGCTCAACCTCGAGCCCGATTTCGACAGCTGGATGCAGGAGGATGCGCTCGAGCCCGAAATGATCGAAACGCGCATCTCCGATCTGGCCGATGCCGAGTTTGAAGCCAAAATGGTCGCGGTTGAAGCCGAAAATCCCGGCGTCTGGCAGCAGATCGAGAAATCGATCCTGCTCGAACTGCTCGACCATCACTGGAAAGAGCATCTGGCCACGCTCGATGCGCTGCGTCAGGTGGTGTTCTTGCGCGCCTATGCCCAGAAAAAGCCGCTCGACGAATATAAGCAGGAAGCCTTTGGCCTGTTCGAGCGGATGCTGGAAATCATCCGCGAAGGCGTGACCAAGACGATCGCGATCAGCCAGTTTCATCAGCAGGAGGAACTGGCCGTGCCGGAACTGCCGGAACTGCCGGACTTCCTGACCACCCATATCGATCCGCTGACCGGTGAAGATAACAGCAATGATATCGATGGCGGCACCTTGGGCACGGTCTCGACATCCTTGCCGCCGCGGCAATCGGGCCAGATGAACAATCCGCAGGATCCGTTCGACGGCAGCAAGGTAAGCCGCAATGCGCCCTGTCCCTGTGGTTCGGGCCGCAAATATAAGCATTGTCACGGCAAGTTCTGATCTGAATCGCTGACAGCAGGGCGGGAACGATAATGACCATCGGCATAATTGGTCTCGCCCTGCTGTTTGCCCTGACCGCAGCGCTCTACGCCAGCGTCGGCTTTGGCGGCGGGTCCACCTATATCGCGCTACTGGCGCTGGCGGCGCTTGATTATCAGGCGCTACCGGTGATTGCGCTGCTGTGCAATATCATCGTCGTCACCGGCGGCACCCTGCGTTTCCAGTCGCGCGGCCTGATCGACTGGCCGAAAATCTTGCCGATCCTGATGCTCTCGGTACCCGCCGCCTGGCTCGGGGGGCGTCTGGAGCTCGAAAAGGACAGTTTCCTGCTGCTGCTCGGTCTGTCGCTGGCGGCAGCAGGCCTGTTGTTGATCATCGAGCCATTCATCAAGCGGGCAGGGGGCAACGAGCCCCCCGATCGCCGCTGGACCAGCCACCGGCTGTTCGCGCCGGCGGTCGGCACCGGTATCGGCTTTCTCTCCGGCATGGTCGGCATCGGCGGCGGCATCTTCCTCGCCCCGATCCTGCTGCTCACCCGCTGGGCCAACAGCCGCCGGATCGCGGCGACCGCCAGCGTCTTCATCCTCGTCAATTCCATCGCCGGTCTCGGCGGGCAATTGATGAAATCGGGCCTGAGCAGCGGCGGCGAGACGATCCTTGCCTATTGGCCCCTGTTCGTCGGCGTGCTGCTCGGCGGCCAGATTGGCAGTATCCTGGCCAGTAAGGCGCTGCCGGAGATATGTATCCGGCGGCTGACGGCGTTGCTGATCTTGTATGTCGCCTTGCGGATATTGCTGGCCTGAGGTCCCAGGCCACCAAATGCGGGGCAGAGCTTGATAATATGTAAGGAAACATGCCCCGAGACGGCGGCAAAGACTTGACCTGAGCGGGCCGGCCTGCCTCTATGCTGACCAAATATGCAACTCGGATCAGGGGCCCCATCATGACACTATCACGCATTGGTTTTTCTTTGTTGCTCGGCGCCGCAAGCCTGAGTTTGACGCCCTCGGCCTTTGCCCAGGAAACTCCCGCTGAAACCAGCGCCAAAACGGCACCTGCATCCGAAGCAGGGCCAATGGATGCAAGGTTGCGGGCGCTCTACGAAGCCGAAACCGAATGGCGGCACAAGGAATTTCATCTGGTCAAGGATGATCAGCGCTGGGTGCAGGGCGATCGCTTTTCCGACGAAACCGCCGAAAGCCAGACCAGACGGCTGGCCTATTGGCAGGACGTGCTGCGCCAGCTGGATGAAATTCCCCTCGATCAGCTTTCGGCCGAGGAACAGGTAAACGCTGCCGTGTTCCGGCAGATGATCTGGGAGGAGGTCAACAGCCTCGAGTATAAAACCTATGAGGCGCCGTTCAACAGCGACACGTTTTTCTGGGGCGGCCTGAACCCGCGAACCGGTTTTTCCAGCGCCGCTCGCTACCGGGATTATCTCGGGCGCATGAAGGATATTCCCCGTTATTTTGACGAGAATATTACCAATATGCGGGCCGGACTGGCGCGCGGCTATACCGTGCCGCGGGTCGGTATCGAGGGCCGCGACACGACCATCGAAGCCTATACCGTGACCGGCGAAGACAATCCGTTTTACGATGCCTTCCGCACGATGCCCGATTCCATTCCGGAAAAGGAACAGGCGGCGATGCGTGCCGAGGCGGTGAAGCTCATCGAGGCTGTGGTCGCTCCGGCTTATGCTTCGCTGCTCCGGTTCATGCGTGAGGATTATATGCCCCACGCACGAACGTCCATTGATGCCTATGCATTGCCCGATGGCAAGCGCTTCTATCAGGACCAGATTCGGCTCTATACCACGCTGGATTTGACCGCCGAACAGATTCACCAGATCGGTCTCAAGGAAGTGGCCCGGATCGACGCCGACATGAAGGCGACGATGAAGGCCATCGGCTTTGCCGGGACTTTTCCCGAGTTTCTGGCATTCATGCGGTCCGACCCGCAATTTTATGCCAAGACCCCGCGCGAGCTATTGTCTTACGCTGCCTATGTCACCAAGAAAATGGATGGCAAGCTCAAGGACAGTTTCAACTTCCTGCCGCGTTATCGCTTCACCATCCGCCCGGTGCCGGACGCGATCGCGCCGATCTACACATCGGGGCGTGGCGGGCTGGAGAGTTGCCTGTTCAACACCTATGACCTGCCATCCCGGCCTCTCTATAATCTGACGGCACTGGCGCTGCATGAATGTATCCCCGGCCACAGTTTTCAGGCGGCGGTGGCGCTGGAAGCCCCGGACCGGCCGGAATTTCGCAAGGATGTCTATTTCTCCGGCTATGGCGAAGGCTGGGGCCTGTACACCGAATGGCTGGGCACCAAGCTTGGCATGTACGAAACTCCTTACGAGGAATTTGGCCGGCAAACCTTCGAAATGTGGCGCGCCGTGCGGCTGGTGATCGATACCGGTGTCCACACCAAGGGCTGGAGCCGGCAAAAGGCGATCGATTATCTCGCCAGCCATACCGCGCTGGCGCAGCGCGATGTCGAAACCGAAGTCGACCGCTATATCTCCTGGCCGGCACAGGCGCTGGCCTACAAGCTCGGCGAGATGAGCATCCGCAAACTGCGCGCCAAGGCCGAGGCGGAACTCGGCACCGCCTTTGACCAAAGGCCGTTCCACGACGCCTATCTGGCGATGGGCGCGGTGCCCTTGCCGGTGATGGAGGCGAAGATGGAAGAGTTTATCGCCACCGAAAAGGCAAAACTGGCAGAAAGCGGGAAAGCCGGGCAGTAAGCAAAGCGCGCCGACCGCCGATCGGCAACAAGCTCTTTTCGCACTTGCAACAACATCCGAAACGCCCTAATTGCCTTGTCATCCGCTGGACCCGACCTCGTCGGGTGGCTCGGCCCGGCGCCTATCCCCGGGATAACCTTTTTTCATTCCGCTTTTTCAGCCACTCACACCAAAACCTCGACAGGTCTGGCGTCGAACCGGCTGCGCTGAATCGGCATGTGTACAAGGTCAGCTATGCCCAAGTTTGAAAACATCAAGCGCGAGTGGTTTTCCAACCCGCGCGGCGATATCCTTTCCGGGATCGTCGTGGCGCTCGCGCTCATCCCCGAAGCCATCGGTTTCTCGATTATCGCCGGAGTCGATCCGCGCGTCGGTCTCTATGCCTCCTTCTCGATCGCAGTGATCATCTCGCTGGTCGGCGGGCGGCAGGGTATGATCTCGGCGGCCACTGCCGCAATTGCGGTGCTGGTGCTGCCACTGATCCGCGATCATGGCGTCGAATATCTGTTCGCGGCCACGATCCTTATGGGCCTGATCCAGCTGGTCGCCGGCTTCCTGCGATTGAACCTGCTGATGCAATATGTCTCGCGCTCGGTTATCACAGGCTTTGTCAACGCGCTGGCGATCCTGATCTTCATGGCGCAATTGCCCGAACTGACCGGGGTGCCGAAGATGACCTATTTGTTGGTCGCGGGCGGGCTCGCGATCATTTACCTGTTTCCTTATCTGACCAAGGCGGTTCCCTCGCCGCTGATCTCGATCGCGATCCTGACGGCGCTGGTCTTCTATCTCGGTATCGATGTCCGTACCGTTGGCGACATGGGCGAACTGCCGTCCTCGCTGCCTGCCTGGCTGATCCCCGATGTGCCGTTCACCCTTGAAACGCTGCAGGTCATCCTGCCCTATTCAGCGACCATGGCCGCAGTTGGCCTGCTCGAATCGATGATGACGGCGCAGATCGTCGATGATCTGACCGACACCCCGTCCGACAAGCAGCGCGAGATGAAGGGGCAGGGCATCGCCAATTTCTTCACCGGCTTCCTGGGCGGCATGGGCGGCTGCGCGATGATCGGCCAGTCGGTGATCAACGTGAAGTCCGGCGGTGAAACCCGCCTGTCGACCTTCGTTGCCGGGGCGTTCCTGCTGTTCCTGATCCTGGTGCTCGGCTCGCTCGTGGCGATCATCCCGATGGCCGCGCTGGTCGCGGTGATGATCATGGTCTCGATCGGCACCTTCTCCTGGCAGTCGATCCGCGACATCCGCCATCATCCCTGGCAATCGTCGGTGGTGATGCTGGTGACCGTGGTCATCGTGGTCTGGACCCACGATCTGGCGCAGGGCGTGCTCGCCGGCGTGATCCTTTCGGGCCTGTTCTTCGCCAGCAAGGTCAAGCGGATATTCACTGTCGAATCGGAACTTTCCGCCGACGGACTGTCGCGCCATTACAGCGTGTCGGGCCAGGTGTTTTTTGCCTCGTCGGAGAGCTTTGTTGATGCCTTTGATTTCAAGGAAGTGCTGGACCGCGTCGTGATCGACGTGTCACAAGCCCATTTCTGGGATATTTCGGCGGTCGGCACGCTCGACAAGGCGATTCTGAAATTTCGCCGCGAAGGCACGGAAGTGGAAGTAGTTGGCCTCAACAAGGCCAGCGCCGCCTTGGTTGACCGCTTCGCCATCCACGACAAGCCGGGTGCCGATGCGCAACTCGGTGGCCATTGAGAGGATATAATGATGGAACATGTGCTCAGCTGTATCGATGCCTCGGGCTATGCCGACAGCGTCTGCGATCTCGCCGCCTGGGCTTCCCAGAGACTGGAGATGCCGGTCGAACTGCTGCATGTCGTGCAGCGCAGCGATGCCGTCGCGGCCCGCGGCGATCGCTCGGGTGCAATCGGCCTCGGCGTCAAGTCCAGCCTGATGGAAGAGCTGGTCCAGATGGAAGCTGCCGAAACCCGGCTGAAAGTGGAGCGCGGCCGGATGCTGCTCGCTGCCGCAGAAAAGCGGCTGCGCGAGCGCGGCGCGGTCGATGTGCGCACCGTGCACCGGCATGGCGGCATCATCGAGACGATATTGGAACGCGAGCAAGGCGCCCGCGTCGTCATCATCGGCAAGCGCGGCGACAGCCACGAATTTGCCCAGGGCCATATCGGGTCCAATATCGAGCGGGTCGTCCGGGCCAGCACCAAACCTGTGCTGATCGCATCGCGCGAATATGCCGAGCCAAAGCATATCGTGTTCGCTTATGATGCCAGCCCCGCCGCCGACCGGGCACTGGACCGGCTGATGGAATCCACCCTGTTCACCGGCCTGCCGGTCCATATCGTCATGGCCGACACCGACAATGAGGCGCACCGCCGCGCGCTGAACAGCGCTGCAGCGCGTCTCGGCGAGGAACGGGTGGTCACGACCACGCTGGAACCCGGCAAGCCCGAGACCCTGATCGCCGGCATTGTCGAGCAGACGCCGGGCGCGATGCTGGTGATGGGTGCCTATGGCCATTCGCCGATCCGCACCCTGATCGTCGGCAGCACCACGACCACGATGATCCGCACCGTCCACGTGCCGGTGCTGCTGGTGCGATAGGCTCAATTACCGTGACAGTTGCAACAATCCCCGAACTTTGGGACCAGGTTTTTCACCTCTCAATCTTTGTCCGATTTTCCTCTGCATATCTTCTAGCCATCGGGCCGATCCTATCGGGCGACCGGTGCGTTCGGAATTCCGGTGACAGTCGTAACAATCCCCGATCCGTGACGGTAACTGACCATGCCCCAATTTCATTCGCCAAAAACCGCTGTCCTACACCGCACCGTTCGCTTAATATCTCCGCCGGTCCATCGCCAGGCGCGGGACAGGCTCTTTGACCATCTGGACCAGATCGCGGCGCTGACGGCTGTCTGAATATTTTCCGGACCCGCTTGGCAGGCAATCTGGAAGTTTACACTAGGCACCCGGCTGGCGGCTCGGAAATGCTGAAAACCTGCGGTTTTGAGGCAAAGGTTACGGAAAATAATAGCGGTATTGTCTGTAAACTTTTCGCCGCGAAATGAATCGGACTCGCACGAAGACACAAAGCCACGCAGGCGGAGAAACTGCGTGCCATCCCTTCGTGCCTTTGTGTCTTCGTGTGAGTCCATAATATGCCAAAACGTAATGCCCGATCGTGTTGACAGGCATAACATTGTCCAATCGCATCGATCAAAAACCGCTGTCCTACAGCACATGGGATCCGCTATATTGGCATCATGAACGCTTATTTAGCCATCACCGCCTCGGCAGACCCGAAGTCAGGCCCAGCAGCGCCGCTGGAACGCTTTCTGCAGCAGGCGATGGTGAGACGCCGCGAAAGTCCGGCATCGGCTGCTTGGCTCCGTCCACACTCCGCTCGACCGCATTTTACCTAATAACGCCGTAAAGATTGTAAAGTTTATCAGAAAAAAGGAGACCTATCTGAACAAGAAATATTCCGCCAGACATCCAGGCGCGCTTCCGCTGGTCATCGAGTGTTGAAAGATCATCAATATTGCGAAAAAATCAGCCGCGAAAAATGGCTCCCCGAGTTGGATTCGAACCAACGGCCATTCGATTAACAGTCGAATGCTCTACCACTGAGCTATCGGGGAACATGCTCGATTTTGCACCGAGCCTTTCGTGGTGAAGCGCGCCTATAGCAACGACATTTGCGGGCCGCAAGCCATCAAACGACAAATTGTTCCATGGCGATGCGATCGTCCAGCGCATGTTCCGGATCGAACAGCATGGTCAGCGCCTGGCTGCGGTCCACGGCCACTGTGACGCGGCTGACATCGCGGACTTCCTGCTGGTCTCCGACCGCGCTGACAGGCCGTTTTTCAGGGTTGAGCACGCGGATGCTGATCTCCATCTTATCCGGCAGTATTGCCCCTTTCCAGCGGCGTGGCCGGAACGGGCTGATCGGGGTGAGTGCCAGCAAATTGCAGGTGAGCGGCAGGATCGGGCCATTGGCGGACAGATTATAGGCGGTGGAGCCGGCTGGCGTGGCGATCAGCACGCCGTCGCAGACCAGTTCCTCCATCATCACCCGGCCATTGATCTCGATCTCCAGCTTCGCTGTCTGCCTGGTCTCGCGGAGCAGTGATACTTCGTTGATCGCGGGCAGGGTGAAGCTGGCCCCGGAAATGGTCTCTACCTCCATTTTCAGGGGTTTGACCTTGAACGCCCGCGCCTTGGTCAGGCGCTCGCTGAGGTCTTCGAGGTGCCAGTTGTTCATCAGAAACCCCACGGTGCCCAGGTTCATGCCATAGACCGGCATGATCGCGCGGCGATTGAGCATCTGGTGCAGCGTTTGCAGCATGAAGCCGTCACCACCCAGAACAACGGCGCGGTCCGCTTCTTCAACCGGAACCCAGTCGATCATCGGTTTCAGCTTCTCAGCGGCTTCCTGCGCTGGCGGCGTCGGCGACACGATCAGTGCCCATTTCTTCTTGGTCATCCGCCCGTGACGTTCATGTGACGCTCCAATATCTCTGCGGACCCATCGAGCTGCGCATTGAAATCATGGCGCTGCGGTTTGAGCTTTAGAGCCTGTTGGAGCAGTCGGTCAACGGCAGCGATACCATCCTTGCGGACCGCGGCGCGCAGATCGACATGGGCGCTGTGGCCTAGGCACATGAAAATCTTGCCGTCGGTGGTCAGCCTGAGCCGGTTGCAGTCGTCGCAGAAATTGTTGCTGAGCGGCGTGATCAGGCCGAGGCGCAGGCCGAGCGGTTCGACTGATACATAGCGCGCCGGACCGGCGCTGCGATGCGGAATAGGAAGGATTGAATATTGTTCTCGCAACGGAACCAGAAATTCATCGGCGGAAATATGGGCCAGGTTGCGATCCGCTCCGACATCACCCAACGGCATGGTCTCGATGACCGTCAGATCATGGCCATGTTCGGCGCAATATTGCGCCATCGGCAGGAGATCGGCTTCATTGAAATCACGCAGCGCGACCATATTGATTTTGACGTCGATCCCGGCAGACTTGGCCGCCTTTATGCCGTCCAATACGATCTTCACGTCGGCGCCGCGCGTGATTTCGGCGAAGCGTTCGGGGTCGAGCGTATCCATGCTGACATTGATCCGCCGCATGCCATGGGCTGCCAGATGGTCGGCATATTCGGAAAGGAGCGACCCGTTGGTGGTCAGCGTCAATTCCTCCAGTTCGCCGGACGAGACTTTTCGGCCGAGGCGCTGGATAACATCTTTCATATCCCGTCTGACCAGCGGTTCGCCGCCGGTAAGCCGGATTTTGCGGATACCATGGCCGATGAACCGCTCGGCGATCAGAGTGATTTCCTCGAGCGTCAGCAGCTCCGACTTCGGCATGAACGTCATCTTCTCGGACATGCAATATTGGCAGCGGAAGTTGCATCGGTCGGTGACCGAAATCCGCAGATAATCAATTTTGCGTCCGAAACCGTCTTGCATGGGGCGCCTCGTGTTGATTCAATGCTATAGAGCTAGCGTGTTCCGGATAGGCAGGCAACGCCCTATAAAGGTTTTCCTGCTACGGAAAAAGATAGGCGGCCGCTTGAAAATCGGCGTTCCGGTCATTCAGGTGAGGGAGTTTTAAAGTCTTAGAGTCATCCATCTCAACGGTGCATCCGGTTGGATTCAGAAACCTGTTTCTGCTTTCCTTCCACCAGCGTGATCCGCTGGCCGCAGAAATTGCCTCTTTTGGCTGGCGGGTCCATTCGGCTCGCCGGTCAGCCAATCTGCGAGCCCGTTTCTTTTCAGCCGGTGCCATGATCGCGGTGATTGATGTGCGCCAGGCCGAATGCGACGGTCTGGAGGCGATCGCAAACCTTTCTGCAACCGCAGCCGAAGGTGGCATCGCGATATTGGTGTTGCTCGATAGCGAGCAACACCGGGGAATTGTCGGGCAATGTTTTGATTCAGGGGCGACGCATTACTTGGATTTTGCGGCCACTGGTGCGGATCTCGAGCAGTCGATCAACTATGCCTTTCGTTATGTCGAAAATTTCAGAGGCGGCGCCGAACGCGCGAACCATGAGCAATCCTTGCTGACAATTGCGGATTTGCAATGGTCGATGACCTTGGGTTCGGTCAGCGAATATTGGATTAGCGAGAGACTGTCAGCGGCAGCGGGTGAGATTGATTTCGGCAAATATCCGGTGAGCGGCATCTACCGGTCGCTATCGCGCGAAGAAAAAAAGCGCGTGCGGGGGGCTATGGGGCGCCTGCGGGATGGCGCTAGACAGGCGGCGGTCCCTCATCGGTTCAATGGCAGAAAAGTGATTCATCACTTGTACAAAGCGGACGGCCAGATCTTTGGTCGGATCGAATATCTCACAAATAACGACGAAGCGGATGACTGGACCGGCCGCGATCTGCTCTCCGGTTTGCGCAATACGGCCTCTGCCCGTTCGTGGATTCGGCAAAAGATCGAAACCGGCAGCGAGTTGACACTGATTGCGATCGGCATCAAAAACTTCCGGATGATCAACGCCGCTTTCGGACGCCACGCGGGCGACCAATTGCTGCGGATTGTCGGGCACAGGCTGATGGATCACACAAAGCGCCAATCCACAGGCCCGCATCTGGTTGCCCGTCTCGATGGGCAGAATTTTCTGATTGCACTTGCCAATATTCCCCATGGTCAAATTTCAAAGTTCACCAACGATTTAATATCGAGTGTGTTTGGTGATCTGCAGCTTGAGGGGCGCCCGATCAATCCTGTTGCCCGAGCCGGCGTCGCAATCGGAACCAGTGAGTCCAGTGAAACGACTTTGATCCGGAAAGCCGTGCTGGCGCTCGCCGAAGCGACCTCGGCGGATGCTTTGCCGATCAATTTCAGTACCGTTTCCGAAGCGGATGTTCATCTGGAAGAAGTGCTGGAAGAACAGCTCGCGGGAGCCATGGCTCGCGGTGAAATCGTCATCGCTTTTCAACCGCAGATAAAGGTCGATACCGGTCAGCTGGCCGGCGCAGAAGCTTTGGCGCGTTGGGAACATCCGGAATATGGCCTGTTGGGGGCCGCAACTCTGTTTGCCGTCGCGGAACGGGCCGGCATGATGGAGTCGCTCTCGACGCAAATCCACAAGCAAGCGCTGACGCTGGCGGCTAGCTGGCCCGCCAGTCTCGGTTTTTTGCGTCTTTCGATCAATGTAACGGCGGGCGATTTGGCAGCAGCGGCCTTTGCAGATGATATGCTGAGGCAGGTCGATATTGCCGGTTTCGAACCGCGCCGGTTGACGCTCGAAATTACAGAGTCTGAATTGATCGCTAATTTATCGGTTTCGGCCGGCAAATTGGACCGCCTGCGCAAGGCTGGCATTTCCATTGCGATCGATGATTTCGGAACCGGGTACAGCAGCCTGTCTTATCTCAAGCAATTGCCGGTCGATTATTTGAAGATCGATAGTGGACTTACCGGTGACATTGGTGGCTCGGAAAAAGATCAGGTTGTGGTGCGGTCCATCATCGACATGGCGCATAGCCTGAATCTAAGCGTTATTGCAGAAGGCGTCGAAACCGAGGCTCAGCTTGAGACCCTGGCGGAACAAGCCTGCGAATTTTTTCAGGGGTTTCTACGTTCTGGACCGCTGTCGCCAGACGAATTTGAAGCCTTCGCCTTGCGCAGCAACTAGGCGGTTGCCCGTTGCGCCAGTTTCGATAGCCCCGTGGTCAATTGGGTCAGGCCGTGCAATCGGGACTTGGGATCGCGCCATTTGCGCTCGATGAACAATTTGTTGTCGGGCCGAATTTTGGCTGTTCCCTTGAGCCGGTCGACATAGTCGAGCAGGCCCTGGACATTGGGGAATCGGTCGTTCTGGAATGTGACCAAAGCACCGCGCGGTCCCATTTCGATTTTCGCGATCTGCGCGTTCACGCAATTCATCTTGATATGCATGAGCTTGAGCAGATTGTCCGTCTGGATCGGCAGATCGCCAAATCGGTCGATCATTTCCGCGGCAAAGGATTCGATTTCCGGCAGCGTCTTGAGGCCATTCATCCGGCGATAGAGGCCCATCCGGAGGGACAGGTCGGGCACATAGGCTTCGGGTATCAAAATCGGAGCATCGACCGTTATTTGCGGCGAGAAGCTATCTGTCTGGGCTGATAGGCCAGAGCCTTTGGCCTTGGCTTCGAGAATCGCGTCTTCCAACATCGACTGATAAAGTTCAAACCCGACTTCCTTGATATGCCCGGACTGCTCGTCGCCGAGCAGGTTGCCGGCTCCGCGGATATCGAGATCGTGGCTGGCGAGTTCAAAACCGGCACCAAGGCTATCGAGATCACCCAGAATTTTGAGCCGTTTCTCTGCCTTTTCAGTGATGATCCGGTCTTTTGGTGTCACCATATAGGCATATGCGCGCGTTTTTGAGCGGCCGACCCGGCCTCTCAGCTGATAGAGCTGAGCCAGGCCGAAGCGATCGGCGCGATGGATGATCAGCGTGTTGGCGCTGGGAATGTCGAGGCCGCTTTCGACGATCGTGGTTGCGAGCAAAACATCATAATTGCGGTCGTAAAAGGCGGACATCCGCTCTTCGACCGTTGCTGGTGCCATTTGCCCATGCGCCACGACATAGGTCAGTTCGGGGGCATGTTTCTTGAGGAAATCTTCGATATCGGGAAGGTCCGCAATACGGGGCACGACGATGAACGACTGACCGCCGCGATAATGTTCGCGCAGCAGCGCTTCGCGTAGCGGAACAGGATCCCACGGCATCACATAGGTGCGGACCGCGAGGCGGTCGACCGGCGGGGTCTGGATCACCGACAGTTCGCGCATTCCGGTCATCGCCATCTGCAGGGTGCGGGGTATCGGGGTCGCGGTGAGGGTCAGCACATGGACATCCGCCTTCATCGCCTTTAGGCGTTCCTTGTGGGTCACACCAAAGCGTTGCTCCTCGTCGATGATGATCAGACCGAGCCGCTGGAATTCGATGGATTTGGCGAGCAGGGCGTGGGTACCAATGACAACGTCCACTTCGCCGCTGGTCAGGCCTTCTTTGGTTTTCTTCGCTTCTGCAGGCGGCACCAGCCGGGATAGCCGACCGATCTTAATCGGGAAGGGTCGGAAACGCTCTTCGAAATTGTTGAAATGCTGACGGGCGAGTAGCGTCGTGGGTGCAATGATCGCGACCTGCATCCCGGCCATAGCGGCGGCAAAGGCGGCGCGCATCGCGACCTCGGTCTTGCCAAAGCCGACATCACCACAGACCAGCCGGTCCATCGCCTTGCCCGATGCCATATCGGCAAGCACTTCCTCAATCGCCTGCTGTTGATCATCGGTTTCCTGATAGGGGAAACGGTCCACGAAGCCGGCCATTTCGGACGCGTCAACGCGGGCAGGGGTGGCCGGTTGCAGGGACCGCGCGGCAGCGGTTCTGAGCAGTTCGTGGGCAATCGCCCGGATCCGTTCCTTCAGCTTGGATTTGCGCCGCTGCCATCCTTCGCCGCCGAGCCGGTCCAGGACAACGCTGTCGCCACCTTCGCCATAGCGGCTGAGAACGTCGATATTCTCGACCGGAACATAGAGCTTGTCACCGCCAGCATATTTCAGGTGGACACAATCATGCGGACTGGTGCCAACGGGAATAGAGACGATGCCTTCATAGAGGCCAATGCCATGTTCCAGATGGACAACCAGATCGCCCTGACTGAGCGCCGACAATTCCTCGATGAAGGCATCGCTGCTTTTGCGCCGTTTGGATTTGCGGACCAGCCGGTCGCCAAAAATATCCTGCTCGGTGAGCAGCGACAAGCTATCTGTCCGGAAGCCGGATGAAAGTGGCAATATAGTCAGAGCCACACCCGGGGCTGCCGACAGGCAGGAATTCCAGTCATCACACAGGGCAGCAGTCTTGATGCCATGGTCTTTCAGCAGATCAAATATGCGTGCGCGCGAACCCTTGCTGTAACTTGCGACTATTGCCGTGGTGCCGGATTTCGTCAGACTGTTGAGATGAGCGCCCAATGCCTGATAGATATTCTCGTTGCGGGCTCGTTCAGGAGCAAAATCACGAGGCGACGACACCGACATCGACAGCACGGTTGCAGATTCCGGTTCGTCAAATTCGCTTAGAATGTGGATTGGCGCATCATTCTCTTCGGACCGCCATTCATCCGGCGTCAGATAGAGCATCTCCGGCGGGAGCGGGCGGTAGCTCGACAGATTGGCCTTGTCGGCCTCGACCCGGTTCTTGTGATAATCGGCAATCGACGAAAATTGTGCCTCTGCTGCTGCTGATCCGGCGGCATCCCGCAAAATCATGCAATCATCCCCGACATAGTCGAAAATCGTCGCCAGCCGGTCTTCGAGCAATGGCAGCCAATGCTCCATCCCCGCCAGGCGGCGCCCTTCCGAGATCGATTGATATAAGGCATCGCTGGTCGAAACGGCGCCAAAAAGATCACGATAGCGCGTGCGAAAGCGGGTAATGCTTTCGGCATCCAGCAGAAACTCCGATACCGGGAGCAGATCAAGTCCATTGATGTTGCCGACAGTGCGCTGGTCGGCCGGGTCGAACTGCCGCAACGTCTCGATCTCGTCGCCGAACAGGTCGATCCGGATCGGTAATTCGGCTCCGGGGGGAAACAGATCAATCAGACCTCCTCGCGCGGCAAATTCGCCGCTGTCGGCGACAGTGTCCACACGCACGAAGCCGTTGGCATAGAGGAAAGAGATCAGCTTTTCCTGTTCGACAATGGTGCCGGGCGCGAGGCGGGTGACAAATTCCTTGATTCGCGAGGGTTTAAGAACCCGTTGGGTCACCGCGTTGACAGTCGTGACCACCAGTTGTGAACCTGTGAATGGCAGTGCAAGCTTGGCCAAGGCTGCCAGCCGGTCCGAAGTGGTATGCAGCGCCGGCGATGCGCGGTCATAGGGGAGGCAGTCCCAGGCCGGGAATTCGATAATCTCGAGGTCCGGTGCAAAGAAATGGGAGGCTTCGACGATTGCGCTCATCGCCGCGTCGTCGGTGGCGATAAACATTGTGCGTTGCCCCGATTTGACTGCGATTTCTGAAAGAAACAGCGGGCGATAGCCGACGGGCACGCCGGCTATCGTCATGCCTTTCTCCGAGGACAATAATCTATCTAAATAGGACACTCAAAATCGTTTCTGGATATGGGGCAGGAAAATTATTTCGTCGCGTCGATATAGTCGAGTTTTTGCATGGTCACCATTTGCGGCCCTTCAAAAGCTGGAGGAACTGGAAGCGTCCCAATCGCCCAAGCCATGACATCCACATCGTCTTCGACGAGCAGCTTTTCGAACCAGTCCATATCTCGCTCTGACCAATCAGGGCTATAGCGATCAAAAAAACCGCCGATCAAGAAGTCGGCTTCGCGGGTTCCACGATGCCAGGCGCGAAATTGCAGCCGTTTCAGCCTTGTTTCGCGGTCCATATTTGCTGCTCCAACTTGGCTGGCATAATGCGCCAGCGGGGGTATAAAGGCGGATAGACATGCGGCCCGAGATACTCAATCCATTATTTGGCGAAACCCAGTCGCTCAAGGGCGTCGGCAAGGTATTGGCCAAGCCACTCGAGAAGCTGCGGCTGACCCGGGTCAAGGACCTATTGTACCATCAACCCAATTACTGGATGCAACGGAAACGAGTCGATGAGCTCGATGAAATTGACGTCGGCGAGACGATCATCATCGAAGTGACTCCGGTCGACTATCGTACCGGTGGCCCGCGCAGTCCCCTGCGGGTGCACGCGACGGACAAGCTTGGCAATTATATCAGCCTGACCTTTTTCGGTCGTAATCCGGGCTGGCCCAAAAAACTGCTGCCGCTGGGGGAGCCAAAGGTCATTTCCGGCAAGCTTGAGCGTTATGGTGACGAACTGCAGATGGTGCATCCTGACCAGGTGCTGGAGCCGGAGCAGGCCGATACGATAGCGCTGATGGAACCCATCTACCCATTGGCCGACGGGCTTGGCAATGCGCGCATGCGGCAACTGATCGAACAGTCACTGGCGCTTGCTCCGGAACTGCCAGAATGGATCGAGCCAAGCCAGCTGGCTGCCAAAAGCTGGAAGAGCTGGAAGCATAGTATTGATGCACTCCACACCAGGGAAAGCGCGGATGCCACTGATCGGCTCGCCTATGACGAGGTTTTTGCCAACCAGCTCGCATTCATGCTGGTACGCGCCAGCAACCGGAGCAAGAAAGGGATTCCGATCCAGGGTGACGGCGGGCTTCGTGATCAGATGAAGCTGCCGTTTGAACTGACCAACGCGCAAAAGCGCTGTATCAGCGAGATTGAAGGTGATCTGGCGCAAAGCGCTCCGATGCTGCGCTTGCTTCAGGGCGATGTCGGCTCGGGAAAGACCCTGGTGGCAGTGATGGCGCTGCTATCAGCTGTGGAAGCGGGATATCAGGGTGCCTTTCTGGCACCGACGGAAATTCTCGCGCGGCAGCATTTTGAAAGCCTGCAAAAACTGCTCGCGGGGGTACCGGTCAACCTTGCGATATTGACCGGGCGCGACAAAGGCAAGGTGCGAGAGGCGACGCTGATGGGGCTGATGGACGGTTCTATCGATATTTTGATCGGGACCCACGCGATTTTTCAGGAGCATGTCCGCTACAAGAATCTTGCTGTGGCGGTCATCGATGAACAGCATAAATTCGGGGTTTCCCAGCGACTCATGTTGACCCAGAAGGCCGAACGAACACCGCATCTGCTGGCCATGACCGCTACGCCGATTCCGCGGACGCTGACGCTCAGCCAATTTGGTGAAATGGATGTTTCGCGGATCGATGAACTGCCGCCCGGTCGGCAAGCCATTGATACCAGCGTGATTTCCGATGCGCGTCTGCCAGACGTGGTCGACGGCCTTGCCCGTCACATCGCTGCGGGTGGTCAGGCTTACTGGGTCTGTCCCTTGATCGAGGAAAGCGAAAAAAGCGATCTCGCTGCGGCAGAAGACTGGGCTGCCAGCCTGAAGGTGCGATTTGGCGATCTGGTCGGTCTGGTGCACGGCCGGATGAAGGGTCCCGAAAAAGATCTGGTTATGAGCCGTTTTCAGCGCGATGAAATCAAGGTTCTTGTCGCCACCACCGTCATCGAAGTCGGCGTGGACGTGCCAAATGCCAGCCTGATGATTATCGAAGCCGCAGATCGCTTTGGTCTTGCCCAATTGCATCAGCTCAGGGGTCGCGTGGGACGGGGCAGCGTGAAATCCAATTGCCTGTTAATTCGCGGCGAAACCTTAAGCGAAACGGCGCGTGCGCGGCTAACCTTGATGCGCGAGACGAATGATGGTTTCCGGATTGCGGAGGAAGATTTGCGTTTGCGCGGGGCGGGGGAATTACTGGGTACGCGGCAATCGGGCGACGCGGGCTTTCGCGTTGCGACACCGGCGCAGGTCAACGACCTGATCGGGCCGGCTACCGATGACGCCCGGCTGTTGCTTGACCGGGATGGCGGGCTGGACAGCGAAAGAGGACAGGCGGCGCGGATTGCGCTGTACCTGTTTGAGCGTGATTGGGGTGTCAGTCTGTTGCGGAGCGGCTAGCGCTGTTCATCTTGTCGAGCATGGCTACGAAATCCGGTTCCCGGATCACGCGTTCGAATTTGAAGCCGTGGCGGCCTTCATGCGACCAGACCAAATAGGCTTCTATGCGTCCGGCCACCGGCAGGCGAACGGTTAACCGGTCTCCCTTTACCATGTCGACCGGGTCGGCCAGCATCATGCCATTGGCGGAAATATTGGCAATGCGTACCGTCATTTCCTGATTGGGATGGAACTCGCAAATGGTTTCAAAATCGACCGAAAAGCGAGTCGCGCGGCGCGAGTCGGGTGATGTCTCAGGCGATATGTTCGTCATGTCACAAGATCTCCGTTAAATGGTTCATCGCGACAATAGATATTGATTGAGAATAAATGGTAAATGAATGTAACCGGCCGATCAGCGATTACACTAGACTTTCCGCAACAGACCGTGCTTTTTCTTGCCCGCAGATATTTTTTTGTCTGCATCCGTCAAATCAATCATTGCTCCAGCGTCTCCGACGGGTTCATCGTCGATCCGAGCGCCGCCGCCGGCGACCAGCCGCTTGGCTTCGCCCTTCGATGCACAGAATCCGATACCTACCAGAGCGTCGAGGATGGAAATCTGAGCTTCCGAAACCTCGAATACGGGCAAATCACCGCCCGCTGCGCCCTGTTCAAAAGTCTGTTGCGCGGTTTGAGCGGCATCGTTCGCAGCGGTTTGCCCATGCGCCATTGCCGTGGCAGCATCAGCGAGAATTTTTTTGGCCTCGTTGATTTCAGAGCCTTCGAGTGATTCCAACCGGCTGATCTCGCTCAGATCAATATCGGTAAAAAGTCGCATGAACTTGCCGACATCCCGGTCGTCTGTGTTCCGCCAAAATTGCCAGTAGTCGTAAGGAGAAAGCCGGGCGGCGTTCAGCCAGATCGCGCCATCCACGGATTTGCCCATTTTTGAACCGTCGGCCTTGGTAATCAGCGGGGTGGTGACGCCATAAAGCTCCGCACCGTCAATGCGGCGACCGAGTTCGATGCCATTGACGATATTGCCCCACTGGTCTGATCCTCCCAGTTGCAATTGGCAGCCATATTGGCGCGATAATTCAAGAAAATCATAGGCCTGGAGGATCATGTAATTGAACTCCAGGAACGTAAGAGGCTGTTCGCGTTCGAGCCTGAGTTTGACAGAATCAAACGCAAGCATGCGATTGATAGTGAAATGGCGACCGATATCGCGCAAGAACGGGATATATTTGAGCTCACCCAGCCAGTCGTCATTGTTGACCATGATCGCATCGGTAGGGCCATCACCGAATGTGAGAAAATTCTCGAAACTGTCCCGGATTTTGGCGAAATTTGAAGCAATACCTTCATCGTCGAGCAATTTGCGCATCTCGTCCTTGCCGGAAGGGTCGCCAACTTTGGTGGTTCCGCCGCCCATGACAACAATTGGCTTGTGCCCGGACTGCTGTAAACGACGAAGCAGCATGATCTGCACCAGATTTCCAACGTGGAGCGAGTCCGCTGTCACATCAAATCCGATATAGCCGGGGATGATGCTCTTTGTGGCAAGAGCGTCCAATGCCTTGGCATCGGTTAACTGGTGGATATAGCCGCGATCATTCAGTAGACGCAGCAGATCAGATTGATATTGGGTCATGGATGGGTGCGTTACATGGGGATGATGAAAGTCGCAATATGCGTTTGAACCTGCAGTGCCATCCCTCGACGCCGTCATCCGGGATCGATGAAATCACCGTTGAATGGTCGATATCAGACGCCGGAACGATTTGGCTTCGATATCATGTCGATGGAAATGTCGGAAAGATCAGACTGCCGGATAGTATCGATCAGTCGGAGCGCATGGATGGTTTGTGGCAAAATACCTGCTTTGAACTATTCCTGAAGGAGCCGGGGAACGAGCGCTACTGCGAGTTCAATTTTTCGCCTTCGGGTAACTGGGCTGCCTATGGCTTCGCTGGCTATCGTGAAGGTATGGCTCCGCTCGCACTGGCGCAGGCACCGGATATCTACATGGATTTTAGCGATACACATATTGGTCTGGAAGCGAATATTCAATTGCCGGATAGCTGGATGCGGGAAGAGGTGGATGCGGCCCTGTCTGCAGTCATCGAAATGCAGAACGGGGAGAAATCACTCTGGGCTTTGGCGCATCCCGCCGGTAAGCCGGACTTTCACCATCAGGATGGCTTTCGGCTTAAAATAGAGGCAGCAGAACGTTAATGAAATTTGGAATAGACAGGCTGGTCGCGGATGCGGAACTGCGCAAACCATTGGCGGGAAAACGGGTCGCGTTGCTGGCGCACCCGGCGTCGGTGACGCTAGATCTTGTGCACAGTCTGGATGCGCTGTCGGGCCTCAAGGATATCAACCTGACCGCTGCTTTTGGCCCGCAACATGGCCTGCGCGGTGACAAGCAGGACAATATGATTGAGTCGCCCGACTTTGACGATCCGGTGCATGGTATTCCCGTATTCAGTCTTTACGGAGAAGTGCGCCGACCGACCGGACAGTCGATGGGAACTTTCGATGTTATCCTGATCGACCTTCAGGATCTGGGTTGCCGAATCTACACATTTATCACGACATTGCGCTATATGCTCGAAGCCGCGGCCGAACATGGCAAGACGGTGTGGGTACTGGATCGGCCCAACCCGGCGGGCAGGCCAATCGAGGGAATGATCCTTGAAGAAGGCTGGGAAAGCTTCGTTGGTGCCGGTCCGATGCCGATGCGGCACGGGCTGACGATGGGTGAAATGGGCCGCTGGCTTATCAGCCATTTTAACCTCGACGTCGATTACAAGGTGATCGAGATGCAGGGGTGGCAGCCGGAAGGTGCCGGATTTGGCTGGCCTGAAGATCGTATCTGGATCAATCCCAGCCCCAACGCGCCCAATGTGAACATGGCGCGGGCCTATGCCGGCACAGTGATGCTGGAAGGGACCACGCTTTCCGAAGGACGGGGAACGACGCGGCCGCTGGAGCTATTTGGCGCGCCCGACATTGATGCCCGCGCGATCATCGCGGAAATGCAGCGGACGGCGTCACAATGGCTCGAAGGCTGCCAGCTGAGGGACATCTGGTTCGAACCGACCTTTCACAAGCATCAGGGCCAATTGTGCAACGGTGTGCAGATTCATGCCGAGGGGCCAGTATATGATCATCACGCTTTTCGTCCCTGGCGGCTTCAAGCGCTGGCGCTGAAAGCGATCGCGACGCTCTATCCAAGATATGAACTGTGGCGCGATTTCCCCTATGAATATGAAGAAGGAAAACTGGCGTTCGATGTGATCAACGGAGGCCCGAAATTGCGGGAGTGGATCGAGAATTCATCGGCCAGCGCGAGTGATCTGGACGCCATCGCACAGCCAGACGAGAGCGATTGGAGCGAAATCGTGAAACCTCATCTCCTCTATTGAATGCTGCACTGCAACATAATGATTGCAATCGGCATCAAATCTGATAATTTGTATACATGTTACCGAGTAAAGAAATTTTCGAAGGCGTCGCACTGAAAAAATGTGTGGCTGCAACTTACAACAACACGATCTTCAAGCTGGCGCCGCATATTCTGTATACGCGGCACGACGAGATGTATGTCGATGCGGTACCGCTCGAAAAAGACGGCCAGCCGCCAAAGGAAATCAAGATCGGAACGTTCAAGCTTTCCGGCCTGAAAGATGTGCGGGTGGAAGACCTGCATTTCGAACGGTCGGACATCTTTGAACCGGCCGCCGAAAAATATGAAGGCACGACCTTGCTGGCGGTGGAAGGCTGAGGCCTACCCTTGCTTCCGGGTCAATTCTTTCATCGCATCGCTGAGGCCGTCCACCGTCAGCGGATACATCCGGTCATTCATCAGTTCGCGGATGATTTTGACGCTTTGGGAATAGCCCCATTGTTTCTCCGGTACCGGATTGAGCCACGCGGCGGCGGGATAAGTGTTGGTCAAGCGGTGCATCCAGGTCACGCCAGCTTCTTCGTTGAAATGTTCGACCGAGCCGCCCGGATGAGTGATTTCATAGGGGCTCATTGAGGCGTCCCCGACAAAGATCAGCTTATAGTCATGGCCATATTTGTGCAGGACATCCCAGGTGTTGGTCCGCTCGGAAAAGCGGCGGCGATTATCCTTCCACAGGCCTTCATAGGGGCAGTTGTGGAAATAGAAAAATTCGAGATTCTTGAACTCGGTGGTGGCCGCACTGAACAGCTCTTCGCAGAGCTTGATGAAAGGATCCATCGATCCGCCAACATCCAGAAATAACAGCAGTTTTACGGCGTTGTGCCGCTCGGGTCGCATGTGAATATCGAGCCAGCCCTGCTTTGCGGTGCCATCGATCGTCCGGTTGATATCCAGCTCGTCGGCAGCGCCCTCGCGGGCAAATTTGCGCAGGCGCCGGAGCGCGACCTTGATATTGCGCGTTCCCAGGAGCTTGCTATTGTCAAGATTCTGAAACTCGCGCTTGTCCCAGACCTTGATCGCCTTTTTCTGGCCGCCTTCGCCGCCGATCCGGACGCCTTCGGGGTTATAGCCGGAATTGCCGTAAGGCGAGGTGCCGCCGGTGCCGATCCACTTGCTGCCGCCTTCGTGCCGCTTTTGCTGTTCTTCGAGACGTTCTTTCAGCGTCTGCATGATCTCGTCCCAGCTGCCGAGGGAATTGATCTTTTCCATTTCCTCTTCGGACAGATATTTCTCGGCGACTGCTTTCAGCCAGTCGAGCGGGATATCTTCTTCCTGCGTCCCGTAGGACGTTTCGATGCCCTTGAAGACTTTCGAGAAAACCTGATCAAAGCGGTCGAGCAATCCTTCATCTTTGACGAAGGTTGCGCGGGAGAGATAATAAAATTCCTCCGGACTGCGCCGGATAACGTCTTTTTCGAGCGCTTCGAGCAGGACCAGATGTTCTTTGAGCGACGCTGAAATGCCGGCGGCTCTGAGCTCGTCCATGAAGTTGAAGAACATCTCCGGGGCCCTCGCTTAGCGCGCTTCGCGCTTTGCCATGAACGCCAGCCGTTCGAACAGCATCACGTCCTGCTCGTTCTTGAGCAGTGCGCCATGCAATGGCGGGATCGCCTTGCTGGAATCCTTCGATTGCAGCACTTCGAGCGGCATATCCTCGTTGAGAATCAATTTCAGCCAGTCGAGCAATTCGCTGGTGCTCGGTTTTTTCTTGAGGCCAGGGACGTCACGGACGTCGTAGAAGATGTCCATCGCCTTTTTGACCAAGATGCCCTGAATATCGGGGAAATGGACGTTGATGATTTCCTGCATCGTCTCGCGATCCGGGAATTTGATATAGTGGAAGAAACAGCGGCGCAGAAACGCGTCGGGCAGTTCCTTCTCATTATTGGAGGTAATGATCACAATCGGCCGTTCGACCGCCTTGATCGTCTCTTTGGTCTCGTAGACATGGAATTCCATGCGATCGAGCTCCTGCAGCAGATCGTTTGGAAACTCGATGTCCGCCTTGTCGATTTCGTCAATCAACAGCACGGGCAGTTCGGGAGCGGTGAACGCCTCCCACAGCTTTCCCTTGCGGATATAGTTGGAAATATCATGGACCCGCTCATCGCCCAGCTGGCCATCACGAAGACGGGCTACCGCATCATATTCATAAAGGCCCTGATGGGCTTTGGTGGTGGATTTGACGTTCCACTCGATCAGCGGCGTTCCCATCGCCTTGGCAATTTCATAGGCGAGGACGGTTTTGCCGGTGCCGGGCTCGCCCTTGACGAGAAGCGGGCGCCGGAGGGTCATGGCGGCGTTGACAGCAACCTTCAGATCGTCGGTTGCAACATAGTCTTCGGTACCGTCAAAACGCATGATTTTCTATTCCTTGCCGTGAAACTCAAAGCACAGGCGATAGGGAAAACTCCCTTTCCAGGCAAGTTAATCATTTAGTTAAGTTGGACCAGATCTGGCCAAAAGCTTAGCGCGAAAGGCGCGTGTTCCGGCGTGCTTCCATAAGTTGCCACAGGCCGCGATGCTGTGCGAGCAGTTGTTCCGCGCCGAAATTCAACGCTCGTTCCAATGCAGGCGTACCGGCCAGTCGGCTGTTCAGCTCAGCGGTTTGCTGGGCGCTTGGCAGAATGGACGAGCGGGCTTCAACACCAACCCGCAAGGCGATTCGCTCCAGAATATTTCGGATGAAATGCCAGTCTGCGACCAGCGCGACCGCTGCACCAATGGCGCATCCGCTGCGATCCGACTGTGACAGCATCTCAAGAGCTTTGCGTTGGCCCAGCACTGCGGCGTTGCTCTGATCGTTTACGCTGACGCCGGTAATCGGCCCTGCCGCCACGGTCAACTTGGTTAGAAAAGCGCGTTCGGCAGCAAAGCCGTCGGTGGCTCGGAGCAGCCATTCCCGTGCTGCATCGTCCGCGGTCTTGGTCGCGGCATGATCTATTACGCCGGGGTGACGTCCGTGTAACACGCACATGAAGTGGGCAATATCGGCAATATCCGCACCAGACAGCACCGAAAAATCTTCGGCAATAAGCCTGACATAGGGAGCGGTTTCGCTGCCATAGCTGCCACGCTGTCCAGCACGGCCCGGCTGTGTCGCAAATAGTGCATGTTGTCCTAGCATCGCGTTTCCGATATCCCGAGAGTGGCTGTGAAAATGCGTTGAACATCTCCATCTACTCCAGAATATACAGCCGATACCTAAAGAGTAGGTTTACCGACTGTTAGGGATTTGCAAACCATAGCAATCCGCCGCGCGGACACGAGATTATTGATCCAGAAAGCTCCGCATTTTGCGGCTGCGGCTCGGATGCTTCAATTTCCTGAGTGCCTTGGCTTCGATCTGCCGGATACGCTCGCGGGTAACGCTGAACTGCTGGCCGACTTCTTCGAGCGTGTGATCAGTGTTCATGCCGATACCGAAGCGCATGCGCAGCACGCGCTCTTCCCGAGGGGTCAGGCTTGCCAGAACACGGGTTACGGTTTCCTTCAGGTTCGCCTGAATGGCGGCATCCACAGGGATGATCGCATTTTTGTCTTCAATGAAGTCGCCGAGATGCGAATCTTCCTCGTCGCCAATCGGCGTTTCGAGGCTGATCGGTTCCTTGGCGATTTTCATCACCTTGCGGACTTTTTCAAGCGGCATGGAGAGGCGTTCGGCCATTTCTTCCGGAGTCGGCTCGCGGCCCTGTTCGTGGAGGAACTGACGGCTGGTGCGGACCAGTTTGTTGATCGTCTCGATCATATGGACCGGGATACGGATGGTCCGCGCCTGATCGGCAATCGACCGGGTGATCGCCTGGCGAATCCACCAGGTTGCATAGGTGCTGAACTTGTAGCCGCGGCGATATTCGAATTTGTCGACCGCTTTCATCAGGCCGATATTGCCTTCCTGAATAAGATCGAGGAACTGCAGGCCGCGATTGGTATATTTTTTGGCGATGGAAATCACCAGGCGAAGATTGGCCTCGACCATTTCCTTCTTGGCGATGCGCGCTTCGCGCTCACCCTTTTGCACCATATTGACGATGCGGCGGAATTCGATCAGCGACGTGCCGGTGGCGTTGGCAATATCGGAAATCTCAGCCCGGATGCGATCAACGGCATCAGCTTCCTTTTCGACAAAGGCGGCCCATTTCTTGTCGGTCTTGGCCATGCTGGCCAGCCAGTTGTCATCGAGTTCGTTGCCGACATAGCTTTCCAGAAATGCCCGGCGCGGCACCTTGTGGCGCTCGGCCAAGCGCAGCATCTGTCCGCCCAGCGTCGTCAACCGGCGATTGAACGAGTATAGCTGGTCGACGAGAAATTCGATCTTGTTGGCATGAAATTGCACGCTTTCGACCAAGGCGGTCAATTCTTCGCGCAAGTCGTGATATTTCTTTTCGGAAGCGGCAGGGAAGTCCTTGCCCGCTGCCAGCGATTCCAGTCGGGTCGTCTGCAATTTCGAGAATTTCTTGAACACCGATGTGATCAGGGCAAATTTTTCCAGAGCGCCCGGCTTCAGGGTTTCTTCCATCTGCGCGAGCGAGAGGGTATTGTCTTCCTCTTCCTCTTCGACAACGCGCTTGGTACGGCGTTCGGTCAGTTCGGCTTCTTCATCATCTTCGCCATCGGCCGGTTCGGCGTCCTCGACCTCATCATCGTCCTTGAACGAGGGGCCAGCGGTTTTTTCGCTGATTTCGCCGTCATCATCGTCTTCTTCGTCCAGATTCTCCGGAACCGGGTCCTTGGAAAGCATGGCGTCGAGATCGAGAATTTCGCGCAACTGCATTTCGCCGTCGTTGAGCGCGGTCGACCATTCGATGATCGCGTTGAAGGTGGTCGGGCTCTCGCAGAGGCCCCAGATCATGGTGTCGCGGCCAGCCTCGATGCGCTTGGCAATGGCAATCTCGCCTTCGCGGCTGAGCAGTTCGACGGCGCCCATTTCGCGCAGATACATGCGGACAGGATCGTCGGTGCGATCGGCGGCGGCCTTCTTGGGAACGGCGGCCGCGGTTTTCTTGTCCTTGTCCTTCCCATCGATCGATTCGACTTCGTCAGCACCAATTTCTTCGGCGACTTCCTCGTCATTCTCGACAATCCGGACACCCATTTCGGAGATCGCCGACATCACGTCCTCGATCTGCTCATTCTGGTCCTGGGGCAGGGCTTCGTTCAGCTCGTCAATCGTCAGATAGCCGCGCTTCTTTCCCTGGGCGATCAATTTCTTGATCGCGCTGTCGTTCAGGTCGATCAACGGTTCGTCTTCGGCTTTGGAATTTTTTGCTTTACTTGCCAATGGCTCAGGCCCCTAATTTAAAACTATATTGCGTCGTCGATCTGGGTCAGCTCGACCAACCGCTCGTGAAATAACTGCTTTGCTTCGCGAAGGCGCTGCTGCTCGGCATAACTTTCTTCCGTAAGATCGTCCTGCACCCGCCGTGTTGCCTCCGCGAGAGCCGCTTCCAGTCCGGGGCGCGCCGTTACCACCAGAATCGCTTCCGCCAAATCCCGATGCGCCCTCTCGATCAAAAGCGAAGGGGCATCGTCTGGCAGTTTGCGGTTGAAAGTGAAATTCAGCGCGTCGGCCCGTAACAGCCCTTTTGCGACATTATAACAATCTGTCTTCTCCAATATGGTAAGAAGGCCCTGCATATCAAGCGTTTCTTTGGTCATCGCGATATTGATCAATTCGCCGAGCAAGGCCTGCAATGGCGAATCGGCCAATTTGATGGCGCTGAGCTCTTCAAAATGCCCGGAAATCCGGCTGGGATGCCGGATCAGACCGCCCAATATCCCCTTGGCGATTTGCAGGTCATAGCCTTCGATCAAATAGGCTTTGGTGTCGTCCATCGGTCTGAAGGAGACGAATTTCGAAGGGAATTTGCGATTGTTGTTCTGCGAGCGTCGGCCTGCGGGTCGATTGTCATTCCGGGCAAAAAATGCCGCTTGATACCGCTCATCAAAAGCCTGCCGATAGTGCTGGGCAATATCCTGGTGGGCGATGTCGCGCACATGATCGGCGAGGCGTTTTTTCAGGCCGGCTTTCGTTTCCGGCGTGTTGAGAGGTTCGGCGTCATATTCGACCTGCCAGATTTTTTCGTCGAGCATCTGCGGCTTGGCGATCAGGGCGGCGAAGGCATGGGCACCATCGGAGCGGATCAGGTCATCGGGATCCTGTCCGGCGGGCAGCGAAATGAAGTTCAGGCTGTGCGAGGGCCGCAAGATCGGCAGGGCGCGCAAGGCGGCGCGCATCGCGGCTTTTTGGCCGGCATTGTCACCGTCAAAGCAGAGGATGGGGGCCTCGACCATTTTCCAGATCCGCTCGATCTGATGCTCGGTCAGAGCCGTTCCTAAAGGGGCGACGACATCGTTAAAGCCGGCTTGAGCCAGCGCGATGGCATCCATATATCCCTCGACCACCAAAATCCGTCCGGTCTGGCGGGAGGCGGGCGAGGCCTTGTCGAGATTGTAGAGCGTGCGGCCCTTGTCGAACAGAGGCGTGTCCGGGGAATTGAGATATTTGGGCTCGCCGTCGCCCAATATCCGGCCGCCAAAAGCAATCACCCGGCCGCGGGGGTCGCGGATCGGGATCATCAGCCGACCACGGAAGCGGTCATAGGGCTCCTTGTCGTCCACCTTGATCAGCAGCCCGGCCTCGACCAGCCGGTCGATGCCGTGAACAGAGAGCGCGTCCTTTAACCGACCGCGGAAATCGGGGGCGAAGCCGAAGCCGAATTCGCGGATCGTGCTTTCCGAGATGCCGCGGTTTTTCAGATATTCCCGCGCATGAGCGCCGTCGATGCCGTTGAATTGCGCGACAAACCAGTCCTGTGCTGCCGCCATGACGTCATGCAGAGTGGCCCGGGTCTTCTGCCGCTGGGCTGCGCGGGGATCGGGGGCAGGGACTTCCATCTGCGCTTCGGCGGCCAAGTCCTTTACCGCGTCCATGAAGCCAAGACCGCGTTGCTCGGTCATCCAGCTGATCGCATCGCCATGGGCGCCGCAGCCGAAGCAGTGGTAGAAGCCCTTTTCGTCGTTGATCGTGAAGCTCGGGGTTTTCTCGTTATGGAACGGGCAGCAGGCTTTATATTCGCGCCCCGCCTTCTGGACCTTCACCGTTCGCCCGATCAGCGTCGATAGCGTGACACGCGATCGCAGTTCTTCTAGCCATTGTGGGGATAGAGTCACAGTTCAGACATCATGATCAGGAGCAACCTTTAACCCCGTCAGCTGGAGCAGTGCCGGGAACGGGGCCGGTTCCGACCGTCATTTTGCCATCGACGCCCAAGGAATAGTCTTCGGCTGGGCCTTTGGGCGGGACGGTTGATTTCCAGTAAAATGTGATTGTTTCGCCGGTTGACCAAGCTTCACCCGATGTCTTTTCAAACACCAAACGGTTGTCTTGGCATGTGACGGAAAAAGCAGCGTCTGGTCCTGCGGCGGCACGGGCTTGGCCCAGAGAATAGCCGACTTCTCCGGCAAATCCAGTCGGCGGCGCGGTCATCTTGAAAATATCGGTGGCCGTTACGGTCATCACATCCTTGTTCGGCAGGAACGGCTTGTCATTGTCTTTGTCGACACCCGGAGTCACCACATGGACATAGGTGTAAACCGTGTCGGCGGGCAGGATCTTGGGGTTGCAGGTGCTGATATTGGCCGGGCAAGCCACGTAGCTTTCGATATCGCCATAGGATTTTCCGCCGAGCAAAAAGGATGCATTGACTTCTGGCCCGACCGGCCCTTCAATTTTCGCTCCCGGCTGTTCCTTGTCAAAATCCATCGCAGGGATAGCGCTGTCGCGGGCTGTTTCCGCGAGCGGAGTGGCATTGCCGGTCGCCTCATCGACAGCGTTATCCGGGCTATCGCCAGGATCATTGTCTGCACAGGCGGCAAGCGAAACGCTGGCCAGAACCAGCGCCGCACAGCCGATATAATCTGAAACTCTCACGAAAGCGCCGCCTTCACCAGCGCGCTGGCTTTGCTCATGTCGATTTCGGTGCCGTGGCGCTTTTTCAGTTCGCCCATCACCCGGCCCATGTCCTTCATCCCGTCGGCGACGAGTTCGGTCTTGATGCCGTCGATCAGCGCGGCGGTTTCCGCCTCGCTCAGCTGGGCGGGGAGGAATTCCTCGATCACCGCCAGTTCCATCTTCTCCGCCGCCGCCAGTTCGGTGCGGCCGCCGCTTTCGAACATGTCAATCGATTCGCGGCGTTGCTTGGCCATTTTCTGGAGGACATCGATCAGGATCGTGTCATCGTCGCGCGCATCATCCTTGGTGCGCAGTTCGATATCCTTGTCCTTGATCTTCGCCAGGATGCTGCGCGTGGCGGCGGTGCGGTCCTTGTCACCGGCCTTCATGGCGGCAATTTGCGCGGCTTTCACGGTCTCGCGAATCATGGCGTTCCTCATATTTTTGGAGTAAGCGACCACCATAGCGGGAAGATAATATTTTTCATAGATTGTGACGCCAGAAATCTGGCTCTAGGTCCCATGAAATTTTGCGCCTACGCCAGACCCAAAGGAACAGCCCATGACCAATGCCCATAATCCCGACGCTCCCGAGGGTGCAACAGGGATATTGGTATTGGCCGACGGGACGATCGTGTGGGGCAGGGGCTTTGGCGCGACCGGCTCGGCGGTCGGCGAAGTCTGCTTCAACACCGCGATGACCGGATACCAGGAAGTGATGACCGACCCCAGCTATGCCGGGCAGATCGTGACCTTCACCTTTCCCCATATCGGCAATACCGGCACCAATGACGAGGATGTCGAGGCGGACAGCCCGCATGCGCTGGGTTGTATCGTCCGTGAGGATATTACCGCCCCGTCCAATTTCCGCGACCAGAAGCCATTTGACCAGTGGATGGCGGACAATGGACGGATCGGGATTAGCGGCGTCGATACACGGGCTTTGACGCGGCGGATCCGGGAAGCGGGCGCGTCCAATGCGGTGATCGCCTATGATCCCGACGGCCGGTTCGATATCGACGATCTGCTCACCAAGGCGCGGGCCTGGGCCGGGCTGGAAGGCATGGATCTGGCGAAGGAAGTGACCGGGCACCAGACCAGGCTCTGGGAGCAGGGCGGGACCTGGCAGCTGGGGCATGGCTATGCGACAATGGAAGAATTGGAAGCATCTTCAACTCCGTTCGCGTCGAGCGTAGTCGAGACGCAGGATGGGGAGAGCAAGGGTCTCTCGACTTCGCTCGAGACGAACGGTGAGGGGGCTGATGGGGAGGGCCGGGGTCTCTCGACTTCGCTCGAGACGAACGGGGATGATCCAAAGTTCGTGAAAGTTCGGGCCAATGAGCGTCCTCATGTGGTGGCGATAGATTATGGTGCGAAGCGGAATATCTTCAGAAATCTTGTGAAGGCTGGCGCAAAAGTCACTGTGGTTCCTGCTAAAACTTCTTATGATGAAATTATGGCGTTGGAGCCGGCTGGCGTGTTTCTGTCCAATGGCCCCGGAGATCCGGCGGCGACCGGTGACTATGCGGTTCCGGTGATCCGGCAATTGTTGGAGGCGGATGTGCCCCTGTTCGGCATCTGTCTGGGCCATCAGATGCTGGCGCTGGCGGCGGGCGCGAAAACGGTCAAGATGCACCAGGGCCATCGCGGTGCCAACCATCCGGTGCAGCGGATCGGCGGCGGCTGGGACGCAACCGAAGGGCTGGTCGAGATTACCAGCATGAACCACGGTTTTGCGGTGGACTCGGACACGCTGCCCGACACGGTGCGCGAAACCCACAAGAGCCTGTTCGACGGCAGCAATTGCGGCATCGAGATCATCGGCAAGCGCGCCTTTGGCGTGCAATATCACCCCGAGGCGAGTCCAGGTCCGCAGGACAGTTTCTATCTGTTCGAGAAATTTGTCGGGGGGTTGGGGTGAGTTTTTTATTTGTTATTTCATTGATCGCTGCGTTCGCTGCCGGCCCGCAAAAATCGGATGCGGCTACCACTGCACCGGATAGCCTGATCAGCGTAGATCAAATTCAAGCGGCGGCTTTGAGTTGCAATGCCAAGATCGCGGTCGAACAATATAATTTGGAAGAATATGAATCGGAAGGCGCGGCCCCATCGATTATGATTTCCATTTTTAACGATAATTCAACGGAAGCCATTAAATGCCTGCGACAATATGTTCCGAATGTCATGTCCATTCCAGTTAAGAGGCGGTCGGATGCAAAACTGATCACCAGCGACAACATTAGTAACCTTCAGAAAATCTGTAAGTGGAGCCCGTCAGACGGTAAAATCGAGCTTTATGACGATGGCACCCTTAGTTTCGAGCCTGACCCCAATATTGATTACGAAAAGGTTGATTGCGCGCTGCACGAAATCAGTAAGTTTCATACTCCGAAATTTGGTTTCGTAGGTAATGAGCATTACCAAGCCGACGAGAATGGCGACCCGGTACAAGAAAGCGATGGAGCCAAATAAATGCCGGTAAGAACAGATATCTCCTCCATCTTATTCATCGGCCCCATCCAATGAGCGGCGCGATTGATCCTGTGCATCTTGCCGAGGAATGGGCGATAGATGATGAAATCCTGGAAAATATGGCGGCGGGCGGCGATGTGTCGCATGTGGTGCGCGAGATCAACGTGCAGTTTGTCGGGGCGGTTGCCGATCTGAACAAGCTGAAGAATGACGCGGCGAAATGGGGTTTTCGCTCGGCCTTGGTCTCGAACGAGGATGAGGGCTGGGTGATCGAGCTGCAGATCGATCTCGACACGCGCCGGGAGACGATCCGGGAACTGACGCGCAAATGCCTCGAGATCGAGACGGAATATGACATTGATCATGATGGTTGGGGCTGTTTTGCGTGTAACGAGAATGGCGAGATTTCTGACGAGAATCCGGCGTGATCCTAACCGCAACCGCCATATCATCCCCTTTTTTCCTGGCTGCTGGCTCGGCTCCTTTCGGGGGTAATATCCAGTGAAGGCCGAGATCCAGAATATCGTTGCGGGTCAATCTTCCCATGGATTGATGAGTCGGAGATCGGTTGCGTCAAAATCCCGGACGTTGCGGGTTGCCAGCGGGACGTCGAGCGTCAGGGCCTGCGCCGCGATCAAGCTGTCGAATTGGCGCGAGCCGACCCGTTGGTCTGCGATCAGCACTTGTGCCGCAAATTCGCCCCAGCGTTCGGCGGTTGCCAGATCGAATGCTACAATCCGGTCCTTGTGGTGCTGTTTCAGCCGTTCGAGCCAAGGCAGCAACATCGCTCGCTTCGCTGCGCCCGGCGTATTGCGGATACCGACGGACAATTCTGCAACCACGATGGTCGATAGCAAGGTTTCGTTGCGGTGTTGCCACAACCAGTCCACGACGTGGCCATCCGGTACCGGTTTGGTCAGCTCGCTGAAAACATTGGTATCAACCAAAATCATCATATTGGAACGGAATTACCCGTTCATGAAGGGCGCGCAGCGGAAACCGGATTTCAACGCCGGGCCGGGTCATCGCGATCAACTCTTGAACCCAATCCGTCTCGCCGGAATCTTGCGGCGAAACATCGTCGGCATCCTGCGGTTCCGTTTGTGCGACTTTTGGCCTATCCATGGCAGCATAACTCCATTTCCCGTCCATCCTATCACAAGATTGTTCTCCTGACCAATGCCCAAAAGAACTGACATAAAATCCATCCTGATCATCGGTGCCGGCCCGATCATCATCGGCCAGGCCTGCGAATTTGACTATTCGGGGACGCAGGCGTGCAAGGCGCTGAAGGAGGAGGGCTACCGGATCATCCTGGTCAATTCCAATCCGGCGACGATCATGACCGATTCGGAGATGGCGGACGCGACCTATATCGAGCCGATCACGCCGGAAATTGTCGAGAAGATCATCGAGAAGGAGCGTCCCGACGCGATCCTGCCGACGATGGGCGGGCAGACGGCGCTGAACACGGCGCTGACGCTGAACAAGCGCGGCGTGCTGGCGAAATATGGCGTGCAGATGATCGGCGCCGATGCCGAGGCGATCGACAAGGCGGAGGACCGCGAGAAGTTCAAGCAGGCGATGGACCGGATCGGGCTGGAAAGCCCGCGCAGCGCGGTGGCGCACAGCGAGGCGCAGGCGCTGGAGATTCTCGAGGATATCGGTCTGCCGGCGATCATGCGGCCGAGCTTCACGATGGGCGGGACCGGCGGCGGGGTCGCCTATAACCGCGAGGAATTCGTCCATTATGTCCGGACATCGCTGGAGGCCTCTCCGACCAACGAAGTGCTGATCGACGAAAGCCTGATCGGCTGGAAGGAATATGAGATGGAGGTTGTCCGCGACAAGGCGGACAATTGCATCATCATCTGTTCGATCGAGAATGTCGACCCGATGGGCGTGCATACCGGCGACAGCATCACCGTCGCGCCGGCGCTGACCCTGACCGACAAGGAATATCAGGTGATGCGCAACGCCAGCATAGCGGTGCTGCGCGAAATTGGTGTGGAGACGGGCGGTTCGAACGTACAGTTCGCGGTCAATCCGAAGGATGGCCGGCTGGTTGTGATCGAGATGAACCCGCGGGTATCGCGCAGTTCGGCGCTGGCGTCCAAGGCGACCGGCTTCCCGATTGCCAGCGTCGCGGCGAAACTGGCGGTTGGCTGTACGCTCGACGAGATCGAGAATGACATTACCGGCGCCACCCCGGCGTCGTTCGAGCCGACGATCGACTATATTGTCACCAAGATTCCGCGCTTTGCCTTCGAGAAGTTCAAAGGCGCGGAGCCCTTGCTGTCGACCGCGATGAAGTCGGTCGGTGAGGTGATGGCGATTGGCCGCAATATTCATGAATCGATGCAGAAAGCATTGCGCGGTCTGGAAACCGGGCTGGACGGCTTTAATCGGGTGCAGGAACTGGTCGGGGCGTCGCGGGACGATATCGCAGCCGCTCTTGCCCGGGCCACCCCGGACCGTTTGCTGGTCGCTGCACAGGCGATGCGCGAAGGCTGGAGCGACGCGGATATCCACGCGATTGCCGGATTTGACCCCTGGTTTCTGGCGCGGATTCGCGAAATCATTGATGCCGAGCAGGGCGTATTGGACAATGGTCTGCCCAATGATGCGCAAGCGTTGCGCAAGCTGAAGTCGATGGGCTTTTCAGACGAACGGCTGGCCAAGCTGGCGATCGATTCGGTGCATGTGGCTGGTGGAGCAGGGCGCGCCGTCGCGGGCGGTGGCGGGCTGGTGCATGACGCCCTTGCCGCGATGGCGGGAGCGACGACCGAGGCCGAAGTGCGGGCACTGCGCCACAAGCTGGGCGTGCGGCCGGTGTTCAAGCGGATCGACACCTGCGCGGCAGAATTCGAAGCCAAGACCCCCTATATGTATTCGACCTATGAAGCGCCGATCTTCGGCGCGCCGGAATGCGAAGCGCAGCCGACCGAGCGCAAGAAGATCGTCATTCTGGGCGGCGGACCGAACCGGATCGGGCAGGGGATCGAGTTCGACTATTGCTGCTGCCACGCCTGTTTCGCGCTGTCCGATGCGGGCTACGAGACGATCATGGTCAACTGCAACCCGGAAACCGTGTCGACCGACTATGACACGTCCGACCGGCTCTATTTCGAGCCGCTGACCGCCGAGGACGTGCTGGAAATCCTGCACGTCGAGCAGCAGTCGGGCGAACTGGTCGGTGTGGTCGTGCAATTTGGCGGGCAGACGCCGCTGAAACTGGCGCAGGCGCTGGAAGACGCGGGGATTCCGATCCTTGGCACCTCGCCCGATGCGATCGATCTGGCCGAGGACCGCGAGCGTTTTGCCAAGCTGGTCCACAAGCTCAAATTGAAGCAGCCGGACAATGGCATGGCCCGGACCCGCGACGAAGCGGTCAAGATCGCCGAGCGGATCGGCTATCCGGTGCTGTTGCGGCCGAGCTTTGTACTCGGCGGCCGGGCGATGGAGATTGTCGATGGCCCGGCGCAGCTGGAAGATTATATCAATACCGCGGTGCAGGTGTCGGGCGACAGTCCGGTGCTGGTCGACCAATATCTGCGCGACGCGATTGAAGTCGATGTCGATGCGATCTGCGACGGCGACGAAGTCGTGGTCTGCGGTGTGCTGCAGCATATCGAGGAAGCCGGGGTCCATTCCGGCGACAGCGCCTGCTCGATCCCGCCTTATAGTCTCAGCGACGAGATTATCGCCGAAATGGAACGGCAGACGGAAGCGCTGGCTTTCGGGCTGAAGGTCAAGGGACTGATGAACATCCAGTTCGCGGTCAAGGATGGCGAAGTCTATCTGATCGAGGTCAATCCCCGCGCCAGCCGGACGGTGCCTTTTGTCGCCAAGGCGATCGGTGTGCCGATTGCCAAGATTGCCTCGCGGGTGATGGCGGGAGAGAAACTCAAGGACTTGCCGGTGATCAACCGCCATATCGACTATATAGCGGTCAAGGAAGCGGTGTTCCCGTTCAATCGTTTCCCCGGCGTCGATCCGATCCTGTCGCCGGAGATGAAATCGACCGGCGAAGTCATGGGCATCGACCAGAATTTCCCGATCGCCTTCGCCAAGGCGCAACTGGGTGCCGGCAACATATTGCCCGAGGGCGGGACGATCTTCATCTCGGTCAAGGAAACCGACAAGAAGGTGATCGAACCGGCAGCGCGTCTGGCGGACAAGCTTGGCTTCCGTCTGATCGCCACGTCCGGCACCGCCGATTATCTGGCGGCGCACGGGATCAAGGTCGAGAAGGTCAACAAGGTCGCCGAAGGTCGCCCGCATATCGTCGACCGGATCAAGGACGGCGATATCAATCTGATCTTCAACACAACCGAAGGCTGGCAGTCGCTCAAGGACTCCAAATCGATCCGGGCGGCGGCGCTGATTGGCAAGATTCCGATCTATACCACGGCCACGGCGAGCAATGCCGCGATGCAGGCGATTGAGGCGATGCGCGATCAGACTCTTGAAGTTCGCGCGTTACAGTCCTATTATAGAGCTTCGCAGACTTAATTTTCCGACATTTTGTCACACTGCGGGCGGCTCTTGAAACGGGGACGCCGGAAAAAGGTATTTGACGCTGCACGGCTGAAATCGGCGGCGTATCAGTAAGGAAAGGCCAAAGAAATGGCTGTTGAAAAAGTACCAATGCTGGCCGAAGGCCATGTCAAAATGGAAGCCGAGCTCAAGGCGCTGAAACTCGAACGCCCGATCATTGTCGACGCGATCGAGACCGCACGGGCGCATGGCGACCTGTCGGAAAATGCCGAATATCATGCCGCCAAGGAACGGCAGGGCCAGGTCGAAGCAACGATCGGCGATCTCGAGGACAAATTGTCCCGCGCGCAGGTTATCGACCCGAAGACCCTGTCCGGCGACAAGGCCGTGTTCGGCGCGACGCTGACCTTGCTCGACGAGAATGACAAGGCTTTCAAATATCAGCTGGTCGGGCAGGCGGAAGCCGATGCCAAGGCAGGCAAGATCAGCTATAATTCGCCAATTGGCCGGGCGCTGATCGGCCGCAGCGTCGGCGACGAGATCGAAGTGACGGTGCCGTCGGGTGACAAATATTTCCTGCTCGACAAGATCGAGTTCATCTAGACCCGATGAACCTGCCGGCTGGAAAACTCACCAACGGGCTGATCATCGCCAATGTGGTGATCTTTCTGATAATCTGGATTTTTGGCTGGGAGCAGGACGCGGTGCTGCGCGGCGGCATGTTTCCGATCCGGCTGAGCGGCGAGGCGCTGGACCTGTCCGCGCATGGCTGGATGGTGCCAGCCTTGCTCACCCCCCTTTCATCGGCATTTCTGCACAGCGGCTTCGTCCATATCGGTTTCAATATGCTGATGCTGCTGTTTTGCGGCCGGTTCGTGGAGCAGGCGCTGGGTCCCGCTTTGATGGCGATACTCTACGTGGTTGGCGCTTATGCGGCTGCCTTTGCGCAATATGCTGTCGATAGCGTTTCGATGATTCCGATGGTCGGCGCAAGCGGCGCCATATCGGCGATCCTGGGCGCTTATGCCTTGCTTTTCGCGCGCAACCGGGTCGATGCGGTGGGACCATTTCCGGGCCATGTGGTGCGGATCGTCTGGCTGACGCTGGCGTGGATCGGCATTCAGCTGATGATCGGCCTAGCGACGAGCGGAAGCCTGCAGGGCATAGCGATTTTTGCCCATATTGGCGGATTTATAGCGGGCTTGCTGTTGACCCGGCCGCTGCTGGAATGGCGGTTTCGCAGCGCCTAGACGTCTTCCGGCAGGTCCGGCTCGAGCAGCTTGTGCAAGTGAACGACGACATATTTCATTTCGGCATCATCGACGGTCTGCTGCGCCTTTGAACGCCAGGCGTCCTCGGCTGCCTCATAGTCGGGATAGACTCCGACCAGATCCATCTCGCTGAGATTGACAAACTCTACCGCGCGGGGGTCTTTGACCCGTCCGCCCATGACGAGATGAATTTTGCTGCGTTGTTCGCTCATTTTTTGCCCTGATTATCTTCTTTTACCGCATCCTGTGCTGCGGCCATCGCGGTCTTAGCAGCCTCGATTGCTTTACTAAACAGATCTTTGAACTGTTCCCGCAAATTGTCGTTGCTGAAACCGAGCTGGCCGATCTGGTCGCGGCTTGCCTCTTTCGCCGCCTGATAGGCGGTTTTCGCGGTCTCGTTGATCTTGCGACCAGCGCGGCCGACATATTTGCCTTCGGCTTGGCTCTTCGGCAACAGCATGCCGATCAATATGCCCAAAGCGGCGCCGCCGGCGACAATGGCCAGCGGGCTGTTGGAAACGGTTTCTTCGGATTTTGCGATGGCCTTTTTTGCGGCATCCTTGGTCGCGGCAACGCTTTCGGCCGCCTTTTCGCGGCCATCGCCGAGCAGAGCCGCCGCGCGCGCCTTGCTTTCGGACATTTTCTCACGCGCCATCGCCGATGTCTCGGTGGCTTTTTCTTTTGCCGTTTCGAGCCGTTCCCGGGATGCGGCGCGGGCTTTGTCGATATTGTCGGTGAGCTTGTTCATAGTCTATTCCTCGATTGCGTCTGGCTCGGATGGTTTGCGGTTGGCGATCAGTTTGGCAATAGGTTTGCGCATCGCGATCAGCGTCGCGGTCGCGGCAACGGTCGCGGTGAGGAACGGATGGGCCCGGGCTCCATCAACTGCGCTCTGGCCGGCTTGGCGAACGCGCCGACTGGCTTTGGTCTTGGCTTCTTCGACCAGATTTGATGGCGTGAATCGCTCTTTCGCCGCTGTCGTATCGCGCTTGAGATTTTTGCGTGCCAGTTCCCGGTCGATCGCAAGGGTTTGCAGGCTGAATATTTCGTCCTTATTTCGTGGCATCGTCATTCTCATGCATCATGTTCATCCAGCGGCAATTTTTTCGCGCCCTTGATCGCCTTGCTCGTCAGGATCGCGGCGACCAGCAGCGCTGCTCCGGTCACGATTCCGGTTGCCGCCAGTGGCCCGAGATAGTCGGTCAGGATCAGCAACAGTCCCAGGATAAACGCTATGATAGCCATTGTCCCAAAGATCAGGCCAACGCCGAACATCGTCAGAATTCGTTTCGTCGCCGCCATGTTGACCGACAGCTTTGCCCGATAATATTCAATCTCGGCATGGGCCAACAGGCGCACGTCATCGATCAGGTCGGTCACCTGCGATGTCAGCGTTTTCGCTTCCGCTTCGTCGGCAATCGAGTCGACGGTTTCTTCGGCAAGACGCTCTTCATCCAAAACTGATATGTCCTTGTCCTGCAACATCCGTCACCCGTCAATATGGTGACACCATGCTACACTCATGCGTCGGTATCATCCATCCCTGATTTGATCAGGCGGGAAACCAGAAAACCGACCACGGCGGCTGCACCGATGGCGACTGCCGGGCTTTTGCGCACAAATCCGCGCGCGTCTTCGACCATTTCGTCGATTTCCTTGGCGTTCAGCTTTTCGGCAAAAGAGGAGACGGCGTCGGCGGCGGAGCGTGCATAGTCACCGTATTTTGGGCCGACATTGTCGTCGATCGTTTTGGCGCTATCCTCGATCATCTTGCTGAGATTTTCGATCGCGTTGCCGGTGCGCTCCTTGCCCTGGCTGGCGGCCGATTTAGCCTTTGTCAGCGCGCGGTCCTTGAAATCGCCCGTGCTGGCGGTGTTGGTTGCCGCGGCTTTGGTGGCACCGGCTTTCAGCGGAGCAGCTTTCTGGGCCTTGGTCGTGCGCGTTTCAGACGTATCCTTGTTGGCGGCGCTTTTCTTCGCGGCGGGCTTCTTGGCCGAAGCCTTTGCCGTCGTTTTCGCGGTTGATTTCTTGATATCTGCCATGATCGCTAATCCCTCTTCTATTATATCTTGCCAACTGTCGTTAGCCCAAAGCGTTCCATTTATGGGTCCGTTCCTGTCGAAATGGTAGCATTTGCTTTGAAATCAAGGGGGAAAGCGTCGATAAAAGCGGTGCAATGGATTGCCAGAAGCCGGTCACCGCGATAAGGCCGAGCCCATCATTTATCTTGTTTCGGAGCCAATTCCATGACTGCAATTATCGATCTTCATGCCCGCCAGATTCTGGACAGCAGGGGCAATCCGACGGTGGAGGTCGACATATTGCTGGAAGATGGCAGCTTTGGCCGTGCGGCGGTGCCCTCCGGCGCTTCGACCGGGGCCTATGAAGCGGTCGAACTGCGCGATGGCGACAAGAGCAAATATCTCGGCAAGGGCGTGCTCAAGGCGATCGCTGCGGTCAACGGGGAGATCAAGGATGCGCTGACCGATCTTGATGCCGAAGACCAGGAAGAACTGGATGCGGTAATGATCGCGCTGGATGGTACGGCCAACAAGAGCCGTCTCGGCGCCAATGCGATATTGGGAGTCAGCCTGGCTGTCGCCAAAGCCGCAGCGGATGCGCGCGGCCTGCCATTATATCGCTATGTCGGCGGCGTTTCGGCGCATGTCCTGCCGGTGCCGATGATGAACATCATCAACGGCGGCGAGCATGCCGACAATCCGATCGATTTTCAGGAATTCATGGTGATGCCGGTCGGTGCGGATAGCCTGTCGGAAGCGGTCCGCTGGGGATCGGAAATTTTTCATACGCTGAAAAAGGGCCTGTCCGAAAAGGGTCTGGCGACCGCCGTCGGCGATGAAGGTGGCTTTGCTCCCAATCTGGGATCGACCCGCGAAGCGCTCGATTTCATCATGGCGTCGGTCGAAAAGGCCGGTTTCAAAATCGGCGACGAAGTGGTGCTGGCGCTGGATTGTGCCGCGACGGAATTTTTCCGCGACGGCAAATATCATATTTCCGGCGAGGGCAAGGTCCTGAGCCCGGCGGAAATGTCGGACTATCTGGCTGACCTGTGCCGCGACTATCCGATCAAGTCGATCGAAGATGGCATGTCGGAAGATGATTTTGAAGGCTGGAAGCTGATCACCGAGGCGGTCGGTGATACGGTGCAGCTGGTCGGCGATGATCTGTTCGTGACCAATCCCGAGCGCCTGTCCATGGGTATCAAGGATGGCCTCGGCAATTCGCTGTTGGTGAAGGTCAATCAGATCGGCACCTTGTCCGAGACGCTGGCCGCTGTCCGGATGGCGCACAATGCATCCTATACGGCGGTGATGTCGCATCGCTCCGGCGAGACCGAAGATTCCACCATTGCCGATCTGGCGGTGGCAACCAATTGCGGTCAGATCAAGACCGGCAGTCTGGCGCGGTCGGACCGGCTGGCCAAATATAACCAGCTGATCCGGATCGAAGAAGAATTGGGCAGTGTCGCCCGTTACGCGGGGCGGTCCATTTTTGGCTGATCGCCGGTTGCTCGTTTTTGTGAGGCGCTTGGGCCCTGTTGCAGGCGAATAATCGTTAAGCCTCTTGCCAGCGAATCACTTTTCTGATTCAAGAAGATTATATGGCACAGCGCGGAAAAATTGCAGATCTGATCAAGGCCGCCCTGGGCCCCGGATTCGCGCTGATGACTCTGCTGGCTATTGCTGGCTATGCAGTGCTCGGCCCCACCGGGATTTTGGCCTGGGGCGACTATCAGGCACAGCTGGAAATACGCGGTATCGAACTGGCCAAGCTGCAGACCGAGCGCGCTGCCCTGAAAAACCGGGTGGAGTTGCTTGATCCAAAGGGTGCCGACCCGGATTTGATCGGTGAATTGCTGCGCAAGAAGGTGAATGTCGTTCATCCGGACGAGATCATCGTTCCGCTGAAATAGCAATCGGCTGTTTCAAAAGGCGATCACAAATTCCGCCCATTCGGTGAGTCTAAGTGCTTGGGTAATGGAGCTGTTTTGGCTATGCTGTCGGCTCGTCAGAAAAAGGATCCCGCTCGCGTGGCAAAAGCTCCCCGGAAAACCGCCCCAGCCAAAAAACCTGCGTCGCCGAAGCGCGCGCCCGCCAAGCCAAAGCCGGTTGTACATTCTACCGGTGGGTTGAAGGCACCGATTTACAAAGCGACCAAAGAAGAGATGCTCGATTTCTATGAGCAGATGCTGCTGATCCGTCGCTTCGAAGAAAAGGCGGGGCAGCTTTATGGCCTCGGCCTGATCGGCGGATTTTGCCATCTCTATATCGGTCAGGAAGCGGTTGTTACCGGTCTGCAAACAGCGATCAACCCCGGCAAGGACAGCGTCATCACCGGCTATCGCGATCATGGCCATATGCTGGCCTGCGGGATCGACCCGAATATCGTGATGGCGGAACTCACCGGCCGCGCATCGGGTATTTCGAAAGGCAAGGGCGGTTCGATGCACATGTTCTCGGTCGAGCATGGCTTTTATGGCGGTCACGGTATTGTCGGCGCGCAGGTCTCGCTCGGCACTGGTCTCGCCTTTGCCCATAAATATAAGGAAGATGGCGGCGTCTGTCTGGCCTATTTCGGCGACGGCGCTTCCAACCAGGGGCAGGTCTATGAAAGTTTCAATATGGCGGAGCTCTGGCAGCTGCCGGTGATTTTCGTGATCGAGAACAACCAATATGCGATGGGCACCAGCGTCAACCGTTCCTCCGCCGAGGATCAATTATACCGGCGCGGCGAAAGTTTTCGGATTCCCGGGGTGCAGGTCGACGGCATGGATGTGCTCGCCGTTCGCGGCGCGGTGGAGGAAGTGTTGAAGGATGTGCGCGGCGGCGGCGGGCCGGTGCTGATGGAACTCAAGACCTATCGCTATCGCGGCCACTCCATGTCCGACCCGGCCAAATATCGCAGCCGCGACGAGGTCCAGGATGTGCGGGAGAAATCCGATCCGATCGAGCGTCTGAAAGCGGCCTTGCTGAAAAAGGGCGTGAAGGAAGAGGATCTGAAGGCGCTGGACAAGAAGGTCCGCAAGACCGTGATGGAAGCGGCTGACTTTGCCGAGGAATCACCAGAGCCGGATCTGTCCGAACTCTATACCAACGTGCTGGTGGAGCAATATTGATGGCGATCGAACTGAAAATGCCGGCCCTTTCGCCAACCATGGAAGAAGGCACATTGGCCAAGTGGTTCGTCAAGGAAGGCGATGCCGTCACGTCCGGAGATATTCTCGCCGAGATCGAAACCGACAAGGCCACGATGGAATTTGAAGCGATCGACGAAGGCGTGATCACGAAGATTCTGGTTGCAGAAGGGACCGATGAAGTGGCTGTCGGCACGGTCATCGCCGAAATGGCCGGGGAAGATGAAGAGGCCGATTCCGATACGGAAGAGAAACCGCCAGAATCGGAAGACACAAAGGAAACTGCGGAGCCTGCGGCGGCGGAAGAAGCCAAGCCTGAAATCATGGAAGCGGCACCGCCTGCGCCGATTTCGAGAGCCGATGATCCGTCCGTGCCCGAAGGCACCAGCATGGTTTCACTATCGGTTCGGGAAGCGTTGCGCGATGCGATGGCAGAGGAAATGCGCAAGGACGAAACCGTCTTTGTAATGGGCGAAGAAGTCGCCGAATATCAGGGTGCCTACAAGGTCACCCAGGGACTGCTCGAGGAATTTGGCGGCAAGCGGGTAATCGACACACCGATTACGGAGCATGGTTTTGCCGGTATCGGCGCCGGTGCCGCGATGGGCGGGCTGAAACCGATCGTCGAATTCATGACCTTCAATTTTGCCATGCAGGCGATCGACCAGATCATCAACTCGGCGGCCAAGACCAATTATATGTCCGGTGGCCAGATGCGCTGCCCGGTCGTCTTTCGGGGCCCAAATGGCGCGGCCTCCCGCGTCGGTGCGCAGCATAGCCAGAATTATGGCCCGTGGTATGCGTCGGTTCCCGGCCTGATCGTCATCGCGCCTTATGATGCGGCGGACGCCAAGGGGCTTTTGAAAGCGGCCATTCAGACACCCGACCCGGTCGTGTTTCTGGAGAATGAGCTGCTCTACGGACGCTCGTTCGACGTGCCGGAGCTTGACGATTATACGCTGCCGATCGGCAAGGCACGGATCATCCGCGAAGGCAGCGATGTCACCATCGTCAGCTATTCGATCGGAGTCGGCCTGGCGCTCGAAGCGGCGGACAGTTTGGCCGGAGAGGGCATCGAAGCGGAAGTCATCGATCTCAGGACGCTGCGGCCGCTGGATACCGAGACGGTGCTGAAGAGCCTGGCCAAGACCAACCGGATGGTCGTGGCGGAAGAAGGCTGGCCGACCTGTTCGATTGCGAGCGAAATCATCGCCTTGTGCATGGAGCGCGGCTTTGACGATCTGGATGCGCCGGTCACGCGGGTGACCAATGAAGATGTCCCGTTGCCTTATGCAGCCAATCTGGAAAAAGCGGCGCTGATCGATAGCGCCCGGATTATCGAGGCGGTGAAGAAGGTCTGTTACCGCTGATTGGTTCGCGCTTCAGGTTATGCCATCATAGGTGGAGCAACTCGCAACCGGGTCGCTGGCATTCTGTTTGTATATCTGAGTCAAATCCCGGCGATCGCGCACATTGAACGCGCTGTGCGTGGTTATCGTGCGAATGCTGGTGAATTTGTCCGATATTAGCGGCTGATAATCATATGAAATCTCGACAAAAATGACGGCTTGTCCGTCCGGCGCGCTCACTTTGGCACCGGTAGGACCCATGCCGTTGATCGGGCGAGAGGGAGAGTTGACGCCCGCGGTGCCGTAGCTTGACGGATGTATCTTTTTGCCCTTGCATCGCTGCCAATGGATATATTGACCGCCATCACTATGCTTTTCGAGGCTGCTGATGATGATACGTCCGTGCTCGAAAATATCGACGGAGCTGCCGGCCTGAAGATGCGCGCCGGTGAAAAGGTCGTTGATTTCGTTTTCGTAAATCTTCTTGACCGATAACAACGTGCCTTCGCCGATCCGGGAAGCATTGTCAGACGCATGCATCGAAACCTGGTTGACGCGCATCTTGACCATCGCAACATTTGCGACCTCGGCTCCATACATGCCAATCCCCATCAACAGGGGTAGCGAATAGGCCAGTTCGATAAGGGCCAAGCCACTGGTATTACCAGCGAGCGCCGACAAGGTCCGTTTCAGGCCACTGAATTTGCGAGTCACGTACACGTTTTTGCCTCTCCGCGAGCGGCTTGCCCACCAAATGGTTGGTTCCGAAGCACGGTGCTGGCTTCGATGATTTGATCTTCCGGAAGTCCGATCATCCCGGCCATGGGAAACAGCCGGGGATATGTGATTCTGACGGTATACAACACTGCATCCTTGGCATTACCCTGGCCGCTTATGCCCCGGTCCTCGTCCCAGCTGTCATTGCCATTGGAGTCATCATAGGGTTCACCATCGTTGCACTCGCCATCATTATTGCTGTCGGTAAAATCTTCCGGTTTTGCGACGTCGGAAAAATTGCTGTAATTGCGGCGATTAAAGTCGAAGCTTGAAATCGGCTCCTCCTGCAGAATGGGCAGCATCAGCTCCCTAACTCTGTCGTCGATAGCGCCAGCGTTTGCCGCGCCGTCATCAAGGCTGGCATCGCGCGCGGCCTTTTGCACCGAACCTTGCAGGATAGCGGTCGCATAGATCTTGTGCCCGATATCCAGCATGCCCATGATCAAGAGAATGAGCACCGGCGCGACGAGCGCGAATTCAACCAGCGCGGCGCCCGCCTCGTGCTTTTTGAATACACGCAGTTTTTTGATCAATCTGCGCATCAGTTGGTCAGTCGCAGTTGCGAGATATCATTGGCGATGGTGCGGAAATTGTCGAGCAACTGCGCGCTATTGGCGGCATTATAGAATTTCCCCGAGGTGGCGCAATTCTGCAAATTGGTAATCGAACTGGAACTGACGCCATTACCAAAGGAGACCACCCACAAGGTGATATTCTGGTTTTTGATGGCGTTACACATCGCCAGAAAACGACTGTTCACCTGCGTCGTCAGATCGTTGCTGGATGGTGCGCTGTTTGCCGAGGTGCGGCGACGATCATACCATTCCACACCATAAGAGGTATATTGAGAACTGCTCGTCACGGTATCACCATCCGTCATGAAGATCAGGTGACGGTCGATTGCGCCACCGTTGTCCGTGGTCGCATTCTCAGCTGCGAAAATCCCAGTGGGCGAAAGAAAACGTGCACCCCAGATCAATCCGATATCATGATAGGTGCTGCCGATGGCATCCAGATTATCCAGATAATTGTCAAAATCGTCCGGATTGTCCCACCGCCGCAACTTGCGCGCTTCATTGGCGCAGGTATAACTGAAATTGCGGTTAAGAGTATTGGCCGAGGCAACCGTTGAAGTTGTCTGATTACCATTGGAATCATATCTGCCCCAAACCGCGTCATTCAGCAATGGTCCCCACTGCGTGGCGGGATCGCCGATGGTGGGCACGCGGTCAATATCAAGGTCATAGGCGGCGGTCGGAATCGGGTTGAAATTGGTAGTCCGAACCGTTTGCCGTTCTTCGATACACCCATCCCAGGTTACGCCCGTATCCAGTCCCTGATTGCCCACCGGAAGGTCGATGGAATTGTTCCACGACGATCCGCCTGCCTTCAAACCGCTGACATTGAACGTGACTGGTTTGTAGTCATAATGGGAAAACACCTGCTGCTGTTCATAGACCGGCGTATCGACTTGCCGATATTCTCGTCTTTCAACAAGCTGCCGCGTTCTCAGTCTGATGCGGCAGCGATCCTGCCTGCTGCTGTAGCTGGTGCTATAGTCATAACGGGTTCCGCTTTCATCCGTGTACCAGCGGGTTATTTGATTGCCACCGGATGTCCACGAATCTTGCCCAAATCTAGACCCTTCATTGCCCGACATTTCGTCATAGTCGTCCGGCTGAAGAGAATTACAAGCATTTGAGTTCCGGACGTTATAGTGCGTATCAACCGTATTTCTGCTGCTCCAATTGCCTTGGTAATAGAATGAATTGCCATACACGTAAGGCGTTCCGGCTTGGTAATCGACCACCACGTTTTCCAAGCGGGTAACCGCTTCACGCGACTGATAGGTCCAATTGTCAGCGAGAAAATCGTTCGGCAGAAGTTTTCCGACGTTCACATTGGTGCTGTAGGGAACGAAACCGAAACGAAGGTGAGCGGTATTCGCGCTGCCGGAAGATGGGGTGGACCCACAATCTTCGTCGCTGTCCCGTCTTGCCAGCGTTTCATAGAAACATTTTACCGCCGAGCGCAGGCCTTTGATCCTGGCATTCGATGCTTCGACATTGCCATTGTTGCCGCAATAGTTCGATCCTGTATCGGGGCAGTTCATCGACCCGGTGATGTCCAGAACGAACATGACGTCGGTGCTGGGGATGGCCATCGAGGCATCGCAAACGACGGTGACGCTTTTCGTGCCATAGCCGAACATCTGCATCACGGCCATGTCCAGCTTGACCGTGGCGGTACCGGTGACCGTTCCCGCATTCTCGGTAAATGCCGTGGTCCCGTCGTAAGAGCCATAGGCGTCGGTATCAAAATTGGCCCGGAACATATTATTGGCCGCCGTGTTTGCGGCGTTGTTGTTGGCCCCCCAATAGCCGCCGGCCATCTGCCGTCTGCCAGCCAGCGCACCGGCATCGCATGCCTGTTGCAAGCGTGTTTGTACAAGATATATGCGGCTGACATCGACACCGCCGCCGATCATCGCGGCAAGCGGAAAGAGCGCCATTCCCGCCATCGCGAGCGTGTTACCAGCCGTATTTGACCGCAATTTCTGCAAAAATGATTTTGCAGATCTGGTCTTTGCTTTGTCAAACATGCATTTGGCCTCTGATCGGTGCGCGCATGGCGGCACTGTCCAATTTCAATTCAGAATGGCTGATAGCGGAAAAAGGGTTAGCGCCGGATCAATGGCCATGGTTAACAAGATGTTTACCTTGATTTCCGGCGGCAAACCGTTGACGGCCTGCGCATGCGAGACACTGTTTTACAACTCGATCCGTTTTACAGATTGGTGCTGGCCTATGCCAAAGCCGATGATCGTCCTCGATATGCGCTTTTGTTCGCTCTCGATTCCAGATTTGCCGAGGTCATTCGCTCGACGAAGGAAATATTGATTGGGCAGATGCGGTTAACCTGGTGGCGCGATATTTTGACCAAGCCGCCGACAGAGAGGCCGGCGGGCGAGCCTTTGATCGCGGAGATCAATCGGCTGGAACAAAGCGGTGAAAGCCTGACACCAGTTTCGGCCCTGCTCGATGGCTGGGAAGCAATGCTTGATGATTTTCCCTGGGATGATCGGCAATTTCAAAATTATGCGGAAGCGCGCGGTCGCGGATTCTTTGGTTTGGGGTTGGGGGATCAAAATCTGCTGACCGGACCGCTGGCCGATTATGGCCAGGCCTGGGCGCTATGGGATTTCGCTCGCCATTGTTCGGATGCCAACATGCGCCAGTCGGCATTTGACCGCTGTACCGAGATTGCCAGCCGGCTGCCGCGCCCCGATTTTGACAGAAGCGGACGACCGCTCTCAATCCTCTGCAACCTGATGATCCGCGATGTTAGCAAGGGCAAATTGACCGCTGATCTCTATAATCCGGCCATCGCTGGACGCATCATCTGGCACGGGATGACCGGTCGCTAGATCTACGGTCGCCTAGTCGCGGATTGCGCCTATGAAGAAATTTGTCGCCGGTGCCGCCGGCATATTGCTGCTGATGACGGCCGGTCTGTTCCTGTGGATCGGTGCACAGGGACAGGACGTTCCGATTCCGGCGGCTCCGCCGCCGCCACAACCGGCTGAACCCGAGGGCTTGCCTGAGGCCGACCTCGATGCACAAACTGTCGGACCCGCGCCACCGACACCGCCCAAAGCCTACAAGGCCTCGCGCGAAGAAATGCGGTTCAACCGTTATGACCGCAACCGGGACGAGATTATCACCCGTCTGGAAATGATGAGCAGCCGCACCGACGCCTTCCGCAAACTCGACAAGGACGGCAATAATCTTCTGACCTTCGAGGAATGGGCCGTAGCGACAAGCGACAAATTTGCCGGAGCCGACAAGGATGGCAATAGCCAGCTGACCCGCACCGAGTTTCGGACGACGCGGCCCAAGCGCTCAGCACCGCGCTGTAAATGTTAGGCGAGTTGCAGGCCTTTTGCTGACAGCGGTTGCAACCAGTCGGCAAAATCTGCGCGGGCTCTGGCGGTATAGGCTTCCTTGCGCTCCTTCTTTTTCACGCGCTCTTCAAACGGTGGGAACAGACCAAAATTGACGTTCATCGGCTGATAGTCGCGGGCATCGGCACCACCGGTGATATGCGACAGCAGCGCGCCAAAGGCGGTTGTTTGCGGGGGCAGGGTGAAGGGTTCGCCGCGGATCTCCGCCGCGACCATCCGGCCGACCATCAGTCCGACTGCCGCGCTCTCGACATAGCCTTCGCAGCCGGTGATCTGACCAGCGAAACGGATATGCGGGGCCTTTTTGAGGCGGAGTTCCTTATCGAGCAATTTCGGCGCGTTGATAAAGGTGTTGCGATGGAGTCCGCCCATCCGGGCGAATTCGGCGTTTTCGAGACCGGGGATGGTTTTTAGAAGATCGGCCTGCGCACCATATTTGAGCTTGGTCTGGAAGCCGACCATATTCCACAGTGTGCCGAGCGCGTTATCCTGCCGCAGCTGGACCACCGCGTAGCAACTTTCGCCGTTATGCGAGTTGGTCAGGCCGACCGGCTTCATCGGACCAAAGCGCAATGTCTCCGGACCGCGCGAGGCCATTACCTCGATCGGCATGCAGCCTTCAAAATAGGGCGTGTCCTTTTCCCATTGTTTGAAGTCGGTTTTTTCCCCGTCGAGCAACCCCTGGATGAACGCATAATATTGATCACGGTTCATCGGGCAGTTGATATAGTCCTTGCCGTCGCCTTCCGGTCCGACCTTGTCCCAGCGCGACTGCATCCAGGCGATGTCCATATTGATGCTGTCTTTGTAGACAATCGGCGCAATGGCATCGAAAAAGGCGAGCGAGTCCTCACCAGTAGCGGCACCGATGCTTTCTGCCAAAGTCATGGCGGTGAGCGGACCGGTGGCGACGATCGTCAATCCGCTTTCGGGAAGTTGGTCTATTCGTTCGCGAATGATCTCGATATTCGGGTGTTCGTGCAGCCGCTTGCTTACGCCATCAGAAAAATGATCACGGTCGACGGCAAGGGCTGATCCCGCCGGCAGTCGATGCTGGTCACCTTCGCCGATGATGATCGAATCGAGATCGCGCATTTCCTGATGGAGCAGGCCAACGGCATTTTTCTCCGCATCGTCCGAGCGGAAGCTGTTCGAGCAGACCAGTTCGGCCAGCTTGTCGGTTTGATGGGCAGGGGTCATTTCGCCGCTGCCGCGCATTTCCGAGAGACGGACCTTCACGCCCTGTTCCGCGAGTTGCCATGCGGCTTCCGACCCGGCGAGCCCGCCGCCAATAATATGTACTTGTTTCATGCGCGCCTTAGTGTTGTGGTAAGGTCGCAATGTCAATCTGGCAGTCACGGTGTTTGCGTGTTAGAGGCCATTTCGACGTGGGGGAGAGATTATTCCGATGAAAAGCGCATTTGCCGAAAACAGACCATTTCTGCTGCTCAGCCTCTTGTTCGGGATCAGCTATTATTTTGCCTGCGTCCTCAACAGCCCGGAATTGCCCGAGCCGTTGATCGTCGCCTGGAAGGGCGCTGGCGTCAGCTTCTTGGCGGTTTACGCCCTGATCCGGCTGCACCGTCTGGACGGCAAGATTGTCGGAGTGATCATGGCATTCGGGGCGATCGGCGACATGACTCTGGAATATGACATGCGGATCGGCGCGGGCGCGTTCCTGATCGGGCATCTGATCGCTATCGGTTTCTACTCGCGCTATCGTCGCCATAAATTGGGACTGAGCCAGAAAATCTTCGCGATTCTTCTGGTGCCGCTATCGGTATTCATCGCCTGGGCCTTGCCATCCAATAGAGGCGACGCATTGACGATCGCAATCTACTGCCTGTCGGTGGCTGCAATGGCGTCGATGGCCTGGACCAGCCGCTTTACCCGCTATCAGGTTGGCGCGGGGGCAATCATGTTTCTGGTTTCAGACCTGCTGATTTTTGCGCGGATGGGGGTTCTGGAGAATAGTCTCATTCCGACCCTGCTGGTCTGGCCTTTATATTATTTCGGCCAGTTCATGATCGCGACGGGCATCGTTAGAACACTCCGCCACGAAATGGCGGCGGACAGCGCCGACCCGGTTCACGCCTGATAAGCGGCAATCGTGGTCCGGTGCAACAACCGGTCATGGCCATCATAACCGCCGGTCGCGCAGTGCAGCACCGAGCGATTGTCCCACATGACCAGCATATTGGGTTGCCACTGGTGACGATAGACAAATTCGTCCCGGCTCTGCCATGCGTATAGTTGCTGGAGCAGGGGCAGGGCTTCTTCCTGCGCCATGCCTTCGAAGCCGATGATATATCCCATGCAGCTGAACAATCCGGGACGCCCGGTTTCCGGATGATCGCGGATCAGCGGATGAGTCTGGGTTGCGCGGGCGGACTCATCGGGACGGATCGCCATGCTGCGGCCCTCGTCCTTTGCGCCATAGGCACCGTCGGGGGCGTATGCCATTTGCGCGCTGTGGATCGCGGTCAGGCCTTCATAATTTGCACGCATTTCGGATGGCATCGCATCGAGGGCGGCATGCTGGTTGGCGAACAATGTATCGCCGCCAACCGGCGGGATGGTGATGCCCAAGAGACAGGTTCCGGCTGGCGGCTGTGCCTGAAAGCTCCAGTCGCTGTGCCAGTTTTCGGCGAATAGCGGGCTTTTCTCATCGGCGTCGCGCCGGATCGCTGCGATATGCTGACGCCCCTCGATCGGATCGAAAAAAGGATCATGACCGAAACCGCCGAAATATTGGGTAAACCGTTCCAGATCATCATCGTTCATGGCCTGGTCCGGGAAGGACAGGACATGATGGTCGAGCCAGGCGGACCGGATCGCGGCAACAGTCTCATCGGAGAGCGGCTTGGTCAAATCGACGCCAGTCACTTCGGCCCCGCAGGCCTGGCCGGATGGATTGATTTGGATCATGTCTTCCACGCGCCTCCCTCATAGATCGGAGTCCAAACTACATGCAAATATGCTTCAAACAGTGATAGAATTGATTTGCCCCAGCTGCCCGGCATCCAGAAGTTTATCCGAGAACAATTTTGACGAATCCACATGCTGTAATCTTCAGGTGGTGCTAAGAGGCCGACTACAGTCGGATCCTTATCAATCGATTTGGCGAGGTTGCTTGGTGCACGGTTCAATCCATAGTGATGAGACACAAACCGAGCATTATTATTTGGGCTCGCTATCCCTACTTTCAAGCAAGTATAATTTTTCCAGAACGAGTAGATAGCCATGTTCCCTTTAGGAAACTGCGCGGGTTCGTGAGGTGCTTTGAGGATTTCAGACGATATATTTGCCAAGTCCAGATTCTGAGTCGATAATTTAGAAAGCGCTGCAAATCCGTCAAGCGCTTGCCGTTGCCGTTCGACGAGATTGGGCATTGCCACTAGGTATCGTCCGACTCTTCCGGCTCGTCAGGCACCGCGACATCACCATCGGACACACCCTGTTCGACCATTTCTTCAACCACCGCTTCTTCCGCTTCGTTTTCCGGCTCTTCTTCCTCGTCAATCTTGGCCGCGCCGACGACATGTTCGCCCTTGGCGACATCGAACAGTTTGACGCCCGAGCTGTTGCGCCCAATCACCCGCATATCCGCGACTTTCATGCGGATCAGCTTGGCCTGGTCGGTGACCAGCATGAGCTGCTCATCATCGCTGGCGCGGAAGCTGGCGACAACCGTGCCGTTGCGCTTGATATTGTCGATATTGAGAATGCCCTGACCGCCGCGGCCCGACTGGCGATATTCATAAGCGCTCGAGCGCTTGCCATAGCCATTGGCGCAGACGGTGAGGATGAAATCCTCGGTTTCGCTGAATTCCGCCATGCGTTCGGCGGACAGTTCGGGTGCGTTTTCATTATCTTTCCACGGAGCCGCCTTGAGATACTGGTCGCGTTCCTCGGTCGAGGCCTCGAAGCCGCGCAGGACGGACAGCGAGATGACCTCGTCGTCGCCCTTCAGCGCAATGCCGCGGACACCGGTGGAGGTGCGGCTCTGGAACGAGCGGACGGCGTCGCCGGCAAAGCGGATCGCCTTGCCGTTCTTGGTCGCGAGCAGGACGTCGTCATTGTCGGTCAGCAACTTGACGCCGATCAGGCGGTCGTCGCTGTCGTCGTCGAATTTCATCGCGAACTTGCCGTTGGACGGAACATTGGTGAAGCTGTCCATACTGTTGCGCCGGACGCCGCCCTTGGCGGTGGCGAACATGACATGCAGGTCGGCCCATTCCGCTTCGTCTTCCGGCAGCGGCAGCACGGTGGAGATGACCTCTCCATCCGCCAGTGGCAGCAGATTGACCATCGGACGGCCCTTGGTCTGCGGGCCACCTTCCGGCAGTTTCCAGACCTTGAGCCGGTAGACTTTGCCATGAGTGGAGAAGAACAGGACCGGCGTGTGGGTCGAGGTCACGAACAGTTCGGTGATCGCATCCTCGTCTTTGGTCGCCATGCCGGCGCGGCCCTTGCCGCCGCGGCGCTGGGCCCGGAACGTGTCGAGCGGGGTGCGCTTGATATAACCACCGTGGGTGACGGTGACGACCATCTCGGACCGTTCCATCAGGTCTTCGTCTTCGAGGCCGTCCCAGGCCGCGGTGATTTCGGAAATCCGCGGCGTGGCAAATTCGTCGCGCACTTCTTCCAGCTCTTCGCGCATCACGGCGTAGAGTTTGGCGCGGTCGGCCAGTATCGCGAGATATTCCTCGATCGCGGCGGCCAGTTCCTTCAGTTCGTCACCAATTTCTTCGCGACCGAGCGCAGTCAGTTTTTGCAGACGCAGATCGAGGATCGCTTTTACCTGAACCGCCGAGAGCTTGTAGGTATCCCCCTCGATATCGGTTTCCATCGCCTCGACGAGGCGGATATAGGAGGCGATCTCGGCAATGGGCCATTCGCGGCGCAGCAAGGCTTCGCGGGCTTCTGCCGGGGTCGCGGATCCGCGGATGATCCGTACGACCTCGTCCATATTGGTGACCGCAACCACCAAGCCGAGCAAGATATGCGCCCGTTCGCGGGCCTTGTTGAGCTCGAACTTGGTTCGCCGGGTGATCACCTCTTCGCGGAACTTGACGAAAGATTCGATGATGTCGCGCAGGGTCAGCACTTCCGGCCGCCCGCCGCGAATCGCGAGCATATTGGCCGGGAAGCTGGACTGGGCCGGGGTGAAGCGCCAAATCTGGTTGAGCACGACATCGGCGGTTGCGTCGCGCTTCAGCTCGATGACGACGCGGACGCCGGCGCGGCTGGATTCGTCGCGAATGTCGGAGACACCCTCGATCCGCTTGTCCTTGGCCGCTTCGGCAATTTTTTCGACCAGACCGGACTTGCCGACCTGAAACGGAATCGAGGTCAGCACGATCGAGCGCTTGTCGCCGCGGCCTTCCTCGATGACATGGCGGGCGCGCATCATGATCGATCCGCGGCCATCCTTGTAGGCGGCGCGGGCACCGGACTGACCGAGGATCAGCGGAGCGGTCGGGAAATCGGGGCCGGGGACGATTTCGATCAGCTCGTCGATCGTGATCCCGGGATTTTCGATATAGGCAAGGCTGGCGTTGATCACTTCGCCGAGATTGTGCGGCGGGATATTGGTGGCCATGCCGACCGCGATGCCGCCGGCCCCATTGACCAGCAGGTTGGGGAAGCGGGCGGGCAGGACATTGGGTTCCTGCCGGCTGCCATCATAATTGGGCACGAAATCGACGGTGTCCTTGTCGAGATCGTTAAGCAGGAAATTGGCGACCTTGTTGAGCCGCGCTTCGGTATAACGCATCGATGCCGGCATATCCGGATCCATCGAGCCGAAATTGCCCTGGCCGTCGATCAGCGGCACCCGCATCGACCAGTCCTGGGTCATCCGGGCGAGGGCCATGTAGATCGCGCTGTCGCCATGCGGGTGATAATTGCCCATCACGTCACCGACGATCTTGGCGCATTTGCGATAGGGGCGGCCAGCGACCATGCCGCCTTCCTGGGCGGCGAACAGGATGCGGCGATGGACCGGCTTCAGGCCGTCGCGGACATCGGGCAGGGCGCGGCTTACGATGACCGACATGGCATAGTCCATGTAGCTGGTTTTCATCTCATCGACGATGTCTATCGATTCAATGTTGGACGGGGACGGTGGAGAGGTTTGTTCGTTCACAAACGGGCCTTTTTCATGGGTTTTTTCTTGTCGGTTCTTCTAGGGGAAGGGGCCAGCAAAAGCCAGCTTTTCGGGCCAGTTTTACATTATTATTACAGTGCTGGAATCAGGGCTGGATTTCAGTCCCGTCCCAGGAAAAAATTTTGCCGCTGTCGGCGGGTTTCAGCGCTTCGAGAACATCCAGCAACTGCCGCGCCGCGCGATCCGAATCAAATAATTTTTCGGGCGCAACATTGCCCTGAAATGGGACGCTTAGCGCGGTGTCGACGGTGCCGGGATGCAGCGCCACGATGATCGATTTTTCGTTCTTGCGCGACCATTCAATCGACAGGTTGCGGATCATCATGTTGAGCGCGGCCTTCGATGCGCGATAACCGTACCAGCCGCCGAGCCGATTGTCCGAAATGCTGCCTACACGGGCCGAGAGGGCTGCGAATCTGATAATCTCGTTCCGGTCCATCAACGGCAGGAAATGCTTGGCGATCAATGCCGGGCCGATGGCGTTCACCTGATAATTTTTCAAAAGCCAGTCGGCGTCGAGCTGCCGCAGGCTTTTTTCGGGACCCTTTTTATCATCGTGCAGCAACCCGGTGGCGACAAAGACCAATGATGGTGCAATCTGCTTGTCCGCCAGCCACGCGGCGGCATCCCGGATGCTTTCTTCTGAGCTGAGATCGACCGAGACGGGGCTTTCGCCCGACCGGGAAAAGCGGACAATGCGGTCAAACCGGTCGCCTGCTTCCAACTCATCGGCGATCGCCTTGCCAATGCCACCGGTTGCGCCAAAAATGACGGCCGATTGTCCGGTCATGTGCGAATGAAGCGGAGACTGTTTTCTGTGCTGCTTTCGTCATCGAACCGGTAACCGTCATGGTCAAAGCCCTTGAGCATCTCGGGGTCGGTCAGATGGTTTTCGCAAATATAGCGTGCCATCATGCCGCGCGCGCGCTTCGCCTCGAAGCTGATGAACTTTGGGCCGTCGGGGCTATCCTTGCGAAAATCCACTTCGATGATTCGCCCGGGCAGCAATGCAATATAAGGTTTGACCGATGCCCAATATTCGTTGCTCGCCAGATTGACGATGATGTCGCTGCCGATCTGATCGAGATCGGCGGCCACTGCTTTGGCAATCTTGTCCTTCCAGAAATCGGTCAACTTGCTGTAACGGGGCGCCCATTTGGTGCCCATTTCCAGGCGATGGGGGCGAATGGGGTCCAGCGGACGAAGCAGCCCGTAGAGACCCGACAGAATACGCAAATGGTCCTGTGCGAACGCCATCGCTTCATCGCCGATGCTGCGGGCTTCGAAGCCGGTATAGACATCACCATTATAGGCATAGATCGCCGGTCTTTCCGGCTGATCGAAAAATTCGCTGTACCGCTGCCGGTTGAGCGCGATCAGATTGTCTGACACCGGCATGATTGCTTTCAGCTTCTTGGTTGTCAGATTGCCGATCGCATTGGCCAATCTTTCGGTTTCTGCAGGAAATCGATTGTCGGTTGACCGGATATCCGGAAGATCGGATACAAAATCCAGCGATTTGGCGGGGGAAATGATTGCAAGCACGCGATTTTACCTCATTATACTAAGGGGAATGCCCAATGGGGACACCGAATGGCGACCGTTCAACCTCTATTCAGCGGATTCACTCTAGAAAAGCGATGAAAGCTTGGTAATAGGGCCAAGAGTGTGTGGTGCAACCATATTCCGGGGAACCCGTTTCCCCCATATAATAATCATCCGGAGGATATTCATGCGTTTTTTATCTCATTTTTCCATGGCCGTTGCGTTGGCAACCGCCGGTACGCTCGCCGTAACCGCATTGCCGCAGGACGCCCAGGCGGCAAAGAAGAAAAAGGAAAAGGATTCCGGGCTTAAAATTAGCAAGGAAGTACAACCAAAAGTGGCCGCAATTCAGGCCGCCATGGCGACCGAAACCCCTGCAACCGCGAAGCCTCTGGTGGAAGCCTTGCTGGCTGAACCCCTGGCTGCTGATGACCGTTTTGTCGCAGGCCAGCTGGCCATTCAGCTCGGCGGCACCTTGAAGGATACTGGCCTGCAGGAAAAAGGCATCCTGGCTTCGCTCGACAGCGGAAAAACCAGCGCGGAGCAATTGCCAGCATTCAATTTCTTTGCCGGTAATTTTGCCTATGGCGCAGAACGCTGGGCGGACGCCGCGAAATATTTCCAGGCGGCCTATGACCTGGGTTATCGGGCGAACAATATCGAACCATTGTTGGCGGAGACCTACTTCAAGCGGAACATGCCTGCAGAAGGCCTGGCAAAGTGGGACACAATTATCAGTGAGGCCAATGCTTCGGCGACGAAGGCTCCTGAAGCCTGGTACCGTCTCGCTCGCGATCGGGCGCTGGCAAGCAAGGACAAGAATCTTTACGCCACCTGGGCGACAAAATGGGCGGGTGCTTATCCATCCGGCGATTCCTGGGGTGATGCGATCGCAGCAAGCCGCTGGACAGCACAGGCCGACAGCACCCAGAATCTTGAGGTTTTGCGCTTTATGAAAGCGACGGATGCGCTCAAGACAACGCGCGACTATAAGGAATTTGCCGAGGAAGCGCAGCGCAAGAACCTGTTTGGTGAAGTGGTCGCCGTGCTGAGCGAAGGCAAGCAGAAGGGCATCGTCAGCGCCAATAGCCCACTGGTCACCGAATTGCTTGCTCCGGCAGAGCGCCAGGTGTCGGCTGACCGGGCGTCATTGCCTGCGCAACCGTCAGCAGTTCGAGGATCCGGAAGTAGTTCGGTGATGATGAATTTTGCCGACGTTTGGCTTGGCTATAAAGGCTATGACAAGGCTGTGGCATTTTACGAAGCAGGGCTGGCCAAGCCGGGAGCCGATATGAACCGCGGCTATGTGGGAATTGGTACGGCGCATGCCTATGCCGGCGATCTGGCAGCGGCAAAACAGGCCTTTGCTAAGGTTTCGGGAACCCGCGCTCCACTGGCTGCGATGTGGCAGACGTGGATCGAACAGCAAGCGGCTCCGGCACCGGTGGTGGCAACGCCGACCCCGGCTACCGCTGAACCGGCAAGCTGATCCAATCCTGTTTGAAAATTTGAAAAAGGGCGCCATCGGCGCCCTTTTTTATTGCCGACTCGACCTTTTCTATTCCTGGATCGGAACGCCCGGCAGATGCTTGGCCGACCGGATGGTGAGCGATGTCTTGACGCTGGCCACGTTGGGCGCTGCGGTGAGCTGGCTGGTCAAGAAGCTTTGAAATTGCTGAAGGTCTTTTGCGACGACCTTCAATATAAAATCGATTTCGCCATTCAGCATGTAGCATTCGCGCACTTCGGGCAGCTTTTGCACATGTTCCTCAAACGCCTGCAGATCGGTTTCGGCCTGGCTCTTCAGGCTGACCATCGCGAAAACCGTTATGGTATATCCCATTTTGGCGGGATCAATCGCAGCGTGATAGGAATTGATCACACCTTCATCTTCCAGAGCGCGCATGCGCCGGAGACAGGGTGGTGCCGTCAAGCCAACGCTGTTGGCGAGTTCAACATTGGTAATCCGTCCATCATCTTGCAACCGCTGCAGAATTTTCAAATCGATTTCGTCGAGGTTCGTGTCAGCCATAACAATGTAATATCCGTTCGCGAATCATTTGACGGTTATAATATAATAAGCAGACCAAGCAATGCTTTCTCCCATGTCCCACATTGTGACGCGAAATATTCATTGCTTCCTGTTGGCTGCCGAAAAGGTTATCACCCAGTTAACAATTGGATAAGCCAACGATTTTCGGGACCTGATATTGCGCTTCGATGACCGCCTGACCACCGTGCTCAAGGGGAGCCTGCCGGAAGGCGCAGGGGCAGCCACGCAATGGCGGCAGGTGATTGACCTGCTGGCCCAGAAGCCCGGGGACTTGGCCAATCACGACGTGCAGGCCGGGTTGACCCGGTTACATGATCTGCATGACCGCGTGTCGGAGCAGGACCGGCTGGCGGCTGTGCAATCGCTGCATGGCCGATTGCGCTCCGCTCCGCTGCTGGTCTATCTGACCGCCGACACGGATGCTATTTGTGATGCTGCGATGACCGCGGCCGACCTGACGCCGGAAATCTGCGCAGACGCTTTTCCCCGGATGTCGGCGCGGGCGCAGGCACGGTTGCAATCGCAGGGTTTTGCGCCGCTGGGCGACGAGACTGCACAGCCTGCGCAAGAGGTGCCATCTCTTGGCGGCGGTTCGCAACAAAAACCTGTGACGGTCGTCCCAGCAGATGATTCGCCAGCAGACCATTCCACTGAGCCGGCTCAGCATTTGGCGGAATCCCAGATCAGTGCGTTGGTGGAAAAGATCGCCGATTATCAAAAAAATCGTCCGGTCGACGCCCCGCGTTCACCAGTCGACGATGGCGATGGTCAGAGTTTCTTTGCCGAACCTCTGGAAGCCATCCGATTTGAAACGGATGAAACGGGAACGATCAACTGGACCGAGGGTCCACCGAAAGGAGCGATCGTTGGAGTAACCATAGCGCAGCCGGCGTTTGATGAAGGCCCCGGCCCCGACGCCTATGGTGCGGCTGCCTTTCGGCAGCGGATGCCGATGGAAAATGCCCGGATGCGGCTCTGCGGAGCGACCATCATCACGGGCGACTGGCGGATGAGCGCAATTCCCTATTTCAGTGAGGAAACCGGGCGGTTCGAGGGCTATCGCGGAATCATGCGGCGGCCAAATGTGGCTGAGGATGCCGGGCATAGCGGGATTGACACGGAACGGCGCGAACAGTTGCAGCAACTGATCCATGAACTGCGGACGCCGCTGAATGCGGTGATCGGCTTTAGCGAAATTATCGAGCAACAGCTTTTTGGACCGGCTTCCTACGAATATCGGTCGTTGGCGCGCAACATCATGGATGAAGCAAGGCGGTTGCTGGCAGGTTTTGAAGATCTTGATATCGCGGTGAAAGTGGATTCCGGGCAATTGCCGGAGTCCAGTGGAACCGCCGGAGCGGCCTGGTTGTTCGAGCGGATGAGTCAGCGACTGCAGGGACTGACGCAGAGCAAGGCTGTTGATCTGAATATCAGCAAGGCAGAGCCGGTTCGGTCTTTCGCTCTGGACGGCGAATCGGTGGAGCGGATTTTTGCCCGCTTGTTGTCGGCTGCCATTATCTCTTGCGAGAATGGCGAAACATTGAAGGGCGAATTACGGACGCGCATCGGCGTGCAACCGACCAATCAATTCAAACTCTCCCGCCCGTCGCGAATCAAGGGAATCGCGGAGAATATCCTGCTGGATCCCTCGCAGGGGATTGATGGTGAGGGCGGTGAATCCTCGCTACTCGGTCTGGGTTTCTCGCTGCGTCTGGTGCGTAATCTCGCGCAGTCTGCCGGCGGCTCGCTGGCAATCAACGAGGATAACATTGCCTTGACGCTGCCCGCAGCCGCTACTAGCAAAATCCAAATCCGAGAAACGGAATTGGAATAGTCCGCCTGTTCGCCGACCGTTTTTGAGGCATTTCGGGCAAAATAGAGGTGACAGGGATTTCTGCGCAGGATCATCAGCCGATGAAAGTCCGAAAACCGGATCGTCATGTCCAATGGCCAAACACATTTGGCAGACGTTTTCTTATTACAGTCGACACGGAAGAGGAATTTGACTGGGACGCCCCCTTTCAGCGCAGCGGCCACACCACTGTTTCGGTGCCCCAGCTGCAAGAATTTCAGGGATTTGCTGAGCAGTACGGGATCAAGCCGATCTACTTTGTCGATTATGCGATTATTGAAGATGACGCGGCTTCGGCCTTTCTGAAAGCGGTTACCGAGCAGCAAACCGCCCTGGTCGGCGTGCATTTGCACCCCTGGGTCAATCCGCCGTTCGAAGAGGAGGTTAGCGTTCACAACAGCTTTGCCGGCAATTTGCCGAAAGCGTTGGAAGAGCAGAAGCTGGTGATATTGCGCGATGCGCTCCGCGACAAAATTGGCGTGACGCCGACCATCTTCCGTGCCGGGCGCTATGGCATTGGCCCGCATACGATGGAGCTTTTGATCAAGCACGGCTTTGTATTGGACAGCAGCATCCGGCCCCGCTTTGACTATAGCGGGCAGGGCGGACCGGATTTTCTCGCGGTTGGCGCGGAGCCATTCTGGTGGAATGACGACCAAAGGCTTCTCGAAGTGCCGCTGACCACGGTATATTCGGGCCTCTTGCGCAAGCAAGCCGGTTTGGTGGCTGCGGTCATGGAAAAATATCCTCTGATCAATGCGGTGTTTTCCCGCAGCAAGATGCTCGAACGCATTCCGCTGACACCCGAAGGGATTTCGGCCCGCGAAACGAAAGAAGCGATTGACGTCGCGCTGGACGATGACTTGCAGTTGCTGGTTTTTTCCTTTCATTCGCCTTCCCTGTCGCCCGGCCATACGCCTTATGTGCGAACACAGGCCGATCTGGACGGTTTTTACGAATGGTGGCGGGATGTGCTTGAACATCTGAATATGCGAGGCGTGAAGCCCGTCGATATCGGCGAACTCATGACCGCTGCGGCTGGCGTCTAGTCAAACATCGGCGCCAACGGCACGAATCGCGATGATCGTTCTTGCCAAATCATCACGGCTTCCGCTATCGGACCATCCCTATGAGATTTGCCTGGAAAAAGCTGCTCATAAGGGCCTGTAGCTCAGTTGGTTAGAGCTGGCCGCTCATAACGGCTAGGTCGGGGGTTCGAGTCCCTCCGGGCCCACCATATTTTTTCCAACGCCGGTTATGGCTCAGCTCTTGAGCAGCGGTGAAAAGAAGCGTGAAAAACCCTTTGCTTTTCCCAAAAGCACCGCCTAGGGGAAGCTCGCGTCGGGGAGTGGCGCAGCCTGGTAGCGCACCTGTTTTGGGTACAGGGGGTCGCAGGTTCAAATCCTGTCTCCCCGACCATTTTCCTTCTCTCTGTATCCTGCGCTCGACATCTTGACCGGCCACGGCCAGACCCAGGCTAGTTTCCGCTGGAGACCATTTTTCGCCAGAGCCGATAGCCTTTGTAGACGAGGGTGAGGCAGAGCACCAACAGCAGCGACGCGATGATCAGCGCGACGATCGGATTGGCAAAGGCCAGAAAAAGCAGCCCGCCTGCCGCAATATCCTCACCGGTAGAGACAACCGCATTGCTGACCGGTTCCGGGCTGGTATTGACGAGCGCGCGAGCGCCCGCCTTGGCACCGTGGCTCATCAGCGCCGCGCCGCCGCCGAGAAGGAAGACAACGACCTGCCACACAGGATCGCTGGCATCGACGACCGCCAGCGCCAGCAGGGCACCGCCCAAGGGCCGGATCGCGGTGTGGATCGTGTCCCAGATAGAATCGAGCCAGAGAATCTTGTCGGCGAAAAATTCGGCCAACGCCCCGAAGGCGCTGATCGCCAGAACCCAGGGATTGGCGAAGGCGTCCAGGACCTGAAGATTTTCCGGCAGACTGATCCAGTCCAGCCGCATGGCGATTCCGGTTACAAAGACCGTGAGATAAAGCCGCCAGCCCGCTATCAGGCTGACGCTACCGGCCAATCCCAATAGCTCGACAATTCCCATGTTTTGATCCTGCCATGCGGTTGAAATTTTGGCAAATCCCTTTGCATCGCGACGTCAAGGTCAAAACACTTTGCAAAGCCGTCGCTTGCTGTTCATATGAAAATATGAACAAGCCACAAACCAGCCACGATACGCCCGTCACGGATGCCATCACTGGCGCGCCAATGCCGAAGCCCATTCCCGCCGCGACGCTGGTGATATTCCGCGATCAGCCGGGCAGCGATGCGCCCGATCTGCTGATGGTGGAACGTTCGGCGAAAATGGTCTTCGCTGCCGGAGCTGCGGTTTTTCCCGGTGGCCGGATTGACGATGCGGATTTCGATTTCGCCAAGGCGCTCGGCCATGATGATTTTGAAGAATATGGCGCGCGGATCGCGGCGGTCCGGGAATCGATCGAGGAAACCGGGATCGCGGTCGCGGTCGAGGGGAATCTAGATGCAAAGCGGGTTTCGGAAGCCAGGCATGCGCTGCATGAGGGGACGAATCTCGCGGAGCTCTGCAGCCAGTTTGACTGGCAGCTGGAGCTGGAGAAGCTGATCCCCTTTTCGCGCTGGTGCCCGCCCTTTGCGGAACAACGCGTGTTCGACACGAGATTCTACATGATCTCGCATGATGATCACAAGGCGCAGGCCACGGTCGACGAAACCGAGAATTACAACCTGTTCTGGGGCAACGCGCAGGCGGTGCTCGATCGCGCCGAGGCGGGCGAGGTAAAGATCATCTTTCCGACCAAGCGCAATCTCGAGCGGCTGGCGCAATTCGGTTCGTTTGACGAAGCCGTGGCCCATGTGAAGCAGCATCCGTCGGTGATGGTCTCTCCGTATATCGAGAAGCGCGATGGCGGCGTCCACTTGTGCATCCCGGAAGGCATTGGCTATCCGGTCACCTCGGAGCCGATGGATGCCGTCCAGCGCGGTTTCAACAAATAGGAAAACGGGTCGGCACATGGCGGGACGCGAACCTGACAGTGGCGGCCGTTTTTATTTTCCGTGACCTTTGCGCGCTTGCCGCAGATTTCCGGTCTTTTCTGGCCGCCAGCCAAGCGGCGAGTGTAACCTTCCATTTGTCACCGCCCGGTGGCATGGGCCAGGCAGCCGATCGCCCTCGCGGTCTTGTTCAAATTGTCAAAGAGCCTGTCCTGAACATGGCCAAGGACCGCGGCAACAATAAGCGATGGATATGGGTGTAGGACAGCATTTTTTCGGTGGTGAATTTGGGGTTTGTTGCGCCTGTCACCGGCACCGGCAATTATAAATAGTCATCGGTCACTCTCCTTCTTTGGAACCCCTCGCGGGTGATTCCGTATCAAGCAGGGGAGTGGCTACATCAATTACGCAACGTCACCGTAATTCCCTTTACAGCATTGGCTGTGGCTTAAGGTGATTTTAAGTCTATTCCGGTAGGTCGCTGTCATGGTGCAACCGCGTCCCTTGGGTGGTAAATTAAATACCAGGTTTTCCTGGGCGCGCTGGCTATTCGCTCCGGGACGGGCGACCAGCAGCGAAATCCAGAGCTACCTTCTGGCACAGCTTTTGAATTCCCCCGTCGCAACCCTGATGGGTTCGTTCTGCTCCCTTGTAGTTCTCCTGGCCGCTTTTTTGCGATCGGGTTCCCCGATAATCGCCGTATTTCTCCTTATTGAGATTATACTCTCGACGGGTCGTCTCGTCGAATGGCAGACGCGCGAGCGCCGCCGCAGAGCCAGTTCAGACGGCACGATTGATGTCAGCTGGTCGGTCATACTGACCGTCGCGTGGTGCACCTTGCAGGGCGCCATAGCCTTCACCATCATGAGTGGTAGTGATCCTGTGTTGCAGGTCCTCTCCGCCACGCTCATCATGGCAATGATCGGCCCGATCTGCGCCCGGAATTATCCAACGCCGCGATTTGCCACGTTGCTGCTTCTGCTCTGCGATTTACCGTTCGTCGCTGGCGCAGTTTTGGCCAAAGAACCGATGCTCTCCGTTATTGTCCTGCTAACGCCACCGTTTCTGCTGGGTGCCTACCAGATTATTCGCACTTTCCATGATGCCATGCTCGAGACGCTTTTCGCACAGGAGCAAAGCCGTCATCTTGCCATGCACGACAGCCTGACCGGTATTTTCAATCGGCAGGGCATGGATGACCAGCTCAGCCGGTTTCGTCCCCAGTCCGGCCGAACCATGGCGATCGTGTCGCTTGATCTCGACGGTTTCAAAGCTGTGAACGACACCTATGGTCATGGCGCCGGGGACCTCGTCCTGATGCAGGTAGCAAGCCTAATTTCATCCCGTGTCGGGCAAGCAGATATCGTCGCACGCATGGGCGGGGACGAATTCATGATCGTCTTGCCCGACTGCGACGCCGACGCGGTCAAGGCATTGGGCCTTGGCCTTGTCCAGGCGATCAGCCAGGAGCGGTTCATCGTGGAATCAGGAACCACTGTCCGGGTTGGCGCAAGTGCCGGATATGCCTGCTTTCCTGAAGATGCGTCCACCACTCTCGAACTGCGGCTACGGGCCGATCGGGCGCTCTATGACGCGAAGGATTCTGGCAAAAGCACGTGCTGCAGGTTCAATGTCGACGATTTGACCGTGGACGAAATGCAGAAAAACCTGCGGCGCGCTTTTCCGTAGTCCCCAATCCCGTCAGCGGCGGGGGCGTGGCATATCAACAGGCGGGGCAAGCCGAAACACCCGACGTCGCATCAATGATCCGGGAAGAAAAATGGTGCGCCCGGCAGGACTCGAACCTGCTGCCTCAAGATTAGAAGTCTCGCGCTCTATCCAGATGAGCTACGGGCGCACGATTTCATGGGCATTAGCGATCTTTTGACCGGCTGCAAACCGTGATCTGTCGGCGCTGCCATAATTGTTGAATTGTGTCCGGACTGGGCTAAGGTCTGGCGATGCAAGACAGCTCCATCCAGCGGACCTCCGCGTCCAGCCAGACCGGCCATCATTTTCGCTATTATGACTTCGTGATGGCGGCCTTTGTGACCGTGCTGCTTTTGTCCAACGTCATTGGCGCGGCCAAGCCGACCTTCATCATGATCAGCGGCGAGCAGTGGGTCTACGGGGCGGGCATATTATTCTTCCCGCTCGGCTATGTGATCGGCGACGTGCTCACCGAAGTATATGGCTATGCGCGGGCAAGGCGGGTCATCTGGGCCGGATTTGCCGCGCTGTTGTTCATGGCCTTCATGAGCTGGGTGGTGGTGTCGCTGCCACCGGCAGAGGGCTGGGAAGGGCAGGCGGCCTATGAAAGCGTGTTCGGGCAGGTGCCGCGCATTGTCGGCGCCTCGATCATTGCTTTCTGGGCCGGCGAATTTGTGAACAGCTATGTGATGGCGCGGATGAAAGTCTGGACCCAGGGCAAGGCCCTTTGGACCCGGACAATCGGTTCCACGGTTGTGGGGCAGGGCGTCGACAGCCTGATCTTCTATCCGCTGGCGTTTCTGGGCATATGGGAAACATCTGCGGTGATTACGGTGATGGTGACCAACTGGTTGCTGAAGGTGCTCTGGGAAGCCGTGTTGACGCCGGTAACCTATCTGGTCGTCGGCTGGCTGAAACGGCGCGAGGGTGTCGACATCTATGATGAAGACACCAATTTCACGCCGTTCAGCACATCGTCCTGATCTAGCGCAAGAGACCATCCTGTTCGGCCCGCCATGAAATTCCGGCAAGCCCGGCGGCAAGAAGCAGAATGAGCACCGGCATGATCCATCCCTGACCGGATATGAATTCCATATAGCCGTCGATGATGAAATAGCTGCTGAACTGCACAATCACGGCGAGCAGAGACAGCAGGAACAGCCTTACCGTGACCCGCTTTTGCAGCAGCCAGCAGATCGACGCAACAAAGCCGGCAAAAACGGCGATGGCAAAGGCCGCTGTTACCCAGAGCGGCTGGGTCGACAATAGATCCTGCTGAAGCTCCGGCAGCGCAGCAAATTCCGCTGCGCTCATGGTTACCTGCTGCAAGTAGGCGAGCACGCCCAAACCGTTCCAGAGCAGCGCCACCACCCCTACCAGCCAGAACCATATCGGCGCTTTTGCCTTGTCCGTCATCATTGATCTCCATCCCCTAGATACATCTCATTCTGGCCTCTTGCGGGGAGGCTTTCAAGTCAAACCGGGCAAGTGAGTGATTATGTAAATCACAGCGGTTAATTAAATCAATTTAACCGATAATAGAATCGATGCTAGCTGGCCACCATTGAAACAAATGGAGTCAATAATGATCGGTAGAAATATCCCCCAAGTTACCCTGAAAACCCGCGTTCGTGACGCAGCTGTGGACGGCGAAAACCCGTTCCGCTGGCAGGATGTGAACACCAAGGATCTGTTCGCTGGCAAGCGGATCGCTGTTTTCTCGCTTCCGGGCGCCTTCACCCCGACCTGTTCCAACGAGCAGTGCCCGGCTTTTGAACGCCTCTATGACGAGTTCAAGGCGCGCGGCGTCGATGAGGTCTATTGCATCTCCGTCAATGACGCGTTCGTGATGTACCAGTGGGGCAAGAACCTGGGTCTGGAAAAGATCAAGCTGCTTCCCGATGGATCGGGTGATTTTACCCGCCGTATGGGCATGCTGATCAAGAAAAACCATCTTGGTTTCGGTGATCGCAGCTGGCGCTATTCGATGATCGCCGACGACGGTGTGGTCAGCGCGTGGTTTGAAGAGCCAGGCATTAATGACGAAGGTGTCGACAACGATCCCTACGTCGAATCGACCCCGGAAAAGCTTCTGAACTGGCTCGACAACGACGAAGCGGAACGCAAGGCCGCCTAGTCAAATTTCGTCCCCCGAATGGAACCGCGAGCAAGAAATTTCTCGCGGTTTTATATTGTGTGATAGATCGGGATCATGGAGCGCCGCAACAAACCCATCATCATGACGGCGCAAATGGGCAAGGCGGATTTTGCCTGGGCCGACCGTCTACGCCGGCGCTATTTTCCGCCGGAGCGGAACCTGATCAGCGCCCATATTACGCTGTTTCACCATCTGCCGCCGCAGGCACTGGATGAAATCAAGGCTGCGGTTGTCGCTCTGACCAGCAGCTTGCCAAAGCCTGAAGCAAAGCTCTCGGGTTTGATTCATCTCAGGCGCGGTGTCGCCTATCAGCTGCATGCGCCGGATTTGCTGGCTTTGCGGATGGAACTGGCCGACCGGTTTGCGGGCTTGCTGGTGGCGCAGGATCAGCAAACCCCCCGGCTGCATATCACTGTCCAGAACAAGGTGATCCCGAAAGATGCCAAGCGCCTTTTCGACGAACTGTCCGCCGAATTCGAGCCCCGTCCCTTCGCGATTCACGGGATCGGGCTGCATTATTATATAGATGGCCCATGGCAGGATATCGGCACATGGCCTTTTCGGGGGTGCTAGACGCTGTTGCAGTGAACCAGAAACCAGGAACTCCTGAAAGGCAGGGCCCCAATCATCCTTCTCCCGTGAGGGAGAAGGATGCGCAGATTTGGCAGCTTGTCTGCCTAGTCGTAGCTGGATGAGGGTGTACTGCGCTTCAGAGGGCAGAACATCCTCATCCAACGGCGCCTAATTCCCCCGGACCAAGTCCGGGGTCATAAGGCTCTGTATCCTTCCCCCTCACGGGAGAAGGGAAATGGGAATGCGCTTATAGTGAAGATCACGTACGTCCGCTCTGGATTGCCGCCGTACCCACGTTTCTGGCTTGCTGAAACAGCCGCTAGCGAACTCCGACTTCCTTGATCGGAATCTCCGTGTTGACGAGTTCGTCCTTGTCGAGATTCAATCCCTCCACGACGGCTTTGCGGCCCTGCACATAATCTTTGGTCGCGTTGACGCAATCAAGGGCGACGACCTTGCCGTCGCGATAATAGATTACCGAGAATTTGCGCGAGGCCGGGTCTCCGCGCACGACATAGCTGTCGTGGCCGGTTGAAAGGCCGACGGTTTGCAGCTTCAGATCATATTGGTTCGACCAGAACCATGGCACCGCATCATATTCGGCTTCTTCGCCGAGGATATCGAGCGCCGCGACTTTCGCCTGGTCATTGGCATTCTGTACCGATTCGAGCCGGATCATGGCGCCATCGGCATAGATATTGCTGTGCGCGGCGCAATCGCCGATCGCATAGACATCTTCGAGACTGGTGCGGCAATGCTGATCGACGTCGACGCCATTGCCAGTCGCTGCTCCAGCCGCAACCAGCGGGCCGGTTTCCGGGATGATGCCGATCCCGACCACGAACATATCTGCCTCCAGGGTGCGTCCATCGGCCAGCGTAACGGCGGTGGCGATGCCATCCTCGCCGGTTTCAAAACCGGCAACGGTAGCTTCCAGCTCTATGGTGACACCATGGCTGCGGTGCTCGGCTTCAAAAAAGCGGGACAGGGTTTCGCCAGCGACACGGGACAAAACCCGGTCGAGAGATTCGACTATCGTTATCTGCTTGCCCAATTTGGTCAGCACCGCGGCGGCTTCCAGCCCGATATAACCGCCGCCAACAACAACAACCTTTTCGACACCAGGCAAAGCAGCCATGATCTTGTCGACGTCAGCGCGAGACCGAACGGCGTGAATGTTACGCGCCTGGCTTCCCGGACAGTCGAGCATGCGCGGAGAACCACCGGTTGCCCATATCAGCTTGCCATAGCCAATTTCATCGTCGGATGCCAAAGTAACGGTCTTGCCGATCGGATCGAGCTTCGACACTCGGCGGCCGGTTAACAAGTCAATTTCGCGTTCGCCCCAGAAGCTCTCGGGTCGCAGCAATATCCGTTCAAACGGTTTTTCACCCGCAAGATATTCCTTCGACAAAGGTGGACGTTCATAGGGCGGATATTTCTCATTCCCCAACAGACCGATCGACCCTTCAAACTTCTTCTGACGCAGCGCTATCGCCGCTTGCGCGCCCGCGTGACCAGCGCCAACAATCAAAATGTCATAAAATGCGTTCATATTTGCCCCTTGGTGCCACTTATCGGCGTAGACAGGGCTGTTAGCGCGGATCGCATTGGCCGTGCAAGTTTTAGCGCATTTCTCCATTCCGCTTGTTGACCGGAAACAATGCTATGACTATAGCGCCGCGATCCGGAGAGTTTCGCGGCGATTGTGACAGTCGCCCGGACCCGATGGCGGAGTAGCTCAGGTGGTTAGAGCAGTGGAATCATAATCCATGTGTCGGGGGTTCGAGTCCCTCCTCCGCTACCAACATTCCCGATTGCGCGTTGCTGCGAATATACCGGAGTATACCGGTTTGAAATGCATGCGCGGCCACCTTCGTGAGAGGTTGATGGTCAGGCGGTTCCGCACAACAGTTCTATTGCCAAGCAAAACTAAGGCCGGACAGGCGCTGGTGGTGAAAACGGGTATATTCATTCGCGAATGAAAGAGCGAGCTTGGGATCGGTGTGGCCCTGTCACCTATAATGTGAGGTTATACCTTTCGTGCTGCATATGATATTGCCGCTGGAGCTCAATCGCCTACCAAGGGTCGAACTCTAACAACGGTCGGCGCTATGATACAAACTCCATATTTACTATATCTAGGATCCACATCAGATCCTTTGTCGATCAAAACCTCCCGCGGGATCGCGATGTTTCGCCCTGATGATTGCGTTGGGGAATTCGTCCATGAAGGAAGCACTCTGACCCTTGGCTTACCGCAAATGGGCTTCTCGCAAGCGGTGCAGGCCGGGGCCAGGACGCTCATCCTTGGGGTCGCAAGTGCCGGCGGCCTGCTCACGGACGAGCTTATAGCAGATGCAGAAGCGGCGCTGAATGCCGGGCTGGACATTGCATCTGGATTACACAACCGATTGCGCGATATTCCCAAACTTGCTGAACTGGCCGCGCAGAAGGGACGCATGTTGATCGACGTGCGCGATCCTGCTGCAAAGTTGAAGGTCGGAAACGGATTGCCGCGCCAGGGACTGCGTCTGCTTACCGTCGGCACCGACTGCTCGGTTGGGAAGATGGTGGCGACGCTTTGTATCGAACAAGCGATGCAGGCGCGCGGTTACTTCGCAGACTTTCGTGCCACCGGGCAGACCGGCATAATGATCGCCGGATCTGGCGTGCCGGTCGACGCGGTTATCGCCGATTTTATTTCCGGCGCGATAGAGCAACTCGCACCAGCAAGAACCGACGGGGGATGGGATTTGATCGAAGGGCAGGGGTCGCTTTTCCACCCGTCTTTCGCCGGCGTATCGACAGGGCTTCTGCATGGCGCTCAGCCGAGTGCGATCGTTATCTGTCATGAACCAACGCGGCCGCATATGCGCGGACTTCCGCACTATCCGATGCCTTCGCTTGAGCGGACTATCGCGGCCAATCTGGAGCAGGCGCGTCTGACCAGCCCGGACGTGGTAGCGGTGGGTGTGGCGGTCAACACCTCGATGCTGGCGGAAAAGGAAGCTCGCGCTGTGTGTGACCAAATTGCGGAAACAACCGGACTGCCTTGCGTTGACCCCTATGCACAAGGCGCTGAACTCATAATTGAGAGGATTGAACAATGCTTCGCCATCTCTCGGCCACCCACGTCCCTTTCCGTCTGAAGCGGCCTTTTCGGATTTCGCGCGGAACCAAGACGGTCGCTGACACGATCTTCGTGGAAGTGCGCGACGGCGAGAATATCGGGCGCGGTGAAAGCGTGCCTTACGCCCGTTATAACGAAACGATAGAGAGCGTCCTGGCTCAAATTCAGGCGGTTCGCGCGGATATCGAAGCGGGTGCCGATCGGCAGCGGCTGATCGAGATTATGTCACCGGGTGCTGCGCGAAACGCCATCGATTGTGCGCTCTGGGATCTGGAAGCGAAGCAGACGGGCGTATCGGTGGTGGATCGAATCGGCTGGGAAAAACTCAAGCCGGTAGATACGGCCCTTACGATCAGTCTCGACACACCCGAGAATATGGCAGCGGCTGCGCAGCAATTGCGAGACGTGCCTTTGCTGAAAGTGAAGGTCGATGCTTCCGATCCTATCGCTGCCTTGCGCGCTGTGCGGAAAGTCGCGCCAAACCCTCGTATGATCGTCGACCCAAACGAAAGCTGGTCAATAGAACAGCTCGGATCATGGCAGCGGCAGCTCGTCGATCTTCGCGTTGATTTGCTTGAGCAACCTTTGCCAGCCGAGAATGATGCGGACCTGGAGGGTTTCGAGTCGCTTATTCCACTCGCCGCTGACGAGTCTGGCCATGTTACCGACAATCTTGGCCAGTTGGCGCTGCGATACGACTACGTGAATATCAAGCTCGACAAAACCGGCGGCCTCACGACCGCGCTTGAAATGCTCGAGGCGGCGGAGCGCGAGGGACTGGGCTTGATGATGGGATGCATGGTCTCCAGCTCGCTTTCCATAGCACCCGCCCTGATCATTGCGCAGCGTTGCACCTTTGTCGATCTCGATGGGCCGACTTTGCTGAGCGAAGACCGGGAAAACGGTGTCGTGGAAAATGGTGGGACCATGGCTCCGCCGCAGCCCGGTTTCTGGGGATAGGTATATCTTTTGGTTATACTGCGCTGCACAAAAATCATTGGCTTAAACTTAGCTATCGTTCAAACTCCATGTAATTAAACAATCATTCGGGGCTATTATGAAAAATAAGATTTCAGAAACCGCACGTTTCATCGCCAGTTCGTTCGCGATCGGGTTGTTTTTGAGCAGTCCGGCAGCGCAGGCGGCAAAGGCTGACGCCGGATGGCCGGAGAGATCGATGTGGAAGAATATAGATCAGCGGATGACATATAGGGCGTTCACATGGCACCAACGGTCTTCAATGGGTCGGTGAAATATCGAGCGAAATCTGTGCCGGTAGAATCCTTTGCCGGTTAGATCCTGACAGCGGTGCAATGGTCCCGGCCAATCCCAGCAGGCAGCGCCGCCGCGGTGCTCAAATGTGGCACTGCCGGGATCGCGCCTTTTCCTGTCACTAGCCCGCACTGCTCTCTACTGGCTCATGTTGTTCGCGGCCCGTTCGAAGCAACTGTAAGGGGTCTGCGTGCCGTAGATCACAGCATCTGTCATGCGTGGCTATAAACAGACAAAAATACGCCGCGATAGCCTTACCAGCGGAATCATTGGCTGGTAACGTCAGGTAAAATCGAAGTAAATTGTATTCGGTTGACTTTATCGGCTAGAGTAGGGGTTCTCGGTTCATCAGGGCGTGAAACAGGAGGAATATTTGAGCAAGGTTCAAGCAGCACTTGCGGTGACCACCGTGGGAACAATGGGTGCATTCGCGATCGGTGCGTTGTTGGTATCTCCCAGTCCAGTGGAAGCCAATGTCGCCATTGCGACGAACACTGGTATCTCCTGCTCCGATTGCCATTCTGACCCATCCGATCCCAAGAAGACCGGATTGACCAAGCTTGGTATCGCTTATAGCGATTGCCTCTATAGCTCGCTGCCGGGTCAGCCGAATTGCAATATTCAAATACAACGCATGCAACGAGCGGGCGCTTCGGCACCCCCGCAGGCGGTCGCATTGCCATCTTCGGCCTATGGAAGCCCTCAGCCGAATAATGGTGTTTTGCCATTGCAACCGAACCCCAGAAATACCTCAGCAAACGGGTTGAGCGCGTCCCTCGGTTCCGGTCCCCAGCAATCACCAGGCCCAAATGGCGTCGGCAATCCGGAAAATTCGGCTGTTCAGGTATCGGAGGACCGGGCCTATGTTCCGCCCGCCAAAACCGAACCGGCTTTGCCGCAACTTCCGACGATGCCGGTGCTCGTACAGGGGGATTATCCCGACTGCCGCGAAGATCACCTGTCTCTCCCCGATCCTCTCGACAAAGCCAAAAACATCAATGAATGTACGACGCGGCTGGATGAATATTATAGCGGCGTGTTGACCGAATATCGAAAACGGATGAATGAATATCAGGACGAGCTTTCCCGGATCTATACAGAGAAAGTCGCGGGGCGGATGGAATATTCTGCCGCCAGCAGGGACCGATTCTATAAAGAGATGATGGAGGAGCACGCCAACTCGAACCCTGACGGCAAAAATATGGCCATATATCGGGCCGCGGAACAACTCTATAATGACGATCGCAATTATTTGAGCGACAGATATTGCTACAATACCGGGTGTGGGGGTTATCCGGTCCCGGACAATTATGGTTTCAGCTACGTGGAAAAGAGCAGTAGCAAGCCTGGAAAAGGAGCCGGGAAAGCGGGCGGCGATAAAGGCTGCAAGAAGTCCAGAGGGCGCGGTCGATTGCTTGGTGGAATTTTCGGCGGTGTCGTCGGGTCAGTGGCCGGGCTTGATAGCGTCGGCACGCTGATTGCCAGTGCCGCAGGTTCTCTTCTTGTCGGGGAGATTGCCTGCAAGTTGAGCGAGGATGAACAGGAAAAAGCAGCCGAGGCCACGATTGCCGTTGTCGAGCAGGAAAAAGTCGGTGCGGTAGCGAACTGGCAAAGCCCGACACGCGGCGGAGTGTCTGGATCTTCGACCGTGACAGCGCTGAACACCGAGCCCAATGGCCGCAAATGCCTTACCATCACCGATGTGGCGATTATCGACGGTGAAGAGACTCGCGTATCCAAACAAATGTGCCGCGGCAGTGGTGACGCTAAATATGCGATCATGGCTTGATCACCGCGCAAATTGCTGAGCCAAACGTTCAGCGGGAGTCCGGTGTCAGCATCATGACTCCGTTCGAGCATCGGCTGCGGGCGTCTCTCTCCTTCTAGTTTCGCTAAGCGAATTGCGGCAATTCCCAAGACAAAAAGGGAGACAGGATCGAAGATCCTGTCTCCCTCGGAGTGCATTGATGATCTGCTCCGACCTTCAAAAGTCTTTCTTTAGCGTCAACGCCCAGGTTCGTGGCATGCCGGGAGCGCCGGAGATCGAACCGGGGCTGGCAAACTGCTCGTAAAGGGACGTGTAATAATATTTGTTGAAGATATTTTTCACTTCGGCGGAGATCGACCAGTCTTCATCCGGCGATTTCCAGGTCAGACGGCCGTTGCCGAGGAAATAGGCGTCGATCTTGTTGGTCGCAAACACCGTTGCCAACGGTCCGCCGCCGCCCAGCGCCGCGACACCAGGGACGTTCGGGCTGGTTGTCACCGGCGTCGGAGGCGTGAAAGCGGTCGACACGGCGATGCTGTCATAATTTACCGCCTCGGTGAAAACCGAAGACTGGTAAGAGCCATCAAAGCGCGCGGACAGGACTCCGTCGAACACATCCTGAATGTCATATTGCAGGCCAAAGCTCCATTTCCATTTCGGTGTGTAAGGCGTGACCATGTCGAGCGTCACTGCGGTCGGGCCGGTGATCGCCTTATACTGGAAATCGAGATAGCTCAGGGCACCGTCAATGGTGAAATTGTCGATTGGCTCAATCAATGTTTCCAGTTCAAAGCCCTTCACTTTGGCGGCGCCGACGTTGTTCGGCTGAAGACAAGGTGCAGTCGGACAGGCCGACAATGTCAGGATGATATCCTTGTAATCATTGTAGAACGCGGATGCATTCAAGCGGACCCGGTTATCCAGCAAATCGGCTTTGAATCCGGCTTCGTAGGAGATGAGTGTTTCGGGCTTGAAGGCATTGATCTGGCCGATATTGAATGGCCGTGGATTGATGCCGCCCGAGCGATATCCGGTTGCCACCTGGGCGTAGAACATGAACTCTGGCGAAAAGCGATAATCCGCCGCGATGCGCCAGTCGAAACGATTCCCTTTGGCAGAAGCGGGCACATTGTTCAGGCTGAACAAAAGGCAGTTCGGCGAATTGCCGACAGCCGTCGGTCCCGGTGTCCCGGGAGGCGTTTGGCCCAGAAAGAATTCGCAAGGCGTTGAGGGTACCGTCCCGTCAGGATTGCGCCGGAAAAAGACGTAGCTCTTCTTGTCCCAGGTGTTGCGGATGCCGGCGGTGATATTGAACGCGTCGGTGGCATGAAAGATAACGTTGCCGAACAGCGCCTTGGAAGATGCCGGCGTAGGGTCGGGGCCATGGATAAAGTCGATCCCGGCGTAATTCAGGTCCACCCGGGCCTGCAAAGTGCCATCGCGCTTGAAGTAGATGCCGCCGACGGTGAACTCAACCATGTCGTCCATCAGCGCGCCGTTCAGTCGAAGTTCCTCGCTCCATTGTTCGTTTTTCAAAATCTGGCGGAGTTGCTGATTGGCGAGCGGACTGTTGTCGACGTCCTGACTCCAGTCCGACGTATATTGACGCCACGCGGAAATCGATTGCAGTTGCAAGCTGTCCGACAGGTCGATGTCAATCGTCGCATGGACGCCATAATTGTCGAGATGCTGGTGCGGATCGAAGACCACCGGTTTGTAAGGGGCCTGGGTAGTTGGCGGCGTCAGGTCGGTGAAAGTACCATAGCTTACAAAGCGGCCATCATAGCCGGTCAGTGTATCGCAGCTATTCACGCCTGCGGGTACGAAAGCGCAATTATAGTCGATGCGACTGCCATCGGTTCCCGGTAGCCAGGGCTGGCCATTGGCATTGGCCCCGACGCGGTTCGCGAACAAAAGCACGGATGCACCCGCCTCCGAACGATCTCTTGTATAATCACCGGACAGATTGACCTCGACGGTTTCGGTTGGCGTCCAGCGCAGCGAGATTTTGCCACCGACATATTCCTGGCCGCCGAGTGTTCCGACCTGCGGATCCAGATTCTGACCGGCGACGGGGACGACGGAGCCGGGATGACTCAAGCCGTAATCGAGTCGTTTGACGTAACCATCCTGACTTTTCGCGACACCGGCGATGCGGGCAAATAACTTGTCCGGCACGACGGTGAAATCGGCAAAGCCGCGGGCTTCAATCTTGTTATAGCTGCCATAGCTCATCTGGAAGCTGCCGCGCCCTTCGCCCGTGGGGCGACGGGTAAATAGCTTGATCGCACCGCCGATGGAATTCCGGCCTGCGAGCGTTCCCTGCGGGCCGCGCAAAATTTCGACGCGTTCCAAGTCCATCAGATCGAGCAAGGAACCGGTCAGCGTCGGGATATAGACGTCGTCGACATAAATGCCGACGCCAGGTTCCAGGGCGAAGTTGAAATCGGTCTGGCCGACACCCCGAATGAAGGCGATCAAGCCGCTACCATTCTGCTGACCCTGAGCCGCCAAGGTCACATTGGGCGCTTGCCCGGCAATGTCGCTGACGTTGGTCTGGCTGCGTGATTCCAGCAAATCGGCATTGATCGCGGTGATGGCGAGCGGAACGTCCTGCAGTTTCTGCTCTCGAAATTGTGCCGTTACCACGATTACATTTTTGTCATTTTCACCTTCTGGCTGATCGTCAGAAGACATTTGATTTTGCGCAAATGCGGGCGCAGCTGAGGCCAACATGGCCAAAAGACTGACACCTGCGAAGCTCGATTTCACAAGATTATTCACGACATCTCTCCCCAATGATTCATACTTATGTAGAATTCATGCAGTGACTCCCCATAGATTAAATGATATGTAATGCATACAATTATTTCGCAACGCTCTGCCGCCCTTCTGCTGCAACATTCGGGGTTTCCCCGGTGCCATTTGGTTTTGGGTAATTTTTGGCAGAATCGCAGGGAGGACAATTTTACAGTCATTGCTAATGGCAACTATCAGCCATCATTCAAAAACAGTCAGGAGTTATGATCGGCAATTTCCAGCAAAAATCACGGCCTTGGCAGCAACAACTCCGAGGCGATGAACGGCTGGGGAGATATTGGCTGGCGCACCAGCTGGCCAGTTGGCCGACATATTGAAATCAGACAAAATCCGATAACCAACAGGAGCCTAATCCATGTTTACCCATATTTGTATCAGTGCCGAAAATCTTGAAGACTCGAAAAAATTCTATGATGCGACGCTAACGCCTCTGGGTGTGCAAAGCGTTGGCCAGGTCAATGACCGCACCTGCGTCTATGCGACCGAAACCGGCAAGTTGCTGGTGATCAAACCGCTTGATGAAGGCGCGGCCAGCTTTGCCAATGGCGGGACGATCAGCTTTGCTGCGGCGAGCAAGGATGCCGTCGACAGCTTTCATGCCGCCGGTCTTGCCAATGGCGGGCGTGATGAAGGCGCGCCCGGTCCGCGACCGAATGCGCCGGGCAACGCATATGGCGCCTATCTCCGCGACCCGGTCGGAAACAAGATCTGCGCATTCGCGCAACTTCCTGAATAAACAGATTGGCGAACCGTGTTTCGGTCCGGATCGGTTTGTGACACGGAGCTGATCATCGGCTGAAATTCTGGGCTATCCAGACTTGATGATCGGGCAAGGGGAAAAGCGACTATCACCGCCCAAAACAATTCTTCACTTGTTTTGGCGGTGATAGCTCTTGCCTACCTGCGCCCGGCATCCCTATTTGCAGAGAACAGAATCATCACCGTCAGGAAAGCAATATGGCCGAAACGCATCGCACAAAAATGCTCATTCTGGGCTCGGGCCCCGCTGGACTGTCGGCCGCTATCTATGGCGCGCGGGCGGGCATGGAACCGATCGTCGTGCAGGGATTGCAACCGGGTGGCCAGCTGACGATCACCACCGATGTTGAAAATTATCCCGGATTTCGCGATGTTATCCAGGGACCATGGTTGATGGAAGAGATGCAGGCGCAGGCCGAGAAAGTCGGCACGCGGATGATGTTCGATACCATCGTCGATGTCGATTTTTCCAAGCGTCCGTTTCGGATGACCGGTGATGGTGGCGACATCTATGAAGGCGACACCCTGGTCATTGCAACCGGCGCGCAGGCGAAATGGCTGGGTGTTTCGGGCGAAGAGGAATTGTCCGGCAAAGGTGTTTCCGCCTGCGCAACCTGTGACGGTTTTTTCTATCGCGGCAAGAAAGTTGCGGTGATCGGCGGCGGCAATACCGCGGTCGAGGAAGCGCTCTACATGACCAATCACAGCGATGATGTGACCCTGATCCATCGCCGCGACAGTTTGCGGGCGGAAAAAATTCTGCAGGACCGGCTATTCGCCAATCCGAAAATTTCGGTGTTGTGGAACAAGAATGTCGAACGCTTCGTTGGCGGCGGCGAGCCTTACGGGTTGGTCGGTCTGGATCTTGTCGATACGCAGACTGGCGACAAGAGCCATTTGACGGTCGATGGTGCCTTTGTCGCCATTGGACACGCACCGGCCACGGAGATATTCAAGGATCATCTCGATCTGATTGATGGTGGCTATATCCAGGTCGAACCGGGCACACCGAAAACCAAAATTCCGGGATTGTTTGCCTGCGGCGATGTCATGGATCATGTCTATCGTCAGGCAGTGACCGCGGCGGGTACCGGCTGCATGGCGGCGCTCGATGCCGAGCGTTTTCTGGCGGAACAGGAATTTGAATTGATGGCGGCCGAATAGTCAGGCTTTTCGCAACGAATCCAATATTTTTTCGGTGAGCCAGCTTTTGGCATCGAAATCGGCAAAGCTGTGGGATGCACTGTCGAGCATATCGACGCTGATTACGGCTTTGTTTCGCACGGGCGCAAAATCCGGACTGTTCCAGGCAGCGAGAAAGGCACGGGCGGTGGTGTCGCGCTTCGACAGTAAAATAGGGCTATCTTTTTCCAGTCTCGACATCGCGTCGCGCAACCGCATGGAAAGCGCGCTATTCTCTTCTGATCGGGAGGCCTGTTTCAGGCCTTTGAGCAGTTTCTTGAAGTCGATTTTTCCCGAGAGCAGGTCAACGATCGTCCGTGGATTCTTGATTCGGTCCCAGTAGCGGGAACGAATAGCGGCAGAGGAAATTGTCGGTTCTTCCGCTTCCGACTCACCGCTTGGCTCGATCACCCATGGATTGGCCAAAATATAGCCATCGATTCCGGCATCGGGTCCGAACAAGGCAAGGGCGGTTGCCGCATCGCAATTTCCGAAGGCGATCACTTGCTGCACAGCTTGTTCTTGCCTCAGAAATTTTGCCGCAGCCGCAATTTCTTTCGCGCTGTCCAGAAAGCCATTGTTCTGCCCCGTGCTTTCGCCAATGCCCCGCCTGTCATAGCGAAGCACCGGAAAGCCTTGTTCCGCAATCCGTAAGGCCAGTTGCGCCATCCCGCTATGGGCTCCGGAACGGATTTCATTGCCGCCGCTGACAATCAGCAGAGCGGTCGAGCCGGTCGCGCTATCGAGGGTTGCGGCGAGCCTGTCACTTCCGCACAGGATGGCGTGAAAACTGCGCGTCACGTCCCGATCCATTCCGCGATATCGTGGGCGATGGCCGACGACATAGCCCGGTCATCGTCAGGCTCGGCGCGCAGCCATAACGCCGATCCAGGGATGTGAATATCGCCGGGTTTGCTGTCAGATTCCAGCCGTACGATCCGCTGATTTGGCATATCCGGAATGTCTGCGGCATTTAGCTGCATGAACAATTTGGAACCGAGGATATTGCCGGCCAGCTCAATCGGTGCGACCTCCGCTTGGCCAATCAGGTCGGCAAGACTTGTGTTCCGCCCAGACTCCCGGTCAGCTGCAACCCTTGTACGCATCATCGTTCGCAGGATCGTCGCGCCTTTGACCGGGCTGAAAATCCAGTGATTTGCATTTTCAATTTTGTTGACCGCCAAAGCACCGCCACGAAACGAGGCGATATGGGAAATACCGTGCTGCTGGGCGCAGGCCTGCATGCTTTTTTGCCAGTCGGAAAGTGTGAGCTGCTTGAGCGCGGTCAGGCTTTCATTGATCCCCGGCAGATCAGGCAAAAAAGTCCCGACTTCCAGCGGTTCCAACAAACGCATGACGTCGACCAGCATCTTGCGCATCCGGTTCATCTCGTCGAACAGGGGAGGGACGAGCATCACCCGCCTAGACGACCGGGCGCTGATGCACAAACAAAGCTCTTTGCGATCCGCAAATTCGTAGGAAACGAATGCGGGTACCGAGTTCACTCCGTGACTTTCATCTCGGCAAAGGCGACCAGATTGCCAAAGGTTTCAAACAGTTCGCCGTCGACCTCATCATCCTCAATCATGATATCGAGACGATCTTCGAGTTCGGTGAGCAATCCGGCCACGGCCATGCTGTCCAGTTCGGGGAGCGCGCCGAACAACTCGGTTTCTGCGGTGAATTCCGCGACCTGTTCTTCGCTCAGACCCAATATGTCCCGCATCACTGCGCGCACGGCGGCTTCCGGCGTTAACTCGACCTTGTTATGCATCAAAAACCTCCGAATCCCGGATAACGGCGCTTCCCTAAAGCGAAGCGCGCTTTCCGGCAAGGCCGGAGAGATAGTGTCGCAAAATTGGTAGCCAGGCCAAGGGATTGTTGGGCCAGAAGAATTCCAGCCGGTAGCGGTCCCGGACATCTTCCATCCATTCGCGCTTATAGCCGTCATTGCCCGTTCCAAAGTCGATCAGATCGACGTGATCGATATCGATCACATGCTGAAACATCGCGACCGACAGCAGGGTCCCGGGAGACGATTTTGTCGCGTCTTCGATATGCGCGAGCTTGTGGATCAGGGCTTCGCCATTCTCCACAGTCCAGAACTGGGCTGCCACCGGCTCGCCATCGATATAGGCCAAGCCAAGGCGCATGCACCCGGCGGCGGCTTCGTGACGGGCCAGCTTCCTCAGAAATTCGGGATTGCCTTCTTCGGGTTTCCAGCTGCGCTCGTAGACGGAGACATAATCATCCCAATCCTCGTCGGAAAACTCTCGTTCAATTCTGATCGACACGAGATTTTTCTTTTCCTTGCGCCGGACCGTATTACGCAACTGGCCAGGGCGTTCGCTCCAATATTGATCGAAGGTCCGGCCCTTGACGTTCAGGATGTGATTGTCATCCGCCTTGGATCGAAAGACGATCCAGCCGGCTTGTTCAAATGCTCGCTGGGTCAGGCTGGCGGCTGAATCTTCGTCAGGGACTGGTGTGATTTCAATGTGGTGAGAGCTTGACTTCAGTTTTTTCGCAAGCTTTGCGAGAAGCGCCAATTTGGTGACTTCGTCATAGTCGCCGAGAAATATCGGGCGGAAGGTGAAATTATACCAGTTGGCCAAGGCGGCATGACGACCGAGACCGGTCTTCATCAGAAACATCCATGCTTCGGCATCGCCTTCCGTGCTGTGTACTATCAGCGGTGACTTGTCCGGCAGGCACAGTTCATGCAGCGGCTTGAGCCATTCGAGCCGGTCGAACAGGGACTTCTGGACCGATCGCCCGAGTTTTTCTCCAGCTATGGCTTGCACCGACTGAAAATTGCTATGATATTCGCTGCTCATGGCTAAGGTCGTATCTGTCACAAATCTGCTCATTTTCCCATAGGTCAAACATTGAATATTGCTCCCGAAACCGCCGCATTCCCGTTGGACCACCTGGTTATGGGCAAGGATCCGGATGCAGACGCTCTCGCGACGCGCTCCGGCACTCTTAGCTACAAGATGTTAAATCATCGTATCGGTGCACTGGCGGCATGGTTGCAGGGGCAGGGCGTCGCTAAAGGGGACAGGGTTGCAACATGGCTGTCCAAGACCGAACTGGCGTGCATCATGCCGCTGGCAGCGGCGCGTGCCGGTCTGGTCCATGTGCCGGTCAATCCGCTGCTCAAGCACGCTCAGGTCGCCTATATTGTCGAGGATAGCGGCGCCAAGTTGCTGATCGGCAATGCCGGTCGTCTGAAATCACTGGAAGGGAGCGATATCGATCCGGATTGCGAGCTGTTTGAGGACAAGTTTGTCGATAACGCCCTGGAATCAATCGCTGAGCCAATGGTCCCCAGCGCCGCGACCACAGATACCGATGATCTGGCCGCGATCTTGTACACCAGCGGGTCCACCGGACGTCCGAAAGGAGTCATGCTCAGCCATGCCAATATGACACTTGGTGCGCTCAGCGTCGCGGAATATCTGAAGCTTGCTGCCGATGACCGAACGATTTGCGTATTGCCGCTGAGCTTTGATTATGGCCAGAATCAGCTACTCTCGACCTGGGCAGCGGGTGGCTGCGCCGTGCCGCTGGATTATCTGACGCCGCGTGACGTCATGAAGGCATGCGCACGCGAAAAAATCACCACTCTGGCAGCAGTGCCGCCGCTCTGGGTGCAACTGGTCGAACATGAATGGCCGGAAGAAGCGGTCGCGTCGATGCGGCGGCTGACCAACAGCGGTGGCGCTTTGACGCCAACATTGGTCAGGCAATTGCGGGCGATATTCGGGTCCGGCACCGATATCTATGCGATGTACGGACTGACCGAGGCTTTTCGATCGACCTATCTCGATCCCTCTTTGATCGACGACAATCCGACCAGCATGGGTACCGCGATTCCTTTCGCCGAGATTCTGGTGGTCGATGAATCAGGAGCCGTCGCCGGTCCGGATCAGGCGGGCGAACTCGTCCATTGCGGCCCGCTGGTCGCGCAGGGCTACTGGAACGACCCGGAACGCACTGCGCAACGGTTCAAAAGCGCACCGGACGCTTCACACTATCGCGGTACCGCGGTGTTCTCCGGCGATACAGTGAAGCGCGGTGCGGACGGCCTGCTTTATTTCGTCAGCCGCGATGATGCGATGATCAAGAGCTCCGGTAACCGGATCAGCCCCACGGAGATCGAGGAAATCGCGGTTGAATCGGGACTTATAGCGGAAGCCGTGGCGCTAGGCGTTCCGGATGAACGGCTCGGACATGCGATCCGTCTGTTTGTCAGGCCGGTGAAACGCGGATCAGAAACCGGTGCGGTCACCGACCAGTTGAGAAGCTATTTAAAGGAGAATTTACCAAATTTTATGCACCCCAGGGATATTGTCCTGCTTTCCGAATTCCCGAAGAATCCCAACGGGAAACTGGATCGCAACTTACTGGCCAGCATGGATGTTGAATGATTAAGACCAAACCCACCGGGCCGATCCCATCGGGCTATGACACAATTGGCGGTGAACTCGCCATTGGCGGACAGAAAGCCAGTGCGCTGGTTCAGGAAAATGGTTCGCCGCTTTTTGTCTATTCCAGAGCTATGCTTGACGGCCGTTTGGCGGCGTTGCGAGCGGCGATGCCCGAGGGTCTTGATCTGCACTATGCAATGAAAGCAAATCCTTTCCCGCCGCTGCTCCGCCACATGGTCGGCCTGGTTGACGGTATCGATATTGCGTCTGGCGGCGAATTGCGGATGGCGCTCGACGCTGGTGCGGCGCCGGAAAAGATCAGTTTCGCGGGGCCCGGCAAACGGGATGACGAATTGCAGCGGGCGATCCAGGCCGGCGTTACGATCAATATCGAGTCGCCCGGCGAATGCGGTCGGGCGCTGAAAATCGGCGCTGCCGTTGACAAGAAACCGCGGCTGGCGATTCGGGTCAATCCGGATTTTGACCTCAAAGGGTCGGGCATGAAAATGGGTGGCGGTGCCAAGCCGTTCGGCATGGATATCGAACTGGTTGCACCCGTAGTGAACCAAATATTGGAGGCCCGGGCCGATTGGCGCGGTTTTCATATTTTTGCCGGTTCGCAAGCGCTTAGCGCCGATGCAATTATCGAGACTCAGGCCCAGACGCTGGAGCTTGCTGCGCGTCTGGCGACGGCAATCGGGCAATCGCCAGCCCATATCAATCTTGGTGGCGGTTTCGGTATTCCCTATTTCCCCGGCGATGAGCAAGTTGACATCGTCAAAGTTGGGAAAGCCTTGGCCGATCAGTTCAAGTATTTGCCTGACATCCTTTCATCGACTCAATTTGCCATCGAACTGGGCCGCTACATGGTCGGCGAGGCCGGCGTCTATCTAACCCGAATTGTGGATCGCAAGGTAAGCCAGGGACAGGTTTTTCTGGTCTGCGATGGCGGTTTGCACCATCAGCTCGCCGCCAGCGGCAATTTTGGGACGGTGGTGAGGCGCAACTACCCGGCCGCCATCGCCAGCAGATTTGACCAGCAACCGGAAGAAACCGTTTCCATCGTCGGCTGTCTGTGCACGCCGCTTGACCGATTGAGCGACAACGCGGCCATGCCCAGAGCGGAGGTCGGTGACATCGTCGCGATCTTCTGTGCCGGGGCCTATGGAGCGACCGCAAGCCCGGCCAACTTCCTCGGTCAAGGGGCGGCCACCGAGATATTTGTGGGATAGCTGGAGCCACCGTCTGAGCGGGCCAATCTCCGGTCTCGTTCATAGCAAATTCAGCTAATCCTAACGCTATATTCACTATTTTCTAGCATAGCCACCTTGTGAAACTGTGTGGAATGGCTGTTTTCCGTTGGGAAACGCTCATTCGCCGGAGGGTTTATACGAGGTGAAAAAATGCGTTCTGCTATGAAAAACAATCGCTTGGCCAAGTTAATGGTAGGTGCTGGCATGGCGTCACTCGCGGTTGCCGGCTGCGCTGGCAATTCCAGCGGCCCGCAGCTGCCATCGGCATCCTTTGTCTCCATGCAGGAAGGTCCCGGCGAAGAATATGTCATCGGTCCGCTGGACGAGCTTACCATCTTTGTCTGGCGCAATCCGGAACTGGGCGCGAAGGTTCAGGTTCGACCCGATGGCCGCATTACGACACCGCTGATTACCGACATGCCCGCCGTCGGCAAGACACCTTCAATGCTCGCACAAGATCTGACGCTGCAACTGTCGCAATATATCAATGAGCCGCTGGTTTCCGTCATTGTCAACAATTTTTCCGGCACCTTTTCCCAGCAAATTCGCATTGTGGGCGCGACCGAGAAACCGGCATCGATTCCCTATCGTGCCAATATGACCCTGCTCGATGCGATGATCGCGGTTGGTGGCATGTCCGAATTTGCGTCCGGGAACCGTGCCAGGCTGATCCGGTTCGATCGCGGCACCGGCAAGCAAAAGGAATTTGCCCTGCGGATCGACGATTTGATGAAGAAGGGCGAAACCCGCGCCAATGTCATGCTGCGCCCCGGTGATGTGATCATCATTCCGGAAAGCATGTTTTAATCGGTTGCCCGCCATCATTCACAGGAATTGAATAGACATATGAACGGCCTCTACGATGAATTCAAAATAGCGGTGCACAGCGTCTGGAATCGGCGCTGGCTCGCACTCGGCGTTGCCTGGGGGCTTTGCCTGCTGGGCTGGCTTGTCGTTGCGCTGATCCCGAACAGCTATGAATCTACAGCCCGTATTTCGGTAGAGATGCAGTCGATCTTGTCCGACAAGGTCGGTGTCGATGCGCGCGAGCGGAAGAAGAATATGGAGCGCGTTCAGGAAACGCTGGCTTCGACGATCAACCTGGAAAAAGTCGTTCGCGGAACCGCGCTGAACCAGTCGGTTGCCACCGATCGTGAACTGTCCGGCAAGGTCGAAATGCTGCGCAAGAGCATCGAAATCAAATCGGAAAAGGACAATCTGTTCGAAATCACGGCCAAGTCATCGGCGAGCAATCTGTCCGACGCAGAGAATGCCGTTCTGGCCCGCGATATTGTTCAGAAAATGATCGACATATTTGTCGAGGAGAACCTGTCGGGTGACCGCGATGAAACCAGCCAGACGATAAAGTTTCTCGACGCCCAGCTCGCCCAACGGGAAAAAGAGCTGCAGGAAGTCGAGCAAAAACAGGTCCAGTTTGAAACAGAAAATCTGGGTTTGCTGCCAGGCATGGGTTCGATCAGCCAACGGATGGAGGCAGCACGGGCTGAGCTGGGGCAGATTGATTCACAGATTAGTCAGGCTTCGGCATCGCTCGCCGCCTTGAATGGCCAGCTATCCGGTACACCTTCGTCTTTGGCGACACCTGGCGTCGGGGGAGGCGGAGCCCGCAGCCAGCTGGCTCAGGCCCAGGCCACACTGGCGGCAGCGCGGGCACGCGGCTGGACCGATAGCCATCCCGACGTCATTTCCATGAAAAACGAAATTGCGGCGCTGCGGGTACAGGCGTCAAAAGAACCGGCGGGTGGCGGTGGATACCAGACGCCAAATCCAGCCTATAGTTCACTGCAAAGCATGCGCGCCGAACGCCAGGCAAGCTTAGCAGCATTGCAAGCACGGAAAAATGCCCTGCAGGCGGACATGGCGCAACTGGCATCGAAACAAACTCTGGAGCCGGGCGTTGCCGCGGAAATGTCGCGGATCAATCGTGACCATGAAGTACTCAAAAGCCAATATGACAAGCTGCTCACCGACCGGGAGCAAATCAAATTGCGCGGTCAGGTGGAATCGGAAACCGACTCGGTCAAGTTTCGGGTGATCGATCCGCCGTCCAGTCCGCGATCTCCCGCGGCACCGAACCGCCCGCTATTGCTGGCGATGGTGCTGATTGCCGGAATTGGCGGCGGTGTTGGCGGGGCCTTTGCGTTGGGCCATTTGCAAACGACATATCCGACCGCAGACAAGCTCGAAAAAGCCAGCGGTCTGCCGGTTATCGGCTCTGTTTCGCAGATACTGACCAACGCCCAGCGCGCAATACAGCAGAAGAAATTGCGCATCTTTTACGGCACCAGTGGCGCTCTGTTCGGGGTGTTTGGCATGTTGATGATCGTCGAATTTATCCAGCGCGGCATGGTCGCCTGAGGAAGCTGATATGAACAAATATAGCCCTCCCAAAAAAACCGGATCGTTGCTCGAAAGGGCAGGGGAAATCTATGACTATATCCCGGCGGTCCGGACCGGTGAACAGAATCGTGGCGCTTCGGATCGTTCGCCGCCTGAGGCTCCAGCCCGGCAAGTCACGCCGGTAACGCCAAGGCCAATCGAGGCTTATGATGGGCCGCAGGTCATTGTGGACCGTGACAAATTGCGCGAAGCCGGTTTCATCGTTCCTGATGGACCGGTCACGGGTATTTCGGAGGAATTCCGGATCATCAAGCGTCAGTTGCTGCTCGCTGCCAAAGGCAGCCAGAAAACGGCGCCGGTTCGGCATGGCGAACGGATATTGATCTGTTCGGCACATCCCGACGAGGGCAAGACATTCTGCGCTCTGAACCTCGCTCTTTCGATAGCCGCAGAGAAGGATAATGAGGTCCTGCTGGTCGACGCCGATTTTGCCAAGCCCAGCATTCTGTCCAGTCTTGGTCTGGAAGGCAGCAAGGGCCTTATGGACGCGCTGGCCGATCCGGAATTGCCGGTCGAAAATTGCATCATTCATACTGACATTCCCGGTTTGGCAATTCTGCCAGCCGGCGATCAGACCAATGCGGACACCGAATATCTGGCGTCTGCGCGGACCGAGCAGGTGCTCAACCGCCTGACCCAGAATAATCCCCATCGCATTGTGATTTTTGATTCGCCACCAGCCTTGTCGGCCTCGCCGGCATCGGTGCTGGCAACCCATGTCGGCCAGGTCGTGATGGTGGTGAAAGCGGATGAAACAACCGAAACCGCCCTGCGCGATGCGTTGAGTCTGATGGGTGGATGTGAACATATCCAACTGCTTCTGAATGGCACGAAATTCTCGCCAACCGGACGCCGCTTTGGATCTTATTATGGATATGGAGAGTAACCCATGACCTCGCAGATGACTAGAAACGTCCTGAAATATGGGGCGGCGATGCTGCCGCTGCTTGCATTGGCGGTGCCTGCAGTTGAGGCGCGTGAACGCAAAGCCGACGTGTCGCCCTATATTGAGATTCAGCAGGTGTTGGTCGCCGATTTGAAGGACGGCAGCGATGTGCTCACTTATACATCGGTTGCCGCCGGTATCGATACTTCGCTCCAGACGCGGGGTGCGGAAGCCCAGCTAAACCTGCGCTACGAGCGCCGATTCTTCTATCAGGACAATTTGGGCGACGATGATATCATCAGCGGTCTGGCCCGCGGCCGGGTACAGCTCGTGCCCAATGTCTTGTCATTGGAAGCTGGCGGTATTGCAACGCGCAGTCGTGTCGATTTGCGGGGAGAGGCGCCGTCCAATACGGTCGGAAACATAGATAATGTAACGCAGGTTTATTCGGTTTATGCCGGTCCAAGCCTGTCGACCCAAGTCGGCGCACTGGATGTAAATGCCAATTACCGGGTGGGTTATACCAAGGTCGAGAACGAAGCGACCGGGGCCTTGCCGCCGGGTCAGGTGCCGATTGATGTTTTTGACGACAGCGTCAGCCACTCGGCCAATGCAAGCGTCGGCATGCAGCCGGGCGATCTTCCCTTTGGCTGGGCCGTTGGTGCGGGCTGGGAGCGGGAAGATGGTGGCCAGCTTGATCAGCGGTTTGAAGCCAAAAATGTACGTGCAGATGTAACCGTGCCGGTTTCGGAAAGCCTGGCACTGGTTGGCGGTGTCGGCTACGAAGATATCGAAATTTCAGAGCGCGACGCGGTGCGTGATGCCAATGGCGTTCCGGTCATCGGCAATGATGGCCGGTTGGTAACCGATGAAACATCGCCGCGATTGTTGTCCTACGATCAGGACGGTGTGTTCTGGGATGTTGGGGTCCTGTGGCGACCAAGTCGCCGGACTTCGCTCGAAGCCCGAGTGGGACAGCGCTACGGCAGCGAAACCTATTACGGCAGCTTTGGCTATCAGCCCAATCAGAACACGGCGTTGAACATCTCGGTTTATGATACCGTTTCCGGTTTCGGCAATTTGCTCAATGATAATCTGGCGAATTTGGGAACCAGTTTTTCCAGTACACGCAACCCGTTGAGTGGTGAGCTGAATGGCTGTGCCTTCGGTGAAACGAGCAGTCTTTGCTTCAACGATGTGCTGCAATCTGCGGCTTCATCTTCGTTCCGCGCGCGGGGCGTCAACGGGCAGCTCACCTATAACACCGGCGGCTGGAATACCGGCCTAGGGGTGGGATATGCACGGCGCAGCTACTTTGCCTCGCAATTGGGTGCTGTGTCCGCGGTGGATGGTCTAGTGGACCAGAATTATTACGCCAGTCTGTCGGTTGGCCGGGAACTCGATACTTATTCCAGTTTTGACGCGAACGTTTACGCCAATCTGTTGGACAGCGGCTTTGCGAATGCCCCCAATGTATTGGGGCTCGGTGCCAATGCTGCTTATTATCGTCAGATTTTTCCTGGTCTACAAGGCACTGCCGCCGTCGGTCTGGACAGCTCCAAGCAAGAGGGTTTCGAGAGCGACCTCACGGCGTCTGCTCTGCTGGGGCTTCGATATGATTTTTAAGAGCATCATCATCGCTGATGATCGGAGATACGAGCATGTATGATACATTTTATGGATTGAATGGTCGGCCGTTTCAGCTGACCCCGGATCCGCATTATTATTTCGAGAGCCTGACCCACCGCAAGGCACTGTCCTATCTCGGCTATGGCCTGGCGCAGGGCGAAGGGTTCATTGTCATTACTGGCGACGTTGGTGCCGGTAAAACCACTCTGGTCAGCCATCTTATGGCGACGATCGACAAGGCACGTCTGACCGCTGCCAATATCGTTACGACCAAGCTCGACAGCGAGGATATCGTGCGGGTAGCCGCCAATCATTTCGATATCAACACGGACCATATGGACAAGGCCCAATTGCTCAGCGCGATTGAACAGTTTCTGCACGCCGAAGCGCGGGCCGGACGCCGCTGTTTGCTGATCGTCGATGAATCGCAAAATCTTCCGGCAGGCGCGCTGGAAGAATTGCGGATGCTGTCAAATTTCCAGCTTGGCGGGCAGGCATTGTTGCAGATATTCCTGCTCGGCCAGCCAGAGTTTCGCGACATGCTGCAAAATTCCAACCAGCTGGAGCAATTGCGACAGAGGATCATTGCCCATCATCATCTTGAACCGATGAACGCAGAAGAAATTGAGCCCTATGTCACGCATCGGCTGTCCAAAAGCGGCTGGTCCGGGCGTCCTAAAATCACCTCGAGCGTGTTTCGTGTGCTCTATGCAGAAACCGCGGGCGTTCCCCGCAAGATCAATGCGCTGATGAGCCGGATTCTGTTGATGGGATCGATCGAACATGCCGAAACGATCGACCAAGCGATGGTGGAACGGGTACTCGCCGATTTGAAGGGCGAGGACGTAGAAATTGCTGCGCCACCAACCGCTTCAACCGAACCGGAAAACCCGCTGTGGGAAAAGCCCAAGCGGGATTATGAACTGTCGGCTAAACAGGCGCCTGAAGCGCCGACGCAACCGTCGGAATCGCGAGCGGAACCAACGTCCGCGCAGGAACATGAAGTCGTCAATCTGCATGTGCCGGAAGCGCCACCACAAGCTTGGCAGCCCGAGCAAAAGTTGAGCGAAGCACCAGCCGCCCCATATGCTGAGGACAAGCCAGGTGCGGTGTCTGCGCCGCCGGCAGACAAAGCGACTGCCGAACGGGTCGATAGCATGGACAAGCGGCTGACGGCGCTGGAAAACAGGATGAATGGTCAGGAAGAAAATCTGCACCGCGTCTTGACCATGCTCATAGAATGGGTCGAGAATGATGTCCGGAGCAAGGAAAGCTATATCAATGCGGGACGCGCGGCCTGAAACTTTCGTCACGGCGAGACAAGCGGATGCTTTGCTCAACGCCATGTCTGTCGATATCGAGGACTGGTTTCAGGTCGGAGCCTTTGAGACGGTCATTGGCCGTGCCGACTGGGATCAGTTCGAGCATAGAGTAGAGCGAAACACCAATGATGTGCTGTCGCTGTTCGGTGAGGCGGGGATCAAGGCGACCTTTTTTATCCTGGGTTGGGTGGCCGAGCGCTATCCGCAACTGATGCAGCAGATCGCCGCAGCTGGCCATGAAATCGCCAATCATGGCTATGATCATGCCAGGGTCTTCACACTGTCGCCGGATCAGTTTCGGGCGGATCTGGATCGCAGCCGCAAAATCCTTGAAGACACCTCCGGTCAAGGCGTCACGGGATATCGGGCGCCGAGCTTCTCGATCGATCAGCGGACACCGTGGGCGCATCCGATACTGGCCGAACAGGGCTATGCTTATTCCTCCAGCGTCGCACCCATTCATCATGATCATTATGGTTGGGCAGGGTCACCGAGATTTGCATGGAAACCTGTAGATCAATCCGATTTCATTGAGTTGCCGGTGACGACTGTGAAGCTGGGCAACAAGGTATTGGCGGCGGGCGGAGGCGGATTTTTCCGGCTCTTGCCTTATCCGTTATACCAGCGGTCGATTCGAAAAATGCAGCGCGATGACGGACATGGCGCGATATTTTATTTTCATCCATGGGAGATCGATCCCGAGCAGCCACGCGTCAGCAAGGCGCCGATCCGGTCGAAACTGCGGCACTATACGAATTTGAAAGTGATGCGCGCGAAATTGCTCCGGGCCGGCCAGGATTTCCAATGGGGCAGAGTCGATGAATTGGCGGCGCTGGAAGCGGGGTTGATGGAATGAATATGGCGTTCAAGCCCAAGACTATGACGGTTCGCGTGCTTGAACGGCCCGAGGCGAATGAACTCGCCCGGATCGAAGCATTTGTTGCCGCCGCATCCGAAGGTACGGCTTTTCATCGGCCCGCATGGGTGCTGTCAGTCAGTAGGGCCTGTGGCCATGAATGGCGGTATCTGCTGGCGGAAGATGGTGACGGTATGCTGCAGGGCATTCTCCCGCTTAACCTGATCCATTCCGCATTATTTGGCCGGGCGCTGGTTTCCTCCGGATTTGCCGTTGGCGGCGGAATATTGGCGAACAATGATCAAGCGATACAATTGCTCGCCGATGAAGCGTGGCACTTCGCGGAGCGGCATTGCTTCCCGTCCGTTGAACTGCGCGGCGGGCCCGTGCCCGATCGTCACTGGCAGCATGTCGATGGCGTTTATGCCGGATTTGTCAAACCATTGGCCGAGGACGACGAAAGTCAGCTTTTGGATATTCCTAGAAAGCAGCGGGCAGAGGTACGCAAGGGATTGAAGAATGAATTGACCGTGCACGTCGGAACGCAGCCGGAAGACCGGGAAGACCATTATGCGGTCTATGCCGAAAGCGTCCGTAATTTGGGTACGCCCGTATTCCCCAAAGCCCTGTTCGATGAAGTGCTCGATGGATTTGGCGAACATGCAGATATTCTGACGGTGCTGCACGAAGGTCATCCGGTCGCCAGTGTTCTCAGTATCTATCATCAACAAGCCGTGATGCCATATTGGGGCGGCGGAACATGGGATGCGCGGCGACTTCGGGCGAATGATATCATGTATTATGCGTTGATGAATCACGCCAGGGAGAGGGGATGCACGTCTTTCGATTTTGGTCGCTCCAAAATTGGCACCGGCGCATTTTCGTTCAAAAAGAACTGGGGCTTCGAGCCGCAGCCGCTGTCCTATGGGACGCGGACAATCGCTGGTGAAGAAGCGCGAGACGTCAATCCGATGAGCCCGAAATATCGCGCTCAGGTAGCGCTGTGGCAGCGACTGCCCTTGCCGGTGGCGAACAGACTGGGTCCCATGATCGCCAAGGGACTCGGTTGATGGGGGAATTTCTGTTCCTGGCGCACCGCGTCCCCTGGCCGCCCAATCGCGGCGACAAGATTCGGTCGCATCATTTTCTGCAGAAGCTGATGGATTGCGTGCCGGTCCACCTCGCCTGTTTCGCCGAGGACGAGAGCGAGAGGCAGCTGGGCTGGGAGCGTAAAGCGGAGCTGGCATCTTGCGAAATCGTGTTGCGGACAAAGCCGCAATGGCTGGGCGGGATCGAAGCCATGGTTTCCGGTAAACCGGTTTCGCTGACATGTTTTGATAGTGCAGAAATCCGCGCCTATGTCGCGCGGGTCATCGCCACGCGACCAATTGATTGCATCTTCATATTCTCCGGACAGATGGCGCAGTTCATCCCGGCAGAGTTTGGCGGTCGCGTCGTGATGGATTTTGGCGACGTCGATAGCGCCAAATTCGAATGCTATGCCGAGGACGGTAAGGGGCCAATGGCCTGGATCAATCGGCGGGAGGGACGTTTGCTACGGACGTTCGAGAAAGATATTGCTGAACGCGCCGATCAAAGTCTGTTTGTCAGCGAAGCGGAGGCGCAATTGTTCCGTGCGCGCTCAGGGCTGACCGATAACCGCGTCAAGGCCATGGGCAACGGGATCGATCTGGACTTTTACGACGCATCGGGCGTGAAGCCTGCTGAGGTTGAAAATGCCGGACCGATGATCCTGTTCACCGGCCAGATGGACTATCAGCCGAATGTCCAGGCTGTGCAGAGTTTTAGCACCGAGGTGATGCCGGCTATTGTTGCGCGCCATCCCGACGCACGCTTTGTCATTGTCGGGCGCGCACCCGTGGACAAGGTCAAGCAGCTCGATGGCAAGAATGGTACGATGGTCATTGGCGGCGTCGATGATATTCGCAGCTGGATCATCGCTGCCGATGTGGTGGTTGCACCGCTGCGGATCGCGCGCGGCATTCAGAACAAGGTGCTGGAAGCGATGGCAATGGCGAGGCCGGTGGTTGCATCGGCATGCGCCGCCGAGGGGATAGACGCGATTGATGGCGAGCATTTCCTGATTGCCGGATCGGTAACGGAAGAAGCGCGGCTGGTGTGCGAATTGCTCGACAATCCGGATCGGGCCAGGCGGCTGGGCAAGCAGGCCGAACGCCTGATCCATGCGAAATATTCCTGGGCAACGCAGCTCGCTGGGCTGCCCGCCTTGTGCGGATTTGCGGAAACCATGGTAGCGGAGGCAGCAGCGTGACGAGTGCGGCGGCTGATCAGATCGGAAGCAGGCAACAGCCGGTGGTGTCGTCCTCGCTCTGGTCGACCCATCTGAAATGGCTGGGGCTTGCCAGCGCCGCGATTCTAGCCATTTTCTGGCGCGACGCTGCCGATATGGTGCGGACCTGGTGGATTATTTCGACCTATAATCACTGCCTGCTGATCGTGCCGATCCTTTACTGGCTAGTGCAGCAGCGGCGGGATGAACTGGCGAAACTCACACCGCAACTGTGGCTGCCTGGCCTGCTTTTGACCGGTGTCGCGTCGCTCGGATGGTTGTTGGGCGAAGCGGCCGGTGTCGCCTTTGCGCGCCAGCTCGGACTGCTGATGATGTTGCAGGGCGCGGTGGTGACATTGCTCGGACCGACGGTCACGCGCGGGTTGATCTTTCCGCTGGGGTTCAGCTTTTTCCTGGTCCCGTTTGGCGAGGAATTCGTGCCCTTCCTGCAAATGGTCACCGCCAAATTGTCGATGATCTTTCTTGGTTGGGCCAATATCCCGGCCTTTATCGACGGGATTTTCATATCCACCCCGACTGGTTACTTCAGGGTAGCAGAGGCCTGTTCGGGGATCATGTTCCTGATCGCGATGGTGGCCTATGGCGCGCTGGTCAGCAATGTCTGTTTCCAGAGCTGGAACCGCCGGATCTTGTTCATGGCCGCAGCGGTGATTGTGCCGGTCATCGCCAATGGCATTCGCGCCTTTGGCACCATCTATATCGCCCACCACACTTCGCTAGATTTTGCCTCCGGCTTTGATCATATCTTCTACGGCTGGTTCTTCTTCGCCTTCGTGCTGATCCTGGTGATGGCGATTGGCTGGCCTTTTTTCGATCGCAGCATCGACGATCCCATAATTGACGGTGATGCGTTGCGCCAGAAGCAGACTATCCAGACAACCGCCCAAAAACTCGCGACAGTGATGGCCGCAATGGCCGCTATCATTCTAGTTCCGGTAGTTTGGACGTCGATACTGGCCGCTCAGACATCGCCAGTCCCCGATAGAATCGAATTGCCGGCAGTGTCCGGTTGGGAGATCGTCGACTATCAACCGCTTTACCCGTGGAAGCCGCAATTTGATGGCGCCAGTCATCAGCTGCTCGGGCGCTACCGCAATCGCGAGACCGGCGAGCAGGTTGATCTGTCGATCGCAGTATATGACCGTCAGGCAGAAGGGCGGGAAATGGTTGGCTATGGGCAGGGTGCTCTGGTTCCGGATTCGGGCTGGTCGCGCAATCGTGCTCTGGATGCGCCCGAGGGTGCGGATGCGATGGAATTGATCGCGCCCGGGCCAGTGGTGCGCGACGTGGTCTCTTTTTACCGGATCGGTGATACGCTTACCGGCAGCGCCACGGCGGTGAAGCTGGAGACGCTGAAGAGCAATATATTCGGCGGGCCGCAACAGGCCGTTGCGATATTGGTTTCGTCGGAGGCAAATGGCGACGCATCGGCGCTTGGTTCGATCAATGCCTTTCTCGCTGATTTGGGACCGGTCGACAAATTGGCTGACGCGATGGCGGGGCTGCGCTAGGGCAAACCCATGTGCGGCATTGCAGGTATTTTTCATTTGGAGACGGCCAAGCCGGTCGATCCTGATCGTCTGCGCAAGATGACCGACAGTCTGACACATCGCGGGCCGGACGGATCCGGCATCTGGACCGCGCCGGGAGTCGGGCTTGGTCATCGGCGTCTTTCGATCATCGATCTGGAAGGTGGCGCGCAGCCGATGCTGACGCCCGACGAAGCTCAGGTGCTGAGCTTCAACGGCGAAATCTATAACTTCCGCGAAGTGCGCGCGGAGCTGGAAGGATTTGGCCACCAGTTTCTGACCAGCAGCGACAGCGAAGTCATTCTTTATGCCTGGCGGCAATGGGGCGTCGGCTGCCTCAAGCGGCTGAACGGCATGTTTGTCTTCGCGCTGTATGACCAGCGCACTCGGCAATTGTTCTTGGCCCGCGACCGGCTGGGCGTGAAGCCATTGTTTTACGCGCCGGTGTCGGACGGCAGCATATTGTTCGGTTCGGAACTGAAAGCACTGATCGCCAACCCCCTGCTGCGCCGGGAACCCAATCTTCGGGCGGTGGATGACTATCTCGCCTTTGGCTATGTGCCGGATCAGACGTCGCTGCTCAATGGTGTCAAGAAACTGCCGGCCGGCCATTATCTGCTGCTCGAGCAGGGTAAACCGGAGCCGGCACCCGTCCAATATTGGGATATGGATTTCAGTCAGCGACACAAGGCTTCGGCGAGCGCGCTGGAGGAAGAGCTGGTCGTGCTGCTCAAGCAGGCGGTTGGGTCGCGGATGGTCGCGGATGTACCGCTGGGTGCGTTTCTCTCCGGCGGTGTCGACAGCAGCGCCGTCGTCGCTCTGATGGCCGAGCAGAGCCGCCGACCGGTCAAGACCTGTTCGATCGGCTTTGACCAGCAGTCGCTCGACGAGACCGGCTATGCCCGGCAAGTGGCAGAGCGGTTCCAGACCGATCATCGCCAACGGACCGTGGCGGCGGATGATTTCGGCCTGATCGATACGCTTGCCGATCATTTTGACGAACCCTTTGCCGATGCCTCGGCCCTGCCGACCTATCGGGTGTGCGAACTGGCCCGCGAGACCGTCACAGTGGCGCTGTCCGGAGATGGCGCCGACGAGGCAATGGCGGGCTATCGACGTCATGTGTTCCACCATGCCGAAGAGCGGGTGAGGGGGCTGTTGCCGCAATCCTTTCGCGGACCGGCGTTTGGCTGGCTGGGGTCGGTCTATCCGAAGGCCGACTGGGCACCGCGCCCGTTTCGCGCCAAGTCCACCTTGCTGTCGCTCGCGCGGACGGGACCGGAAGGCTATGCCGAAGCGGTTGGCGTGACCACGCCATCGGGACGACAGAGCATCTATTCCGACCGTATGCGCAGCGATCTTGGCGACTATCAGGCGGAGCAGCGGATGATCGATCTGATGGAGAATGCGCCTGCGCGCAACGGCCTTGACCAGGCACAATATGCCGACATGAAAATGTGGCTCCCGGGTGATATATTGACCAAGGTGGACCGCACCAGCATGGCGGTTGGTCTCGAAGCGCGAGAGCCTTTGCTCGACTATCGGCTGATGGAGTTTGCGGCAAAGCTGCCGACCAGTTTGCGGGTGCGGCGGGGACAGGGCAAATATCTGCTGAAAAAATCGATGGAACAATATCTTCCGGACGACATCCTCTATCGGCCCAAGATGGGTTTCGTGACCCCGATCGCGCAATGGTTTCGCGGGCCCTTGGCTGATACCGCCCGGGACATTGCCAGCGGCGGCAATCTGGCGCACACCGGTTGGTTTGACAGCAAAGCGATGCGCAAGGCGGCGGAAGATCATATCGCCGGACGGTCGGACAACAGCCGGTTGCTGTGGCAGCTGCTGATGCTGGACAAGTGCCTGCCGCGGTTGTTTGGTATCTAATATTCCTGCGTAGGCAGGAATCCATCTCCAGCTATTGCGTTCGTAGACACCGGTCCGAGATGGGCCCCTGCCTTCGCAGGGGCACGGTCAATCCGGGTAAACAGCTTCAACAAAATAGAGGCCATCCGGCGGGGCGTTGAAGCCGAGGGCGTTGCGGTCTTTCGCTGCCAGCGCGTTTTTCAGATCGACTTTCGTCCATTTGCCGGTGCCGACCAGTTTCAGGCAGCCGACGATCGAGCGGACCTGGTGATGGAGGAACGAGCGGGCGGCAACCTCCACTTCGATTTCCTCGCCAAAGCGGCTGACCGATATGCTGTCGAGCGTCTTGATCGGGCTTTGCGCCTGGCAATGGGCCGAGCGGAAGGTGGTGAAATCATGCTGGCCAGTCAGTGCCTGCGCCGCATTGTGCATGGCCTCGGCGTCGAGCGTTTGGGCCACCTGCCAGCTTAGCCCGCGATCAAAGGTTAGCGGTGCCCGGCGGTTCGTGATCTTGTAGAGATAGCGCCTGCCTTCGCAGGCAAAGCGGGCGTGCCATTCGTCATCGACAATATCGCAGGCGAGTACCGCAACCGGGTTTGGGCGCAGTCCGGCATTGATGCCCTCGCGTAGCCGGAAGGGTGTCAGCTTGGTGTCCAGATCAAAATGCGCGCGCATCGCCAGTGCGTGGACACCTGCGTCGGTCCGGCCCGCTGCAAAAACCCGCACATCTTCGCCGGTGATCTTGTGGATCGCCTGTTCGACCGCCTGCTGCACGCTGGGACCGTGATCCTGATGCTGCCAGCCCATGAACGGGCGGCCATCATATTCCAGCGTGAGGGCAAAGCGGGTCATTGCAATATGGTTCCTCCCGGGATTTTGGTGCCGTTGAGAAAGGATTTCAGATCCATGGCCGGCTTGCCCGCTTTCTGTATGATTGTGGGCTGAATCGCTCCGGTGCCGCAACCGATGAGCAATTGGTCGTCCAATATACCGCCAGCCGATCCGGACGTATCGCGTATCTGGGCCTGGAGAATCCGGTAGCGGTCGCCCTGAAATTCGAAGAAGGCACCGGGCTGAGGATTGAAGGCTCTTATCTGGCGCTCGACCTGCTCGGCAGCCAGACTGAATTCCAGATGCGCTTCCTGTTTTTCGATTTTCTTGGCGTAGGTCGCCAGTTCATCATCTTGTGCTTCGGGTGCAAATTCCAAAGGGATCGCCAGATATTGCACCATCAGGTCAGCCCCCGTCGTCGCCAGTTCATCGGTCAGTTCGCCAGCGGTTTTACCGTCAATCGGCGTTGCTGCCTTGAGCAGCATCGGACCGGTGTCCAGCCCCGCCTCCATCTGCATGATGGTGATCCCCGTCTCCGTGTCACCGGCCAATATCGCGCGCTGCACCGGCGCCGCGCCGCGCCAACGAGGGAGCAGCGAGCCGTGGATATTCAGACAGCCCATTTTCGGCGCATCCAGAATTGCCTGCGGCAGGATCAGCCCATAAGCGGCGACAATTGCTGCATCGAGATTGAGGGCAGCAAAAGCCGTCTGATCTTCTTCGCCCTTCAGCGAAACCGGAGTGCGCACTTCCACGCCCAGTTCTTCGGCAACGCGCTGCACCGGCGAGGGCGACAGTTTCTTGCCGCGACCGGCACGACGCGGCGGCTGCGAATAGACGGCAACAATTTCATGCCCTGCTTCGTGCAAAACTCGCAGAGCCGGTACCGCGAAGTCGGGCGTACCCATGAAAGCAATGCGCAGAGATTTGATGCCGGCCGTCATAATCTATCTTTCTCAGGGTCACACGGGTCACACCCCCTAATCCGGAAAATCATTCCCCGGCCTCACGGTATCCCCCGTCACATATTTCTGCCTATTGCATCAAATATAGCATCTGTCCCTGACATGACCCGGACAATATCGATTCCGGTTCATGTAGGACAGGCATTTTATGCTTGGCAGGTTTGTGCGGCTGCTCCTAATGACTAAGCCATGGCATCGCAAGAGATCGAAAATCTGGTTCAGGCCCTCGCCAAGCTCCCCGGCCTTGGTCCGCGTTCGGCGCGGCGGGCGGTTCTGTATCTGATCAAGCGTCCCGAAACCGCGATGAAGCCGATATTGGCGGCGATGGAGCGCGTCGATCAGCATCTGGTGACCTGCGCGATTTGCGGCAATGTCGATACCCAGGACCCCTGCCAGATCTGCAGCGACCCCCGGCGCGATGACAAGGCGCTGTGCGTGGTCGAGGAAGTCTCCGATCTCTGGGCGCTGGACAAATCGCGGCTTTTTCCTGGAAAATTTCATGTGCTGGGCGGAAAATTGTCGGCGCTGGATGGCGTCCGTCCTGAGGATATCGGCATCGATACTTTGATCCGGCGGGTCGAGGCGGGCGGCATCGACGAAGTGGTGCTGGCGATGAACGCGACCTTGGAGGGCCAGACGACCGCCCATTATATAGCCGAGCGACTGGAAAATTATCCGGTAAGGCTGAGCCAGTTGTCACACGGAATCCCCGTCGGTGGCGAACTGGACTATCTGGATGAGGGCACATTGGCGCAGGCACTGCGGTCTCGAAGGCCGATAAATAGTGATTGACCCGATTTCGGGCCAAGGAGCGTTTGAGGCGGCCATAAACTTTCCTCAAAACCATTCAAAATGCCCGGAGATCAGCCAACGGCACCTATGACGCTACGTCATGCTGCTCTTATCATTTATTTTCTGGTTCGCGATGAGGCCCGTTACGAATGTTGGGACGCAAATTGCCTGCTCATTTGATCGGGAAAATGCCCGGCGAAGGCTGACAATAAAGCCACAGTTTGCAGAAAATGGCGCATTAAAGCGAGATTTGGCTGTCAAATGTGACGAACTAGGCTATCATTAATAAGTATAAAAAATAAGTTTTCAGGAGAGCATGTTATGAAACTAGCGTTGAATCTATCTGCGTGCGCATTCGCACTTGCAGCAATTGCCACCGCCCCGGTTTATGCACAGACGCAATCGGATGCCGCTGACCAAGTCAACAGCAATGATGAGGGCACTGTCGATAGCAATATCATCGTCGTGACCGCTCAGGGACGCTCCCAAGCCTTGTCCGATGTGCCGATCGCGGTGTCGGCTATCGGCGCGGAACAATTGCAGCAAAGCGGAACCAGCGACATCCGGGAACTCAATCAGCTTGCGCCTTCCTTGCTCGTGTCATCGACCGGCAATGAAGCCAACGGCTCTGCCCGTATTCGCGGTATCGGTACGGTCGGTGACAATCCCGGCCTGGAAAGCTCGGTGGCGGTGTTCATCGATGGCGTCTATCGTTCGCGCAGCGGCAATGCGCTCAGCGAACTGGGACCGATTGAACGGATCGAGGTTCTGCGTGGCCCACAGGGAACATTGGGTGGACGAAATTCTTCTGCCGGCATGATCAGCATCACCACTGCGGCGCCGGAATTTACATTTTCAGGCTATGGTGCCGCAACTTATGGCAATTTCGACCAGATCCGTCTGGAAGGGGGCTTAACCGGCCCGCTGAGCGAGACCATTGCGGCCCGCATTGACGGCGTCTATCTGAAGCGTGACGGTTTCTACACCGACGTGGTGAACGGTACGGACGTTAACAACAAGGACCGTTATCTGGTACGTGGCCAGCTGCTGTTCGAACCGAATGACGGTCTGACCGTCCGGGTGATCGGCGACTATTCCAAGAAGGACGAATCCTGCTGTGCAGCGACCTTCGTCCAGCCCGAATTTGCCCAGCGGGCACGGGTAAGTCCGGGGCTGAATCCATTCGCCCTGCCGCAGCCCGGCGCACCGGCGCTGACCAGCACGCAGAACCCGATCATTCCCATCCTGCTCGGACTGGGACAGAATCCCGCCGCGCTCAACCAGAGCACGTTCAACCGGAATATCTATGTCACGCCCGGTCGCAGCTACGCCGGCGAGACCGAGGATTTTGGCGCTTCGGTCGAGGTCAATGCCGAATTGGGCGAACTGAACTTCACCTCGATCACCGGCTATCGCGAATATTCCAACTTCCAGGCTTCCGACACCGACTATACGCAGGTGGATATCCTCTATCGCGCACCGAATGAAAATGCCGGTTCCCGCGAATTCAAAACCTTCACCCAGGAATTGCGCCTGCAGGGTTCGGCTTTCGATGACAAGCTGGACTGGCTGATCGGCGGTTTCTACGCCAATGAAAAGCTGGAAACCCGGGACAACCTGCGCTTTGGTTCGCAATATGGCGCTTTTGCTCCCTGCCGGATCGTCAATGCGGTCAACCCGGCGCTTGCCTCGCCGACCAGCACCGGCTGTCTGAGCGCTGGCGGCCGGGCTGTCTTGCAGGCCGCCAATGGCGGCGCCGGGGCCTTTGGTGCCGCTACCCCGCTGATCTTTGCCGGTCTGGACAATCTGGCCACGATCAACGACCGCGGTACCGTGCTCGACGTTTATAACCAGAAAAGCGAAAATTTCGCTTTGTTCACGCATAATATTTTCCACATCACCGATCGGCTCGATCTTACGCTCGGGTTGCGCTACACGAACGAAACCAAGGATTTCAACGCCGCGTTCAACAACGACAATACGATGTGTCCGGTGCAACGCGCCTTGTTAACGCCCCTGCTCGGCGGGCCGCTGGCCGGACTAGCAGGCGGCCTGATCGGCCTGTCCTGTCAGGGTAATTCCACCTCCGAACTTGCTGGCGTGACCTTGAGTGACAGCCGGAGCGAGAATGAATTTACCGGCACGGCCATCCTGTCTTTCCGTCCAACCGACGATCTGATGCTCTATGGCAGCTATTCGCGTGGCTACAAGGCAGGCGGTTTCAACCTGGACCGTTCTGCATTGACAACCTCAACCTTGGTCAATCCGGCCTTGGCGGGCAATACCGCCAATCTCCAGTTCGACCAGGAAACGGTGGATGCATTCGAAATCGGCGCAAAATACTCCAGCCGGGAATTTTCGCTGAGCGTTGCTGCTTTCCGTCAGCAGTTTGACAATTTCCAGCTCAATACGTTCAACGGTTCCGTCTTCCTTGTTCAGAATATCAACGCGTGTAGCGATGATCTGGGCGGTTTGGACAGAGACGCTGAAGCCAATGGGATTCCAACGGGCGCTTGTAGTGCGGATAATGTCAAATATGGCGTTGTCGCACAGGGCGTCGAACTGGAAGCGTCGATCAACCCCATCAGAGATGTCAATGTCACCATGGGTTTGACCTATACCGATACAAGTTATGAAAAAGACCTCGTCGGCCGTGATGATGGGAGCCGACTTGACCCAGCGCTGCGTCTACTGCCAGGCGACAATCTGTCCAACGCGCCCGAAGTCACCGCTACGGCATCTCTGTCCTACACGCCGCCACTCGGAAATACCGGTCTGACCGGTCTGTTCTATGTCAATGCCCGGACGACCAGTGACTATAACACCGGTTCGGATCTGCTTTTTGGCAAGGAGCAGGACGGGTTTACACTGGTCAATGCGCGGATTGGTGTCCGGGGTCCGGACGACATGTGGGCGATCGAAGGCTGGGCGCAGAATCTGTTCGATGTTGATTATACCCAGGTTGCGTTCAACACGCCCTTCGTCGCATCGCAGCAGACCTATTCGGCGTTCCTGGCAGAGCCAAGAACCTATGGTATCACGGTGCGTGGCCGCTTCTAGAGCCAGCCACGGATAGCAATTACAAGCAAGGCGTGCGGTCCCGGATGGATCGCACGCCTTTTTCTTTGCCCGGACATCGGCGCTCGTAGCTTGACGAATCCCGGCACAATCCCTAAATTTGACCCATGGCTATATTACCGATCCTAGAGGTGCCTGATCCGCGCCTGAAAACTGTTTCCGAACCCGTGACGGCGTTTGACGACGAATTGAAGACGCTGATCAAGGACATGTTCGAAACCATGTATGACGCGCCGGGCATCGGTCTGGCGGCTATTCAGGTTGGCGTGCCCAAGCGGGTGCTCGTTATCGATCTGCAGGAACCGGCGGCGCACGAGCATGAACATGGCGAACATTGCGACCATGATCATGGCGTGATCAACGATCCGCGCGTGTTCATTAATCCCGAGATACTGGATCCGTCCGAGGACCTGAACCTGTACAGCGAAGGCTGTCTGTCGGTGCCCGACCAATATGCCGAGGTCGAGCGCCCCGCCGCGATTACCGCGCGCTGGCAGGATGAGGACGGCAAGCAATATGAAGAGCAGATCGAAGGCTTGCTGGCGACCTGCCTGCAGCACGAGATGGACCATCTCGAGGGGATATTGTTCATCGACCATCTGTCGCGGCTGAAGCGGCAAATGGTGCTGAAGAAGCTTGCGAAATTGCGCAAGGAGCATGGGATCGCGGCTTAATCATCCATCGCTATTGTGGTTTGTTGGGAAAAGGTATATACCCTGTTTGTTCTCAAGCAGAGGAGGTGCCTTACGATCGCGCGATATTCAACAAAACTAAGTTAGCTTGGGATCGAGTGCTAGATTGATGGGCCTCTTTTGACTGACAGCGTTTGCCCTCTGATAATAGCGATAATAAATAGAGCAGCGCGCCAATAGGTCATACGTCGAAATTTTTCCGCGTATCGACTCCCAAAAATATAATAGTCCAGCCGCGAGGAAACTTCACCATGTGTAATGGAGATGTGGAACTGCGTGTCTTGGATGATCAATGGTATTGGTTTCATACTGATCCCAACGGTCGTGATCTTTGTCAATCTCGCCGGGGCTTTAAGTCTCGCGGTGTGGCTTTGGACGATTATGACAACTGCAAAGCTGATTATTTGGCTCAATTGCGTTGTCGGACCATTGGTTAGCAATTCGCGTTGGTGAGCAGCGATCTGCTGCTCACCCCACGCATTGGAAATTTATTATGGATACCATTATCGTCACCATTGCTATCGTCATTACTCTTCTGGGCGGTCTTACGCTCGGTTGGTATATTGGCAGCAAGCCGACCAAGGATGCGGTCCAATCGGCCAAGGATGCCGCTCAGGCGACCGATGCGTTGCGCATCACCCTCGATGGCGTGCGCGACGAGCGCGATGCGGCGAAGACGGAACTGGCGGCGCTGCAGGCGGACGCTCGCAATCACGAAAAACAGATGCAGCAATTGCTGGAAGCGAAAGAGGCGTTGTCGTCGCAATTTTCCGAAATCGGCGCCAAAATGCTGGAAACGGCGCAGCGGCAGTTTCTCGAGCGGGCCGACCAGCGCTTTGACCAGGCCAATGAGAAAGGCGGCGAGAAAATCGCCAAATTGCTGCAGCCGGTGCACGAACGGCTTGCTACCTACGAGGCCTCGATCAACAAGATCGAGAAGGAACGGACCGAATCTTACGCAGGGATCACCGCTACCATCGAACAGGTCAGGCAGGGGCAGGACAGGGTGCAGCAGGAAGCGGCGCGGCTCGTCAATTCTCTGCGCAACGCGCCGAAATCGCGCGGCCGCTGGGGCGAGCAGCAGCTGAAAAATGTGCTCGAAAGCTGCGGGCTGTCCGAACATACCGATTTTGTCACCGAACAGAGCATCGACACCGACGAGGGCCGTTTGCGGCCCGATGCGGTGATCAATGTGCCGGGCGGGCGCAAGCTGGTGATCGACGCCAAGGTCTCGCTCAACGACTATCAGGATGCGTTCGAGGCAGAAGACGAAGCTGCGCGCAGCTTTGCCATGGCGCGCCACTGCAATTCAATGAAGGCGCATATCGATGGGCTGTCGAAGAAAGCCTATTGGGACCAGTTCGAGGATGCACCGGACTATGTGATCATGTTTGTTCCCGGCGAGCATTTTCTGGCGGCGGCGCTGGAGCATGAGCCGACCTTGTGGGACCATGCGTTTGAAAAGAAAGTGCTGCTCGCAACGCCGACCAATCTGGTCGCGATCGCGCGAACCGTTGCCGGTGTCTGGCGTCAGGAAAAAATGGCGGCGGAAGCCAAGCAGATCGGGCAGCTGGGCAAGGAAATGTACGACCGGCTCGCGGTCGCTGGCGAACATCTCAAGCGCATGGGGTCAGGGCTTGGCAGCGCGGTCGGTAACTATAATAAATTTGTTGGCAGCTTTGAGCGCAATATCATGGCGACCGGACGCAAGTTTGCCGAGCTGCAGATTGAAACCGGCAAGAAAGAACTCGAGCCCGTGCCCGAAATCGAGGCGCTGCCCCGCTATAGTGACGCTGTGACCGAAAAGCTGATCGAAGATGATCGGGAGATCAGCGACCGGGCAGCAGAATAGTCGCTAGGCCGGCCCGTCCGGCCCTTCAGTAAAGCTGCCGCCGCAACCGTTTAAAACGCCACTGTCGCTCGCTTCGACCTTGACCGTATCGGCATAGGTACGATCGCTCATGCCATCGTTACATTCTTCACCGCTGGTGATGTAGACGTTGATATTATCGGTGCCGGAAAAGCCTCTGAGCTCCCATCCGCCATCGGTTTTCTTTGTCCGGTCAATCGGCAGTGTGAAATCCTTGCCATTCTGGGAAGTGAAGGCGATTTTCTCGTCCTTGATCTCGACGAGCCAGCCAGGTTCGGTGCCGAGTGCTGAATAGTCGCCCAGTTTTTCCTCGGCGACCGGTTTCTCGGCCGGTGCCCCACAGGCGGTGAGCGCCAGTGCGGCAAGCGATGACAATATTATTGTTGTTTTCATGATTTTCCCCTCCACGATCAAGTTAACATGAGGAGGCAGGAACGCCAAACTATCTCTGGCGATTCTGGTTCAGCAGTTCATAAGCCATGACCGAGGCCGCCACGGCGGCGTTGAGACTGTCGGCCTTGCCCATCATCGGCATCTTGACCAGCGTATCGCAGGCCGCTTCATAGTCCTCCGGCAACCCTTGTGCTTCGTTGCCGATCAGCAGGAAGGTCGGAGCCTTGTAGCGGACCGCCTGATAGTCCGTGTCGGTGTTGAGGCTGGTACCGATCAGCTCGCCCGGACCGCTGCGCAGCCAGGTCAGAAATTCCGGCCAGCGAGTCTGGACGATCTGCTGGGTGAAGATCGCGCCCATGCTGGCGCGCACCGCTTCGACGGAAAAGGGATCGACACAATCGTCTATCAGGATCAGGCCGCCGGCGCCAACCGCGTCGCCGGTGCGCAAGATCGTGCCGAGATTGCCGGGGTCGCGGAGGGCTTGTGCGACGAGCCAGATATTGGCCTCCGAGCGCTCCAGCTCGTCCAAGGGGACCGGATGGTCGGGGTAGATGCCGATGATCGACTGCGGGTTGGATTTGCCGGAGAGCTTGGCGATGATCGCTTCGCTGGTTTCGATGACATCGCCACCGGCAGCGACCGTTGCATCCTCGATTTTCTGCGCCAGCGGATGGAGCTCTGTATCTTCGACTACGACCAGTATTTTGGGGGTTCGGCCGCTGTCCAGCGCCTCGGTCAAGATCCGCAGACCTTCGGCCAGAAACAGCCCCTCGCGTTTGCGGTGCTTTTTCTCGCGCAGGCTTCTCAGCCGCTTGATTGTCGGATTGGAAAAGCCGGTAATCTGATGGCGCATGGGGTCAGTCTTCGCCGAAGCCGTCGACGACCAGTCCCGTCAGTTTTTCCAGCGCGGTCTCGGCCTGATCGCCGGAGACGATAATCTCGATACTGTCGCCCTTGGCGGCGCCCAGCATCATCAGCCCCATGATCGATGTGCCGGTGACCTCGCTGCCATCTTTCGCCACCCTTACGTCAAGGTGGTCGGGCAATTTGCTGACATAGGTCACAAATTTCGCGCTCGCCCGCGCATGCAGGCCCCGGCTGTTGGTGATCTCGACGGTTTTGCGAAGCTCGCTCATGCGTCGCTGCCCAGGATTTCTGACGCGACGCTGATATATTTCTGACCCGCTTCTTTGGCGGCGGCAATCGCGGATACCACATCCATCGACTTGCGCGCGCCGTCGAGGCGAATCAGCATCGGCAGATTGACACCGGCGATGACTTCGACCTTGCCCTTTTCCATCAGAGAAATGGCGAGATTCGAGGGCGTGCCGCCAAACAGGTCGGTCAGGATGATGACGCCATCGCCCGAATCCACCTTGGCGATGCAATCGGCAATTTCCCGGCGGCGGACTTCCATATCATCACGCGCACCAATGCCGATCGCGGCGATCGCCTTTTGCGCGCCGACGACATGCTCCATGGCAATGACAAACTCGGTTGCCAGATGCCCGTGTGTCACGAGAACCAATCCAATCATGCCGATTAAATTCCCTTGTTCCCGTTTAATTTCTGCATAGATTCCAGCGCTTCCATTGGCCTTGAAGCCAAGTTGCGATGCAGGACATTGGGGGAAAATCCGCTGGCACGCAAGTCTTTGCTCAGACGCTCGGCCACATGTACCGATCTGTGACGTCCGCCGGTGCAGCCGATACCTATGTTCACATAGGCCTTGCCAGCGTCCTGATAGCGCGGAAGCAGGAATTTGAGCATGTCGAGAATCTTTTCCATCGCCTCGGGATAGGAGGGATCCTCGGCGATATACGCGGCCACTTCCGGGTCGAGACCGGTCTTTAGTTTGAGCTCCGCATCCCAGAACGGATTGGCCAGAAAACGGACATCAAACAGCAGGTCAATGTTGTTGGGAATGCCGCGAGAAAAGCCGAAGCTGGTGAGCGTGATCGTCGTAACCGCATCCTTGTTAAGGGTGAACTGTTCGCGAATTTGCCGCTGCAGGTCGTTGGCCGTCAGATCGGTGGTGTCGATCACGTGATCGGCCCAGCGCCTGAACGGGGCCAGCATGGTCCGCTCGAGCGCTATGCCCTGTTTCGCCGGCCGATCGAGCGCCAGCGGATGTGGTCGTCGGGTTTCGCCATAGCGCCGTTCCAGTTCGCCACCCGCGCAATCCAGATAAAGCGTCGAGATCAGATAATCCTGTTTCTTTTGCAGGCGCTTGACGCTTTTGATCAACTTGTCCGGATCGAATCCCCTGGTCCGGCTATCGAAGCCAATCGCAAGCGGCGGATCACTGTCACCCCGGGAACTGGACGGTGGTGTTTTGAGCAATCGTTCCACCAGACGAAACGGAAAATTGTCGATGGTTTCCCAACCGATATCTTCCAGCGTTTTCAAGGCAGTCGACTTGCCGGCACCGGACAGGCCGGTGATCAACAGCACCGGTTTGACGAGTTTTCCGCTCATGATCCTGTCGCGCCCTGCATGATACGTTGCACGGCCCATTCGGCCTTGATTGCTGCGCTTGTTTCCATAGCGTTCAATGTACAGGAAGGAACCTTTATTCCCAACAAAATCACCACCTGATTGTCCATCGGGAAACGCTCGGGCTGTTCAACCAAATCAATGATCAATTTGAGGTCGATCCCGGAAACGTGGTTGCGTTCCCATATTCCCAGTGACCGAAGCTCCAGCTTGCCGGCGAGACTGGCCGGCGGACTCAGCAGCAGGGTCCGGTCTTTGCGGCTGATATTAACTTGGTCATCGCTGATCAAGGTGGCGCCGCGGTCGATCAGCCGCAACGCGAGATCCGACTTGCCGGAGCCGGATTTGCCCCGAATTAGGAGGCCTGCGCCCGAAATCGCGACCGCAGTCGCGTGGATGGTCATGCGATCATCGTCGCCCGCTGTTACGGTCATTGGAAAGCCTTTGGCAGACGAACTTCGAAACAGGCACCGGATTGATCGCCGGGCCGATCCAGAATCTGGATAGTACCCTGATGGCCTTCGACGATTGTCTTGGCGATCGCCAGGCCCAGGCCGCTATGCTTGCCGAAGGCCTCGCCCTGGGGCCGATCCGAATGGAAACGCTGGAAAACCTGCTCGCGCTGTTCCGGCGGCACGCCCGGGCCCTGGTCCGCCACATGGATGACAATTTCATCACCATCCGGAGTCGCCAATATCTCGACCAGCCCGCCCTGGGGCGAAAAGGACACGGCATTGTCGAGCAGATTGCTGAACACACGTTCGAGGCGCCCGCCATCTCCCATCACCTTGGCAACATCCTTAGCCGGCCGGGCGAAGGCGATATGCACGCCGAGATTGGAGGCGCGCTGCTCACGCGCGGCGAGCAATTGCTCGAGCATCTTGCCGATGTCGATCGGATCAAACTTGGCCCGGGCCAGTTCGGCATCGACGCGAGAGGCATCGGAGATATCGTTGATCAGCCGGTCAATCCGGCGAACATCGTCATTGGCGACGTCGAGCAGCTGTTTTTGCAAGTCCGGATCCGTCACCCGTTCCATTCCTTCCAGCGCCGATCGTAGCGAGGCGAGGGGGTTCTTGATTTCATGGCTGACATCGGCGGCGAAGGCTTCAGTCGCATTGATCCGGTCCCGCAACGCCGCGCTCATGTCCGACAGCGCGCGGCTCAATTGCCCGATTTCATCGCGGCGGTTCGGCATTCTGGGAATGGCAATCTCGTCCGATCGCCCCATGCGCACGCGCAGCGCCGCGCGAGCCAGTTTCCTAATCGGGCGGACAATGGTGCGGGCGAGAAAAAGCGAGAGCAATATTGAAACAGCAGCAGCAACCAGAATCACCAGCAGGACGCTGGATCGTTCTGCTCTGACAATCCGCGTGATATCCCGGGCATTGGCTGTCAGCAGAATAGAACCGGTGCCATCAGGCAGCGATTTTCCGGCTACAATAACCGGGGTACGATCCGGCGCGAAACTGACGGAGCTGATCGCTCCAGAGGCGTTGCGGGCGGCGACCAGTTCGGGCCACTGACCCGCGACGTCTCTGTCCGGTTCGCTGAAATTCGGGATGGGAGCGCTGACCACGAAACTTTCGATGGTCTGATCCAGGAAGCGAGCAGCATCTTTTCGCCAAGGCTCCCTTTCCGGGTCGACAAATTGGTAGGTCGGCTTTGCGAGGGCGAAGCTGTCGATGGTTTTTGTACCATCGGGCGCATATAGCCGTAGCCGGGCGCCTAGGTGGTCAGCGAATTTAAGAATGAGCGCGTTCTTATAATCGGCGTCCCCGGCAGATAAGGCATCGGCGACGATGGTCAGCTGCATGCGCGCCTGTGCCAGCCGCTCTTCGGTCAGGCGGTCACGATAATTGTTGAGATAGAACAAGCCGCCGGCCAGCAATGCAATAGCGAGGACATTGACGACCAATATGCGGGTGGTGAGCGACAGCCGTGCCGACCAGCGCAGTGACAGGCCGTTTTCTCCCTCCTGGTCGTCCTCATTCCGTGTAACGATAGCCGGCTCCATATAGCGTATCTATTGCATCAAATTCAGAATCAACTTCGCGAAATTTTCGCCGCAGTCGCTTGATATGACTGTCGATTGTTCGATCGTCGACATAGACGTCATCCTGATAGGCAGCGTCCATCAGCTGGTTCCGGCTTTTGACCACGCCAGGCCGGTGCGCCAATGTCTCCAATATCATGAATTCCGTGACCGTCAGAGTCACATTCGCATCTTTCCAGCGAACCAGATGGCGGGCCGGATCCATTTCCAGATTGCCGCGTACGAGCGGCTCTGCGGCTTCGTCATCCTGACCTTCATCGACCGATTTGATAAAGTCCGCGCGTCGCAATATCGACCGTACCCGGGCGATCAGCAGCCGCTGGGAAAATGGTTTTTTGATATAGTCATCGGCCCCCATCGCGAGACCGAGGGCCTCATCCAGTTCTTCATCTTTTGATGTCAGGAAAATGACCGGCAAATTTGACTTTTCGCGAACTCTCCTGAGCAGTTCGAGACCATCCATTTTCGGCATTTTGATATCGAACACCGCAAGGTCCGGGGGATTCTCCAGAATCGCGTGAAGCGCCGCTTCGCTGTCTGAATATACCCGGGTGATAAAGCCTTCGGCCTGCAAGGCGATCGATACCGATGTCAATATATTGCGGTCGTCGTCGACAAGAGCAATATTGGCTGCCATTTTGTTTGCGTTCCTTTGCCGCTTGCGCTGGATGTGACCTAGGGGATGGGATACTATGTTACAAGATGGCTTGTCGGTAGCGGTTTCTAAAAGTGGCGTGCCGACGAGGTTGGAAAATCCATATTTTTACTAGACCATGGGGAAGAAATTTGACCGACTCGACAGGGTTCAGTAAGCGCCATTTCAAATTCGCCAGATCGGCGTGATCGCAACCTGTTTCAAGCTTTAGGGGATTATCAGTGTCAAAAGTTTCGTCTGTTTCGTTAAATGATCAAGGCTTTACCAACTCGGCCGAACAACACTGGAACCTGGGCGCCCCCGCTTTGGTCGAAGCAGCCGTTTCCCGGGGCGAAGGCCATTTGGCCAAAGACGGCCCGCTGGTTGTGGAAACCGGCAAGCACACTGGCCGTTCCGCCAATGACAAGTTCATGGTCCGCGATGCCGAAACCGAAGACAGTGTCTGGTGGGGCAAAACCAATGTTGCGATGACACCCGAACATTTTGCCGCGCTGAAAGCCGATTTTCTGGCCGCTCTGGCAGAAAAAGAAACGCTGTTCGTGCAGGATCTGTTCGGCGGGTCGCAGCCGGAGCACCGGGTCAATGTCCGCATCATCAACGAACTGGCCTGGCACAATCTGTTCATCCGCACGATGCTGGTCCGGCCCAATGCCGATGAGCTTGCAGCATTCGTCCCGGAATATACGATCATCGATCTGCCCAGTTTCAAGGCCGATCCCGCCCGCCACGGCACGCGCAGCGAAACCGTTATTGCGGTCAACCTGACCGAGAAGCTGATCCTGATCGGCGGCACCGCTTATGCCGGTGAAATGAAGAAATCGGTCTTCGGCCTGCTCAACTATCTGCTGCCGCTCGATTCGGTGATGCCGATGCATTGCTCTGCCAATATCGGTCCCGAAGGCGATACCGCGATTTTCTTCGGCCTGTCGGGAACCGGCAAGACCACCTTGTCGGCTGATGCCAGCCGGGTGCTGATCGGTGACGACGAGCATGGCTGGTCCGATACTGCGGTGTTCAATTTCGAAGGCGGTTGCTACGCCAAGATGATCCGGCTGTCCGAAGAAGCGGAACCGGAAATCTATGCCACGACGCGCCGGTTCGGAACTGTGCTGGAAAATGTCGTGATGGACCCGGAAACCCGGGAACTTGACCTAGACGACAACAGCAAGGCGGAAAATACCCGCGGCGCCTATCCGATCGAATTCATCCCGAACGCGTCGGAAAAGAATATGGGCCCCGTGCCGAAGAATATCATCATGCTGACCGCCGACGCGTTCGGTGTGCTGCCTCCGATCTCGCGGCTGACGCCCGAGCAGGCGATGTATCATTTCCTTTCGGGCTACACCGCCAAGGTTGCCGGTACCGAAATCGGTGTGACCGAGCCGGAAGCGACCTTCTCGACCTGTTTCGGCGCACCGTTCATGCCGCGCCACCCGTCGGTTTACGGCAATCTGCTGAAAGAACGCATTGCCAAGGGCGGCGTACGCTGCTGGTTGGTAAATACCGGCTGGACCGGCGGCAAATATGGCGAAGGCAACCGGATGCCGATCAAGGCGACCCGGGCGTTGCTCAATGCGGCACTGGATGGCAGCTTGAATGATGGCGAATTCCGCATCGACGAGAATTTCGGCTTCGAAGTGCCGGTGTCGGTACCCGGTGTCGATAGCGGCATTTTGGATCCGCGTTCGACCTGGTCGGATCCAAACGCCTATGATGAAACCGCACAAAAGCTGGTCAAATTGTTCATCAACAATTTCGAGCAGTTTGCCGAGCATGTTGATCAGAATGTCCGGGAAGCGGCGCCAACGGCGGCATAGCTGCCATCAGTGCCTTGCTGCGATGTGCCTCGCGGCGAGGGATGGCGTCTGCCTGTCGTAACGTTCTGCTGGGGGGCTAACTCAGTGGTTCATCCCTAGCCATTGCGGCAGGGAGGGCTGGAGAGTTAGCCGCTATCTGTCGGAAAAGGGCAATGCGCCTCCGGCCGGATATTTTTCGACGGCTTCGCGGAAATTTACAAAGCTCAAAATGGTTTGGGACGGCATCCAGGCCGCTGCACTGGCGTCGAGGCTTTCCCCGATCCACTTGCCCAGCAACAGCAGCCGCTGGTTGACCTGCGGCAGATGCCTGGCACCGGTCAGGTTGCCCGTGAGCGCGACGCCGATGGCAGAATCGGCCGGTGACAGAGTGTCGGTTGAAAGCCATTGATCTTTCATCGCCGCAATGCGCTGACTTGTTTCTGCGGCGGTCAGGCGGGAGAGCTGGAAGGGCATGGCATCGACTAAGACTTCAACCATCTCCAGATTTTTGAATTTGGCGCGGTTGATCGATATTTTCGCGCTTGCCGTTTCCGACCAGGGCAGGTCGGTCAAATCAAAATCGTCCGCCAGGCGGGCAATGATCAAAAGAGAAGGTTCGGGATTCACGCAGCTTGCTCCATCTCTGGTTGGGCCTGTCCTCTTGTTCTTTCTATGTTCTAGCAAAAAGCCGGTGTTTTGGCAATGTGGCTGATCAACGCCGCCCCCGTTTGAGCCCGAGATTGTTTTTCTCTCGCCAATATTTGGAAAATCATCGAAACATTTGATTGTCAGGCTGTCGGTGCGCCGATAACGGTCAGGCTATGACGAACCTGATCTTATCATTGCTGATGCTGGCAGGAGCCGCCCTGGTTGCGGGCGGCGTCTATGTTCTGCGCAAGGGCATCAACAAAAAGCAGGGCTGGCTGATGCTGCTGGCCGCCGCCGTTATGTTCGCCAATGTCGGAATCTGGACGATACCGGTCCCGGAGAGCAATCAACCTGTTGCGGCGAATTCCGCTGACTGACCCTATTTGATCGGCGAATCCGGTGCCAGCCGCATATCGAGATAATTGTCTATCGATCCCATCAGCAATTCCATTTCATGTTCGTAGAAATGGTTGGCGCGGGGAATCTCGTCGTGGTGGATGGTGATGTGCTTCTGCGTGCGCAGCTTGTCGACCAGTTTCTGGACCGCGCTGGGGGTCACGACTTCATCATTGACGCCCTGGACGATGATGCCCGAAGACGGGCAGGGAGCCAGGAAGTTGAAATCATACATATTGGCCGGCGGCGAAACCGAAATGAACCCGCGGATTTCCGGACGGCGCATCAACAGTTGCATGCCGATCCAGGCACCAAAGCTGTAGCCGGCGATCCAGGTGGTCTGCGCTTCGGGATGGAAGCTCTGCACCCAGTCGAGCGCAGCCGCCGCGTCGGACAATTCGCCGATGCCGTTGTCGAACACGCCCTGAGAACGACCGACGCCGCGAAAATTGAATCGCAGCGTGGCGAAGCCGCGCTTGACGAAGGTCTTGTACATCGCCTGCGTGATCCGGTCATTCATCGTGCCGCCCGCTTGCGGGTGCGGATGCAATATCATGGCAACCGGCGCACGGTCGCGCGGTCCTGGGCTGAAGCGGCCTTCGAGGCGGCCTTCTGGTCCGGTAAAAATTACGTCAGGCATGGATTTTCAATTCTTCGATCTAGATTGTCGTCTCCAGAGCGCGAGAAGTCAGAATAGCTTTTGCGCTGGATGCAGCGTCTATATAGGGAGAGTGAACAAATCCGCAACTCAATCCCGCAAGCCAGAGAGTATTTGCCCAAATCGTGACCGATACAAAACGCATCTATCTTGATTATGCTGCAACCGCGCCGATGCTCGATGTTGCCAAGAACGCCTGCGTGGAAGGTTTCGAGCATTGGGCCAATCCCTCTTCGCCGCATGGGGACGGACGGGCGGCGCAGGCGATGCTGGAAAATGCCCGGCGGCGGTTCAAGGACGCGCTGGGTTGGACGGGTGATGTGATCTTCACCAGCGGCGCTAGCGAAGCGGTCCAGATCGCGCTGACCAAATCCAAACCGGAGCTTCAATTTGTTTCGCCGGTCGAGCATGATGTGGTTTTGAGATTTGCGCCGAGCGCCAGATCAATTCCCGTCGATATGAATGGCATGGTCGTGCCAACCAATCTAAACCATTTGCTGAAGGGAGCCGAGGGCCCGGCTCTGGTAGCGATACAGTCGGTCAATAATGAAACCGGGGTGATGCAGGATATGGATGCGCTGGCCAAGGTTGTGCATGACCGAGGCAGCTATCTGATGGCCGATTGTTCGCAATCGGTAGGCAAGCTGCCGTTGCCGGATGCCGATCTGATCATCGTCGCCGGTCATAAATTTGGCGGACCACCCGGTGTTGGCGCACTGCTGGTCAAGGATCTCCGGCTGCTGCAAGCCGATGGCGGGCAGGAGCAGGGCTATCGCTCCGGTACCCAGAATCTGCCATATATCCTGGGCATGACCGCGGCGCTGGAAGCCCCGGCCAACTGGGCGGGACGAGCGGCGGAACTGCGCCAGCATCTGGATGATGCGATCAGGAAAGAGGGCGGCGTGGTGATCGCCGAACAGGCCCCACGCATTGCGACCATTGCCAGCTACCATATGCCCGGCGTTGCCGCGAATACGCAGCTGATCAAATTCGATATGGCCGGATTTTCCGTGTCCGCCGGCAGCGCCTGTTCCTCAGGGACGCTGAAGCCCAGTCATGTGCTTGAGGCGATGGGTACCGACCCGCAAGTGGCGCGCGAAGTGATCCGGGTCAGTATCGGGCGGGACACCACTCGCACCCATATTTATGCCTTCATCGACAAATGGAAGTCGATTTTCGCCGAAGCCAGGCGTGGCTGAGGCCGGGAGATGACACCGATCTATCTCGACAATCAGGCGACCACGCCGCTCGCTCCCGAGGTTTTCGATGCGATGCTGCCCTGGCTGAAAGACAATTTCGGCAATCCGCACAGTCCCCATCTGATCGGTCGCCGGGCCGGGGCGGCGGTCGAAGTCGCGCGCGAACAGGTTGCTGCCTTGCTGCCGCAGAGCGGACGGGTGATTTTTACCGCTAGTGCGACGGAAGCGATCAATCTGGCTTTTGGCGCGGTGCGATCCCGCCAAGGCCGTGATCAGATCGCCGTTATTGATACCGAACATGCTGCCGTGCGCGACACTGCGCTCTGGTATCGAACCCAGGGTTTCAAAACGACATTGCTTCCAGTTGATCGGTACGGGCTGGTCGTTCTGGAAGAACTGGAAGCATATTTGAGTCCGAAAACGGCATTGGTTGGCGCGATGCTGGTCAACAACGAGATTGGGGTCATCCAGCCGGTCGAGCAAATTGCGGAAATGGCGCACCGGGTGGACGCGCTGATGCTGTGCGATGCGGTGCAGGGGTTCGGCCGGATCGCGCTGCCACAGCACGCGGACCTGATCGCGCTGTCCGGACACAAGATTTACGGCCCCAAGGGTATCGGCGCGCTCTGGGTGCGGGATGGCATCGATCTTCCTCCGCTGATCCATGGCGGCGGGCAGGAGCAGGGGGTGCGATCGGGCACGCTTTCGCCGGCGCTTTGCGTCGGACTGGGGACCGCTGCCAAACTCTGTGCCGATCGTCGGCAGGAGGACATGGCCCATATCATCAATCTGGCAAGCAAGGCGCAAAGCCTGTTCGGCGACTGGACAGTCAACGGATCGATGGATCAGCGTTATGCGGGCAATCTGAATATCCGGCGCGACGGACTTGATGTCGCTCGCCTGATGTCGGATGTCCGCGGCGTGGCCTTTTCCGCAGGCTCGGCCTGTGCCAGCGGCTCGGGACGGCCCAGCCATGTGCTGGCTGCGCTGGGTCTGGAACCTGCGCAGATCAAATCCTCTATCCGTCTCGGATTTGGCCGCTACAACAGTATCGAAGAGGTCGAGCAGGCAGCACAGCTGATCAATCAAGCAGCGGGGATACAGCTATCATGAAGACGATTACGGTACATTTTGTCAGTTCTGACGGCGAACAAACGGTTTCCGCCACCGCGTCGGAAGGGGATAATCTGCTCACCGTCGCGCAAATCCATGACCAGCCGCTGGAAGGGACCTGCGAAGGGCAAATGGCCTGCTCCACCTGTCATGTGATTGTCGAAGCTGCAGATTTCGCCAAATTGCCCGAGGCCACCGAAATGGAAGAAGATATGCTCGATCTGGCTGCCGGAGCCCGCAAGACAAGCCGTCTGGCCTGCCAGATCACGCTCACCGCCGCACTCGATGGCCTGACCGTCCATTTGCCGATTGAAAGCCACAATATGCAGAACCTTTAGCGGGCCGGCGCGCCTCATCTAACGGCTTGCATTTTTGCCGGACTGCACCCATATGCGCAGCGGGAGTCGGGTGGACGCAGTCATCGCCAACCCGGTCAGGTCCGGAAGGAAGCAGCCGCAACGATTTTTCTGCGGGTCGCCCGGCTCCTACTATCAGATACCGCGCAGACTTGTCCGCGGTTCAAAACCTTCCCCTTTCAGAAATCAGTCAACCAGAGATTCTTCCGATCCTCTGACCGCTATCTTGTCGCCGACTCTGAGCGGGATGACCGCCCGCCCAAACCAGACGAATTTTTTGGTCGGCTGTTTCAGGGTGTTGTCATAGGCATCGATAGCCATCGATTCGTCATAGCCCATCCAGGCCAGAGTCGACGGGAAAATCTGGCTGGCGCTATATCCGGACTCCGATTTTTGCGGAAAACCCTCGGCCACCGCGGAGGGTAAAAATGCCAGCAGCGGGACGGCGAACTCGGCCTTATCGGGATGGGTCGAGCAATGCGGCATAACGCCCTGCTGTACGTTCTGGCCGTGATCCGAGGTATAGATGATCGCAACTTTCTCGCGATCAATGTCGGCCAGCAGCGTAGGAAAGAACGCCTGCTTTGAGTAAGCAATGGCTGCTTCATATTGTGCTGACAGGCCCCCATTTTGATCGACCGAGCCATCGGGATAATGGTCCGAATATTGAAAATGGACACCGCGCAGCACCGCATAGACAAACTCCTTGTCGTCTGTCCTCAGGCGGGCATTGAGGTCCTTTGCGATAGCCAGGTCGGTCTGGATTCCGGACGCAACCGCCTGGATGTCGTCGATCTTGCCGGCCTCCGGCGCCAGCAGCAGATTCTGCGGCGGTCCCGAAACCTGCCCGTCGATCAACGTGGTTTTATAGCCGGCCTTGCTGGCATATCCCCAGATCGACGGCGTTTGGCGCAGATCGGTGTCTCCATCCACATTGATAACGTCGACGCCCGACCGCAACGCAACGTGCGCTGGTGCGCTACAATTTGCCAGCGCTGCCGCTTTGCCAAAATCGATCGGGGTAAAGGATGCAAGCTCGGGTCGCACAAGTTTGGCGAACGCGTCATAGCCAACGCTTTCATCGACAATCCAGACAATCTTCTCGATCGCTCTACTGGCGTCCGGAGCGGCGATGCTCACCGCGCGCCTTTGCGGAGGCGGTGGAATGGTGAGTTTTTCGTACGCGAAATTGTAGATATTGCGCGCCGCCGCCATCGCCCCGGGAGCGCCAAGGCCGAAGACAAAGGACGGCAGGGTGACCAGCAATAGCGCACAGATCACGGCTGGGCCGGAGTTGAGCAACGGACCCTGCTTCGGCAGGGCCGCCCTGAACAATTTGCGACAAGCGATAAAGAGCCCGCACGCCAGCACCGTCTTCGCCAAGCCCGTCGCAACAGGGGTGATGAATTTTCCCGCCGCATTGCCGGCATGCCGTGTTTCCGAGAGCAGCCAGTCGAACTTCGCAAGATCAATGGTATCGTGGAGAATCTGCCCGAAGATCACATTGACCGCAGCCGACAAGCCGGTCAGGATCAGGACCATCCAGAAAAACCATTTCGACAGGACGATCAGACCGGTCAACAACGCAGCTGCCTGCAGCGCCATTGCGGCGAAGGCGATCGACGCACTGTGATAGTCGTTGGCTGCGGCGCGATAGAGAATGGACTGCACCAGGATATGCTGATTGATCAGCAAATATCCGATGCAGAAAAATATAAACCCGAGAAGGCAATGGAATATGGGTCTAGGCAAGCCTGATTGTCTCCTTACGGGCTGTGTTCTAACGAATTTTTCTTTATTTTTGGTTAGACTCCAGATTGGTGGCGAATAGCCTTCGACAAGCAGGGGCCTCTCGCCTAAACTCCGCCTTCATGTCCGATTCACACGATATATTCGCCGCCACTGGCGTTGATGCCCCGACGCAGCCCGCGCCCGGCGCAGCGCAGCCCTATCGGGTACTGGCGCGCAAATATCGGCCGTCGAAATTTTCCGAACTGATCGGTCAGGACGCGATGGTCCAGACACTGGGCAATGCGATCAAGCGAGACCGGCTTGCCCATGCCTTCCTGATGACGGGTGTGCGCGGCGTCGGCAAAACCTCTACTGCTAGACTGATTGCGAAAGCGCTCAACTGTATCGGCGAGGACGGGCAGGGCGGCCCGACGATTGATCCGTGCGGCGTCTGTGAACCGTGCCGGAGCATTGCCGAGGGCAGCTTTATCGATGTCATCGAGATGGATGCCGCCAGCCATACCGGCGTCGACGATGTCCGCGAGATTATCGAGGCGGTGCGCTATTCATCGGTTTCTGCCCGCTATAAAATATATATTATCGACGAAGTGCATATGCTGTCGAAAAATGCCTTCAACGCGTTGCTGAAGACGCTGGAAGAGCCGCCACCGCACGTGAAGTTCATTTTTGCGACGACGGAAGTGCACAAGGTCCCGATCACCGTGCTTTCCCGCTGCCAGCGCTTTGACCTGAAGCGGATCAGCGCCGACCAGCTATCCGAACATTTCGGGATGATTGTCGGCAAGGAAGGGGTGACCGCAGAGCAGGAAGCGCTGGATCTGATCGCGCAGGCGGCAGAAGGGTCGGTGCGCGACGGTCTGTCGATCCTCGACCAGGCGATCGCCCATGCCGATATGGATGGCGATGGTCAGGTAAAAGCCGCCCAGATCAGGGATATGCTCGGGCTTTCGGATCGCGGCGCGGTCCGGCGGCTGTTTGGGAAATTGCTGGAAGGCGATTCGGCGGCGCTTCTCGATGCGATTGCAGAACAATATAAGATCGGAGTTGAGCCCTTGTCGTTAATGAACGGGCTGCTGTCGCTGTCGCATCAGGTAACCCTGTTCAAGGTCGGCAAAGCCAGCGATCCGACCTTGTCGGAAGACGCCAGGCAGCAATTGTCCGACTGGTCCGGGCAATTATCCTACCCAGTGCTGCACCGGCTGTGGCAGTTATTGCTCAAGGGCTATCAGGAAGTCCAGCAAGCCCATTTGCCGCGCGAAGCCTGCGAAATGGCATTGCTCCGGGTGCTCTGCGCTGCCGACATGCCCGATCCCGGAAAACTGGCAAAAATGCTGGAGCAAGGTGTTCCACCATCCGCCAGCCCTACTGACACACCAAGAGCGCCGCAGTCCGCACACGAGCCGGTGGCGCAAGCCGCGCCTGCGCCCGTTGCTGCGCCGGAACCGCAGACCAGCGGATTGCCAAAACAATTTGCCGAGGCCGTGAAAGCGGTTGGTCGGGTCTCCGCCGTACTGGAAAGTATATTGATGGCCGATATGCGGGTGGTCTCGTTTGAGGCACCGGACATAGTCTATCAGCCGGCGCGTCCGATAGCGGTTGCAGACATCCGGAAAATTGCGGATGCGCTGAAACAGGAAACCGGTATTGAATGGACCATCGCAGAAGGTCCGGGAGAGGCGAAGCCGAGTCTGGTCGAGCAGGAACAGCAAGCGAGAGACGCAGAGCGGCAGGCGATTCTGGATGCGCCACTGGTCAAGGCCGCCTTTGAAGCCTTCCCGGATGCCCAATTGCTGGAAAATGATGATCCACGCCCACAAGAATCAAGGAGCGCCTAGCTATGAAGTCGATGGAAGAAATGATGAAGGCCGCGCAGGAAGCCGCGCAACAGGTCCAGACCCAGATGGAGGAAGCGCAGAAGAAGCTCGATAGTCTCGAAGTCGAAGGCCAGGCCGGTGGCGGGCTGGTCAAGGTCAAGGCGACCGCCAAGGGCCGCGTGCTGGCGGTGACGATCGACGACAGCCTGATGAAGCAAGACGAAAAACAGATATTGGAAGATCTGGTCGCAGCCGCATTCAATGACGCGCGCAACCGGGCCGATGCTGTGAGCAGCGAGGAAATGGGCAAGATGACCAGCGGCATGCAGTTACCCCCAGGTTTTAAACTGCCATTTTAAGCCGTTCTCCTGATCGGACGCATTGCGCTTGAAGTGTTTCCAACAGGCACCATATAGTGGATAGAAGCGCTGTTGCAGCGCAACATGTTGGAGTAAAAATGTCCGAGTCCGAAGCCAATCCTACGCCCGAATCGAAGTCGCTGCCTTTGTTGCCTCTGCGCGATATCGTGGTGTTTCCGAATATGATCGTGCCGCTGTTTGTCGGCCGCGACAAATCTGTTGTCGCGCTTGAAAAGGCGATGGACTCAGACAAGGAAATCTTCCTCGTCGCACAGCTCGATCCGGCGGAAGATGATCCGGTTCGCGATCAGCTCTATGATCTCGGCGTGGTTGCCACCGTGTTGCAACTGCTCAAATTGCCCGACGGCACCGTCCGTGTCCTGGTCGAAGGCAAGCAGCGCGCCAGACATATTTCTCTCGACAACAAGGACGACGGCTATGTGCTGGCGGCGGTCGACCTGCTCGACGAGCAAGTTGCCGAAAGCGCTGAAACATCCGCCCTGATGCGCTCGGTCGTTGACCAGTTTGAAAATTACTCGAAACTCAACAAGAAAATGCCAGCGGAAACCGTTGTGCAATTGGGTGAGATCGACGACGCCTCGCGCCTCGCGGATGCGGTGGCAGCCAATATCAATGTCAAAGTCGCCGACAAGCAGAGCCTGCTGATGGAAAACGATCCGGTCAAGCGGCTCGAAATGGTCTTTGCCTTCATGGAAGGCGAGCTCGGCGTGTTGCAGGTCGAGAAGAAAATTCGCGGCCGCGTCAAGCGCCAGATGGAGAAGACCCAGCGCGAATATTATCTCAACGAACAGATGAAGGCGATCCAGAAGGAACTGGGTGACGGCGAAGACGGCGAGGGCGACGAACTTGCCGAACTGAGCAAGAAGATCAAGGAGCTGAAGCTCTCCAAGGAAGCCAAAACCAAGGCGACCGCCGAGCTGAAAAAGCTCAAGGGCATGCAGCCGATGTCGGCCGAGGCGACGGTGACGCGCAATTATCTCGACGTGCTGCTCGGACTGCCCTGGGGCAAGAAGTCGCGGCTCAAGAAGGATCTGAAACATGCAGAGAAGGTGCTGGATGACGACCATTTTGCGCTCGAGAAAGTCAAGGAACGGATTCTTGAATATCTCGCGGTGCAGACTCGCACCAACAAGCTGAAAGGCCCGATCCTTTGTCTGGTTGGCCCTCCCGGTGTCGGCAAGACCTCGCTAGGTCGCTCGATCGCCCGGGCTACCGGTCGTGAATTTGTTCGCCAGTCACTGGGCGGCGTGCGCGACGAAGCGGAAATCCGCGGCCATCGCCGGACCTATATCGGATCGCTCCCCGGCAAGATTGTCTCCAATTTGAAGAAGGCCGGAACGTCCAATCCCTTGTTCCTGCTCGATGAAATCGACAAGCTGGGACAGGATTTCCGTGGCGATCCGGCATCGGCACTGCTCGAAGTGCTGGACCCGGAACAGAATGACAAGTTCCAGGACCATTATCTCGAAATCGACATCGATCTGTCCGACGTGATGTTCGTGACCACCGCCAACTCGCTCAATCTGCCGCAGCCGCTGCTCGACCGGATGGAGATCATCCGTCTCGAAGGTTATACCGAAGACGAGAAGGTCGAAATTGCGAAACGCCATCTGATTGAAAAGCAGATTGAAGCGCACGGTTTGAAAGAGGGCGAGTTTGTCCTGCGGGAAGATGCGCTGCGCGACCTGATCCGCTATTATACTCGGGAAGCCGGCGTGCGGACGCTGGAACGCGAAATTGCCAAGCTGGCGCGCAAAGCGCTGCGGCGGATTCTTGAAGGCGAGTATAAGAGCGTGGAAATCACGCCCGACAATCTCGCCGAATATGCCGGCGTAAAGAAGTTTCGCCATGGTATCGGTGAAGAAGAAAATCAGGTTGGTGCTGTTACCGGTCTGGCCTGGACCGAAGTGGGAGGCGAATTGCTCACCATTGAATCGGTGACGGTGTCCGGCAAGGGGAATATCAAGACCACGGGCAAGCTGGGTGACGTAATGAATGAATCCATTCAGACCGCGCTCTCCTTCGTCAAGGCAAGGGCGCCTTCTTATGGCATCAAGCCCAGCTTCTTCAGCCGCCGGGATATTCATATCCATTTGCCCGAAGGCGCGGTGCCAAAGGATGGTCCGTCCGCCGGTGTTGGCATTGTCACCGCCATTGTTTCTACCCTGACCGGCATTCCGGTACGCCGTGATGTCGCGATGACGGGCGAAGTAACATTGCGTGGCCGGATCTTGCCGATTGGCGGGCTCAAGGAAAAATTGCTGGCTGCGCTGCGCGGCGGTATCACCACGGTGTTGATCCCGGCAGACAATGAAAAGGATCTTGTCGAGATTCCGGAAAACATCACCTCGAAACTGAAGATCATTCCGCTGAGCCATGTCGATGAAGTGCTCGCCGAAGCGTTGACGGAAAAGGTCGAGCCGATCGAGTGGAGCGATGCCGACGAACTCGCCAGCCATGCGACGGCACCGGTTACCGATGAAACGGGTTCGGTGGCGCGCCACTGATCGTGTTTCTCGATCGAGTCGCTGATCTGAAACAAAGCTGAAATGCCGTGGTAAAATAATCGAAACAGCCAAAGCTTCGCCACGGTTCGTCCCATTTCCTGTCATTTGGCGCAAAAAATGGGCCTTTGGCGCAGAAAACAGCGGTTTTTCTTTGACTCATCCAGATAATTTCGCATTACTGCCGACAGACAAAAGCGTGATTCAAAACGAATTGCCACCAGAGAAGGGGGGATACCCATAATGAATAAACAGGATCTTATCAGTAACGTTGCGGATCATAGCGGCCTCAGCAAGAGCGATGCCGGCAAAGCGGTAGATGCCGTATTTGATTCCATCACCAGCGCACTGTCCAGCGGCGGCGAAGTTCGTCTCGTTGGCTTCGGCACATTCTCGACTTCCAAACGTAAAGCTTCAACCGGTCGCAACCCGCGCACCGGTGAACCGATGCAGATTCCAGCATCCACACAGGCGAAATTCAAAGCCGGCAAGGGCTTGAAAGACTCCGTCAACAAATAACCAATCCGGGGAGCAGAGTTTCGCTCCCCATTTTTTTCACGCTTTGTTCTAGAAATATCAGGCGGGACCTCAAAAGAGGCCCGCCTTTTTCTTTGCGCGAACGCAGCGCGCCATCATCTTGTATTCTGGGCCTTGATACTTACATTCAATCCCTCACAACTTTGAGAATATGGGAATTCTATATGGCTGGCGGTTGGGCGCGCGATGGCGCGGTACAGGATCAGATTGACGATACGATTGCCGACGCAGTCAAGCGTGCGCGCGCCGATATGCCGACCGGCGAAGCGGCAAAATATTGCGCGGAATGCGGCGAAGAAATTCCGGAAGCGCGCCGCCGGGCATTACCCGGCACAAGGACCTGCGTTGTGTGCCAGTCGGCCCGCGATGCGAACCGCGCGAGTGCGGGCATCAACCGGCGCGGCAGCAAGGATAGCCAGCTGCGCTAGGCGCGCCTCAGCGATATACGCCTGGATTTTCTAACCCGGTGCAGCAATGTCAGGCGGAAATTCAACACGAAATATGCCTTGCTTCACGGGTGTGATGAGGGCGGGTTCATGCTAAAATCCGTAAAAGCGGACATTCCCGACCTGGCCATTTGCCAAAATTATCGAGACTTGACCGCTTTGTTTTCCAGCAATCTTGATGGTTGAAGCAATGCGATGGATATTTTCCGCCAACTTTAATTGCTAATGCAAATGATTATCAATAGAAGAGGGGCTCAACAGGAGGCCCCATGATTCTTACACGCAATATTTCCCTATTGATGCTCCTCGGTGCAGCATCGCCACTCGCAGCTCAGGACAACAGGGAGGCCAGCGATAAGGATGACGATATTGTCGTTATCGGCCGGGCTGAACGGCTTTATCGGGTCGAGAAGACGACATCGGGGAAGCTGCCGACCGATCCGCTCGCGTCCAGCCAGTCGATCACGGTCATCACCGACGACCTGATCCGGGATCAGGGTGCACGCGATGCGCAGGATCTCTACCGCAATATCTCTGGCGTCACGGTGTTCAGCTATGCCGGCGTGACAGCGCGCGGATTCCGGCAGGAAGAGAATTTTTTCGACGGTCTGCGCGGCGATCCCTATTCCGGCTTTTCGGTGCCTCAGACCTTCAATATCGAACGGCTGGAGTTTCTCAAGGGTCCGGCGGGGATGCTCTATGGGCAGTCTGCACCCGGCGGGCTGTTCAACTATATTTCCAAAAAGCCCTCGTTCGACACCTCGATTGAAGCGCGCGCCATTGCCGGTACGCGCAATCGCTTTGGTGGTTCGGTGGAAGCCACTGGTCAGCTTTCCGGGAAACTGGCGGGCCGAGTCGCCGTCTTCTATGAGAATAGTGACGATTTCCGCTGGAATGCCGACAATGAAACGCTGATCCTTGACGCCGGGCTGACAACAGAGTTCGATTTCGGGACGCTGACGCTGCAGGCGACGCGTTACGATATTGATCTTGGCGGCAATCGCCTGCGCGGTGTGCCGACCGACGACGAGGGCAATTTCCTGGCTGACCGGCGCTGGAACCACAATGAAGCCAGCGACTTTCTGTCGCTGAAATCGAATGTGGCGCAGGCGCTGCTCGCCCTTGAGCCGACGGACAATCTGAAGCTGGATTTCGGGCTGCGCTACATCGATGCTACCGAAAGCCAGGAATATCACGAACCGCGCGGGCTGTTCGATTCGGATGGCGATGGCGAAGTCGATTCCAGCATTCGCGAGTTCCGCGACCAGTTCCGGACTTATGAAAGCTGGTCGTTCGGCGCGAACGCGATCTGGTCGGCGGACCTCGGTGCGATCGACAACCGTATCCTGGCGGGGATGGACTATTATCAGGAAGACGGCACGCTCAACTATTATCGTGCGCGGGGTAGGACAACCGCGGTCGCCGGCCTGCCGACGCCGCTTGGCCTAAACAATCCGCAATATGGCGTGACCGATCCTGCCAATTATGATCTCACGCTGATCTATCCCGATGACCGCCCGACGAGCGCGAGCCGCTCGGGATTCTATCTGCTCGAGGAAGCGACCATAGGCCCGGTGATTGCGGTCGTGGGTGCTCGTTACGACGATTACCGGGACGAACTGCAGGGCAGTTCCTATAGCGACAATGCCTTCACCTGGCGCGCCGGACTAACCTGGCGTGTCCGGGATGACCTGTCGCTGTTCGGCCAATATGCGACCAGCTTCGAACCGCAAGGCATTGCCCAGCAGGATGTGTTGGCCGGCGGCCCCTTTTCGCCGCTGAAGGGCGATATGATCGAAGGGGGTATCAAAACCGCTCTGTTCGGCGGCCGGGTGCAATCGAGCCTCTCGCTATACCAGATCCGGCGGACCAATGTCCTGCAGGCCGATCCCGCCGGTGATCCGGGCGGCGACGGAGTCGATGATTTCATCTCGTTCGGCGAGGTCACCAGCAAGGGGTTTGACCTCGACTTTGCCGCCGATATCACCCCGGACTGGGTGCTGACGGTCAATTACGGCTATAATGATACCAAGATCACCAAGGACAATGGCGGCAGCGGCTTTAGCCTGAATATCGGGGATCGCTTTCCCAACGCGCCGAAGCACCAGCTCGGGTTCTGGACTCGCTACCAGATCCGGCCGGTCGGTCTGGCGTTCGCGCTGGGCGGAGATTATGTTTCGGCGCGCCGTTCGATCAGCGACCAGCGGGTAAAGCCCTATTTCGTGTTCGACGGTTCGATCATCTATGAAACCGGTCCTTGGAAAGCGATGCTGCGGATCGACAATATTTTCGACAAGACCTATGCGACCTCCGGTTTCATCGACCGGACCGGGCATTTCCCCGGCGAGCCACGGTGCGCTTTCGTTGAGGTGACGCGGAAATTTTGATGGACCGGCAGCTTCCGACGGCAAGGTCTCGCCAGGAGCGGATCAAGCCGGCCCGGCTGTGGTGGCTGGTCCACCAATGGGCCGGACTGAAGCTTGCCATTCTGCTGACGTTTGTCTTCGCGACCGGCACGCTGGCGGTGCTGTCGCACGAGATCGACTGGCTGCTGCAGCCGGATCTCAGGGTATCGCCAGCCACGGTCAGCGGTGAGCCGCGGTGGGACGATATTGCCACCGCCGCTGCAGCGCATCCGGCTACTGCTTCGATCCGCTCGATTGATGCCCCGGTTGCCAGCGCCTTTGCAGCACAGGTGCAGATTATAAAACCCGACGGTAGCCGGGCCTTTCTCTATGCCCATCCGGAAACAGGGCTCATCCAGGGGGTCGGGCCGTGGGTCGGCGCACAGCGCATATTGCGCAACATGCATCGCCATCTCAACCTGCCGCTGAATATCGGGGTGCCCCTGGTCTCGGTGCTTTCGTTGCTGATGCTGGCCAGTCTCATCTCCAGTCTGGTGGTCTACAAGCGTTGGTGGCGCGGTTTCTTCAAGCCGGTGCGCTGGCGCGATGCCCGTACCGCCTGGGGCGACATCCATCGCCTCAGCGGTCTGTGGTCGCTGTGGTTCGTGGCACTGATATCGCTGACCGGCCTGTGGTATCTTGCCGAAAGCATGGGCCTTGATGCGCCGCCTGCGGTTGAGGCCAAGGCGGATAGGGCTGTGCCCGACCTCGACCTGGTCTCGCGCTTTCCGGACAGTCTGGCCGCGGCGCGCAAAGCCTTTCCGCAACTTGCCATCCGGCGGGTGGTCTTTCCCGCAAAACCGGGGCAGGCTTTCCGCTTTGAAGGCGAGGCTACGGCGATCCTCGTCCGGCCGCGGGCGAACGCGGTCTGGACCAATCCGACGGACGGCAAGGTCCTTGCCACCAGCCGCGGCGAAAGTCTGTCGGTTCATCAGCGGATTTCGGAAGCCGCGGACCCGCTGCATTTTGGCACCTTCGCGGGCTATTGGAGCAAACTGCCCTGGTTCCTGTTCGGTTGTCTGCTGACAATGCTCTGCGTATCAGGCGTGACGATTTTCGCGCTGCGGCTTGCCCGTCGTCCGACCGCGAGCGCAGGGCAGGGGAAGCCCGTTGCCTTCGCGTGGACCGGTATGGGGCTCTGGAAATGGCCAGCCACTGCTCTGGTCGGGGTCGGCCTCGTATTGGTATATCCTCTGATCGTCTCCTAGCACTCGTTTGGGAACCGAAACGGCTCTGCGGTGTAGGTATTAGAACAACCCCAATCACATTTGTGCAGGAGCACCACGATCGAACATCTGGCCGACAATTTCTGGAATATACGCGGCGATTTCAAAATCTCGCATGTCATCAATATCGGCACGCAGATGTCGCTGGTGCGCAAGCCCGACGGGACCTTCATTCTGCTTGATTCCTATGAGTTGAGCGACTCGGCTCAGGAAGAGCTAATGGCGCTTACCTATGGCGGTTCGCTGATAAAAGCCGTGTTGAATGTGCATCCGTTCCACACCATCCATTGCAAGTTCATGCAGGAAATGCTGCCCCATGCGAGGCTGATCGGCACCCGCCGGCATCACCAGCAAATGCCTGATTTGCCATGGGATCCCGCCCTGGTTGAGGACCCCGCGACCCAGCAGGAATTTGCCGATATCTTCGACTTTTCGATCCCGGCAGGTGTCGACTTCATTCCCGAGGATGAGAGCGTTCACGTCAGTTCGGTGATGGTCAGACATCGCGAGAGCGGCATTGTGCATGTCGATGACACGCTGATGTTTATGAATCTGCCTTCGCTGATCGACAAGCTGCTCCCCGGCCCAAAATTGCGTTTCCATCCCAAGCTTGCCGACGGGCTGGAGAAGCGAGCCGGTGCCGCAGACGATTATATAGCCTGGGCAAAATCTCTTGCCCGCGACTGGGCCGACACCAAGATCGTCTGTGCCGCGCATAATGGCATCTTCCGCCTGACCGGCGAGACTTTTGCGCAAGCGATAGAGGAAGCGCTCGAAGCCGTCGCCGATACGCTGGCTGACCACCGCAAAACCTATGGCTGAAGCGGCCCCCACCGCTTTATCTCCCATCATAAAAAAGGAATCCCCCATGACGGACAAAACAATCGAAACCATCAACCCGCTCACCGAACAGATGCTCAAGAGCTATCCGGTGATGTCTGACAAAGAGGCGATGGACGTGGTCGAGAATTGCCAGAAGGCCTTTCTCGACTGGCGCCTGAAAAGCCTCGATGAGCGCGCCAGCGTGATTGCGGCAATCGCCGACGAACTGCGCAATTCGAAGGAGGAATTCGCCCAGCTGATGACCGACGAGATGGGCAAGCTGCTCAGCGACGGGCGCGAAGAGATCGAACTCTGCGCCAGCATTTGCGACTATACCGCCAAGCATGGCCCCGAGATGCTGGCCGATGAAGAGCATGAAGTGCCGGAAGGGCGCGGGCTGGTAACATATTCTCCGCTGGGCGTCATCTATGGCATCCAGCCCTGGAATTTCCCCTGCTATCAGGCGATCCGCTATTCGATCTCCAGCCTGATGGTTGGCAATGGCGTTTTGCTGAAACATTCGGAAAACTGCACCGGCAGCGGCCTGTTGCTGCGCGATATTTACGAACGGGCCGGTCTGCCCAAGGGCCTGTTCGGCGTATTGCTGATCACCCATGACCAGTCCGATGCGATTATCGAACATAAGCTGGTCCGCGGAGTGACCCTGACCGGCAGTGACAAGGCCGGACGGACAGTGGCGCAAAAGGCCGCATCGGTTTCGAAAAAGACGGTGCTCGAGCTTGGATCGAACGACGCCTATATGGTGTTCGACGATGCCGATCTCGATCTTGCGATCAAGACCTGCGCCCAGGGCCGTCTGTTCAACAATGGCCAGACCTGCGTCAACGCGAAACGCTTCATTGTCACCGAGAAGAATTACGATGCCTTTGTTGAGGGCTATGCCGCCGCGTTCAAGGACGTCACAATGGGCGACCCGAACGAGGAAGACACACAGCTTGGCCCGCTTGTTTCCAGCAGCCAGCGCGACCAGATCCACAAGCAGGTCGAGGAAAGCGTGTCCAAGGGCGCGAAAATTGTTGCCGGCGGCAAGATGCCAGACCGCACCGGTTGGTTTTATCCGGCCACCGCGCTGGTTGACGTTGCGCCGGGTCAGCCCGCTTATGACGATGAGATTTTCGGGCCCGTTGCCTCGATCATCAAGGCGAAGGATGACGAGGATGCAATGCGCATCGCCAATGACAGCCGCTATGGCCTCGGCGGCGGCATCTTCAGCAAGGACGTCGACCGCGCGGTCAAGATGGCATCGACCTATTTCGATACCGGCATGATCAACATCAATACCTATTCGATTGCTTCACCAGACATGCCGTTCGGCGGGGTCAAGGATTCCGGCTATGGCCGCGAACATGGCGAGGTCGGCCTGAAGGAATTCGTCAACGTCAAGGCAATCACGATTGCCGCCTGACATGGCCGAAACATTGCAATGCGATGTTGCGGTAATTGGCGCTGGCACCGCCGGTCTTGCTGCCGAACGCGCCGCGCGCGCCAACGGGGCCAGCACGCTGCTGATCGACCCCTATTATAGCGGCACGACCTGTGCGACCGTGGGCTGCATGCCATCGAAGCTGCTGATCGCGGCTTCGCATGCGGCCCACGCCGCGCGATCAACCGATATGTTCGGTATCACCGTCTCGGATGTCGCGATTGATGGCAAGGCGGTGTTGCAGCGGGTGCGGGATGAGCGCGATCGCTTTGCCCGGCTGACTCGGGAAAGCATCGATGACATCCCCGCCGGCATCCGATTGTCGGGCAAGGCGAAATTCGTCGCGCCCGACCGGCTTGAACTTGACGATGGCCGGCAGATCAAAGCGCGCAGCATCGTGATCGCGACCGGATCGACCCCATTTGTGCCCGGTGAGTTTGCCGGGCTGGGAAAGCGTTTGCTCACGACCGAGAGCATATTCGAGCTGCCAGACTTGCCCGAACGGCTGGGGGTCGTCGGGTCGGGAGCGATCGGTCTCGAACTGGCGCAAGCGATGGCGCGTCTGGATGTTGATGTAACCCTGTTTGACCATGGTGAACAGCTTGGCGGCATTCGTTGCCCCAAGGTCCATGACGCGCTCAAGGCGATCATCGAGGCGGATCTAACACTGAAACTGGGTGTCGAGCTCGAGGTCAAAGCGGCAGACGATGGGGTGACCCTGGCCTGGGACGGCGCTTCATCCGGACAGGGAGATTTCGATTATGTTCTCATCGCCACCGGGCGACCGCCGAACCTGGAAAGCCTCAATCTGTCTGCTACCGGGCTGGAGCTGGACGACGATGGCGTGCCGGTGCACGACCGTGACAGCATGCAGTGCGGCGAAAGTTCGACCTTCCTCGCCGGCGACCTCGCCAATGATCTGCCACTGCTGCACGAAGCATCGCAGGACGGCGCCATTGCCGGGCGCAATGCGGTTGCCTTTCCGGCATCGACGCATGCCGAGCGCTTCACCCCGTTCAGTATCATCTTCACCAGCCCGCCCGTCGCGCGCATCGGCCAGTCGGAAGATGACGGCGTCATTACCGGCACGGCTGATTTCAGCGATCAGGGCCGCGCGCGAGTGGAAGGCGTCAATGAGGGTGTTCTTACCTTATATGCGGCAGCGCCGGATGGCCGGTTGATCGGCGCAGACCTGTGCACCCCGGCCAGCGAGCATCTGGCGCATATGCTGGCATGGGCGATCCAGCAGGGCCAGACCGCCACGCAATTGCTCGAAATGCCCTTCTATCACCCGACCATTGAAGAAGGCCTGAAACAGGCACTGCGCACAATTTGCGCAGCCACGCCGTTAGAACTACCGGAGAATCAGGACCGTGGAGTCCCGGCTGGCGCATAGCGGACAGGTTATTAGTGGGATAGGAATTGAGCCAATAGGCGTGGTTTGAGACACTCTGGCTCGCGCCCGGGACATTTTCCGACAAAAATTGGCCGGATTGTCTCATTATGGGAAGAAAATGGTGGACGCTGTTGGTTTCGAACCAACGACCCGCTGATTAAGAGTCAGCTGCTCTACCAACTGAGCTAAGCGTCCATATCACTGGCTATATAGGGCCGGATTTCGCAAACGCAACATCTTGCTTGGAATATCATCCAAAGGCACCGCCGCGCCGTCCGGGATGGCGTTCGATCGACATCAATATGCCGACACAGATCATGATCGTCATCATCGATGACCCGCCATGGCTGAGGAAGGGCAGGGGAATGCCGACCACCGGCGCCAGTCCCATCACCATCATCAGATTGATCGCGACATAGAAGAAAATCGTCACCGTCAATCCGGCCGCGGTGAGCTGGGAGAAGCGGGTTTTCGCGTTCATCGCCACGCCAAGACCCCAGCGGAACAGCAGGAAAAAGCAGAACAGGACGAGGATGCCGCCCATCAGGCCCCATTCCTCGGCCATGGTGGCGAAGACGAAATCGGTATGGCCTTCGGGCAGATAATCGAGGTGGCTCTGGGTCCCGTTCATGAAGCCCTTGCCGAACAGGCCGCCGGAACCGATCGCGATCTTCGACTGGCTGATATGATAGCCGGAACCCAGCGGATCATTTTCCGGGTTGAGGAAGGTGGTGACGCGCCTTTGCTGATATTCTTCCAGCATGAAGAAATAGGCCAGTGGCGCGAGGACCGCGATCGCCGCACCGCCGCCGATGAACAGCCGCAACGGTAATCCGGCGAGAAAGGCGATGGTCAGCGCGCCGGCAATCACGGTGATCGTCGTACCGAGATCGGGCTGCAGCAAAATCAGCGCACAGGGCACCGCGAGCAGGGCAAAGAGCGGCCAGACCGCACCCCAGGTCCTGATCTGGCTTGGCGGCAGCAAATCGTAGAAGCGCGCGACCGCCAGGATGATCGCGACCTTCATCAGTTCCGAGGGCTGCAGCCGGATGAAGCCGAGGTTGAGCCAACGCTGGCTGCCGCCACCGACCGCGCCGATCAGCTCGACGCCGAGCAGCATCAGCACGACAACGCCATAGACCGGGAAAGCCATGGTTTTCCAGAAGGATTCCTTGAACCGTGACAGCACGATCGCCATCACCACGAAAACCATGAAGCGGATCATGTGCAGGCCCGCCCACGGGGTCAGGCTGCCGCCGGCTGCGGAGTAGAGAACGACAAAGCCAAAGCTGGCCAGGACGAACAACAGCAGAATCGTTTTCCAGGGCAGCTGCGCGATCGGCGCGGGGATGAAATCACTCAATTTCTAGTCTCCGGCGCTGGCTTCGGTGCCGGCTGCGGCGGCTTCCGGAGTGGCCGATGCGGCGCTCTCCGCTGCGGCCTTTTCGGGATTCAACCTGGCGCGGTAGGCCGCCATGTCTGCATCCATTCGTTCCTGGATCGTACCACCCCAGCTTTTCTCCAGGTCGGTCAGCACGTTCATCGCCTTCTCCCGATCGTAGAGAAAGGTCATAACGTCACGGGCGACGGGATAGGCGGCCCCGGATCCGCCGCCATGTTCGATCACAACCGAACAGGCGTAGCGGGGATTGTCGAACGGCGCGAAGCAGATGAACAGGCCGTGGTCGCGATATTTCCAGGGTGCGCCGCGTCTACCATCGGAAACGCTGAGGCTGACGACCTGGGCGGTACCGGTCTTGCCCGCCATCAGCACATTGTCGAGCGGCAGCTTGGCGCGGCCGGCAGTGCCGCGGCCGTTCACCACTTCGCTCATCGCCTCCCTGACATAGGCGATATGATCGTCGGTGAAGCCAAGCGAAGGCGCGGGCTTGCGGTTCTTGTCGATCAGCATGTGCGGCATCAGCTTGCGCCCGGTGGCGAGCCGCGCCGCCATTACCGCCAGCTGCAGGGGGTTGGCGAGATAATAGCCCTGGCCGATCGAGCTGTTGACCGTGTCGTAGGTCTGCCATTTGCGCTTGTACTTTTTTTCCAGCCAGGCCGGGCTCGGTACGGTGCCGTAAAACTGGCTGGAGACGGGCAGGGGAAACTCCTGGCCCATGCCGAGAAGCTTTGCATAGTCCGCCACCCTGGCGAATCCCACCTCCTGGGCGAAATGGTAGAAATAGCTGTCGCAGCTCTGGTAGATGCCCTTGGCCATATCCACCTGTCCATGGTTGCCCCAGCAATTGAAAAAGCGGTTGCCGATCCGGCGGCCACCACCGCATATGATGGTATCGGACGGCTGCACACCCGCTTCCAGAAACGCCATGGCGTGCATCGGTTTGACGGTTGAACCGGGTGGATACAACCCCTTGAGGATCTTGTTGCGCAACGGCACATGATCGTCTTCGGACAGCATGCCCCATTCGACCGTGCTGATGCCGTCGGAAAAGCTGTTCGGGTCGAAGCTCGGCATCGACGCCATCGCGAGTATGTCGCCGCTATGGGTGTCGAGCACCACCACCGAACCGGATTCCACTCCCAGTCGGCGTGCGGCATATTCCTGGAGGTCGATATCGAGGGTCAGCTGCAATGGCTTGCCGGGTGTATCGGGGTGAGTGTTGAGTTCGCGGACAATCTTGCCGCGGGCCGTCACCTCGACCCGCTTTGCTCCGGGCTTGCCTTGCAACCGGTCCTCGAAAATTTTCTCCAGACCATCCTTGCCGATCTTGTAGCCCGGCGTGATCAATATCGGGTCGGGATTTTCCTTATAGTCCTCCGCCGATGCGATGCCGACATAGCCGACCAGATGACCGATCGCCGGGCCGGTCGGATAATTGCGCGAGAAACCCTGACGCGGCGACACGCCGGGCAGATCGGGCAGCCGCACGCTGACGGCGGCATATTCTTCCCAGTCCAGTCCGGTCGCCACCTGAACGGGTTGAAAACTGTTGGCCTGCGCCAGTTCCTTGTTGATCCGCTCCAGTTCTTCCTGATCGAGCGAAAGCAGTTCGGCCAGAGTGGCAACGGTTTTATCTTTGTCGCGCAACCGGTCGGGTATGATGTCGACGCGAAAATCGGTCTTGTTGTTGGCAATCGGCTTGCCGTTGCGGTCGATCAGCCAGCCCCGCCGGGGCGGGACCAGCGTCAGATTGACCCGGTTGCTTTCCGACAACAGCTTGTAGCGTTCGTTTTCGGCAATCGAGATATAGGCCATGCGTGCGGCCAGCAGCACCCCGACGCCAACCTGCAAGCCGCCGATCACCGTCGCCCGGCGCGTGAATGTCATTTCCTGCATCGCGCTGCTGATGGTTTTGGCTGCTTTCATGAGGCCACCCGCCAGCTGTCGATCGACCCGATCACCCGGGCGATAAACGGATATAGCAGGATCGACAGCAAAATTTGCGGCACGAGCAGGTCGAGGCGCGGCACATTGGATCTGAAATCGACGATCAGCATACCGCCTATTAGCACAAATATGATGGCAGTGGAGGCGATAAGCCAATCCTGCCAATAGTCGCGCCGCACCGATTTTCGGTCGACGGCTTCGAGCAGGATGAAAACCACCGACCAGAGAAACGCGGCGCTGCCGAGCGGCTGACCGCTAAAAATATCGTCGATCAGGCCCAGCGGAAATCCGGCCCATGCCGACCAGAATCCTGGACGGATCAAGCGCCAGGCCAACACCACCAGCAATCCCATTGGCGGCAGGATCGGATAATCGGTGATGATCGGCAGCGCCGTTATCATCGAACCAATGGCTACCGTCAGCGGCGGAATCATCTTGATCCGCAACTGCGAGGGTTGCCGGCCAATCCTGGATTGACGGGAGCGCGGCACTATTCGCCGGTTTCCAGTTCCCCGTCGGCCACGGGATTTTTCTCGATCTGGCGCATTGTTTCGGCCTGAAAAATGGGTTGCACAATAGCGTGGCTGACCTTGGCGGGATTGGCCAGGACCCGGCCGATGGCACCGGTTTCGGTCTTGCGAATAACGACGGCCACAGGAATGCCAGGACTATAGAGGCCGCCGCTGCCGGAGGTGATCATCAGATCACCGGTCTTGAACGGATTGGAGCCGATATTGATCGGTTGAATGTCCACCGTGCCGTCGCCGCGACCAGTGGCGAAAGCCGGCAGGCTATCGCGGGCGCGTTGCACGGGCGTGACATTATTACCGTCCGACACCAGCAGCACCCGGGCGGTTGTCGGTCCGGTTTCCAATATCCGGCCGACCAGTCCTTCCGGTGAGCGCACCGGCTGGCCGGGCTCCAGCCCGCTGCTGCTGCCGACGCCCAATGTGGCAATGCGACGCGAACTCGACGCGGTCGAACTGATCAGGCGTGCCATGGCAATCGAATCAGGAACTTCCTCATCCAGCTTCAACAACCGCTTGAGGCGTTCATTCTCTTGTCTGAGGGCACGGGCTTCCAGGATTTCTGAGCGATTTTTCTCCAGTTCCCGCTGCATCGCTGCATTTTTCGATGCAGCGTTGAAATAAGCGGCAATTTCATCGCCAGCACTGCCCGTGGCGCCACCGATTTCCGACAGCGACTTGCTGATTGGTGCCATGACTTCTGCGCCAGCGGTGCGAAGAGCGGAGAATCCGCGAGGATCGACGAACGAAATGAGCAACAGAAGCAGTCCGAGGACCGCTCCCAAAATGCCCAGTAAATAGCTGGCGAATATGCTGTACTGCGCCCGCTTGGAAAATCCTGGACGCCGATTGTTTGGCGGCGCCATATCGGTTTATCCTTTCGCTTCCAGTCGTTGTTCCATCATATACTCGGCATCAGGCGGTAGTCAGGACGCCTCTGAACATGGGGTCTTCCATCGCACGGCCGGTGCCGATCGCTACGCAGGCCAGCGGATCTTCGGCGACCGTGACCGGCAAGCCGGTTTCGTCGCTCAGCGCCGCGTCGAGGCCGGAGATCAGCGCGCCACCGCCGGTCAGGACAATGCCCTGATCGACAATATCGGCGGCCAGTTCCGGTGCGGTGTTTTCCAGCGCGATCCGGACGCCCTCGATGATCGTGCCGATCGGCTCGCTCAGCGCTTCGGCAATCTGGCCCTGGTTGATCGAAATTTCCTTCGGTACGCCATTTACCAGATCACGTCCCTTGATATGAATCGTGTGACCGACGCCATCGGCAGGCGCCTGGGCGACACCAAAATCTTTCTTGATCCGCTCTGCGGTGGTTTCACCGATCAGCAGATTGTGGTGACGACGGACATAGGAAACAATCGCTTCATCCATCTTGTCACCACCGGTGCGTACCGAGGTCGTGTAAGCCAGACCGCGCAGCGAGAGCACGGCCACTTCGGTGGTGCCGCCGCCAACGTCAACCACCATCGATCCGATCGGTTCGGTAACCGGCATGTCGGCACCAATCGCCGCCGCCATCGGCTCTTCGATCAGGAACACCTGCCGCGCGCCGGCATTGGATGCGGCATCGCGAATGGCGCGGCGTTCGACCGAGGTCGAACCGCTCGGTACACAAATCACGATTTCGGGATAGCTGAACAACTTGCTCTTGCCGTTTACCTTCTGGATGAAATGCTTGATCATCTGTTCGGCCACGTCGATGTCGGCGATGACGCCGTCGCGCAGCGGGCGAATGGCTTCGATGCTGTCGGGGGTCTTGCCCATCATCATCTTCGCGTCATTGCCGACGGCCTTGACCTTTTTTACGCCATTGATGGTTTCGATCGCAACAACCGATGGTTCGTTGAGAACGATACCCTGGCCGCGCAAATACACGACAGTATTGGCCGTGCCGAGGTCGATCGCCAAATCTTGCGAACGGAACTTGAACAGATTTTCAAACATATTTTTGTCCGTAATTTCTTATACATGCAGAGCTTGCTGCAACAATGAATCCAAGCGATAATCAAGCTGAACGGGTCATGAGGTTAACCATGGGAATCGCCCAAAAAATCAGGGGTCGCTTGGCAAGGTCGCTTGGGCTAGGAACAGCGATATGTCAATAAGAAGACTCCCAAATAGCCTGATAAATCGGATCGCTGCCGGAGAGGTTGTCGAGCGTCCCGCCAGTGCCCTGAAAGAGCTGGTCGAAAATGCGATTGATGCGGGCGCAAGCCAGATAAATATCCGCCTGGAGGAAGGCGGTCTAGATCTGGTGCAGGTCACCGATAATGGCTCCGGAATGAGCCGCGATGACATTGCTTTGGCGCTGGAACGCCATGCCACTTCGAAGCTGCCGGACGAGGCGATCGAGCTGGTGACGACAATGGGCTTTCGCGGCGAGGCCTTGCCGTCGATCGCCAGCGTGGCGCGCCTGACAATTGAAAGCCGAATGGCTGGAGAAGATGGCTGGTCGCGGGTGATCGATCATGGCGAACTGGTGCAGGAAGGGCCGACAGCAATTCCGCCGGGAACCAAAGTGCGAGTCGAGCAGCTGTTCGCCAAGGTGCCGGCAAGGCGCAAATTCTTGCGTACGGCGCGCAGCGAATATGCCGCCTGTACCGATATCGTGCGGCGTCTGGCGATGGCACGGCCGGATATCGGCTTCACGCTGGAGCATCAGGGGCGCAAGGCGATTGCGGTGCAGGCCGGGGAGACCGGACCCGAGCGGGTTGCCGCGCTGACCAGCCGCGACCTGCGCGCCAACAGCGTCGGCGTCGATCTGCAGCGGGAAGACATTCGCCTGACCGGAGTGGCTGGCCTGCCGACCTATAATCGCGGTGTCGCCGATCATCAGTTCCTGTTTGTCAACGGCCGCCCGGTCAAGGACCGGTTGCTGGTTGGCGCGGTCCGCGGCGCCTATGCCGAGATGCTGGCGCGGGACCGCCACCCGGTGGTCGCCCTGTTTATCGACATGCCACCGGAAATGGTTGATGTGAACGTTCATCCGGCGAAGACCGAGGTGCGCTTTCGTGAACCGGCGATGATCCGCGGAATGATTGTCAGCGGCCTGCGCAAGGCACTCGATGAAGGCGGATTCCGCGCTGTCCAGCGTCCGGCCGAATCGGCGCTGGGACGATGGCAGAGCGAACCGGTGAAGCCCGATCCACAGTCGAGCATTTTTACGGCTCAGGGCAGGGCGGCTGTAGCGCAGCAACCCTATCCATCTGCGGTGCGGGATGACCGCAGCGCCTTTGCGGGACTGGAATCCCATGACGATCTCGCGCCGTTGATGGGGCGGGCGGAGGAAGCCTCCGGGCCGGTCCCGGATGTCGGTCGCTATCCGCTCGGCATCGCGCGCGGCCAGGTCGCAAAAACCTATATCGTCGCTGAAGCAGAAGACGGACTGGTGATCGTTGATCAGCACGCGGCGCACGAACGGCTGGTGCTGGAACGGATGCGCAAGGCGGTTGAAGGCGGCACCGTGGCGTCGCAGGCGCTGCTGATGGCAGAAGTGGTGGAGCTGGATGAAAATGCCTGCGACCGGCTTGAAGCGCGGATTATAGAATTATCCGAATTCGGGCTGGAGCTGGAGCGTTTCGGCCCAACCGCCATGCTGGTGAGAGCGACGCCGGCGATGCTGGGATCGGGCGATGTCCGGGAACTGGTCACCGATCTGGCCGACGAACTGGGTGCCTATGACCAGGCGCTCAGCCTCAAGGAGCGCGTCGATCATGTCGCATCGACCATGGCCTGTCATGGCTCGGTCCGGGCGGGACGGGTGCTAAGCGTCGCCGAAATGAACGCGCTGCTGCGCGAGATGGAAGTCACCCCGCACAGCGGCCAATGCAATCACGGTCGTCCGACTTGGGTGAAACTGGCGCTGGACGATGTGGAAAAATTATTTGGCCGGAAGTGAGTCCAATGCTCGATCGGAGCAGGCTGTGATCAGGGTCATTGCTTGTTCATCCCGGTGGACTAGGCGTTTGGTCTGAATGAAACGGGAGTTTGCCATGATATATCGCCCTGCGGCCTATGCATTTTTTGCGCTGATGATGGTGTGCAGCGTCGCCGCCGATGCGCGCCCCGCCGCTGATGCCGCTCTATCCAGCGAAGCCGATCTGTCGGGCTACTGGCAACAAGGCGACGGCCAAGTCGTCCATTTCACCCAGGACGGTTCCAGCCTGACGTCCCGCTACCGCGAGCGATCCGCCAACAATGATGAAGGGGATATAGATTTCACCGCCACCGTCCACGGCAACCTGATCTACGGCGCCCATCGTGGTCCGTTTTCTCGCACGATGCAGCGAAAATGTGCGCTCCAGATCTGGGTCGGCATGGGTCTGACGCTGAGCGATGACGGCACGGAACTGGCTGGTTTTCGGGGCGACCGGATCGTCGACCTGAAAACCTGCAGCGCTGAAAACAGCGATACCGTCAAGCTCGTCTACAAAAGGCTCGCCGATTTCGATCCCGTGCAATGAAGCAGCCGGATTGAGCGGCGGTCAGGGGATGAGCGTTGCTTCGAACGGTGCCAGGCTGCCGTCGCTCTCACCCGGTTTCACGCCCGCCAGCCTGGCGACAAGCGAATAGATATTCACATTGTCAAACGCCGGTAGCGGACCGCCCGCAGTGATCGCAGGTCCGCTGGCCAGGAAAAAGGCCATCATGTCCGGTTCCCGCTGGTCATAGCCATGGCCGCCGCCAATACCGGTCATCCATTCGGGGACATCCTGATAGACGACCCAGCCGATCTCGGGCAGGCAAAGGATCGAGGGCACGCGCGGATTTGTGCCATAGCCGAATTCGGTCGGGATATTCTCGCGCTCCCAGCATTGCATATGCTCATGTGTCCGGACAAAGGCAGCGCGCAGCGCCTCCATATTGCCATCCAGCGGCTCTAGTCCGGCATAATTGCCATCTTCCACCAGCCGATATTGATCGCGCGGCATGATCGAGTCGAGATGGATGATTCGCTCGGGCGATGTTTCGGTCATGCCATGGTCCGACACGATGACGAAATTGATCGGCTGTCCCATGCCGTCGAGCTGCTGCTTCAATCGACCGATTTCGCTATCCACCCCGCTGATCGCCGCGTGCAGCTTCTCGCCCGGTGCGGGGCCAAAATAATGGCCGGCGGTGTCCACCGTATCGAAATAAAGGGTCACCAGCTTTGGCCTTATATCGGCGGGCCGCCGCATCCAGTCGACGACCGCATTGATCCGCCGGTCATTCGACAGCTTTTCGTTGAACGGCCACCAGTCGGCGGGCCGCAAACCGTCGATTTCCACTTCCGATCCGGGCCAGAACATCGTCGCTGAGCGAACACCCTGTTTCTCGGCGGTGATCCAGATCGGCTCCGCCTCGCTCCACCAGAACGGGTCCTTGGTCGCCATTTTGAACAGCTCACCCGGTCGCGCGACATCTTCCATCGTGTTGCCGACAATGCCGTGATGATCGGGCGTCTTGCCGGTCACCAGCGTCCAGTGGTTGGGAAAGGTCTTGCTCGGAAAGGACGGGCGCATCGGGCCATAGATGCCGGTGGCTGCCAGCGCGCTGAGATTGGGGGTGATCCCGCGGTCCAGATAGTCCGGCCGGAAGCCGTCGATCGAGATCAATATTGTGACCGGATCGTGTGTCTCGGCCTTTTCTGTGCGAGAATAGTCCTGCTCGGGTGTGGTCGCAGCCAAGGTCGGTGCGCCAAAAAGCAGAAAACTGGCAAAAATCAGCGAAAATATCGAACGAATCATACAGTCTTCTCCCGGTTCATTATCGCCTAGCCAAACAATGTGACAAATCAGACATTGAATTTGAAATTGAAGATATCGCCATCCTTGGCGACATATTCCTTGCCCTCTTGTCGCAGTTTTCCGGCATCGCGCGCCGCGCTTTCACCGCCCAATGCGACATAATCATCAAAGGCGATGGTTTCGGCGCGAATGAAGCCGCGCTCGAAGTCGCTATGGATTTCGCCCGCAGCTTCGGGGGCTTTTGCGCCCTTGTGCACGGTCCATGCCCGCGCTTCCTTGGGGCCGACGGTGAAGAAGGTCTGCAGCTCGAGCAACTGGTAACCGGCGCGGATCACCCGGGCGAGGCCGGATTCCTCCAGCCCCAGTTCGGCCAGAAATTCTGCCCGGTCGTCCGGCTCCATCTCGACCAGTTCGGATTCGATCGCGGCGGAGACGATGACTGCCTCCGCGCCCTCGGCCTTGGCCTTTTCAAACACCGCGGCGCTCAACGCATTGCCCTTGGCGGCATCGGCTTCGCTGACATTGCAGACATAGAGCACCGGCTTGGCGGTCAGCAATTGCGACTGGTCGAAAATCCGTTGCTCTTCCTCACCCTCTGGCTCGGTCAGCCGCGCCGGCTTGCCCTCGCGCAGCAATTCCAACGCCTGGCCGAGAACATTGGCCGCCATCTTGGCTTCCTTGTCGCCGCTCGTCGCCTTTTTCTGGAAAGCGGGCACGCGCTTTTCCAGGCTTTCCAGATCAGACAGCAACAGTTCCGTCTCTACCACTTCCGCATCGGAGATCGGATCGATCTTGTTGGCGACATGCTGGATATCGTCATCCTCGAAACAGCGCAGCACATGGACAATGGCATCGACTTCGCGAATATTGCCGAGAAACTGGTTGCCCAGTCCTTCGCCCTTGGACGCACCCTTGACCAGGCCAGCGATGTCTACGAACGCCAGCTGCGTCTCGATGATCTTGGCGCTGTTGGCGATCTTGGCGATCTGTTGCAGCCGCGGATCGGGCACCGCGACCTGGCCGACATTGGGCTCGATCGTGCAAAACGGATAGTTCGCCGCCTGCGCCGCCTGCGTCTCGGTCAGTGCATTGAACAGCGTTGATTTTCCGACGTTGGGAAGCCCAACGATACCGCATTTGAAACCCATGTGAATACTCCGTCATGCTGAACCGGATTCAGCATCCCGTGCCAAATCGTTCAAAAGTTGCGCATATACGCTATGGACCCTGAATCAAGTTCAGGGTGACGATTAATTCGAATCTGTCCGCTATTCCTGCAACCGCATCGCAACTTCGCTCATGAACCGCGCATCATCGCCCTTGGCCAGCCAGTCCGCCTCCGCCGCGACCACGCCCAGCATATCAGCCAGATCCTCGATCTCGGACTTGGCATAATTGCCTAGGACATGGCCAGTCACCCGCGCCTTGTGGCCGGGATGGCCGATGCCGATCCGCACGCGGCGGAATTCGGGGCCGATATGGGCGATCATCGAGCGGATTCCGTTATGACCGGCTGCACCGCCGCCGCGCTTGACCTTGATCCGGAACGGCTCGAGATCGAGTTCGTCGTAGAAGACGGTGACATCCTCCGGCTGCAATTTGTAGAAATCCATCGCGGCGCGCACGCTGCTGCCGCTTTCGTTCATGAAGGTCGCCGGTTTCAGCAGCACCAGCTTTTCGCCGCCCAGCCGCGCTTCCATGGTCCAGCCCTTGAACTTCTGCTTCGGCGGCGGAAAGCCATGCACCTGCTCGAGCGCGTCGATCACCATGAAGCCGACATTGTGCCGGTGCAGCGCATATTGCGCACCCGGATTGCCAAGGCCGACCCATAGTTGCATTTTCTAACGCGTTCCTCGCTCGTTTTGGACTTCGGGACAGACAAAAAAACCGTCCATGCCCTGTTTGATCGGCATGAACGGTTTTTCGTTACATTGTTTGATCGATAAAGGTCTAGCTGTCTTCGCCCTCGACCGTATCGGCATCCTGCTCGGTGACTTCGGTTTCATCAGCTGCATCGTCTTCAGCGGCTTCGTCATCCGAAGATTTCAGAGCGGATGGTGCGGTTACGCCGGCAATGGTGAAGTCACGATCGGTGATCGCGCTTTCCGCGCCCTTGGGCAGGGTGATGCTGGAAATGTGAATCGAATCACCAATTTCCAGACCGGTCACATCGATTTCGATCTGGTCAGGGATATGGTCCGCATCGCACATCAGGTCGAGTTCGTGACGCACAACGTTCATGACGCCGCCACGTTTCAGGCCAGGAGAATCTTCCTGGTTGATAAAGACAACAGGAATATTGACCTGAACCTTCGCGCCCTTTGCAAGGCGGAAGAAGTCGACATGCAGCGGGCGGTCGGAGACCGGATCAAAAGCAACATCCTTTGGCAGTGTCCGGGTTTTCACGCCGTTGACTTCGACCTGAATCAGCGAATTCATGAAATGGCCGGTGCCGAGCAGTTTGTTCAACGCCCGCGCTTCGACGTGAATCGCCACGGCTTCTTTCTTGTCACCGTAGATTACGGCAGGGACACGGCCTTCGCGACGCAGTGCACGGGAGGCTCCCTTGCCAGCCCGTTCGCGAGGCTCTGCTGAAATAGTCAGCTGATCACTCATAATGTTGCTCCAAAAATAAGGTTTTGTTAGATTTCCGCCACGCCTCCAGGGTGCTCATGGCCGGAAAGAGGGCGCTATAAGGTTGGAACATCGCAAAAGCAAGGGTTTTGCGGCCTCGAATCGGGTACGCGAATCGGGCAGGCGAATCGGCCTAGCGGAAAAATCCGATCTGCGAGCTGGTTGCCAGCAATATGCCGCTTTTCGACCAGATTTCGGCGCGCCCGTCGGTGGCGCTGTTCCTGACCGTGGCACCGGTCACCCGCAGCATCATGAAATCGCTGCCCGCCGCCGCCAGATCTTCATCGCTGGCATAGATGTACGTTGCCATGGTTACGGTCGAACCAGGGCGAAATTGTTCGGTGACAAAGAATGTTCGCGGCATCGGCGTGTCGAGGATCGAGAACAGGCTGACCCGGTCGACCGGGCGACCGTCTGCTTCCCTGATCCAGACGATGGCTTCGGGTGATGTGTTGACCGCAAAGGGCATGCCCTTGGCAATGCGCTGATCATAGTGCGAGACCCATTTCGGCGCCATTGGATTGACCGATGGCAAGGGGATCGAATCTACCGGTGACTTGGTTGCAGGCATTTCCACCTGATAATCGATATCGGTCGGACGGCGGGTGCTGGTGACGATGTCGGCGGCATTGGTCATCGATCCGTTCTGCGACAGTTCGACGCGCCAGAACTGGGTGGAGGCGCCGGCCCGCAGCAAGGTGACCGACAGAGTGACCTCACCGGGTCCGACCCCGGTCATGAATATGATCTGCTGCGAAACCAGCGGACCACGGCGCTCCGGATGCATTTCTACCGCCTGGGCTGCGATCGCCGCCACCCAGCCACCAAAAGCCATGCCGGTCGGATTGCGATACACGTCGCTCGCCTCGATTGTGTATTGCCCGTCTTCCAGCGCGATTAGCGCGGTTTCGCGATCAAATATAAATGTCATGCAATGCCCTGATTATTTATTGGGATTATTTATTGGATTTTTTCGACCTTATAGCCGCGCTTCGCCAGCATTTCCTGAACCGCATCCGGCCCCGCGAGATGCGCCGCGCCTACCGCGACCAGCGATGTTCCCGGTTTTTGCAGGCGCTTGTCGAGCTGTTCCGCCCAGTCCTCGTTGCGCGTGACCAGCAGAAATTCGCGCGTTTTCGGATCGTTCAATATGCCGGTATCGGACAGTGTCACGATCTGTTCGACATCGCCGGTCATCCAGGCGTTGAACAATTCTTCAAAGGCCTGCTGGGAATCCACCGACTCTTCGATGACGCTGGTCAGCATCAGGCGCTGCTGTGTTTCCGGCAGCCTGTCAAAATAGCTCAGCTGGCTCTCGATGGTTTCCAGCGCCACGATCGGTTTGCCGGCTTTTTCGAACTGGGCGGTCAGTTTCTTTTCGACACCACCGCTTGAATCGAGCCCCAGACTCCTGGTCTGCGCAGATGCCAGGGATAGCGCCGCCGCCCAGGTTTCCATGCGATTCAGGGTGCGTTCGGAAATCTTGGACGCGTCGATGATCCGGTCGAGGTCATCACGCAGCGATGGCTTGATGCGGGTGTCGAGCTGCTCTTGCCCTGGGGACACCGCCAGCCGGGAAAATATCTTGGCGGCGCTCTGCGGGTCGTCCAGCCCGAGCACTTCAATCACCAGATGATCCGATTCGGCAATTACGGTCTCCAGCGCCGGTGTGCGCCACTGGACATCGTTGGGCAGGATATGGATCGTGCCGAACATATAGGCCACACCGACCTGGCCGGGCTTTGTGCCACTCACCTTCCACAGGGCAGGGGTACCGGTCTTGACCGTGTTCAGGGTTACCGGATCGGGCGCACTGTTGCAGGCCGTGAGCAACAGGGAAGCCATAAGGGAAAGCCATGTGAGGATGTTTCGCATAATATCTATCTGGTGTGATGGCGGGGAAAAGAAAAGCCGGGTTTAAGAATAATCAATATTCAATCCGTTCTGCAACAATCCCTTTTTGCGCGAGCACCGCCTGAAGGCTGCTATCTCCGGCGAGATGACCCGCGCCGACGGCCAGGAAAATCGTGCCCGGCTGCTTCATGCGCTGTTCAACCCACTCCGCCCAGCTGCGATTGCGATTGACCAGCAGCGTATCGTAGAGAATCTTGTCTTCCAGTCCGGCATTCATCAGTTCACCCAGTTCATCGACATTGGCGTTCGCCCATTCGATGACCATCTGCTCCATGCCTTCGGCGGAGTCGCCAATCGTATCAATGGTGAAGTTGAGAAAGCGGATCTGGACCGGTTCGGGCAAATTGTCGAAAAATCCGAGCTGCTGCTCCGGCGTCTCGAGGCCCGTGATCTTGATCCCCCGGGCGGCTGCCTGGGCCATCAATGCATCGTCAGCCCCCTGATCAGAGGCATAGCCATTGCGCATCAGCGGGATCAGCGACAGATTGACGCTGGCGAACCAGGGTTCCAGCGCATCGAACGCGGCGAGCGGCAGGTTTAGCTCTGTCAGCACCGCTTCATATTTGGCCCGATCATCGACGGTCAATTTGTCGCGCAGCGATATACCGGTCTTGTCGATCGCCAGATCATTGACGATTTTCACCATCACCGCTGGATCGGGTTTGATCATTTCGACGACCAGTTCCTCTGACGCATCGAAACTGTCCTTCACCGCCTCATCGAACCAGGTCATCCCGGGCTTCAGGATATGGACGGTCCCGAACAGATAGATGGTGGTGTCCTCGTCCTTGATTACCCAGAGCGCCGGGTCGGCATCATCCGGCATGACGGCGGGTGCAGAATCTGCCACGGGAACGGCATCGCTGCCCGCGCTGGCGCTTTCCGCCGGCATCGCCGCGCAGGCGTTGAGGGAAAGAGACAGCGGAAGAAGTAGGGCGGCAAAAAGCCAGTGACGCGGCATGAAGAGGGTGCTCCGGCAAGGGGTGGAAGGGGCTTCATTGAACAAATGACGACAAATGCCCAGCAAATTTTGACCGTCGGTCTGGCGGCACTGGCGAGGGCTGCATAAATCTGTTAATCGGGTGATTAAATCAAGGAGTTTTCCGATGAGCACGATCCACGCCCGCACCTGTCATATCTGCGAAGCAAATTGCGGTGTCCTGGTCGAGGTCGAGGGGCGCGAAATCTTGTCGATCAAGGGCAACCCCGATCATGTTCTGAGTCGCGGCCATATCTGTCCCAAGGCGACCGCGATTGCCGATCTGCAAGACGATCCCGACCGCTTGCATAAGCCGGTCAAGCAAGTGGACGGCCAGTGGCAGGAAATCGGCTGGGAACAGGCCTTTTCGGAAATTGCCGCCAAGCTGCTCGATCTGAAGGGGCAGGGCGCCAAGCCAGCCATGTATATGGGCAATCCCAGCGCCCATGATTATGGCATTTCCACCCAGATCAGCACCTTGCGCCACGCCATCGGCGTCAAAAATCTCTATTCCGCCTCGACTCTCGACCAGATTCCGCATCATGTCGTGCAATATCATATGTACGGCCATGTCAGCCTCGCCGCCGTCCCGGATATCGACCGCAGCCAATATCTGCTGATCATCGGCGGTAACCCGGCGGCGTCCAATGGCAGCATCTGGACCGTGCCCGACTTCAAGAAGCGGGTGAAGGAAATGCGCGCGCGGAATGGCAAGCTGGTGGTGATCGACCCGCGCCGGACCGAAACTGCCAAGCTGGCCGACGCACATCATTTTGTGCGGCCGGGGACGGATACGGCCTTGATGATCGGAATCCTGAAAAGCGTTTTCGACGGTGGCCTCGCCGATACCTCCCGGCTCGACACAATCCTTGACGATAGCTGGAGCGCCATTGAACCCGCTATCGCTGGCTTTGATATGGATCAACTCGCCGCCCATTGCGGCATTTCGGTCGAGGTCATGCAGGAATTGGCGGCGCAACTGGCCGCTGATCAGCCCGCCGCGATCTATGGCCGGATGGGGGTCTCGGTCTGCGAATTTGGCACGCTCAACCAGTGGCTGATCCAGGTGATCAATATCGCCGCCGGCAATCTCGACCGGGTCGGCGGCACGATGGTGCCGGAACCGGGGCTCGATACGATTAATTTGGTCGGCAGAGGATCGGTGCGAACGGTGGAAACCGGGCGCGGTTCGATGCCCTCGGTGATGGGTGAATTGCCGATGGTGACCTTTGCCGACGAAATGCTGCGCGACGACAAAGAACGCATCCGCTCGCTGTTCGTGGTCACCGGCAATCCGGTCCTGTCCTCGCCCGATGGCGCGAAACTGGACCGGGCCCTCGAAAGCCTCGACCTGATGGTCTCGTTCGACATGTATGTCACCGAGACCAGCCGGCACGCCGACTATATCCTGCCGCCCTGCGGACCATTGGAAAAGGATCATTATCCCTTCTTCTTCGGGCCGCTGGCGATCCGCAACTATGCCAGCTACTCACCGGCGATTCTGCCGCTGCAGGACGGCGAAAAGACCGACTGGGAAATCATCGCCGAACTGGCGCGCGAAATCCTGGCGCAGGACGGCCAGGATGTCCCCAATATCCGCGAACCGCGCGATGTGCTCGACGGCATGCTGCAAAGCTCGCCCGCCGGCCTGACCCTAGCCGCGGTGGAAGCGGCGCCCAATGGCATCGATCTCGGCCCGCTGCGCCCCTGCATGGCCGACCGGCTGCGCACCGAGGACAAGCTGATCCACTGCGCCCATCCTGATTTTCTGGCGGAGCTCAAGCGCTTTGCCGCCTCGCTTGCGACCGAGCAGCCCGACAGCCTGCGCCTGATCGGTCGCCGCCATGTCCGCCAGAACAACAGCTGGCTGCACAACAGCAAGCGGCTGCTCAAGGGAGCGGACCGCTGCACCTTGATGATCCACCCCGATGACGCCAAGGCGCGCGGTCTGCATGACGGCGATATGGCCAGCATCACCAGCCGGGTGAACAGCGTCGATATCCTGGTCGAGGTCAGCGATGACGTCATGCCCGGTGTGGTGTCGATTCCGCACGGCTTCGGCCATGGCCGCAAAGGCGTCGGTCTGTCTGTGGCGCGCGAGAAACCCGGCGTTTCGATCAATGATCTGACCGATACGGAAGCGTTTGACCCGCTGTCCGGCAATGCCGTCCTGAATGCGGTGCCGGTAACGGTGGCGAGGGTTGAGGAGCTGGTTGCGGCGGAATGATCCTGGGTTTCGTGCAATGTGCTCCGCACTTGATGCGGAGCCCTGCATGGGGGGCTCCTCTTCGCCGCCAGAGCTCCGCATCAAGTGCGGAGCACAACCCTTCTTGCAATTGAAGCCAATCCTCCCTTGACCCTCGTGCCCGCCTTCGCCAAAGCAGCGCGTAAATATTGCCTTCGCGTAGAAAGCCCAGATTTTGTCCGACAAGAAGCCGCTCAGCTTCCAGCAGATCATCCTGAAACTCCATGAATATTGGGGCAATCAGGGCTGCGCGATCCTGCAGCCCTATGACATGGAGATGGGGGCAGGGACGTTCCACACCGCCACCACCCTGCGCGCGCTTGGTCCCGATCCGTGGAAAGCCGCCTTTGCCCAGCCTTGCCGCCGCCCGACCGACGGCCGCTACGGCGAAAATCCCAACCGGCTGCAGCATTATTACCAATATCAGGTGATCCTCAAGCCATCGCCGCCGGATATCCAGCAGCTCTATCTCGACAGCCTGTCGGTGATCGGCATCGATCCGATGCTGCACGATATCCGCTTTGTCGAGGATGACTGGGAAAGCCCGACGCTCGGCGCCTGGGGTCTCGGCTGGGAAGTCTGGTGCGACGGCATGGAGGTCACCCAGTTCACCTATTTCCAGCAGATGGGCGGCTTCGACTGCAAGCCGGTATCCGGCGAACTGACCTACGGGCTCGAGCGGCTGGCCATGTACATCCAGGGCGTCGATAGCATCTATGATCTGGATTATAACGGTGCTGGAATGACTTACGGCGATATCTTCCTGGACAATGAGAAGCAGATGTCGGAGTGGAATTTCGAGGTCGCCAATACCGACACGCTGCTCGAGCTATTCAACAAGGCCGCCGCCGAATGCGAGAATTGCCTCGACAGGAAACTGCCGATCCCTGCCTATGAGCAGGCGATCAAGTCGAGCCATGTGTTCAACCTGCTGCAGGCGCGCGGCGTGATTTCGGTCCAGGAACGCGCCAGCTACATGGGGCGTGTGCGGGATCTCGCCAAGGGCAGCTGTGAAGCGCATATGGTGAAGAACGGATGGGCAGCGTGATGGCACTCGCAAAATCCTACCCGGCACGGGGAGGGGGACCACGAAGTGGTGGAGGGGGCTCTCCCCAACCGCAGGCTTTGCGTTCAGACGCGCGCCCCCTCCGTCACGCGCTACGCGCGCGCCACCTCCCCATGAATGGGGAGGATTTATGACCGATTTCCTCCTCGAACTGCTCTCCGAAGAAATCCCCGCCCGCATGCAGGCAAAAGCCCGCATCGACCTCGAGCGACTGTTCACCGAGCAACTGGCCGCAGCCGGCCTGAAAGCCGGCACTATCACCGTCTACTCGACGCCAAGGCGGCTGGCCCTTATCGCCACCGACCTGCCGGCCGAAACCGAAGCGGTCAGCGAGGAAGCCAAGGGCCCGCCGGAAGGCGCGCCCGATCAGGCGATCGACGGCTTCTGCCGCAAAAATGGCGTCACCCGCGAGCAGCTGGAAGTGCGTGACGTCAAGGGGCGTCCGACCTGGTTCGCGGTGATCAACAAGCCCGGCCGCGCGACGCGCGATGTGCTCGCCGAAGCCATTCCGGCCATTATCAAGACCTTCCCGTGGCCGAAATCAATGCGCTGGGGCGATGCCAGCATCTCGACCGAAAGCCTGCGCTGGGTGCGGCCGCTGAGCGGCATCGTCGCGATATTGGGCGACGATCTGGTGCCATGCGAGATTGACGGCATAGAGTCGGGCTACGAAACGGTCGGCCATCGCTTCCAGCACTCTGTCCCGCTCGTCTCGAGCGAAGTCGAGAGACCGGCGGCAGAGAGCGATCCCAACGTGTCTCGACTACGCTCGACACGAACGGAACCCGGGCGGATAACCATCGGCAACGCCGCCGATTATGCCGAAAAACTCCGTGCCTGCCATGTCATCGTCGATCATGAGGAACGCCAGAATATCATCCGCGACGGTGCCGCCAAGGCTGCATCGGACGCCGGACTGGACCTCGTCGAGGATGAAGGCCTGGTGATCGAGAATGCGGGACTGACCGAATGGCCGGTGCCACTGCTCGGCAGCTTTGATCCCGCGTTTCTGGATGTACCGGAAGAGGTGATCCAGCTGACCGCCCGGGTGAACCAGAAATATTTTGTCTGCAAATATCCTCCCAATGCGCAGCATGGGGAGGGGGACCGCGCGCAGCGTGGTGGCCACGGGTTCGCTAGCGAACCCGGCTCCGTCGGACAAGCTGCCCCCGGCAGCTTGTTAAGACCGACTACGCCCCCTCCGTCAGCCGTACCGGCTGCCACCTCCCCGTCGCTTGGCGACAGGGAGGAAAAGCTGGCGCCTTATTTCGTCTGCACAGCAAACATAGCCGCCAGCGATGGCGGCAAGGCAATCATCGCGGGGAATGAAAAGGTCCTCGCCGCACGGCTCTCCGATGCAAAATTCTTCTGGGAGCTTGACCAGAAGACCAAGTTGGAGGATCATGCAAAGAAATTGGGCAACATCGTGTTCCACGAGAAATTGGGAACGGTTGCCGACAAGGTAGAGCGTGTGGCCAGGCTGGCTGAGTGGTTGGCGTCTTTAGAAGGGACTGGGTTACTCCGTGCCAACCCGGAACAGACCAAGCAGGCCGCACGTCTCTGCAAAGCCGATCTCGTCACCGAAATGGTCGGCGAGTTCCCCGAGTTGCAAGGCTTGATGGGCGGTTATTATGCAGAGAAACAAGGGCTTCCGGTAGAAGTCTCACACGCGATCAGAGATCATTACAAGCCGGTCGGGCAGGGCGATGATGTGCCGACCGATCCGGTTACGGTTTGGGTGAGTCTGGCGGATAAGTTGGATACTTTGGTTGGGTTTTTTGCTGCCGGAATGTCACCCACAGGATCTAAAGACCCGTTTGCACTTAGACGTGCAGCGCTTGGGATTATCCGTTTGCTGCAATCTGCCAGCATAAATGTGCCTTTGAATGAATTGATCAAGTTTGCATGGTTCAGCCATGCTACCACCCTTATGAACTCGAACGAACCAGTTGTGTTATTGGTCCCAATGTCCAACTTTACTGGCGGTGATTTTAGTCTTCGATCGGCAGGCGATCTTAAGTTAGATATGAACTGGAAAATGATCCATCTTCTATCTCATATACCTCAAAACGGAGAATTCCATTCCATAGCTTGGTTGCCCGGTGGTGTTAATGAAGTTGGCAAGGGGCAAACAGATTATGGCAAATTTAGTGATGGCATAGACATCGAATTATACTCATTTGCAGAAGTATCTGAAAGTTTACTGGAATTCTTCGCCGACCGCCTAAAAGTCCAGCAACGCGAAGCGGGCGTCCGTCACGATCTGATCGACGCGGTGTTCGCACTCGGCGGCGAGGATGATCTGGTGCGTCTGCTCGCCCGGGTGAAGGCCTTGCAGGCCTTTGTCGAGACCACGGACGGGGAGAACCTGCTTGCGGGGTATAAGCGGGCTTCGAATATCTTGAAGAAGGAGGATGCTGGTGCTCCGCACTTGATGCGGAGCTCTGGAGGCGAGGAACTGGCCTCCGGGCAGGGCTCCGCATCAAGTGCGGAGCACAAACCGCTGTCCTACACCCCCGAAAAAGCCGAACAGGCCCTCATCGACGCGCTCGATGCGGCGCAGCCACGGGTAACCGCCGCGATCGAGGCAGAGCAGTTCGAAACCGCCATGACCGCACTCGCCGCGCTCCGCGCTCCGATTGACCAGTTTTTCGAGGATGTGACCGTGAACGACGATGACGAAGCAAAGCGTGAAGCCCGGCTTGCCCTGCTCGCACGCTTTCGCAATGCCGTCCATCAAGTCGCTGATTTTTCAAAGATTGAAGGATGATATCGGGCGCTTTTCTTGTCTGCACCGTCGCCCCAGCGAAGGCTGGGGTCCAACCCAATTTTGAGTTGTTCCGGAAGACTGGTCTGGATCCCAGCCTTCGCCGGGATGACGTTTTCATATTAGCGAGATAGATGATGACCCAATATGTATATCGTTTCGGTGGCGGCATGGACGCGGACGGTGCGCCGTCGGACAAGACCGAGGCCCGCAATCTGCTCGGCGGCAAGGGCGCCAACCTTGCGGAAATGGCCAATATCGGCCTGCCGGTGCCGCCCGGATTCACCATCTCGACCGAAATGTGTACGCGCTATTATGCCGAAGGCGGCCAATATCCCGACAGCGTCCAGGACGAAGTCGCGCAGGGCGTGGCCCATATCGAATCCGTCACCGGCAAGACATTCGGCGATCCGGCCGATCCGCTGCTGGTCTCGGTCCGCTCCGGTGCCCGCGCCTCGATGCCGGGCATGATGGACACGGTGCTCAACCTCGGCCTGAACGACGAGACGGTCGAGGGTCTGGCGAAAACCTCGGGCGACGAGCGCTTTGCCTGGGACAGCTACAGACGCTTCATCCAGATGTATTCCGATGTGGTGCTCGAACTCGACCATGACGCGTTCGAAGAAGCGCTGGAAATCATCAAGGAAGACAATGGCTTCTTCACCGACACGGAGATGGAATCTAAGCATTGGAAGGCTCTCGTCACGGAATATAAGGGCCTGGTCGAGAAACTCTGGGGCAAGCCCTTCCCGCAGGATGTCCATGACCAGCTTTGGGGCGCGGTCAGCGCCGTCTTCGGCAGCTGGCAGGCGGAACGGGCCAAGGTCTACCGCCGTCTCAACGATATTCCCGGCGAATGGGGCACTGCGGTCAATGTCCAGGCGATGGTGTTCGGCAATATGGGCGAAACCAGCGCCACCGGCGTCGCCTTCACCCGCAATCCGTCGACCGGCGAGAGCCTCTATTACGGCGAATGGCTGATCAACGCGCAGGGCGAGGACGTGGTCGCCGGTATCCGCACCCCGCAATATCTCAGCAAGGCGGCGCGCGAAGAGGTCAATGCCAAGCCGCTGTCGATGGAAGAAGCGATGCCGGAGACCTACAAGGAACTGGCCGCCGTCTTCGACCTGCTCGAACGCCATTACCGCGACATGCAGGATATCGAATTCACCGTCGAGCGCGGCAAACTGTGGATGCTGCAGACCCGCTCCGGCAAGCGCACCGCCAAGGCAGCGCTGAAAATCGCCGTCGACATGGCCCATGACGGCCTGATCAGCGAGGAAGAAGCGGTGATGCGGGTCGATCCGATGGCGCTCGACCAATTGCTCCACCCGACGCTCGACCCCGAGGCCGAGCGCGATGTACTGACCACCGGCCTGCCGGCCTCGCCCGGTGCCGCCAGCGGCCTGATCGTGTTTGACAGCGATACCGCCGAACGGCGCACCGAAATGGGCGATGACGTCATCCTGGTGCGGACCGAGACTTCGCCCGAAGATATCCACGGCATGCATGCCGCCAAGGGCATATTGACGGCGCGTGGCGGCATGACGTCACATGCCGCTGTGGTTGCCAGAGGCATGGGCAGACCTTGTGTTTCCGGCGCCGGCACCGTGTCGATCAACAATGAAACCAAGACCATGAAGGTCGGCGACCGCGAGCTCAAGGAAGGCGATCTGCTGACCATCGACGGCAGCAATGGCCAGGTCATGGCCGGCCGTGTCGCCACCATCCAGCCCGAGCTGGTCGGCGATTTCGGCGTGCTGATGGTCTGGGCCGACAAGGTCCGCCGCCTTGGCGTCCGCACCAATGCTGAAACACCGCTCGATTGCCAGGTGGCGCGCGATTTCGGGGCCGAGGGCATCGGCCTGTGCCGGACCGAACATATGTTCTTTGACGCGAACCGGATTACCGCGGTGCGCCAGATGATCCTCGCGCCCGACGAAAAGGGCCGCCGCGCCGCGCTGGCCAAACTGCTACCCGAGCAGCGCGACGATTTTCGCCAGATATTCGAGGTCATGGTCGGCTTGCCGGTCACCATCCGTCTGCTCGATCCGCCGCTGCACGAATTCCTGCCGCACCATCAGTCGGAGTTTGAGGAAGTGGCGAAAGCCGCCGATGTCGGCGTCGAAACGCTGAAGCAGCGGGCCAATGAGCTGCACGAGTTCAATCCGATGCTCGGCCATCGCGGCTGCCGTCTTGGCGTCACTTATCCCGAAATCTACGAGATGCAGGCGCGGGCGATCTTCGAAGCCGCCTGCGAAGTGGCGGAAAAGAGCGGCGAAGCCCCGATTCCCGAAGTCATGATCCCGCTCGTCGCCACCGCGCGCGAACTGGAACTGATGAAGGACGTGGTCGACCGGATGGCTAGGGAAGTCTTCGCCGAAAAGGGCCGCGAGATCGAATATCTGGTCGGCACGATGATCGAACTGCCGCGCGCGGCGCTGATGGCCGGCGCGATCGCCGAACATGGCGAGTTTTTCAGCTTTGGCACCAATGATCTGACCCAGACCACGCTAGGTGTCTCCCGCGACGATGCCGGGCGGTTCCTGACCCAATATGTCGACAAGGGCATTTTTCCGCGCGACCCGTTTGTCAGCCTCGATATCGAGGGTGTCGGCCAGCTCATTGAAATCGCCGCCGAACGGGGCAGGGCAGCCCGCCCCGGCATCAAGCTCGGCATCTGCGGCGAGCATGGCGGCGATCCCGCTTCGATTGCCTTCTGCGAGAAAACCGGCCTCGATTATGTCAGCGCCTCACCCTATCGCGTGCCAATCGCCCGGCTAGCCGCGGCACAGGCGGCCTTGTCGCAGAAATAGAATGAGTGCTCCGCACTCGATGCGGAGCTCTGGCGGCACGAGCTTTTGCATGGCACAGGGCTCCGCATCGAGCGCGGAGCACCGATGCGGTTGCAATGTTCGGAAATGTTGGGCCAGCAGGGCAATTATGGGTTGCCAGCGGGACCTTCACCCCCTATCTGCACCGTCTGGTTAGCGCCCATAGCTCAGCTGGATAGAGTACTTGACTACGAATCAAGGGGTCGGGAGTTCGAATCTCTCTGGGCGCACCACCTTTCCTCCTTTTGCAGATATGGCCCAAGGTGCACTTGCGCGCGGCCCCTTGCTGTCCTAAATTGTCGGCACTGCACCCGCTGAACCGAAGGACCCGACTTGGCCGATTATTCAAACTCCATCGCCGACGCGCTCGCCGAGCGCGAAGCCTCGAAAGTTCCGGTACCCGACGAGGTCCAGGAAGCGGTGCGGACGCTGCTCCGCTGGGCCGGGGACGATCCCGAGCGCGAGGGGCTGATCGACACTCCGAAACGCGTCGCGCGGGCGTGGAAGGAATATTGCGAGGGCTATGGTGAAAATCCCGCCATGCATCTGGCCCGCACCTTCGAGGAGGTCGGCGGCTATGACGAGCTGGTGCTGCTCAAGGACATTCCGTTTCACTCGCATTGCGAACATCATATGGCGCCGATCATCGGCAAGGCGAGCATCGCCTATATGCCGACCGACAAGGTGGTCGGTATTTCCAAACTGGCCCGGGTGCTGCACGGCTTTGCCCGGCGGCTGCAGGTTCAGGAACGGCTGACCGCCGAAGTCGCGGAATGCATCTGGGACAATCTGAAGCCGCAGGGCGTCGCTGTCGTGATCGAGGCGAGCCACAGCTGCATGACCGCGCGCGGCGTACGGACTCCCGGTGTCGGTATGGTGACCAGTCGTTTGCGGGGATGTTTCCTCGACGATGCGCGCAGCCGCAAGGAAGTCATGAGCCTGATGGGCTATTGATCGGAAGCTTGATCAGCGCATCCATTTTCGCATCAGATTATACTGGACCGCTTGCAGTCTGGTGTAATTTTCGTGGGCCATGTTGAGGCCCTCCAGCGCCGCCACTTCGTTCAGTTCGTACATCAGGTTGCGGTTCATTACATCGGGAATTTTGCTCTGGATGAAGGTGATCGCGACCATGCGCTCGCCTTCGGTGACCGGTTCGACCTCGTGCAATGTATAGGATGGATAGACGATCGCCGTCCCCGGGATGCCCTTGAACCGCATCCCCGCTTCGCCCTGCGTGACATGCAAGGCGCCGCCCTTACAGTCGTTTACGTCGCTCAGGAATATGGTGCAGCTCAGATCGGAGCGGAGCGGACCATCGGCGAGGGGAATGATGGCGCTGTCGGCATGCAGCCCATAGTTCATGCCCGGCTTGTAGCGCGTGATTAGCGGCGGCGCGACCTTCTCGGGAAAGGCAAAGTCGACAAATTCACGATTGGCCATCAGCGCGTCGTTCAGGATTTTCGACGATTTCTCATAGCCTTGGACGTCATGCAGCTGCAGATTATTCTTCACCTTGCTGTGCGGATTGCTGATCTTGCCGTCGACAAATTTCGCCTTGTCGGCGATATTTTTCAATTCCCTGATCTGGGCCTGATTCAATAGACTGAGTTGCTTAAACATTATCGTCTCGATTCCGCTGCTGCTATTGCGGCGGCCACTATCGGAAAGCGCCACGCCAATTGATCGGCCCATAGCAGTGTCTGCTGGATGTCGTCAGCATGATTTTTTCCGGCTTCGGCCAAAAGCTCCTCGCGCAGGGATGCGCTATAATCATATTCGGGCGCTTTGGAATAGCTGGTCATGATCGGGCTGGAGACCAAATGCTCGGCCTGCTGCGGCGACATATCCCGACCGAAATGGCTTGCCGCCCGCTGCAACTGCTCGCTGGGGCGCTCCAGAAAATCATCAAAGTCCATCCAGGCGATCTTTGCCTCGGGGCAATGGCGCTGCGCGTCACAGAGCGTGACCATCTCGCACAGCCACCCCAGGGCGGCTGTCTGGGCAAGCGATAGTGTTTCTTTCTTTTCCCATGGTTCGCCGCAATGCTGTTCGAGGCGATATAGCCTTGCATCGGCCAGCGCTGCCGCTTCTTGCTTCGATGAATCCCCGGCCAATATGGTCTGCAAATAGCGCTCGAGCGAAGTGAACAGGAATAGCGCAGTGCCTTGTGCGGCCAGCAAAGGCCGCGCCAGCGGGCTGACAAAACTGCTGGCCTTGATCATCACCCGCTGGTCGGCGTGAAACGCACGCGACAGCCAGCTTTCGACCTGATCCAGACGGTTGGCCCGCTCGTCGACCGACCAGCCAATTTCCGCTGGCTGGTTCACATATTCGTCGGCCAACTGCCGCAAGATCGCCGACTCCCGCAGCGCCAATACGCTATCCAGTTCACCCAGCAACCGCGAAATCAGGGTCGACCCGACATGGCCGATATGGAAAATATAGTGCGGCTTGGGAAGCGGCGGTAACGGCACAGTGGCAACATCAGCCCAGTCAACGACCTGCCGCTGAAGGTCGGGAGTGAAAAGCCGCTGATCAAGAAAACTGGCCTCGCGGAAAGCGGTCTCGCTCATCGTCGACAGCAGCACCTGATCCTTTTGCAGATCAGCGAGATGCGGAAAAAGGGCCGCATCCTGTGCAAAAATGGCTTGCCAACTGTTGTTCAATCCCGCCTCCAAAGAAAAAGCCCGGATCTGGGACATCGTCTTGCGACGATCCGGATCCGGGCTTTCGATAGCAAAGTCAGAATAGGACTATTCCTTGGTTTCGGCGTCGTCCTGCTCTTCTGTTTCGGTAGCGTCCGCGGCAACTTCAGCAACGTCTTCGCCGCCTTCTTGAGCGCCATCTTCTTCAGCGACATCGTCTTCGCTGTCGGGCGAAAGGGCTGCAGCGGCCAGTTCAGCCTGATCTTCTTCGAACATCTGCTGGATCACGTCGACGCCGTCTTTCTGCAGATCGGCTTCGTCATCCGAACGGGCGACATTCGCCTGAATGTTGACGCTGACTTCCGGGTGGAGACGGATGCGAACATCGAAAACGCCCAGTGTCTTGATCGGCTTTTCCAGGATGACCATGCTCTTCTCAACGACGGAGCTCTTGCCGTCGGCGTTCAGGGCTTCGACAATGTCGCGAACCGACACGGAACCATAAAGCTGGCCGCTGGCAGACGATGCGCGGATCAATACGATCTGCTTGCCATCGATGCTGCCGGATGCTGCTTCTGCTTCCTTGCGCTTGGTTTCATTGTCCGCTTCGATCTGCTGACGATTGGCTTCGAAAACCTTCTTGTTCGCCTCGTTGGCGCGCAGGGCTTTCTTGTTCGGCAGCAGGAAATTGCGGGCATAGCCGTTCTTGACAGTGACGATATCGCCAATGTTGCCGAGCTTCTCTACTCGTTCGAGCAAAATAATATCCATTGTTTCGCTCCTACTTCACGAGATAAGGCAGCAGGCCGAGATGGCGGGCGCGTTTGATAGCTTTGGAAAGCTCGCGCTGCTTCTTGGCGGATACTGCGGTGATACGACTTGGCACGATCTTGCCGCGTTCAGAGATAAATCCCTGCAGCGTCTTCACGTCTTTATAGTCGATGGGCTTTGCGTTTTTGCCGGAAAAGGGGCAGCTTTTGCGGCGACGGAAAAATGGACGTCCCATGTTTTAACTCCTTCTCTGGCTTAATTGTCGTCGCGGCGCGGTTTGCGTTCGCGCTCGCGTTCGGGTTTGCGCATCATCACGGACGGGCCTTCTTCATGCTCGTCGACGCGGATGGTCAGAAAACGGATGATATCTTCGTTGATCCGGGTCTGGCGTTCGAGTTCCAGGACAACGCTGCCCGGAGCATCAAGACGCAGCATGACATAATGTGCCTTGCGGTTCTTCTGGATCTTGTAGGCGAGCGTACGCAGGCCCCAGGTTTCGGTCAGAACGACCTTGCCTTCATTCGATTCAACAATTTTGGTGGCTTCCTGCGCAAGAGCATCAACCTGAGACTGGCTCAGATCCTGTCGCGCAAGGAAGACATGCTCATACATTGGCATGCAATCATTCCTTCATTTACCGCCGATCGCTGACGCCGCACCATGCAGACACGCCCCTCCGGCTTTCTTCGTTTTCCGGGCGAAAAGGCAGAGCAGATCAGCCGGAAGCGGCGCCTATGGCTGAATTGATATCGGAATGCAAGAACGGTTTTCGAGCGAGCTCATCTCCGGCACCAGCGTCTTTACCAATCTGCAACTACTGTGGCTTACTGTTCTTAAACGATATGGTTAAGCGAGAAGATGTAACGAATGAACGCCAATTCATCCATCAGCAGTGCAAGCTTGGATACTAACGCGAAGCTTTCCGGCTCCCGTGGTTTTTTTGGCAATATCAGTTCGCGGCTCGGTTCGCAGCCGCTAATGGGATCATGCAACATAAAAGCCGCCGACGCTCTTCTGCTGTTGCAGAGTTATGAGGAAAGCCAGCAGGGTTGGTTTTGGTCTACCGATGCTTCCGGAAACCTTACCTATATAACCGAATCTGTTGCCAGAGCGCTCGGTGGCGCATCGGCTGAACTGCTTGGCAAGCCGATGGCCTCGCTGTTTTGCAAGTCCGCCGATGATGACGCCGGTTCCAGAACACTGCCATTCATCCTGACAAAAAAGGTTAAATTTAGTGGCCTTGAAGTGCAGGCCGCCAGCTCGGAAGAGGAGTGTTGGCTGTCGATTTCGGGCCGGCCCTATCATGACAAATCGGGTAATTTTCTGGGCTTTCGAGGCAGTGGTTCCGACGTAACAGCGCAACGCAAACTGACGTCAGACACATCACGATTGGCAATGTTTGATTCCCTGACCGGCCTTGCAAACCGCGCCAGCATGGCAAAGAAGCTCGAGACGACGTTAGCGGCCTACCGTTCACAACAACGGGCCTGTGCCGTGATGTTGGTCGATCTGGATCGTTTCAAGCAGGTTAATGATACATTGGGTCACCCTACCGGTGATGCGCTGCTGAAGCTGGTGGCGGAGCGCCTGTTGAAAGTCGTTGGGCAAGCCGGCGAAGTTTGCCGCCTGGGAGGCGATGAATTCCAGATCATGCTGCGCGACTGTGATGATCGCGGAGTCTTGGGGGATCTGGCGAGCAAAATCATCCGCAGTTTATCGCAGCCTTATTCGGTCGGTGGTCATCGCTGCATCATTGGTGCATCGATCGGTATCGCGGTCAGTCCGTTCGATGGGCTGACGAGCGAAGAGATTGTGAAAAGTTCCGACCTGGCGCTCTACGAAGCCAAAGGCAATGGCCGCGGGCGATTCCGTTTTTATTCAAAGGAGCTCCAACGATCAGCCGAAGAACGGCAGGTGCTGGCAGAAGATTTGGAAAATGCGATAACCAACGGAGAGCTGGAACTCGCCTATCAACCGATCGTCAATGCTCAGACAAACGTCGTGGAGGGTTTTGAAACTCTCCTGCGTTGGAATCACGTCAAACGGGGTCGAATTTCTCCGGCCCTGTTTATTCCGATCGCAGAGGAGGCCAATCTGATCTGGGAACTGGGGGAATGGGTCATTCACCAGGCATGCAAAGATGCAGCGCAATGGCCTTGCAAAGCCCGGGTTGCGGTAAATGTGGCTCCCAGCCAGTTTGCCAATCAACGTTTTCCCAAAATAGTCGATGCGGCGCTGCAGGCGTCTGGCCTGTCTCCAGAACGGCTGGAAATTGAGATCACCGAAGGCGTGTTCACGGGTGAAGCCCATGAGACCGACGCCATGTTTCAGGCTCTCAAAAGCAGAGACGTTCGCTTGGTTCTGGACGATTTTGGCACTGGCCATTCGTCGCTTGGTCATTTGCAGACAGCACCATTTGATAAAATCAAGATCGACCAGAATTTTGTGCGCGGGGCCACCGAACCGGGATCGCGCAATGGCGCGATTATCGCTGCGATTGTTGCGCTAGCAGAAGCGATCGGTATGGAAACGACCGCTGAAGGCATCGAGACAATGGACGAATTTGACCTGATCAAAAAATTGAATGTCAGCCACGTTCAAGGTTACGTCTACAGCGAAGCCGTTAGCAATGCAGATCTGGTCGAAAATCTCGCGGGTGGTCAATGGACTATTGAACCGACCGGTCCGGCCCATCATCGCAATGATCGGCTATCGATGTACCGCAAAGTGCGGATGATCCATGAAAATCATGTCTATTCCATCGTGATCCGCAATCTTTCGGTGACGGGGGCACTGGTGGAAGGATTGTATAATGTGCCGATCGGCACCAAATTCGTGATCGATTTTGGTGACGGGCAACTGGCTGTCGCGACGGTCTGTCGGTCCACCCGCAATCAACAGGGTATAAAATTTGAAACGCGTCTGGTCAGTGACGGCAATGGCGGGCTGTGCACGAGCAGGCGCGTATCACCTTATTTGATCGCGGAAGCCGGACTGGAAGTTCCCAATTTGCCGGCAGGCCATGTTCCCACCAGAAAGATGGATGCCGACTCGCTGTCTTTGCCCGCGTTCAGCACCGTCGCGGACTGGGAAGCTACCAAAGTTAAAGCAAAATAAGGCCTAAGGCTCCACCAAGCCAAAGGCAAAAAGAAGGGCGCTCTCCTTTTGGAGAGCGCCCTTCAACACGATGGAGCCTCGCGATCGAGTCGCAATTATCGCAAGTCTTCCACCGAAACCCATCCTTTCGTCCCGTAATTGTCGCTGACCTCGACAAACAGTCCGGCCTTGCTGCCGGTGGGCGTCAATTCTGTATCCGCGCGCAATGCGCGCACCGTTGCAGCATTGGCATCGGCGCTGGCATATAGATTGGTGTCCACCGCGACCGTGTAGGTATCACTGGCCTTGATTGCGGGGGCCGCTGTCTGGACCGCTGACAACGCCCCGGCCTGCGAGACCACGCTGTTGTAAGCGATAATGAACGCTTCGGTCAGCATTTTGCCGTTTTTTGAGTTCCCATATCCGGCTGCATCTGCACCGGCGACCCAGGGGGTGCCCCCTGCAAAGGACAAGGTCGATTTTTTGACCTCTCCAGTCCCGGCGATCAGGGTCTGGCCGTTGGCTGGACTGACAAAGCGTATGCCGGCGGCAACAGTCTTTTTCTTGCCACCAAGCCCGCCAAACATGCCGATCAGGGCGCCTGCGCCCGGAACTCTGCCCAGCACCTGTCCGGCTGCACCAGAACGGACGAACGCGTCGGTGGCGAGGCCCTTTGCTGCCTGCACTCCCTGGTCGACCTCTTCCTTGTCACCGGCGATCACATTCACCAGAAAATTTGCCGGCGCACCGCTTGCGGCGCTATGGACTTCGAAACATCCCGATTCCCGGGCTATGGCAGCGACCAGTTCGCGCGGGCTGCCCAGCCCGAATTTGCTCCAGCCCTGAGTGTCTCCGTCAACCACGGCGATCGTGCCATAGCTTGCATCGCAATGCGTCAGTTCAACCGGTGCACTCTTGGCCGCCTGGGCTGGCGTGCTACTGGCGATTATCGCGGCAAAGGCGATGGCGGATGTGGAAAAAAATTGTGGTCTGGTCATGATATTTTTGCTCCCATTGCGATTGAAACAGTTGTTCGAATTAACAAACAGGGCTCCTCAGCAAGGAACCGTGGGAGTGTTTATCGGCTGGGATACAAGCGGTTTCATCATTCAAATGAATGACGTCCGGCAATATTTTTGATAATTTTAGCACAGCGCCAGCTTCTGTGGCTTGGCGTTACATCTCGATCAGGCAGCTAGCTGTTCTGAACTTCGCCGTTTTGCGCGATGGCAATATTGGCGAGCAGCCCGACCAGTTCGGCCTGTCGACCGCAACCAGTTTTTTCGAGCACACTGCTGAATTGCGATCGTACCGTTGTGATCGAGACACTGCCGTCCGCCGCGATCTCGGTCAGCGTCTGGCCCTTCATCAGGCCTTTCGCAATCCGGGTTTCCGCCACCGTCATGTCGAACAGGCTTCTCATCAAAGCGGTTGATGGTGCTCGCGTCTGGTCGAGCGGTGTAAAGAATAGAAGCGCATAACTATTGGCAAAAATATCATGGGCAGCCAGCTTTATCGGCATGACATGACCGACAAAAACCGCATTGCCATCTTCATTGCGGACCGGGAAGGAAAGATTGTCGGTCGAGACAACCCGGTCCAGCGTTTCCATTGCGCTGGTCAGAAATGCCGTCGCGCGCCGATCCGAAAATGCCACGTCCCGGCCAACCTCGTTGAATTTTACATGGTCGGTGACCGATTTGGCGCGTTCGTTGGCTTCAACAAACTTGCCCCGCGCGTCCAGCACGAGGGCGGGCAAGCCAAACTTGGATAGCGTTTCGCTCGCACCCTGCGCGCGTTGCAGGCCCAGTCTTGTCGATACAAATGCGCTACGCAACAAATGCGGACGCAAATCGTTCAACCGGTCGACATGATCCCGTTCGATCGGGCCCTGATCAAGATGGCGTTCGATGCTGAAGACAATATTGTCTCCCGTTGGCATTTGCAGAAGCGTTCCCGCCGACCACCCCAGATTGCGTGGATGAAAGAAATCGCGATAAAAGGGATTATTCGCCAGTTCCTCTTCGCTGAAGAAATCCTGCTCGACAAAGAATGTCGGTTCGGATTTGCCCATCATGCAAGTCCGGCGGGGACATTTTTCAAACCAGCCATCTTTTACATAGGTATCGAATGCATCGAATACGCTTTCGGTGGCGGTCCAGTTCACCGCCTTGCGGGCGGAAAAGAGCATGCCTCCGATCGAGTCGGTCAACTCGGCCAATTCATCCAAGACGTCGGGCCACAGCTCCGGTACAACAGAACATTCATAGATACGGTCGATCAACTCTTCTTGCATCGTCTCAACTACCTGATTTACTGAAAGACTCTAAACAAGTATTGACCAATCAATGTAACGATAGAATATCAGATTGCCACTATTTCTTTCGTCCCAGAAAGCCGAACATATCGCCGCCGATCTTGCGCATCTGGATTTCTTCCGCGCCCTCGGTGATCCGGTAGCGGCGGTGATGCCGGTAAATATGCTCGAACGGCTTGTGCCGGGAATAGCCCATGCCGCCGTGGACCTGCATAGCGCGGTCAGCGGCATCGCAGCACAGGCGGTTTGCGCGATAGTTGCACATCGAAACCTGGGCCGAGAGATATTTCGCAACATCGGGCTTGGGCATGGTGTCCATCTTGGCCGCCGTCGCGTAGATCAGCTGCCGCAACATCGCTGCCTCGGTGTGCAGTTCCACCAAAGGAAATTGAATGCCCTGATTGACCGATAACGGCTTGCCGAACGGTTTGCGCTCACCAGCATATTTTACCGATTCGTCGATGCAATATTGCGCGGCCCCCAGTGAGGATGCAGCCTGCCGGATGCGGTTTTCATGGACAAAATGCTGCGCGCAGGCGAGCCCCATATCGAGATCGCCGAGCACGGCATCGCCCGGAATCCAGACATTGGTATAGGAACATTTCGGATGATCGGTGGGCATGTTGAATGTCCACATATATTCGCCGACTTCAAAGCCTTCGGCATCTACCGGCACGATGAAACAACCGATCCCCTTGGCATCACCGTCCTTGCCGCTGTGCCGGGCGAAGGTCATCACATGCGAGGCTTTGTGCAGCCCGGTGGTCCACATCTTGTTGCCGTTGATCAGCCAGCCATCGACTCCGTCGCGGGTTTCCGGCACGGCCATCGTGTCCATCCAGGTCGCGTCCGAGCCATGATCTTCCTCGGTCAGTCCGAAACACCAGCCCATCTTGCCGGCGAGCATCGCCGGAATATAATCGCGCTTCTGCTGTTCCGTACCAAAGTCGCGCAGCATCAAGGGCTGCACCAGATTGCCGACGATCGAATTTTCGTTCTGGAGATCGTTGTGCAGGCCGAGGCCCTTGTGCGCCAGATGTTCGCGAATCCGCGCCATGCCGAGATTGGTGCCGTTCTGCCCGCCAAATTCCTCGGGCAGGGCATAGCGATAATGACCGGCAGCATCAGCGACCTGCCGCATTTCAACCAGCAAGGCTTCCCATTCCTCGGTCGGCAGGCCCTGATTCTCCCAGTTGGTCCGGGCGTCTTCCCGACGGTGATCAAAGAAGCGGATATTGTCATCGCGCTGCTCGATCGGCTTGATCTCGGCCTCGATGAAAGCATCCAGCACATCCAGATAATCTTCGATTTCCTGCGGAATTTCAAAACTGGTCATGTTGGGCTCCATTTTTTCAGCGCGACCTTGAGGCCGGCATATTTGGGTTGGTCGATCGACAGTCGTTCCAGCGCGGACAGCCGCAGATGGTCCCAGACCGCCGCAGTGGTGATCGCGATGTCACCTTGTGAAAGCCCGTCGCAAAGCTGTCGATGATCATAACCGATAGCGGCTAGTCTGGCATCGCAAGCCTTGCGGAATTTTGGTCCCCAGTCGGCCTGACGCCGCGCGATGCCGAGCGCATTGCCGGCGACGCGCGACTGGAATTTGTCATGACCCGTGAGGCCAGGCAGCACCTGCTTCGTATTCCATTCGTCCAGCGCCGTCAGCAGTTCACCATAGCTGGTCTCTCCGGTCACGCTGTCCTGATCGGGAACCGACCAGTCGAGCGGCGTGGCTATGGCATCGGGCAATATTTCCTCGAACAACAGCGCCAGATCAATTTCCACTTCGGATACGCGGCGTCCGATTACCGTGCGTTCCAGCGACCGGTCGCCATGACTGCGCCAGATCTGTCCCATCACCATGCAGGCGACGCCCCACCAGAGGGTCGAATAGATCAGCCAGAAGCGAAAGCGGTCCGGATCGACCGCTGCGCCGCTGGCGTCAGCATAGGCCGCCAGCAAGGACTCGGCGCTATCGAAGCCGCCCGCTGCCTTTTCATAATGACCGAAGCGCCAGCTCGGGGTACAAAGATAAGCGAGATCCTGCACCGGATCGCCCAGCCGGACCAGTTCCCAGTCGAGCACCGCCGACAGGCCCTGATGATCGATCATCAGATTGCCCATCCGGAAATCGCCATGCACCAGATATTGGTCACTGGCATCCGGTGCATTTTGTTCCAGCCAGTGGAAGGCATATTCATAAATCGGAATTTGCCCGCCAATTTCCTGATATTTGTCTTTCTGAAGGCGGATCAGGTCTGCGGGTGAAAAATATTCGAGCGACTGGAGCAGGGGATTCATCTCTATCTTGTGGATGGCTGCCAGTTCGCCGGCGCATTGCTCGGTCAACCGGCCTTCGGCCTCCGCAAAGTCGGGATTGCCGAGAATCTTGTGGGGCAGGGTCTCTCCCTCTGCCTTGGTCATGATGAAACCTTCGCCGAGACCATCGCCATCTTTCAGCCGACCGCGCACTTCCGGGGCGGTGACTCCGGCGGTGCGGGCCAGTTCGATAATATCCGCTTGCGTGGAAAGCGGGACGCCGCGCAGCCCGTCATCATCCGGGGACAGGCCGCTGGGCAGGCGGCGCAGAACATAATCTTCCCCGCCGTAGGAAAAAGCCCAGCTTTCCATGCTTGCGCCGCCGGACAAGCGCTGTACACCGCCGAGGTCATCGCTCGCGCCGAAGGTTTTGACGCAATAAGCTGCAAGCTTGTCCCGGAATGTATCATCGTTCATGCAACCGGTTTAATCGGACGATTAAAATTACGCAATGCTTTTGCCGCGCAACGGCGACGCTTGCATGACCGGTCAATCGTCCCTAATTCCGCATCATATTTTGCAACTGGGGGTCGATATGCGCGCATTTATTTTTCCGGGACAAGGCAGCCAGACGATTGGCATGGGCAAGGCGCTTGCCGAAGCGAGCAGCACCGCGCGGGAAGTTTTCGAGGAAGTCGACCACGCGCTGGAGCAAAATCTGTTCAAGCTGATGTGCGATGGCCCGCTGGACGAGCTGACCCTGACCGAAAATGCACAGCCGGCGATCATGGCCAATGCCGTTGCGACCTTGCGGGTCATGGAAAAAGACGGAGGCAAGTCGCTCGACGAACTGTGCGCCTATGTCGCTGGCCACAGTCTCGGCGAATATAGCGCGCTGTGCGCGGCTGGTGCCCTGAACCTGACGACGACCGCCGAGTTGCTGAAACTGCGCGGGCTCTCGATGCAGAAAGCCGTACCGGTTGGTGAGGGCGGGATGGCAGCGTTGCTGGGCGCGGACATCAAGAAGGCATCGGCGCTGGCCAATGCATCGGCGCAAGGCGAGGTCTGTACCGTCGCCAACGACAATGATCCGACGCAGGTGGTGATTTCCGGGCATATCGGGGCGATTGAACGCGCGATAGCGGCGGCAAAAGATCATGGCATCAAACGCGGCATTTTGCTGCCAGTATCAGCGCCGTTTCACTGCTCACTGATGGCACCTGCTGCCGAGGCCATGGAAGAAGCGCTGGCCGAGGCCACCATATTGCCGCCGGTGGTGCCGGTTTTCGCCAATGTTTCCGCCGCCCCGGTCTCGGACGTGAACGAAATTCGCGATCTGCTGGTGCAGCAAGTCACCGGAACCGTGCGCTGGCGGGAATCGGTCGCCCATATGGCGGAATCCGGGGTGGAGCAATTTGTCGAATTTGGCGGCAAGGTCCTGACCGGCATGGTTGGACGGATCGCGCCCGATGCGGAAACCGTCAGCCTTGTTTCACCGGCTGATATAGAAGCCTTTTTAAAGAGCCTGTAACCGTCAACGCATTCGATCTTTATGGTTTGAAATTTTGAAGGAATTGGGAATGTTTGATTTAAGCGGAATGACCGCCTTGGTAACCGGTGCATCGGGCGGAATCGGCTCGGCGATAGCCAAATCTCTGGCGGAACAAGGCGCGACCATCGCACTGTCCGGCACGCGCCGCCATGTGCTGATGGAAATGATCCCGCAAATGGCTGGCGAAGGCCATATTGTCATGCCGTGCGATCTGTCGAAACCGGAAGAGGTCGACGCACTGGTTCCGGATACGGTGGCAAAGCTCGGCAAGCTGGATATCTTGGTCAACAATGCCGGCATCACTCGAGACGGGCTGGTCATGCGCATGTCGGACGAGGATTTTGAGGATGTGATCCGGGTCAATCTGGAATCGGCCTTCCGTCTGATCCGCGCCGCCGCGAGACCGATGATGAAGGCGCGCCACGGCAGGATCATTTCGATCAGCTCGGTCGTCGGTGCCACGGGCAATCCCGGACAGGCCAATTATGTCGCGTCCAAGGCCGGTCTGGTCGGCATGTCCAAGGCGCTGGCGCAGGAACTGGCATCGCGCGGCATCACGGTCAATTGTGTTGCGCCGGGATTCATTGAATCGCCGATGACCGATGCCCTTACCGACGCCCAGAAGGAAGAGATTAATCGCAAGATTCCGGCAGGGAAAATGGGGTGCGGCGATGATATTGGCGCCGCGGTGGTCTATCTGGCCAGCCAGGAGGCCGCTTATGTCACGGGCCAGACGCTGCACGTGAATGGCGGGATGGCGATGATTTCTTAGGACTTCTGCCAAAAACATCATCTCCTGTGCGTTTTCGACTTCACGGACACTTGCAAGCCGCGCGCCACCGCACTAGGACGAAATTGAAATTCATTCGTAACAAAAAGGACCTCTCATGAGTGAGACTGCAGAGCGCGTAAAAAAGATCGTTGTTGAGCATCTGGGTGTTGAAGCCGACAAAGTGACCGAAGAAGCTGCTTTCATCGATGATCTGGGCGCTGACAGCCTCGACATTGTTGAGCTGGTTATGGCCTTTGAAGAAGAATTCAGCGTTGAAATTCCTGATGATGCAGCCGAAAAAATCGCTACCGTCAAAGACGCCATCGATTTCATCGACAAAAACAAGGGTTAATTGATTTTGAGGTGCTGCCACCAAAGGGCGCGCCTCGGGCCAATGATCGCTGACAGACAGCATAGCGGCTCACCGGCCCGGGAGAAATGTCCTGAACCGGTGGCCGTTTTTGATTTCGGGCAGGGGAAGTCCGCAAGGAGAGGCATGATATGCGCCGTGTAGTTGTAACCGGAATGGGCCTGGTGACGCCGCTGGGCGGAGACGTGGAAACGACCTGGGCCAATATACTGGCGTCCAAGTCGGGCGCGGGCAAGATTACCCGCTTCGATGCATCCGACCAAAAATGCCACATTGCCTGCGAGGTCAAACCGGCCGATCATGAATATGGTTTCGACCCGAATTTGCGCGTCGACCACAAGGTTCAGCGGCAGGTCGATCCGTTCATCATCTATGGCATCGATGCCGCCGGTCAGGCGCTCGAAGATGCCGGTCTCACCGATATGACCGAGGAACAGAAGTATCGCGCTGGCTGTTCGATAGGCTCGGGCATCGGCGGCTTGCCGGGAATCGAAAAAGAATCGATCGTCCTGTACGAACGCGGCCCGGGCCGGGTTAGCCCGCATTTCGTGCACGGACGCCTTATCAATCTCATTTCTGGCCAGGTTTCGATCAAATACGGCCTGATGGGTCCCAACCATGCGGTCGTGACCGCCTGTTCTACCGGCGCCCATAGCATTGGAGACGCCGCTCGCATGATCGCTCTCGACGATGCCGATGTAATGTTGGCCGGTGGCGCCGAAGCAACCATCTGTCCGATTGGTATCGCCGGTTTTGCCCAGGCAAAGGCACTTTCAACCAAGCGCAATGATGATCCGACAGCCGCTTCGCGGCCCTATGACAAGGACCGCGACGGTTTTGTGATGGGCGAAGGCGCAGGAGTCGTCTGTCTGGAAGAATATGAACATGCCAAGGCCCGCGGCGCCAAAATCTATTGCGAAGTGATTGGCTATGGCATGTCCGGAGATGCTTATCATGTTACCGCACCGCATCCCGATGGCACCGGTGCGTACCGGTCGATGGAAATGGCGCTCAAACGCTCTGGCCTGACCCCCGCCGACATCGATTATGTCAATGCGCACGGGACATCGACGATGGCGGACACCATTGAACTTGCTGCGGTAAAGCGCTTGTTTGGCGAAGACCTCAAGACCATGTCGATGAGCTCGACCAAATCGGCGATCGGCCATCTTCTCGGCGGTGCCGGCGCGGTTGAAGGTATCTTCTGCATCTTGGCTCTGAGAGACCAGATTGTGCCACCAACGCTAAATCTCGACGATCCCGACGAAGGCTGCGAAGGCGTCGATCTGGTGCCGCATTTTGCCAAGAAGCGCAAAGTAAAGGCCGTGCTGAGCAACAGCTTCGGCTTTGGCGGCACCAACGCCAGCATCATCATGAATGCCATCTAATATCATGCGCCGCCTCGGTTGCCTGATATTGGTGGCAGCGGCGGTCATTGCAGTGCTGCTGGCGGGCAATTTCCTATATGGCTGGAACGCCAGCGGGCCGCTGGAAAATCAGCGGACGATCGTCATAAAATCCGGCTCCAGCCTGGCCATGGCCGCCGAGGTGATGGAAACCGAAGGGGTCATCAAATCCGCCGATGCCTTCCTCACCCGCGCAAAAATTCTCGGCGGATCGGAGCCGATCAAGGCCGGGGAATTTGAAATCCCCGCTGGCGCCAGCAACGCCCTGATTCTGGATATTCTTCAGGGCGGCAAATCGGTGCAGCGCCTGATTACCATCCCGGAAGGCACGCCGTCTATCATCGTCTATGAGAAGCTGATGGCCGAAAAACTGCTCAAGGGCGATATTCCGGTCCCCGCGGAAGGCTCCATCTTGCCCGATAGCTACAGTTTCGAGCGCGGTGAACAACGGGCGGCGGTGCTGCTCCGCATGCAAAAGGCCATGAAGGACACAATCGCAGAATTGTGGCCGAAGCGTTCGTCGGACACGATCGTCAAATCGCCCAGGGAAGCGGTTATTCTCGCAGCGATCGTTGAGAAAGAAACCGCACTGGCGCGCGAAAGGCCAACCGTCGCCGGTGTCTACAGCAACCGTCTGCGCAAAAATATGATGCTGCAGGCGGACCCCACGATCATCTATCCGATCACCAAGGGCAAGCCGCTGGGACGCCGGATCCGGCAATCGGAGATCGCGCAGGTCAATGACTATAATACCTACGCGATGATCGGATTGCCGAAAGGTCCGATAGCCAACCCCGGACGGGCTTCGATAGAGGCTGTGCTGAATCCGGCAAAGACCAAGGCGCTCTATTTTGTCGCCGATGGCAAGGGCGGACATGTCTTTGCGGAAACGCTGGAACAGCATAATGCCAATGTGGAAAAATGGTTTGCCTTAAGACGCCAGCGGGGCGAAATGTGATGAGCCGCCAGCGGCACACCCGTTGATCGGTTCGGGATCGCGCAGGAGCAAAGAGGCTGGATCTCGGCCGCTGCAATATTTGTCTTTTGCCAGCGCGTCGAGAGCGGAGGGAGCCATAAATGTCGGTGAGGCTCGTTGAAGTAATCGTTCCGGATGCGGAAGTATCGCGGGCCAGCGCCATTATCGGAAAGCATTGCAGCCGCTTCTGGCAGGAATCTGTGCCGGCTGGTCTGGAGAAATTTTCCTGTGTGGTACGGGTGCGGTTGATTGAATCGCTGATCGCCCAACTGGATGATGTGTTCAGAAATATCCCCGGATTTTCTGTTCTGGTTCTGCAGGTCGAGGCATTTTTACCAGAGATTCCGGAACTGGAAGAAATTTCCCCGTCGCGGGCGGGCGAGGAGAAGCCGCCAAGCAAGCTGGAAGTTTTCTTCACCCGCGACCGGATCAGCACCAACGAACTATATGATGATATCGAAGTCAGTCTTGAGCTTCGTCCCAATTATCTGCTGACGGTGATCCTGTCGGCGCTGATCGCAGCATTGGGCATGCACAGTGGTCAGATAGCCGTGGTCATTGGTGCAATGATTATCGCCCCGCTGCTGGGTCCGACCATGGCCATGGCGATGGCTGCGACGCTTGGGGATACGATGCTTGGTTGTCGCGCCTCGCGTACGCTTGTCGTCGGGATTGTCGCGGCCCTGATGTTCACCTTCGTGCTCGGCATGTTCATTGAGGTGGATCCCCTGTTGCCGGAACTCAGAAACCGCACAATCGTTCAGCCCGCTGATATCGCGCTGGCGCTTGCTTGCGGTGCCGCTGGCGTGCTGGCGTTCAGCCGCGGGGCCTCTCTGTCGCTGGTTGGTGTGATGATCGCGGTTGCTCTCGTGCCGCCAATTGCCGCCGCCGGACTGTTCTTTGGCAGTGGCGATCCCACACTCGGGTTCAAGGCGCTGTTCCTGCTCGCCACCAACCTGGTCTGTATCAACGTGGCCGGCATCTTCATGTTCCTGGTGCAGGGATTACCGCCCAGAAATTGGCGCATCACCAGCGGCATATTCTTGATATGGCTCGCAATTCTGCTTCTGTTCATTGCGCTTGTTGGTGGACGGATCGTTTTGGGTGATGACGGTAAAATCGGACATATCATCGCCAGCACGGAGACAGAAGCGGATGGCAATATCAAAAAATAGCCAAAAGGCCCAATGAGCTGTTACGAAATCCCGCTGCCGGGGCTTATTTTAAGACGGTTCTGTTGTCGGAGTCCCATCATCTTTGGGTTTGGTTCTCAACACGACCATATCGAGTAATTTCCGCTCAATGCCTCGCCACAATCTGGAAAATGCGAGACCATTGCTGCTTGCGGGTGCAAATTCACCGATCGGCAGTTTTCTGTAGGTCATTTGTTCAATTTCGCTGGCCATGTTGATGACTGGCCAATCTTGATTTTCATCGAGGGCCAGTTTGTGCATTTTCCTCCGGCGATCGACCATTGAAAACACTGGTAATATCGGCGGATGATGCCCGCGGTGCAAGATCATGAATTCGCGGATCTTGTTCAATCCTCGTTCGGCCAGCGGCGAAGGGATCACCGGCACCACGACGAGGTGCGTGAAGAGCATCACCTTGCGATTGGCTTCGCTAAATCCGGGTGGACAATCGAGCAGGATAACATCGAATTTTTTTTCGAGCTCGGCAAATAGCTTCGACAGCTGCTGTTGTCGGGAAAAGGCGACAAGAAAATTTTCGGTCGACCGGATATTGGGATCGCCATCTAGCAGGCTCAATCCAGAGAATTTGCTGGAATGGATTTGCTGCAACAATTTTCCCGAACCGAGCATGAATTGGTTTGCATTGGTTGGACAGCTCCTGCCATCCGGAGACAGGATCCAGCTGCTGTCCCCTTGTTCGTCCAGTTCCCACAACAATGTGCGATAGCCCTGTTGTGCAGATTCCCATGCCAGATTGACGGCAAAAGTGGATTTGCCGACTCCCCCCTTGGAATTATAGATAGCGACAACGGCCAAACCGCAGAACCTTTCACTATGACCTCAAGCTGAGGCATAATAGGGAAGCTTATGCGCGGACAATGTAGTTTCAATGTCATTAACCCGATTTATTTGGCTTTGCCGCTGGAAATCGGGCGCTTATTGGCCAAAATTTACAAATTTTCTCAGAGTGTCCGAATTTGAAGCAAAATATCCACGCGCAGTGAATCGCTGAACAGCGCCACTATCCAGATTTACGACCGGCTGGTGCGATCAGGCAGATTCAATAGTTGAACCGCTGCTTCAGGCTCTCCCGTGCCTCGCGATATTCGCGCGTGAACTGGTCGACCATCTCCTGGACGCTCATCACATCCTTGATTAGGCCGATACCCTGGCCGCAGCCCCAGATATCCCTCCACGCCTTTTTCTCGGTATTGCCACCCGAACCAAAGTTCATCGTCTTATAGTCGCCCTGCGGCAGATTGTCCGGGTCGAGGCCGGCATTTTCGATCGACTGGCGCAGATAATTGCCCTTCACGCCGGTAAACAGGTCGGAATAGACGATATCGGCGGCCTTGCCCTCGACAATGCCTTCCTTGTAGCCCTGATCGGCGTTGGCCTCTTTGGTCGCGATAAAGGCGGAACCGGCATAGCCGAGATCGGCACCCATCGCCTGTGCCGCTAAAATCGATGCACCGTTGCCAATCGAACCGGAGAGCGCAACGGGCCCATCAAACCATTCGCGGATTTCCTGCATCAATGCGAACGGCGACAGCGTTCCCGCATGGCCACCAGCGCCGGCAGCAACCGGAATAAGGCCGGTCGCGCCTTTCTCGATCGCCTTGTGGGCAAAGCGGTTGTTGATAATGTCGTGCAGAACGATGCCGCCCCAGCCTTTGACCGCCGTGTTGAGATCTTCAATCGCGCCGAGCGAGGTGATGACGATCGGAACCTTCCATTTGGCGCAGGTCATCATGTCCTGATCGAGCCGGTCGTTCGACTTGTGGACGATCTGGTTCACAGCGAACGGCGCTGCGGGCTTGTCCGGATGCTCCCGGTTCCAGGCGACCAGTTCCTCGGTGATCTGGTGCAGCCACTCATCGAGCATGCTTTGCGGACGGGCGTTGAGGGCAGGGAAGCTGCCAACGATCCCGGCCTTGCACTGGGCAATCACCAGCTCCGGTCCCGAAACGATGAATAAGGGAGAGCCGATGAGCGGCAGGCGAAGATTGTCGAAAATGGCTGGTAACGTCATGGAACCCCCGAGTGGAAAAGCTGTGCCACCGCATTAACCGATGCGGTGGCATATTCCACTGTTATTTTAACTGTCCGCTTAAATCCGGTTCACGGCGCTGAGCAGGGCCTCGACCGACGCGGTGGCGACATCGCTGTTGATACCGACACCATAGAATTCTTTGCCGTCGCCGGTCTGGCACTCGATATAGGCGGCTGCCTGGGCATCCTTGCCCGAACCCAGCGCATGTTCGCTATAGTCGATGATTTCAAGGGTTACGCCAAGCGCCGAAGAAACTGCGTCAACGACGCTGGAAATCAGGCCATTGCCGCGCCCGCTGACCGGGATTTCGCCGTCGGGACCCTTGATCTTGCCGACAAAAATGCGTTCGCCACCGGTCGCTCGCTCGTCATAGTCGATCAGGCTGTATTTGCCGCTGCCATCAAGATGATAGCGTTTCTGGAACGCGTCCCAGATATCATCCGAAGACAATTCCCGGCTAGTTTCGTCGGCCAGCTCCTGCACCGTGCGGCTGAAATTGGCCTGCAACCGCTTCGGCAGTTTCAGCCCATGGTCCTGCTCCAGTATCCAGGCGATGCCGCCTTTGCCGGACTGGCTGTTGACCCGGATCACGGCTTCATAGTCGCGTCCGAGATCGCGCGGATCGATTGGCAGATAGGGAACGTTCCACAGCTCGTCATTGCGCTGTTCCTGCGCAGCAAAGCCTTTCTTGATCGCGTCCTGATGCGAGCCGGAAAAGGCGGTAAATACCAGCTCTCCGGCATAGGGATGGCGCGCCGGAACCGGCAATTGATTGCAATATTCCACGGTCTTGACGATTTCATCCATATTGGAAAAATCAAGTTCCGGATCAACACCCTGCGTGTAGAGATTCAGGCCCAGTGTCACCAGATCGACATTGCCGGTGCGCTCGCCGTTGCCAAACAGGCAGCCTTCGACCCGGTCCGCACCCGCCATCATGCCCAGTTCCGATGCCGCGATGCCCGATCCCCGGTCATTATGCGTATGCAGGCTGACAATCACATGCTCGCGCTTGCTGATGTTGGTGCACATCCACTCGACTTGGTCGGCGTAGATATTGGGAGTGGCCGCTTCGACCGTTGCCGGGAGGTTGAGGATCAGCGGTTTTTCGGCAGTGGGTTCGATAATATCCATCACTGCTTCAACGACTTCCAGACTGAAATCCAGCTCGGCGGTGGAAAAGGTTTCCGGCGAATATTCGAAATGCCAGTCGGTATCGGGATATTTCTCGGCCTGTTCGCGCAGGATGGTTGCACCTTCCCGGGCGATATCCTGGACCCCCTGCTTGTCGAGCCGGAACACGACATCGCGCCAGGCGGGCGAAACAGCATTGTAAAGATGGACGATCGCAGCCCGCGCGCCTTCCAGGCTGGCAAAGCTGGTTTCGATCAGGTCGCGGCGCGACTGGGTCAGCACCTGCACGATCACATCGTCCGGAATCTTGCCGGATCTGACGAGACCGCTGATAAAATCAAAATCGGTCGCGCCGGCAGACGGGAAACCGACCTCGATCTCTTTGATCCCGATCTTGACCAGCAGGTCGAAGAAGCGCTGTTTCTTTTCCGCATTCATCGGATCGATCAGCGCCTGGTTGCCATCGCGCAGGTCGGTGGACAGCCAGCGCGGTGCCTTGTCGATGGTGCGCGAGGGCCATTGCCGGTTGGGCAGGTCAATCTGCGGGAACGGACGGTATTTCTGTGACGGATTCTGGTGCATGACTTCACTCTTATGCTGCTGGGAATTGCGCGCAAGGCACAAATTCGCGGGTTTTCTGGAAATATTCTGGAAAATCGTCCCTTAGGCGGGGCGCTGCGCCTTCCGGGCAGCAGCAACGGTACGCCTAAGGGCGTATAAGTCGTAGCAGCGAGAGAGCTTTTAACCTCGTCATGGCCTGTTGTTTATCCTCATCGGCATATAAATCAACCATGGCGATGGATTTTTTTAGCCCGGTGACAGCTTTTTTGGCGGGAATCGCGAAACTCGAGCGAGCATTATACCAGTTGATTACAAGCCGGTCTGGCGATTCCTGAGGGCGGCGCGGGCGGTCCTGCCGCCCCTTGTCGTTCAGTCGTAATATTTTAAGACTGTTGATCTAGAGGGGTGTCGAACCATCTAAGGAATGACGGGAATGTATTGCCTGGTTTACATCAGCAGCCCAACCCGGGAGATGAGCGACCATGAGGTTCATGACCTTTGGCGTCGTGCCAAAATCAACAATGACCGGGATGGTATTACCGGAATATTAATCCATGACCGCGGGCGGTATCTGCAATATCTCGAAGGGGATGAAGCCAAGGTTGAGGCGACCTTTGCCAGGATTTCAATGGACCCGAAACATCGGGCGATCATCCGTGTGCACGGCGGAACCACCAGCCGCCGGCAGTTTCCGGGATGGGCACTGGCCTCAAAGAGCAATCCCGGGGACAGAAGCCTGAGGGACTCAGTCGAACGACTGGTGCAAGGTTGCGATCGGGAGGTCGCGGAAGAGTTGCTGAAATTTGCCGAAGCACGGGACCGGGTGGCCGCTGGTTAGGCCACCCGTCCGGATCGGATCTAGTTTTTGTCTTTGTCGACCAGTTTGTTGGCACCAATCCAGGGCATCATCGCGCGCAGCTGGGCGCCGGTTTCCTCAATCGGATGGGCTTCGGCTGCCTTGCGGGCGGCCTTCAGCTCGGGTTGTCCGGCACGATTATCAAGAACGAAATTCTTCACAAAACGTCCGGACTGGATATCGGCCAACACGCGCTTCATTTCCGCCTTGGTTTCGGCGGTGATGATCCGGGGGCCAGTGGTGATATCGCCATATTCTGCGGTATTAGAGATGGAATAGCGCATATTGGCAATGCCGCCTTCATACAGCAGATCGACGATCAGCTTGGTTTCGTGCAGACATTCGAAATAGGCCATTTCCGGCGCATAACCGGCCTCGGTCAGGGTTTCGAAGCCTGCCTGAATCAAATGCGTGATACCGCCGCAGAGAACGGCTTGTTCGCCGAATAGATCGGTTTCGCATTCCTCGCGGAAATTGGTCTCGATAATGCCCGAGCGTCCACCGCCAACGCCGGAAGCATAAGCGAGAGCTACATCATGGGCATTGCCGGAAACATCGCGATCAATCGCGATCAGGCAGGGCACACCGCCACCGCGCTGATATTCGCTGCGCACCGTATGGCCGGGGCCCTTGGGCGCGATCATGATGACGTCGAGATCCTTGCGCGCCTCGATCAGCCCGAAATGAATGTTGAGACCATGCGCAAAGGCGAGGGCAGCGCCTTCCTTCATATTGTCGTGCAGGTCGTCGGCATAGATCGCCGCCTGATGCTCATCCGGCGCGAGGATCATCACGATATCGGCCCATTTCGCCGCATCCTGATTGGTCATCACCTGAAATCCGGCTGCTTCCGCCTTTTTCGCGGTCGCTGAACCGGCACGCAGGGCAATGGCGACATCCTTGACGCCGCTGTCCCGCAGGTTCTGGGCATGGGCGTGGCCCTGGCTGCCATAACCGACAATCGCGATTTTCTTCCCGGTGATCAGGCTGAGATCAGCATCGGCGTCATAATACACTTTCATTTTTCTTCCTTAATTTCAAATATATAGAGATAATAGAACAACAAGTCCGGTTGCCGTCAACACGAACCCGCCGGGATGTTTGAGGCGGGTCATGACGGCATTGGCAAGACCCATGCCGACAAAGGACAGGCCGATAGTAAAAATCATTGTCGGGCTGCCGGTTGTGTCGCCGGACGCGACCAAAAACAGATAGAGTGCGGGCAGGAGCGTCAATATCGTCGTCACTTGCCAGCCAAACTGGATCATTGTGCGGGGCATTTCCTCATCCATCATGCCAGCGCGTTGCTGTAACAACGGGCTAATCAGGATTTTTTGACCCATGACCCCATGGAACAGGGCCACCCCGACCAGCATCAAGCAGCCAATATAGAGTAGAACGATGCTCATCCTGCATTGGGTCCCCGGGCTACGGCAACGACCCCGGTCCGCCCGACTTCAACAAGCCCGACTTCCCGCATCAATGCGACAAATGTTTCAATCTTCTCCGGCGCGCCGGTAATCTCAAAAATGAAGCTTTCGGTCGAGGCATCGACGATCCGCGCCCGATAGGCGTCGGCGAGCCGCATCGCTTCGATCCGGTTGTCACCCTTGCCGGCGACTTTGACCAATGCGAGTTCCCGCTGCACATGGGGACCCGACTCGGTCAGGTCGCGCACACTGTGGACCGGCACCAGCCGGTCGAGCTGCGCGATGATCTGCTCGATCACATGCGGCGGGCCGTTGGTGGCAATGGTGATCCGGCTGATTGCATGATCTTCGCTGATATCAGCAACCGTCAGGCTCTCGATATTATAGCCACGCGAAGTGAACATCCCGGCGATGCGCGCCAAGATCCCGGCTTCATTGTCTACCAGAACGGCGAGCACGTGACGTTCAACGGCTTCTTCTTGAATATGCATCAGACTAGAGCCTTTGCTTGGTCGTCCATGGTGCCCTTCACATCCGCTTCGGAAAGCAGCATTTCGGTATGGGAGGCACCGGAGGGGATCATCGGAAAGCAGTTGGCGAGTTGGGACACGCGGCAGTCGACAATGACGGGTCCGTCGGTGTCGAGCATCTTCTGAATACCCGCTTCAAGATCTGCCGGGTCTTCGATCCGGATACCCGTCCAGTCATAACTTTCGCCCAACTTCACAAAGTCTGGCAAGCTATCGCTATAACTGTTTGAATAACGGCTTTCATAGGTCAGCTCCTGCCATTGGCGGACCATTCCCATATATTGGTTGTTGAGGATGAATATCTTCACCGGCAAGCGGTATTGCGTGGCCGTGCCAAGCTCCTGAATATTCATCTGGATCGATGCTTCGCCGGCGATATCGATGACGAGGGCGTCGGGATTGCCCAGTTGCGCGCCAATCGCGGCAGGCAGGCCATAGCCCATCGTACCGAGACCGCCGCTGGTCAGCCATTTATTGGGGCTTTCAAAGTCGAAATGCTGCGCCGCCCACATCTGGTGCTGCCCGACTTCGGTGGTGATGATCGGTTCGCGCTCATGAGTGGCTTCCCACAGCCGGCGAATGGCCAGCTGCGGCATGATTTCCTGCTTGTTCTCAGGATAATCGAGGCAGTTGGTCGCTCGCCAGCCCTTGATCCGCGACCACCATTCCTCGTGATCGGGCGTGGCAAAGCGGCGGCCCTTGAGTACAGCGATCAACTGTTCCATCACCCGGCCAACATCGCCGACAACCGGCAGATCGACCCGGATAGTCTTGTTGATCGAGGAGCGGTCGATATCGACATGGATCTTCTTGCTGTTCGGCGAAAAGGCATCGATCCGACCGGTGATCCGATCATCGAAGCGGGCACCAAGGCAGACGACAAGGTCGGCCTTGTTCATCGTCATATTGGCTTCGAACGTGCCATGCATCCCAAGCATGCCGAGCCATTTTTCGGATGAAGCGGGAAAAGCACCCAGCCCCATCAGGGTCGATGTGACCGGGCATCCCAGCAATTCAGCCAGTTCGCGCAGCGTTTCGCTTGCCTTCGGGCCGCTGTTTATCACGCCGCCGCCGGTATAGAGGACCGGCGCCTTCGCATTCATGATCATTTCAGCAGCAGCGTTGATCGCCTTGAAGTCGCCTTCGGTCTGCGGCTGATAGCGGGAATTGCCTGTGGTGGCGTGGCGGGTAAATTCCGCTGCAGCAACCTGGACATTTTTGGGAATATCAATCACCACCGGACCCGGACGGCCTTGCGTCGCGATATGAAAGGCTTCCCTGACGACATGGGCCAGGTCGGAGGGCTTTTTCACCAGATAATTATGCTTGGTGCAATGGCGCGTGATGCCGATCGTGTCGGCTTCCTGAAAAGCGTCGGTGCCGATCAGATTGGTTGCGACCTGGCCGGTGATGACGACCATCGGGATGCTGTCCATCAGCGCATCGGTGATGCCGGTGACCGCGTTGGTCGCGCCAGGGCCGGAAGTGACCAGCACGACACCCGGCTTGCCGGTGGATCGCGCATAACCTTCCGCAGCATGGGTCGCTGCCTGTTCGTGGCGCACCAATATATGCTTGATCTTCTGATGTTCGTACAGCGCATCATAAATCGGCAGCACAGCGCCGCCGGGATAGCCGAAAACGGTATCCACGCCAAGGTCCAGCAGGGTTTCGACCAATATGTCGGCGCCGCTTTTTTCGGCCACATCATACTCCAATAACTGTCTGTTTCGCGCTGTCCGCCCGCCATGATGCACTGCACCACGATACGCAAGGCTTTGTTAATCCGGGGCTGGCTACATATCTGAATATATTATGTCAAGGCCTAACGGAGTAATTAAATATCAAATATCTTATCAATATTATTATTTAATGTCGGATCAATCCGCGGCCAATCGGGCGGGCTCTGGTTGCGAAACCAGGTATATTGGCGCTTTGCATATTGCCTTGTTGCGGTTTGCGCCCGCTCAATGGCAACCGCCTTGCCGATATCACCGGCGAGCCAGTCACCGATTTCAGCCACCCCGATCGCCCGCATAACCGGCAGATTTTCGGGCAAATTGCGTTCGAGCAGTTGCGCCACTTCCTGTTTTGCTCCCCGTTCGATCATCTCTTGCAACCGGAGGTCACAGCGCCGGTAAAGCCATTCCCGTGGCGGCAGCAGCACTAGGGGATGCAATCTTATGCTGCCGCCAATGCCGCCGACCTTCTGCTGTTGCCAGTGGCCGAGCGGCTTGCCAGACGACAGAACCACTTCCAGTGCGCGCTGGATGCGGTTGGTATCAGCCGTATTCAGCTTTTCGGCGGACACCGGATCGAGCTTTTGCAGAAGCAAAGATGCTTCCAATGTTTCCATTTTCCTGATTTTCTGCCGGATTTCCGGATCGATTTCCGGAATCGGTGCGATACCTTCGAGCAATATCCGGACATAAAGACCGGTCCCGCCGACCAGTATTGGCAATATATTCCGCGCATGGGCAGCGGCGATTGCCGCCTTGGCGTCATCGGCCCAGCGGGCGGCGGAACACGCCTCGCTGCCGTCAATATAGCCGAACAGCTGGTGCTCGATACCTTCCATCTCTGCTTCGGTCGGCCGCGCGCTCAGGATCCTTAGATCACTATAGACTTGCGCGCTGTCGGCATTGATGATCACCGAGGGTTGCTTTTTGGCAATGTCCAATGCCAAGGCGGATTTACCGCTGGCCGTCGGCCCAACGACCAGCGCCACATTGCGGTCCCGGTTTGGAGAAATCATGTTCATTGCGACGCTCATAGCAAAAGAATCTCTGAATGAGAGGGATATTCAATCCGGTCTGGCCAGCCTCGATGCAGCCGGTGCCAGCATCATGCGCCAATCCGAACTGATCGACGGGCGAGCGCTCGATATTTTCTTCGAAGGTGATCCCGCGGTGGCGCGCGAGCGACTTGAAGCGATGGAAGGCGATATCGATATTGCCGTGCAACCCGAAGCCAATCGCCTCAAGAAGCTGTTGATTTCCGATATGGACAGCACGATGATCACGGTCGAATGCATTGATGAACTGGCGGATTATGCAGGCATCAAGTCCGAGATTGCAGCCATTACCGAACGGGCAATGCAGGGCGAGCTGGATTTTGAAGAAGCGCTACGGGGCAGGGTGGCGCTGCTCGAAGGTCTGGATACCGCAGCAATCCAATTGTGTCTTGATGAACGGGTAAAAATCATGCCCGGCGCGAAGACCCTGGTCAGGACGATGGCACAGCGCGATGCTGCGACCATATTGGTGTCAGGCGGATTCACAAAATTTGCGAAACCCGTCGCGCAAGCCATTGGTTTTGAATCGTTTCATGCAAACATTCTGGCAGAAAAAGCCGGCCATCTGACCGGCGGGCTGGATGGCCCGATCATTGATTCCCGCAAAAAGGATGAATTGCTGCAATCCGCCGCGCGGGAGCGCAATCTGTCGTTGGACCTGTGTCTCGCGGTCGGGGACGGCGCCAATGATATTCCGATGCTGCAACGGGCTGGACTGGGCGTAGCTTATCACGCCAAGCCGAAGGCCGCTCAAGCCGCTGATATTGCCATCAAATATAACGATCTGACGGCTCTGCTATATATTCAGGGCATCAGCGCGGATCAGTGGATTACCGAATAAGAAAGATTCAGCGCCGTTTTGTGATGCAGTCATTGCCGGAGGCCTTGACGCTACTGCACATCGATTCCGCTTGTGCCTGGGTGGCAAATGGCCCGGCCTGCAACCGGGTAATCCCGCCTGCCTTGACCAGATAAGGCTGCATCCCAGCTAGCGCCGAAACTCTGCTTTCAAGACTGGTCCACAGGTTTTTCGCTTTATCCTCGTCGCTAAACGCCCCCAGTTGCACGCGCCAGTCGCCGCTGGCGGCTGCTCTGACCGGGGCTGCGGTCGCAGCGGGTGCGGCCGGTGCTGGTGTGGGCGTAGGTGTTGGCGCATAGGTCACACCGGGAGTGATTGGCCCCGGTGTCGGCGCCGGAGTTGGAGCTGGCGCCGCCGGGCGCGACGGCGGTAATTGTGCCGTCTGCACCTCACCAGTCGACTGAGTGGTCCGCAGACCACCGATCTGTGCGGTCCGCACGCGCTTCTCGTCCTGCTCCATTTTACCAGCCAGTTCGACGGCACGCCGCCGGTCTTCAACCGGAATGTAGCGATCCATCTGCGCCAGATTGGCGGTTGCTTGCGGCAGTTGCTGCGCCGACGCGCGGGTCATCAGCGCATAGGCCTTGACCCAGTCTTTCTCGACAAAATCGCCGTTAAAATGCCCAGTGCCCAAAACATATTGGGCTCGTGGTTCACCACGCTGTGACGAAGCTTGCAAATAGGGCAGGGCCTCGGCGCGACGATTGGCCTGAAACAGCACCAATCCGTAGTTGTCGCTGGCCTGCAGATGACCCTGATCCGCCGCTTTCTTGTACCATTTTTCCGCTAGCGCCAAATCCTGCGGAACACCGCGGCCCAATTTATAGGCTTGCCCGAGGTTGAACTGCGCATCGGCATCGCCTTTGTCCGCAGGGCCACGCCATTCATTGATCGCTGTTTGAAAATCGCCGCGACCCCATGCATCAACCCCGGCTTTGACGTCCGCCAAGGCCGGTGTCGACACCGCAAAAAGCGCCATGCCGAGCAAAGAAGCGATGGAATCATTGGTCTTGGTCATGGAATATTCCTCGGTAATCTATTTTCAAGAACAGCGCGCTAGCAACAGTTTCGCCGATGCTAAACCGCTGAGACTCTTCAAGTCTAGCAAAAACTGGAGAGGCCCGTTCGCGATCTCTATGCCAGGCTAATGTAAAATATAATGTAACCAACGCAAAATTTGCCACCATCTCGTTAACCCTATTTTAGACCTGTTCTTTTACAAAAGCACCCGAATAGAGATTTTCGGGCAAATTCTGCCGTTATTGAACAAGGGGAAGAGCGTGCGAGTTCTAGCAATGGCTTCGCAAAAGGGTGGCTCAGGCAAGACGACATTGTCGGGGCATCTGGCTGTACAGGCACAACTGGCCGGGGCAGGTCCAGTGGTATTGATTGACATCGATCCGCAGGGTTCCCTGGCCGACTGGTGGAACGAACGCGAAGCAGAATTGCCGGCATTTGCGCAAACCACCGTTTCGCGACTGGCTTCGGATCTGGCTATATTGCGCCAGCAGGGATTCAAGTTGGCGGTCATTGACACCCCGCCAGCCATCACCATGGCGATCCAGAGCGTCATTTCGGTTGCAGAACTTATTGTCATTCCAACACGCCCCAGTCCGCACGATCTCAGAGCCGTCGGCGCGACCGTTGACCTTTGTGAACGCGCTGGCAAACCGCTGCTTTTCGTCGTCAATGGAGCGACACCGAAAGCCAAGATTACGTCGGAAGCTGCGGTAGCGCTATCGCAGCATGGTACGGTGGCCCCAATCACCGTCCATCATCGTACCGATTTTGCCGGCTCCATGATCGATGGCCGCACCGTGATGGAAGTCGATCCCAAATGTCGATCGGCACAGGAGATCGTTCATCTCTGGTCCTATATCGCCGACCGGCTTGAGAAAAACTTCCGCCGGACCATTTTCAGTGCCCCTGCAATGGCACAGAATGTCAATCCCAACATGCAGCGTCCAGGCGGCAATTTCGGCCGCCGGGTGGTTGGTTCGTAATGGGAGAGGCTGAAAAAATGAATGATCCGAAACCATTTGCGTCCCTTTCATCCAGCTTGCTGGCTAGAAAAGGCGGAGCAAAGCCGGCGATGCGTCGTCAGGGCTATACGAATTTTCCGGACCTTTCCTCCGATCACTCCGGTGAATCCCACGAGGATTTGGGCTGGAATGATATGGGCTATGACGTCGATCCCGATCATGACGCCCATCCGATTGAACATGTTCACCATAATCCGCTTGCTGGAGCGATCCCGAACCCCGGGGCGGCTGTAAGGCAGCAGCAGGAAGAAATCGCCGCCAAATTGGGTGCGACGCCTCCCAGAGAAGAGCCAGCTGATTCTGGTGACAGGGAAACGACCGCCGTACCGGTGCCTTTGTCTATCTCCCGTGAAGTTCAGCCGCTGGCCGAACATTCGGCGCTTTCGAAAGAGCGCGACAGCCGCGAGCGCGAGCCTGAGAAACCATGGCCAGCCAAGATATCCCGGACGCGCAAGGCTAAAACCGCCTTCACCCTTCGTCTGGATCCGGAACGGCATCTGAAATTGCGGCTGGCAACAGCGATCAAGAACGTCTCGGCGCAGCAATTGGTAACCAGGGCTGTGGACGAATATTTGAAGTCTATCCCCGAACTGGATGGCTTGGCCGAACGCGTTCCGTCGCGTGGAGTTGCCTAAACCGGGCTTGAAGAGAATTTTGAACGGAAACGACTGACTTTTATTGCGAGGGCATAGAAATGAAACGCGATGTGATTTTGAAAATAGCTGCTTCCTCCATGGTGTTCGCCACCATGTTGACAGGATGCGGGCCGTTTGGCGGCGGTTCCGTCGCATCGATGTCGAGCAAACCGGCAACGGCGAAAGATGCAGCGACATACGCAAAGAAAGCGGAACAAGCGCTGGAAAAAGGCGATACCGACGACGCGGTTGCCTATGCTGAGCGGTCCGTCGCCGGTTTCGGCAGCGATCCTGAAACGCGGGCTTTGCTCGGGCAGGCCTATCTGGCCGCCGGTCGCATGGCTTCGGCCGAACGGAGTTTTCTGGATGCCATGGAACTTGGCAAGACCGACGCCCGCACGATCCTAAGCCTGAGCCTGGCGCAATTGGGCCAGGGCAAGGCTGACCAGGCGAAAGCCCTGATTGTCAGCAATCGGCAATTTATCCCGGCCGCCGACTATGGACTGGCTCTGGCGCTCGCCGGAGACAGCAAGACGGCAGTTGAAGTGCTTGAGCAAGCGATCCGGGAAGCTAATGTGACAGCCCGTACCCGTCAAAATCTTGGCCTCGCCTATGCACTCGACGGTCGCTGGAAAGAGGCCAAGCTGATGGCCTTGCAGGATGTGGCTCCGGCTGCGGTCAATGACCGGGTTATGGAATGGGCCCAAATGGCGCGTCCCGGTGCGTATGAAACGCGCGTTGCGACGGTGCTCAATGTGACTCCCGTCTCGAATGATCCCGGTCAACCGGTGCAACTGGCGCTCCAGCAAAGTTACGCACCGGCCAATGTCGCGGCGTCTGCCGACGAAGATTATGGCACCGAAGTCGCCAGCTTTGATCGCAACACCCCGCTGCCCGCAATCGGCCCGGCGCCAACAGCGGAAGCCGAGGTCGATTTTCTCGCCCGGGAAAATTACGTCAAGGTGGCGTCGGTATCGTTGCCGGCCAGCACTCCATCGCCAAGGATGACGGCCGATACGCCGTCAGCCAAGGCGCAACCCAAACCCGCCCGTGTGGGACAAGGCACAAAATTCGTCGTCGAGAGCGACAAGCCGACACCGACAAAAGCCGTCGCTGTTCAGGCCAAATCGGCATCCGCACCTGTGCTGCAAAAAGCGGCCTATCAGCCAGTACCGAAAAGCGGTGGCTCTCAGTCTGGGACGCATCTGGTTCAACTCGGCGCCTTTTCTTCACCCGAAAGTGCCAAGCGCGCCTGGGGGATATTATCATCCCGAAACAGTGATCTGAATGGCTTCGAATATGCGAGCTCGCGGATCAACGTGAAGGGCAAAACACTGTACCGGTTGGCCGCAGTCGGCTTTGGCAATGCGCAGACCGCCGAAGCCATGTGTGCGGGCATCAAGGCCAGGGGCGGGAACTGCATCGTGCGTCACGCGAGCAGCGTCAACAAAGCAGCGCCTTCGCGTATGGCCAGTCAGTCCGAGAAAAAACTCGCGTCTCGCTAGTCTGTCGAAAAATTGCATGAAGGCGGCGAGCTAATAAGCTCTGCCGCCTTTATATATGGCGGTGACCCGACCCTGAACAGGGAGGCCGTCAAACGGCGTGTTGCCAGCGGTAGCCGCCATTTTACGCGTATCCACCTGCCAGGGGCTGCCCTCGTCGATCAGGATAAAGTCTGCTTCATATCCGGTTTGCAACAGGCCTGCCTCGACCCCAAGGATTTCCGCCGGATTGGCCGATAAAAGCCGGAACAGGCGACCGACCGAAATAATATCTTCGTGAACCAGAGTGAATGACAGCGCCAATAATGTCTCGGCTCCCGCCATGCCGGGCAGGGCTTCGGCATAGGGCAGACGCTTATCCTCGGGCCCCCGCGGATCGTGCCCCGAAGAAATCACATCTATGGTCCCGTCCTTCACCGCTTCAATACATGCCAGACGGTTTTCTTCGCTGCGCAGGGGTGGAGACAGCCGGGTAAACGTCCGAAAGTCGCTGATCGCTATATCGGAGAGGAGAAGATGGGCAGGGGTGATACCGCAGGTCACTGGCAGCTTGTCCGATTTTGCTGCGCGGATCAGGTTCAGGCCGACCTCGGTGGTAACCTGACGAAAATGCACGTGGGCACCGGTTTCGCGGACCAAGGCTATATCACGAGCGATCGAAACGGCTTCGGCGGCGGCTGTTGCGCTGGCCAGCCCCAACCGCGTCGCGGTTTCGCTGTTTGTCGCTACCGCACCGGCCGTCAGACCCGCGTCCTCGCTGTGCACAATCAGCGGCAGCTCCAGTGATTTGCAATATTGCAGCAGCCTCAGCATGATTCCGCTATCCGCGATCCACTGCCGGCCTGTCGCAACCGCTTTTGCCCCCGATCGATTCATCAGACCGATTTCGGCCAGACGCTTGCCTTCCAGTCCGGTCGTCGCGGCCGCAATCGGATGCGACCACAGATCCGGCTTACCTTCGACCGCATTATGCTTGATCATCGCCGGCAGATCCAGCACCGGAGACTGATCGGGCATCAAGGCAGCCCGCGTGATGCCGCCAAAGCGAAAGGCCGGCTTGTCGATCGCGAAAACGCCCAGATCGACGATACCCGGTGCCAATATTCTGCCCTTGCAGTCGATTTCTTCGCCGGGTTCCTTATCGGTAACATCTCCCGTCGCAGTGATGCGATCACCGTCGACAATCAGATTGCCCTCTTTGGGCTGTTCAAAGTCGGGTAAAATCAGGCGCGCGTTGGTGAAAATCTTTGTCATGTCCAGCCCTCCACGCCGCGAGACTTGCGGGTGAGGATATCAAGACAGGCCATGCGCACCGCAACCCCCATCTCCACCTGCTCGGTTATCGCAGAATGATTCAGATCATCGGCAACATCGCTGTCGATCTCGACACCCCGGTTCATCGGGCCGGGATGCATGACCAGCACATCGGCTTTGGCGAGCGCCAGACGGTCCCGGGTCAGCCCGTAGAGATAATGATATTCTCGCGGGCTGGGGATGTAATCGCCGTTCATCCGCTCGTTCTGCAGCCGCAGCATCATCGCCACATCGCTGCCTTCAAGCGCCTCATCAAAATTTGTAAAAACCTCCACATTGAAACGGTCAAGCGCGGCGGGCAGCAGCGAAGGCGGTCCGCAAACCCGTACTTTTGCGCCGAGCGTAGTCAGGCAATAGATATTGGATCGCGCTACCCGGCTGTGCATCACATCACCGCAAATGGTCACTGTCAGGCCGCTGATATCGCCCTTGCGGCGCTGGATGGTCAGCGCATCGAGCAGCGCCTGAGTGGGATGTTCGTGGCTACCGTCGCCGGCGTTGAGTACCGGGCAGTCGACCTTGTCGGCGATCAGCTGCACCGCGCCGGAACTGCCGTGGCGGATGACGATCGCGTCAGCTTTCATGGCGTTCAGGGTTACCGCCGTATCGATCAGCGTTTCGCCTTTTTTGATGCTCGATTGCGCCGCGTGCATGTTGACGACATCGGCGCCCATTCTTTTCCCGGCAATTTCAAAGGAGAGCAGGGTGCGCGTGCTGTTCTCGAAAAAGGCATTGATCACCGTCAAACCGTCGAGCTTGTCCGCATGCTTGCTGGATTTCTTGTTGAGATCGACCCATTGCTTGGCCTCTTCCAGCAGGAACAATATCTCCCACGGCTGCAGCCCGGCGATACCCAATAGGTGACGATGAGGGAAAGCATCCGATCCGGTGGGAAACTGATGCGGTGAACCTGTTTGCTGCGATGTCATTAAAGCGGGTGCTATAGAGGCATCATGCCAGCGCGGCAAGCCTGTCGATGGCGCCCTGCAGAATATAGGCCGCCGCCATCTTGTCGACCACCTTGGCCCGCTTTTTCCGGCTGACATCGGAAGCGATCAGGTCGCGGGTCACCGCCTGCGTGCTCCACCGTTCGTCCCACAAGAGGATCGGCAGTCCCAGCGGTTTCAGATTCTGCGCAAAGGACCGCGCGGCCTGGGTCTGCTGGCTCTGGCTGCCATCCAGATTGAGCGGCAGACCAGCGACGATCCCAACGATATGCTGATCGGCTATCACCGTTTTGATCCGCTCGAGATCCTTGGAAAATTTGCGCCGCTCGATCGTTTCTGCCGCCGTCGCGAAGGTCCAGTTGGAATCGCACAGCGCCATGCCAACTGTTTTTGTGCCGATATCCAAGCCGAGCAGGCGTCCGGCTTCCGGCAGGGCCTGAGCGAAGGCCGCTACATCATCGCTGATCAACGTGCCAGAAATGCCGTCATCCTCCGTCGCACATCGGCCCGGATATTGGACCAGAACAGGCTGTAATCATAAACATGATAATTATTGCCGGGCAGGGCGTAAGGGCCGAGGTCCGGCGGATCACCAATCAGCAGAAAGCCCCGATCGTCGCATTTTGCCGGAACCGCAGCCACCGTAACCGTGGCTTCGCTCAAATCATCATTGGGCACCAGGGTGCCGAGATTGGCGGAAGCCGCCGCCGCCGAGTCGACATCGCCGTTGATCGGGTTGGAGCATAGCAGCCTGCTATCCTTGCGCGGCTCGCCATTGAAACCGATCGTCTGGTCGTAAACGTCAACGATTCGAGTATAATCCGCGGGTTCGGCAAAGCTTTGCCATGCCATGATGCAGCGCGTCTGGTCCGGGGCTTCGCAGATTCCAAGGCCCATTTCCGGAATATCGGTGTCGATCGAAACTGGCCAGCCGACGACATAAGCGGCAACGACCCGGTTGGCGAGCGGCGTACCGGCGACCCGGTCCTTGAGCAGATTGGTCAGATGCAGGCTGCCCTGGCTGTGGCCGGCCAATATGATCGGCTGGTCGTCCGGGATCGCGGAGACAAAATAGTCAAAAGCCGCCAGCACATCCTGATAGGCCGCATCCAGCGCCCGCTGGCCTTCGGGCTTCTCGGTCAGAAACGCGCCCAGCGTAGCCTGCCGATAACGCGGCGCCCAGACTTCTCCGGCCGCATTGAAGGCGCTCGCCTGACCGCGCAGGAAAATGCGGGCGCGCGCTTGCGATTCCTTGTCGTCCAGCGGTGCATTCCACCGTTCTTTTTTCAGAAAGGATGTCGGATGAATGAAGAAAACCGCGGCTTTCTTCTCCTCAGGCATTGCTGGCTCGCTGTCCGCATAACCCTCAGGAAGCCAAAGCGCTGGGTTGCCTTTGACCAGTTCCGGGCGCGCCAACCACATATCAGGATCGGCGTAGACATTGGTTTCCAGCACTTCCTGAGCGGTGAATTTGGTGTCCGGCACGAACGCCACTTCCATCAGTTCATCGCCATAGAGACGAAAAACAAATGCTCCGGCGAGCACGAGGATCACCATGCTTGCGACAAAATAGAGAAACTTACGGGCCAAATGATACTCCAACCAGGTTGCTGCTGCTTCAATCCGCTTGAAGCCGCTCCGCGCCAGTGCTAGCGGCGCTCGGTACACAAATAAATTCCGAAATACCCGAAAAAAGATGAACCTGAAAAGAATGAGTCATGTCAATCGATAAGGAAACCGTCAAAAAGATCGCCAGCCTCTCCAGGATCGCGATCACCGATGCCGAAGCGGACGCCTTTGTGCCGGAGCTCAACCAGATCCTGGGATGGGTCGAGCAACTGGGTGAGGTGGATTGTTCGAAGGTCGAGCCGATGACGGCGGTGATTCCCAATAAATTGCGGCTGCGCGAAGATGTCGTCACCGACGGCGAAATTCGCGACAAGATATTGGCCAACGCGCCGATTGCCGAACATGGCTTTTTTGCGGTTCCGAAGGTGATCGAATAATGATGTTTCGGAAAGAAACCCCGTTCGCCCTGAGCCTGTCGAAGGGCCCGGCGGCACACAGCAATGCTTCGACAAGCTCAGCACGAACGGAGCCAGCGCTATGACCGAAATATTCGAACTGGGCATCGCCGGTATCCGCAGCGGCATCGCGGATGGTGATTTCACCGCGAAGGAAGTCGCAGAGACTTTTATCGCGCGGGTTAGTGCTGCCAAGCCGCTGAATGCCTTTCTGGTCGAAACACCGGAACATGCTTTGGCGGCGGCGGAAGCGACCGACAAGGCCAAGGCGGCGGGCGAAACCCTCGGCAAGATGGCCGGTGTCCCGATCGGCATGAAGGACCTGTTCTGCACCCAGGGCGTGCCGACCACAGCGGCCAGCCTGATTCTCGAGGGTTTTGTGCCGCAATATGAATCGACTGTTTCCGCCAATCTGTTCAAGGCCGGTGCGGGGATGCTCGGCAAGCTGAACATGGACCAATTCGCCATGGGCTCGTCGAACGAGACCAGCGCCTTCGGCAATGTGATCTCGCCCTGGCGGCGCAATGACGGCGGCAATAGCGACCTCACCCCCGGCGGGTCTTCCGGCGGCAGCGCGACGGTTGTGTCCGGTCGCATCGCGCCCGCCGCCACCGGCACCGACACCGGCGGTTCGATTCGCCAGCCAGCGGCCTTTGTCGGCATTACCGGTTTCAAGCCGACTTACGGTCGCTGCTCCCGCTGGGGCACGATTGCCTTCGCCAGCTCGCTCGACCAGGCAGGCCCGATGGCGCGTGATGTCCGCGATTGCGCGATCATGCTCGAGGCGATGGCCGGTTTTGATGCCAAGGATTCGACCTCGCTGAATCTCCCGGTTCCCGATTGGGAAGCAGCGCTTAACAGCAATCTGGCCGGCAAGAAAATCGGTATTCCCAAGGAATATCGCGTCGAGAATATGCCCGCCGCAATCGACGCGCTGTGGCAGCAGGGCATAGAAATGCTCAAGGATGCCGGAGCGACCATCGTCGATGTCTCTCTCCCGCACACCAAATATGCGCTGCCGGCTTATTATATCATCGCCCCTGCCGAAGCATCCTCCAACCTCTCGCGCTATGACGGCGTGCGCTATGGTCTGCGCGATCTGCCGGACGGGGCAGGGCTGCAGGACATGTATGCCGCGACCCGCGAAGCCGGCTTTGGCCCCGAGGTAAAGCGGCGGATCATGATCGGCACCTATGTCCTCTCCGCCGGCTATTATGACGCCTATTATACCCAGGCGCAGAAGGTCCGGACGCTGATCTCGCAGGATTTCGACAAGGCCTGGAACAGCTGCGACCTGCTCCTGACCCCGACCGCGCCGAGCGCCGCCTTCGGCCTCGGCGAGAAGAATGACGATCCGCTGGCCATGTATCTCAACGACGTGTTCACCGTGCCCAGCTCGCTGGCCGGGCTGCCGGCGATGTCGGTGCCGGCCGGACTGGACGGCAAGGGCCTTCCGCTGGGCCTGCAGATCATCGGCAAGGCGCTGGACGAACAGGGCGTGTTCAACGCCGGCCTGGCAATCGAGGAACGCGCCGGATTTGTCGCGAAACCGGAGCAGTGGTGGTAGAAATGACTGAATCAACATATCGTATCCAGGGCGGCACCGGCGAATGGGAGGTCGTGATCGGCCTCGAGGTCCACGCCCAGATCACCTCCGAATCGAAGCTCTTTTCCGGCGCCTCGACCGAATTTGGCGCCGAGCCCAACACGCAGGTCAGCCTCGTCGACGCGGCGATGCCCGGCATGCTGCCGACGCTCAACGCCGAATGCGTCCGGCAGGCGGTCCGCACCGGTCTCGCGATCAACGCCCAGATCAACAAATATTCGCGCTTCGACCGGAAAAATTATTTCTACGCCGATCTGCCGCAGGGCTACCAGATTTCCCAGCTCTACCATCCGATCGTCGGCGAGGGCGTGATCCAGATCTCGCTCGACGAGAAGGACCCCGATGCCCACGGCAAGGCGATCGGTGTCGAGCGTATCCATATCGAACAGGATGCCGGCAAGCTGATGCACGACCAGCATCCGACCATGTCCTATGTCGATCTCAACCGCTGCGGCGTCGCGCTGATGGAAATCGTCTCCAAGCCCGACATGACCTCGCCCAAGGAGGCCGCCGCCTATGTTCGCAAGCTCCGCTCGATCCTGCGCTATGTCGGTTCCTGCGACGGCAATATGGAACAGGGCTCGATGCGCGCCGACGTCAATGTCAGCGTGCGCAAGCCCGGCGGCGAACTCGGCACCCGCACCGAGACCAAGAATGTCAACTCGATGCGCTTCATCCAGGCGGTGATCGAATATGAGGCGCAGCGTCAGGTCGATCTGATCGAGGATGGCGGCACCGTCGTCCAGGAAACCCGTCTGTTCGATCCCGATCGCAACGAAACCCGCTCGATGCGCTCCAAGGAAGACGCGCACGACTATCGCTATTTTCCCGATCCCGACCTGCTGCCGCTGGAACTGGAAGATGATTTCATCTTCGACTGCAAGGCCAGCCTGCCGGAACTGCCGGACGAAAAGCGCGCCCGCTACAAGAATGTTCTGGGCCTCAGCGCCTATAATGCCGCCGTTCTGACCGCCGAGCATGAAACGGCGCTGTGGTTCGAACAATTGCTCGATATCAGCGACGAACCCGAAAAAATCGCCAGCAGCGCCGCCAACTGGGTGACCTCTGAGCTTTTCGGCGCGCTCAACCGGCTTGGCGTCGGCATCGAGAACAGCCCGGTCACCCCGGCGCAGGCCGCCGAACTGCTCGGCCTCGTCGCCGACGGCACGATTTCCGGCAAGATTGCCAAGCAGGTCTTCGAGATCATGCTCGAAACCGGCGACGGCGCGAAGAAGATCGTCGAGGAGCAGGGGCTGGTCCAGGAATCGGATACCGGTGCAATTGAGGCTGTTATCGCAGAAGTGATGGCCGCCAACGCGGACAAGGTCGCCCAATATCGCGACGGCAAGGACAAGCTGTTCGGTTTCTTCGTCGGTCAGACGATGAAGGCAATGCAGGGCAAGGCCAACCCGCAGGTGGTGAACGAATTGTTGAAGAAGAGTCTGGGGTAAATCCATCACAAACCCCACTTGCCCTCAACGCGCCTTTACGCTAGGCGCGCGGGTCAATCGTACTTCGATGGAATTTTGACGACTTGACTGGGCGGGCGTGGCGGAATTGGTAGACGCGCCAGATTTAGGTTCTGGTATCTTAGGGTGTGGGGGTTCGAGTCCCTTCGCCCGCACCAAGTTTAGTCGCAATATTTATCGAAATCACACGGAATATGAAGGCATCAAAGGATAGTCATGCAGATTGTTGAAACGCTGAACGAAGGTCTGAAACGGGCCTATGAAATCAAGATTACCGCGAAAGATATCGAGTCGCGGGTCGAAGCCGAAGTCCAGAAGATGGCGCCGCAGGTGAACATGCCCGGCTTCCGCAAAGGCAAGGTCCCGGCCAATCTCGTGCGCAAGATGCACAATGATGCCCTGATGCAGGATGCTCTGAGCAGCACCGTTCAGGAAAGCATCGAAAAAACCATGGCGGACAACAAGCTCCGTCCGGCGATGCAGCCCAATGTCAATCTCGATGAAGGCTATGAGCCCGGCAAAGACGCGATCGTCAAGATGGATCTGGAAATTCTGCCGGATGTTCCGACACCGGACGTTGAAGGCTTGAAGCTGGAGCGCCTGCAGGTCGAAGCGGACAAGAAGACCGTTGATGAAGCGCTGCAGAAATTTGCCGAAAGCCAGAAGCAGTTCGAAACCGCCGCCAAATCCTACAAAGCCCAAGAGGGCGATCAGGTTCTGATCGACTTTGAAGGCAAGGTAGACGGCGTGCCGTTTGATGGCGGCAAGGGCGAAGGCATGGCGATCGAGCTTGGCTCCGGCCGCCTGATCCCGGGCTTCGAAGATCAGTTGATCGGCAAGAAGGCCAATGACGAAGTTCTCGTCAAGGTGACCTTCCCGGATGATTATAATGTCGAAGACCTGAAGGGCAAAGATGCCACGTTCGATGTGGTCATCGGCGAAGTGCAGAAGCCGAAAGAAGCCAAGGCCGACGACGAAATGGCGAAATCCATGGGTCTCGAAGGCATTGATCAGCTGTCGGAACTGCTCAAGGGGCAGATCGAGCAGGAACTGAATGGCCTGACCCGCACCCATATGAAGCGCAAGCTGCTCGACCAGCTCGCCGCCAGCCATGATTTCGAAGTGCCACCGGGCATGGTCGAAGCGGAATTCAACCAGATCTGGCAGCAGCTCGAGCAGGAAGCCGAGCAAGAAGAAGATACCGAAGCGGCGCGCAAGGAAATGGAAGACGAGAAAGACGAATATCGCGATATCGCCGTCCGTCGCGTTCGTCTCGGATTGCTGCTTTCAGAAATCGGCCAGGCCAATGGCGTTGAAGTCAGCCAGCAGGAAATGGGCATGCTGATCCAGCAGGCAGCCCAGCAATATCGCCCGGAAGACCGCGACCGGTTCATCCAGTATATCCAGCAGGACCAGATGGCCGCTGCCCAGCTTCGTGCGCCGATGTATGAAGACAAGGTCGTCGACTTTCTGTTCGACAAGGCTGAAGTTACCGATCGCAAAGTGACCCGCGAAGAGCTGGAAGCGGCGATCGAGGCAGAAGACGAAGCTGAGACCAAGCCAGCTGCGAAGAAAAAGGCGCCGGCGAAGAAAGTCGCTGCGAAAAAGCCTGCTGCCAAGAAGGCTCCGGCTGAAGCAAAGGAAGAAAAGGCGCCGGCCAAAAAGGCTGCGACCAAGAAAGCCCCGGCAAAGGCTGCTGCTGAAAAAGCGCCAGCCAAGAAGCCGGCGGCCAAGACGCCTGCAAAAAAGCCGGCCGCCAAGAAGGCGCCGGCCAAGAAATAATATATTTGGTTTGAATGTAAAAAAGCCGGGCAGGGCGGACCTGTCCGGCTTTTTTATGTGCTGATCTTAGCCAGTTCCAGTCCGCGACTTGCGGCTTTACCCGGATCAGATGGTGACTTCGCTTGCCTTGTTGATCACCGTGCCGAGAATGCCATATTCCTTGGCTTCTTCCGTGCTCATCCAGTAATCGCGATCAATATCCTTGCGGACCCGCTCGACATCCTGTCCGGTTTCTTCAGCAATGATCCGCGCCAGTCGTTCGCGCATCTTGACGATCTCCTGCGCCTGAATGGCGATATCCGATGCCTTGCCGCCGGCGCCGCCGGATGGCTGATGGATCAGAAATCTCGTATTGGGCAGGCAGAAACGCTGTTCCTTGGGAACGCCGAGGAAAATATGCGTGCCGGCGCTCGCCACCCAACCGGTGCCGATCATCGCGACCGGCGAGCTGATGTAACGCACCAGATCGTGGATCGTATCGCCCGATTCGACGTGACCGCCGGGAGAATTCAGAAAAATCCGGATGGGGTCCTGATTGACGTGATCGAGATAGAGCAGCTGCGTCGACACACGCTCCGCCAGCTTCTGGTCAATTCCGCCGAATATCATGATCGTGCGGGCTTCCAGAAACTTCGTCATCATCGCGCCGGGCAGGCCACCGGACTTGTTTTCGTCTTCGTCCTCATCATTATAGGTGGGAGTGATCGGGCTGTTGGTGGTTATCATTCTTGACTCCGCTAATGGAATTTTTAGTAGCACCGATCGGGTAACGATCAGCATTGCCTTGAAGAACATGTAGGGATAGCCGGGATGGTGCGCAATGATCGTCGTGCCGGTGATGTATTTTTTCTGGAGCGCAATCATTCTCATCCAACATCGTTAAAGCCCTTGAACAATTCCGCGATAATCCCGATGTAGTGGCGAAGCCAAAGACAAGCGTATAAGAAGCTAAAAACAGGACGAATTACAACATGCATGATCCGATTACAGACGCTCTAGTCCCGGTTGTTATCGAACAATCCAACCGCGGCGAACGCAGTTTTGACATTTTTTCCCGTCTGCTCCGCGAGCGGATTGTATTCGTAACCGGTCAGGTCGAGGACGGGATGGCATCGATCATCACGGCGCAATTGCTGTTTCTGGAGTCAGAGAATCCGAAGAAGGATATCTATCTTTATATCAATTCACCGGGCGGCGTTGTGACTGCCGGCATGGCGATCCATGATACGATGCAATATATCCGTCCCAGAGTCGGCACGGTTTGCGTTGGCCAGGCAGCATCGATGGGCAGCTTTCTGCTTGCTGCCGGGGAACCAGGCATGCGGATGGCAACCACCAATGCCCGGGTGATGCTGCACCAGCCATCCGGCGGCGCCCAGGGCATGGCGTCGGACATCGAGATCCAGGCAAAGGAAATATTGCGTATCCGTGCCAGCATGAATGCGCTTTATGCCAAATATACCGGAAAATCGATCGAAGAGATTGAAAAGGCGATGGACCGCGATACGTTCCTCGAAGCGGACGAAGCCAAGGCATTCGGCATCGTCGATGAGGTTTACAACAAGCGCCCGGTACCGGTAGAAGATCCTAAATAAGCAGTTAGCGCTGCCCTAAATGAAATTTAAGCCATATTTGATAGACTTGCATATTCACTAGGAAAGCGGCGAAAAAAGCTGTGGCAATTTGGAATTTGACGGTTAGATTACAATGTTGGCCGGTTTAAAGGACTTTTTATGACGAAATTGACGGGATCTGATTCGAAGAGCACCTTATATTGCTCCTTCTGCGGCAAATCCCAACATGAAGTCCGCAAGCTGATTGCAGGACCCACCGTTTTCATCTGCGATGAATGTGTGGAACTGTGCAACGACATCATTCGTGAGGAAACCAAGGGCGCCGCTACCGGCCGTAAGGACGGCGAAGTGCCGACGCCGCAGGAAATCTGCGATGTGCTGAACGATTATGTGATCGGCCAAAAGCGCGCGAAACGCGTTTTGTCGGTGGCTGTCCATAATCATTACAAACGACTCAACCACGCCGCCAAATCCGGCGATATCGAGCTGGCGAAATCCAACATCCTGCTGGTCGGACCGACCGGTTGCGGCAAGACGCTGCTGGCGCAGACTCTGGCGAAGACATTTGACGTGCCGTTCACGATGGCCGATGCGACCACATTGACCGAGGCCGGCTATGTCGGCGAGGATGTCGAGAATATCATTCTGAAATTGCTCCAGTCTTCCGATTATAATGTCGAAAAGGCGCAGCGCGGCATCGTCTATATCGACGAAATCGACAAGATCAGCCGCAAGGCCGAAAATCCGTCGATCACCCGCGACGTGTCGGGCGAAGGCGTTCAGCAGGCTCTGCTGAAGCTTATGGAAGGCACCACCGCCAGCGTTCCGCCCCAGGGCGGGCGCAAGCATCCGCAGCAGGAATTTCTGCAGGTTGATACCACAAACATATTGTTCATCTGCGGCGGCGCCTTCGCTGGTCTGGAAAAGATCATCGGCGACCGTCTCGAAGGCAAGTCGATTGGCTTCGGCGCTCACGTCGCTGCGCCCGAAGAACGCCGTGTTGGCGAATTGCTGGCCCAAGGTGAACCTGAGGATCTGCTGAAATTCGGCCTGATCCCTGAATTTGTCGGTCGTCTGCCGGTCATCGCGACGCTCGAAGATCTGGATGTCGATGCACTGGTTACGATTCTTCAGGAACCGAAAAACGCGCTGGTCAAACAATATCGCAAATTGTTCGAACTCGAAGACGTGGGTTTGACCTTCACCGATGACGCGCTGGTCGCGGTTGCCAAGAAAGCGATCGAACGGAAAACCGGCGCCCGCGGCTTGCGTTCGATTGTCGAGAACATCCTGCTGGACACGATGTTTGACCTGCCCGATTTCGAGGGTGTGGACGAGATCGTGATCGACAAGGATGTTGTCGCCGGCACCAAAGAGCCAATCAAGGTGATCGCGAAAAGCAGCAAGGCGAAGAAGGAAGATGCGGCTTAGATTCGATCTGTTCTAATCCATAAGCACCTTTTTAGATCCGCTATTTTATAATTGTATTTCCATTGCTTGTGATCATTAGATAACATGAGACATGGACAAGCATTATATTATCGAAGAAATCAAACGAACGGCCGAACAAAATGGTGGGCAGCCTCTCGGCGTGGCTCTCTTTGAAAAAACTACCAATATCAAACGGACAGATTGGTATGGAAAATATTGGGCACGTTGGAGCGATGCAGTAATTGAAGCCGGATATGAAAAACGTGAAAAAAATGTCGCTTATGATCCTGATGTCGTACTCAAGAAATTTGCAATTCTAGCAAGAGAGCTGGGCAAATTTCCTGTTACCGGAGAAATTCGACTTCAAGCGCAAGTCAATCCTGATTTTCCTGCTCATAATACAGTTGACCGATACCTTGGCAAGCGTGAACGCCGTCCGGCTGTAGTAATCGACTTTTGTGAACGTCATGGTGGATTTGATGATGTTATCCAAATCTGTAGGCCGTTACTGGTAGAATCGCCACAAGAAACAGCATTATCGGATGAAGCCGAGGTAGGCACCGGCTTCGTCTATCTTATGAAATCGGGAAAATATCACAAAATTGGACGAACCAACTCCCCTGATCGACGTCAATATGAAATTGGATTGCACCTACCGGAGGAGTTGATTCAGGTACACAGCATCGAAACAGATGATCCATCGGGAATAGAAGCTTACTGGCACAATCGGTTCAGTGAAAAGCGCTTGAGAGGTGAATGGTTTGACTTGAAACCAGCTGATGTAAGGATTTTTCGTAGACGTAAGTTTATGTGATTTAGTTCGTAACCAGTGTATCACTTATAAAGACACCCATCCAGCTTCTCATTCCGCACAACATTGATCCGCGCCGCAATTGTATTGCCATAACGCCGGGTAAAGCCGCTGGCGCCGTTCACGGCCCGTTTCTTGGGCAAGGGCAGGGCCGCCGCGATCCGCGCTGCCTCGATCCGCGTCAAATCCTTCGCATCCTTGTGGAAATAGCGCTGCGCACCAGCCTGTACGCCATAGGTGCCGATACCGGTCTCGGCGATATTGAGATAGACTTCCATGATCCGGTGCTTGCTCCAGATCGTCTCGATCAGGAAGGTGAAATAGGCTTCCAGGCCCTTGCGGAAAAAGCCGCCGCCCTGCCAGAGAAAGGCATTTTTGGCGACTTGCTGGGAAATGGTCGAGCCACCTCTTATCCGGCCGCCCTGGGCATTGCGCTCGATCGCTTTCTGGATCGCCTCGGTGTCAAACCCATTGTGGCTGCAGAACTTCCCGTCCTCGGCTGCGATCACCGCACGCACCATATTCGGTGATATGTCGCTGAAGCTGGTCCAGTCCTTGGTGATGCCATTTCCGTCCATGATCATGGTCGCAGTAATAGGGGGCGGCACAATCGCATAAATTCCGACCCACGCAACGGTGATCAAAATGAAATAAAGAGCAAATTTGAACAGAAACTTGATGGCCCGCATCGCTGCAACCTAAATGCAAAACGCCCCGAAAACAAATCCTGTTTCGGGGCGTCTTGGTTTATTTGTCATCCCGGCGAAGGCCGGGATCCAGTTCATCAAAAAGTCGCTTCGCGGCTGCTTTGTTTACTGGATTCCCGCCTTCGCGGGAATGACAGCGTTCAGAATTAACTCGCTGCCAGAAGCTGCTTCTCTCCGGCAATGCGGAGCATCGCTTTTTGCAGCTTCTCGAAAGCCCGCACTTCGATCTGGCGAATCCGCTCGCGGCTGACATCATAGACCTTGCTCAGGTCTTCCAGTGTCTTCGGATCTTCCGACAGGCGACGTTCAGCCAGAATATGCTGCTCGCGCTCGTTCAGCGAACCCATTGCCTCGGACAGCATGTCGTGCCGGAAATCGGCTTCCTGGGACGCGGCAATGGCCTCGTCGTGCAGCGGCATATCATCTTCGAGAATGTCCTGCCACTGGCCACCGTCGCCATCTTCGGACGACAGCGAAACGTTCAGCGAAGCATCGCCGCCCATCGACATGCGGCGGTTCATGTTGACCACCTCATGCTCGGCAACGCCAAGGTCGGTGGAGATCTTCTTGACGTCTTCCGGCGACAGATCACCATCCTCGAACGCATCGAGATTATTCTTCATCCGGCGCAGGTTGAAGAACAGCTTCTTCTGGGCAGCGGTCGTCCCCATTTTGACGAGGCTCCAGCTGCGCAGCACATATTCCTGAATCGAGGCTCTGATCCACCACATCGCGTAGGTCGCGAGGCGGAAGCCGCGTTCGGGTTCGAATTTCTTGACGCCTTGCATCAGGCCGACATTGCCTTCGGAAATGAGATCCGAGACCGGCAGGCCATAGCCGCGAAAGCCCATAGCGATCTTGGCGACGAGTCGCAGGTGCGACGTCACCAGCTGGGCGGCTGCTTCCTGATCCTTGTGTTCAGAATAGCGTTTCGCCAGCATATATTCTTGTTCGGGGGTCAATAGCGGAAATTTACGAACTTCCGAGAGATACCGGTTCAGGCTCGCGTCCCCCCCTAAGGCAGGGATTTTTGCCGGAACATTGCTACCATTAGCCATTTTCGTTCCTTCTTATGTTGTGCCGCCGGGCCTCATTAAGCACCCTTTGGTCAAATGCGAATATAAGGTGTGTTACTTATATGCGCAAGTTCATGAATAGTTCCTGCATATCGTCGGGAAAATCGATAGAAAACATCAATTTTTCATCCGTTATGGGGTGAACAAATCCAAGACTAGCAGCATGAAGGGCCTGGCGTCCAAATTGAATATCTTTTCGCCGGGAAAGCATTGATTTTCGACGAGTGCCGTAAAGCGGGTCACCAATCAGGCTATGGCCGATATGAGTCATATGGACCCGGACCTGATGGGTTCGTCCGGTTTCCAGCGTGCATTCTACCAGAGCGGCTCCATCGAGCATTTCCTTGACCGTATAATGGGTCATCGCAGCCTTGCCCCGGTCATCGCCGACAACCGCCATTTTCTTGCGATTGACATTGCTCCGGCCAATGCTGCCCTCGATCGTCGCGGAAGCCGGATTGGGGCGGCCGTTGACGATCGCCATATAGCGGCGTTCGATATCATGTTTGGCGAACAGGGCGCTCAAGCCCTGATGCGCGGCGTCGGTTTTGGCTGCCACCATCAATCCCGAGGTATCCTTGTCGATTCTATGGACAATTCCGGGCCTGGTCACACCGCCAATGCCGGACAATTGCCCCCTGCAATGGTGCAGCAGGGCATTGACCAGCGTGCCATCGGCATGACCGGCCGCCGGATGGACGACCAGACCTGCCGGTTTGTTGACAATGATCAGATGGGTGTCTTCGAAGATCACATCGAGCGGAATATCCTGCGCCAGGGCAGGGCCGGCAATCGGCTCCGGAATGGTCAGCTCAAATGACTTGCCGCTTAATTTCTTGGCCGACGGATCGGTGAAGGTCACGCCATCGATCAGCAAATGCCCGTCGGCTATAAGCGATTTGACGCGCTCGCGCGAAAGGCCGTCCACCGCTTCTGTCAAAGCCCCATCCAGACGCTGTTTTTTCTGAGATTCCGGTAATTTCCCGGATATTGTAGATTGCCCCGCATTCATCGCGTAGATGTGGGCCATGCAACTCCTTATATCAAGCGCGATGTTGGCCGATCTCCAGCAATTGGCTCTCGCCGCGGCACCCCAAGAAATCTGCGGAATTTTATTTGGCCATAATGGCCGGGTGAGCGCTCGCCGGGCCGCGAAAAATGTCGCCGATGACCCGCTCCGGCATTTCGAGATAGATCCGCGGACCTTGATCGCGGCGGAACGGGAGCAGCGCGACGGTGGCGAGCGAATCCTCGGCTATTATCATTCGCATCCAAGCGGACCGGTGAAGCCTTCGACGACCGATGCGGAAAGCGCGGCGCCGGACGGAAGGCTCTGGCTGATCGTCAACGGGCAGGACGCGGCGGCATGGCATACAGCCAAAAATGGTGAAATTTATGGCCGTTTTAACGCGATCACGCTTGATTGCTTTGGTCCAAAAGGCCAAACAGCCGCGGAATGGAAATCATAGTTAAGGGCGCGTTTATATGGCGAATAGTGAAGTTGACCTGGCATCTCTGCTTTGTTCGAAAATATGCCATGATTTGCTGAGCCCGGTTGGCGCACTCAACAATGGTCTGGAGTTGCTGGAAGGCGAGACCGATCCGGTGATGCGGGATCGTTGCATGGACCTGCTGGCAGACAGTGCCCGGGTATCGGCAGACAAGCTGAAATATTTCCGCCTAGCTTTTGGTGCCGCCGGCGGTTTTGGCGACAATGTCGATCCGGCAGAGGCCCGGCAGCTGATCGAGTCGTTGCTCGGTGATTCGGGCAAGATCACGCTGGGCTGGGCGGTGCAGGGCGAGGCCTTGCCAAAAAAGGCGATCAAAATATTGCTCAATCTCGCGCTGATTGCGAAAGAATCGCTGGTCAGAGGCGGTCGGCTTGATGTCGGGGCGGAGCAGGGCGAACTCGGTATTGAAGTGGTTATCCGCGCAGAAGGCACGAAAATTGCGCTTGATGACGGTATCCGAACCGCGCTCGATGGCACGATTGATCCGTCGGATCTCAGCGCCAGAACAGCAGCAGCCTGGATGACTCGGGAGCTGGCACTGAAAAATGGCGGTGATCTGAGAATTTCACCCGCGTCGACGACAGAATTGCTTTTGGGTGCTATCGTCACCGCCTGAACGTGAGAGGGAGGCCTGCTATGGATGTGATATGGACGCCGTCTCCCAATTTTGACGAACGCAGCCTGCCGATCACCATTCTCGTGATGCATTATACCGGCATGAAGGACGCGGCTTCGGCGATAAACTGGCTGGCCAATCCCGAAGCCAAGGTTTCGGCCCATTATGTCGTGACCGAGGATGGCCAGGTCGTCCAGATGGTCGATGAGGAGAAGCGCGCCTGGCATGCCGGGCGCGGCTACTGGCGCGGCATCACTGACGTAAATAGCGCCAGTATCGGCATCGAGATCGTCAATCCCGGCCATGAATGGGGCTATGTGCCCTTTCCCGAAGAGCAGATGGACGCGGTCACCCGGCTCGCCCACGATATCGTGACCCGCCACAATATCTATGAAACGAACGTGATCGGGCATAGCGATCTTGCGCCAGCGCGGAAACAGGACCCCGGCGAACTGTTCGATTGGGAACGTCTTGCACGGCACGGCATTGCCCTTAAAAAACCGGCCTTGAAGCTCAGCGATCCGCCGTGGACCGACGGCGGGTTCATGCTGGCTCTGGAACGGTTCGGCTATGATATTTCCGACCAGACTGCTGCCGTCGTCGCGTTTCAACGGCGCTTTCGGCCAAAAACCATCGATGGCGTGATCGACGGAGAATGCCGCTCGCTGCTATTGTCTTTAATGTTGGACAGGGAGCGCGGAATCACTAAATAGGGCGCACCAGAGGGTCGGCCAGCCGTCCTCCTGCGCTGAAGCTCCGGCGGGCAAGCCCGGGATAGCGATCATCCGGGCGGACCTGTGCGCCGAAGCTTCAGCGCAGGAGGGAGGAAAGTCCGGGCTCCACGATTAAAAGGTGCCGGATAACGTCCGGCGGGGGCAACCCCAGGGAAAGTGCAACAGAAAGCAGGTCGCGACGACTTCGGTCACGTGACAATGAAAGGGTGCGGTAAGAGCGCACCGCGGGGCTGGCAACAGGCCTGGCACGGTAAACCCCACCTGGAGCAAAACCAAATAGGGGCGGCATATGGCTTTTTCGGCCTGCAGCCCGGGTTGGTTGCTTGAGCCACGCAGCAATGCATGGCCCAGATGAATGGCTGGCTATCCCGCCGAAGCTTCGTGCCGACGCGGGTGGACAGAACCCGGCTTACAGACCCTCTGGTATTATCTTAGCTGTGGAACAGAATCGGTTCCTCTGATAGAATAGCGACTATGCCAAAAGCAAAACGATCAGACAACTGGGGTTTCCCACGTTGGGGAAGCTACGAAAGTTCGCGTGAAACGCAGCAAGTGAAGATTTGCGACCGACACGGTTGCGACGAAGCAGGAAGCTGTCCCGCCCCCAAATCGCCGAATAGTCCAGAACGCTGGTATTTTTGCCAGACCCACGCGGCAGAATATAACCGGGGATGGGACTATTTCGAGGGACTCGACAAGGAAGAGCGCAAGCAGCGCGAAGCCGACGAGCAGCGCGATGCCAATGCCTATCAGGAAGCCGCCCACTACAGCTGGATGGGTTCCGGTGACGGCAGTCGTTCGCGCGACGAAATGACCGCGCTGGAAATTTTCGACCTGACTCCCGATGTCGAATTCGAAACGGTGAAAAAGGCCTGGCGCTCGATGGCCAAGGAATATCACCCCGACGTGAATCCCGGCGATGCGGAAGCGGCAAAGAAATTCCAGACAGCACAGGCGGCCTTTGATGTCTTGCGTATTGCCGAAGAACGGCGGGTCTGGAAGCCGATTTAGCGCTGTATTCCTGCGAAGGCAGGAATCCATCTCGTATCATCGACACGATCCCGGATGTCGGTATGCCGCAGACGATAGCCCAGGTGAACCCGTTCAAAGGCTTCAAGTTCCAATGTCTGGAGATGGGCCCCTGCCTGCGCAGGGGCACTGCGATTACTGCAGGCGTTCGGCTGTCTGCTGGATCAGCGCAATCATGTTCGGAATGCCCTGGGTGCGGTTTGAACTGAGCTGATTTTTCAAATCAAACGGTTCCAGCACGGCGGCAATATCCGTGTCCTTGATCTGCCCAGCAGCCTTGTCCTGAACGGTTTCCAGCACCAGTGCGATAATGCCCTTGGTAATCGCGGCATTGCTGTCAGCCAAGAAATGCAGCCGCCCGTCATCCAGTTGCGTCGGATAGACCCAGACCGAGGCAGAACAACCCCGCACCAGCGTGGCATCGGTTTTCAGCGCGTCCGGCATCTCGTCCAGTTGCTTGCCCAGATCGATCAGCAGCCGATAGCGATCGTCCGCTTCCAGAAACTCATATTCTTCAATCAAATCGTCAATCTTGCTCATGGGAAGGGCGGTTAGCAGGGGTTACCGGCGAGGTCACCCATTTTTACCGTTCGCCTCGAGCGAAGTCGAGAGGCTCTGGCGTGTTTCGACTTCGCTCGACACGAGCGGGATTCTTGCTTGTTTTGCTACAGCTCAACCCCGGCGGCAATCGCTTCCAATTTCCGGATACGCTCTTTCAGGTCGGCAACCTCAATCCGCGATGTCGCGGTCGGTGGATTGTCTTCACGCCGTTGCTCAATCTCCCGAGACTTGAGCGCAATCCAGTCGCGCCATCCGCGCAGCGTGACCAGTGACACAACGGTCAGGCCGATCAGGGAAAAGGCCGCTGTGATCATATAAAAAGCAGGTTCTTGCATCATGCTTGTCCTTCTACTTTCCGGACCGGTTCAGCGGTCGCGCAATTTTTCAATCTCGTTTTCCAGTTCGCGGGCGCCGCGATCATCGGTGGCGATTTTTTCGAGTACCGCTACGCGCTCCTTGAGATATTTCACTTCTTCCTGAAGGCGTTCGGTCTGCGGGTCGTGTCTGTTCTGCGATCCGATCGCGTTTCCCCTGCGGTCTTCCAGGATACCGTGCTCGGCACGATATTTGGAACGCATCACCCGTCCGATGGTCACGATGATGATGATGGCAACTACGGCTTCGGGCCAACCCATGTCTTGTCTCCTCAATCAATGCCGACCTAGCGATCCCGCAATTGCTCAATTTCATTTTCGAGCTGCTTGGTGCTGTGCCCGTCGGTGGTAATCTGCTCCAGCACGGCAACGCGTTGCTTTAAATATTTCATTTCCTCGCGCATCCGCTCCGCATCGGCATCATGGGTCGCAGGAAACTCGCCGCGCATTTTGATCAGCTTGCGCTGATGGCCGGTCCAGATGGCAAAGCCCGCTACCGCAAAGGCTCCAAATGGTATGAGTAGAGCGATTATGCCTTCCATCAGTTCAGTTCCTTTGTTTCGGGAGCGTCGCGTAAATCTTCGATCTGCATCGAAACGTCGAAACCCTTGTCCGTGATAATTCTTTCCAGAACGCGCATGCGCTGCTCCAGTCGTTCGGTTTGCGCAGCATATTGTGCCGCTTTTTCAGCCGTATCCTTGCTGTGCGCTTCCAGCTTCTTGTTCTGATGCTTGAACCATTCTTGCCCGAGGGTGCCGATCGCGATGGCGATGCATGGCAATCCGATCATGAAGAAAAATACCCAGGCGTTCTCCATCAGTCCTGCTCCTCAATTCGCGCGCTTGTCGCGCAATTGCTCGATTTCCTGGGTCAGCCGGTGGCTGTCATCGGTGACAATCCGTTCGACATTGGCGAGCCGATCCTTGACCGAACCCAGCTCGGCGCGCAGTTCGGCATTTTCATTAGTGAGCAATTTAACCCGCTCGACCGCTTCCCGATCGGTTTTTGGATAGACCGACTTTCCCCACTGATTTTCCAGTGGATATCCGTTCTTGATCCGCATCCATGTGGTCAGAACCCAGCCGCCGACGGCGATAGCGGTGACAACTGCGATGATGGGTGCCAGAGAAGTGAGCAAGGAAATTTTGTCCGGGTCCATCAGTTCTTCTCCCTCAGGGCTTCGATCTCGTCGGCGGTGCGTTTGGCTGGATCGGTGGCGATCCGTTCGAGTACCTGGAGCCGTTCTTGTAGCCGGTCTATTTTTCCGACCAACTGCTCGTTTTCAGTCGACAGCAATTCAATCTTGCGTTGCTCGTCCGGACTGTTCTTGCTGGATTTACCAGACTTTCCGCCCCATTCATCTTCAAGTTCATAGCCATGCTTGGCTCGGATCCAGTTATTGACGATCCACGCTCCATAACTGATGGCGATGATCCCCAAGACAAACTGCGGGCTTCCCCAATCCATATTCATTCTCCCTGTTCAGACGCTTAGCGCAGATTTTCGATCTCGTTCGACAGCGTCGTATTCTTGCTGGTGTAATAGAGTTCCATATCCGCCAGCTTGCGATCGATTTCCCGGAAGCGCGATTTGATATCGCGAGTGGTGCGGCGCGGTGACTGGCGCACGCCCTGCCAGAATTTCGTGTCTTCCGGATCGCTTAGATACATGCCCATCGGTTTGGGCTCGGATATTTTGGCCGCGATCCAATAGGCAATCAGCGTCCAGGGAAATGCAAATGTGACCGTTGCGATGATGGCGGCGAGTCGAACCCAGGCGACGTTGATCCCGGTGTAATCGGCGATCCCGGCGCAGACACCACTCCATTTGGCGCGTTTCTTGTCGAGATAGAATTTTGTGCGAGAGGAGCTCATGATGGGTGCCTTTCTTTTTTCAGCAGCTCGTCAAAATTTTCGAGCGTTGGGGCAGGGTCAGCGGATGGTGTTGGCAGCGCGGATTGACGCCAATCGGGGTTGTCCGCCGCCATGATGCGTTCGATCGTTTCCATCCGGTCATCCAGACGGCGCGCCATATGGTGCAATTCTTCCAGCAGATTTTCATCTTCGTTGGTGATCGTCGCGGCCGTTTTCCATTTGGTCACATAGTGAAATATCAACCAGGGCAGACCGATGAACAGGGTTCCCATGACGATGGGAATGATGATGAGTTCTTCCTGCATTATGCGTCACCTTTCTTCATGGCCGCCTTCATGGCTTCCAGTTCTTCATCGACCTTGTCGCTGGATTCCAGCGCGGCGATCTGGTTTTCCAGACTCTGCGGCTCTCCGCCCATGCTGAGCGAGTCGGCACGGCCCTCGGCAAAATCGACTTGCCGTTCGAGATATTCAAAGCGGGAGAATGCATCGTGGACTTTTTCGCCATTGTACATTTCGCGCAGCTTCACGCGGTTTTCAGCACTTTCCAGACGATTGACCAGGCTGCTCTGACGCGAGCGCGCTTCCTGCAGCTTCTTCTGCAGTTTCGCGATGTCGCCCTCCGAAGAGCGAAGCGCGTCATCCAGCACCTGGATTTCTGCTTTCAACTGGTCTGCCATGTCCGCAGCCTTGCGCTTTTCGACCAGCGCCGCCTTGGCGAGGTCTTCGCGATCCTTCGACAGCGCGAGCTGGGCTTTTTCGCTCCAGTCCTCGGTCAGATGATCAAGCTTGTCGATATGCCGGCGCATTTCCTTCTGGTCTGCAATCGTCCGCGCAGCAGAAGCGCGAACCTCGACCAGAGTTTCCTCCATTTCGAGGATGATCATGCGGATCATCTTCGAAGGGTCTTCGGCCTTGTCCAGCATGTCGGTGACGTTGGCGGCGATGATATCGCGCGTTCTTGAAAAAATACCTGCCATGTACATACTCCGGTTGCGTCTGTGGTTGTGTTGAAACTTGTTCGAGCCTTCGCTCCGGTCCTGTTCTACATCAACCTGTTGAATTTCAAAAGGTGGCCGGGACCTGACTTCGGCAAGGGGGAAAGAAGGGGTCCCGGCCATTTTGTCTGTCATGCCCGATAACCTACGTTAACAAAGCTGACAGCGGGGGAATCATTCTGGTCGTTGACGATGGTGCCTTCGGCCTGTGCCGGTCCAACGGCACTGATCAAAATCGTCACGCCAAAAAGCAGGATCGAGACGATCGCGGAAATATCGGTGCGGCTCATTTTGTTCAGTGCTGGCATATTGTCCTCCAGAAGTTGATGCGTTTCTTATATGAAACCAACATTGCAGAACCCGTGCCAACTGTTTTAACATATTGAATAACATAGATAATACAAATTTTTCCGACCATGGGGAATGGTATTAATTGCCATTTAATGGGAATTGGCACTATATCTTGGTCATGGCACGCGAAACACAATTTGTTGGCGAATCGGGGGCCTTTCTCGACGCGGTGGAAAAGGCCAGCCGGGCCGCTCCGCTCAATCGTCCGGTGCTGGTTGTCGGCGAGCGCGGGACCGGCAAGGAATTGATCGCCGAGCGCCTGCACCGGCTCAGCCTGCGCTGGGACGGACCGTTTATCACGCTCAACTGTGCGGCCATGCCGGAAACCCTGATCGAAGCGGAATTGTTCGGTCACGAAGCCGGCGCCTTCACCGGAGCAACCAAAGCGCGGGTAGGGCGATTCGAAGAAGCCGATGGTGGCACTTTGTTTCTCGACGAACTGGGAACCTTATCGACCGGCGCGCAGGAGCGGTTGCTACGGGCGGTTGAATATGGTGAAATCACGCGGATCGGGTCCTCCCGGCCGCAGCGCGTCGATGTCCGGATCGTCGCAGCGACCAATGCCGATCTGCCGAAAATGGCGGACGAGAATAAATTTCGCGCAGACCTGCTCGATCGCCTGTCTTTCGAGGTCGTCACTCTGCCACCGTTGCGCGTGCGCGAAGGCGATATCCCGGTACTGATGGACTATTTCGGCCGCCGCATGGCCGCCGAGCTGGAATGGCCCTCCTGGCCAGGCTTTGGCCGTCTCGCATCCGAAGCACTCAACCGGCACGACTGGCCGGGCAATGTCCGGGAATTGCGCAATGTGATCGAGCGCGCCGTATATCAGTGGAATGACCATAGCAGACCGGTGGACCATGTCGTGTTCGATCCCTTTGAATCGCCCTGGAAGCCTCGGGAGAAACAGGTCAAGCCGGAAGCCGCACCGGCTGCACCGGAAACAGCACACAGCGCACCGGAACAAGCAGAGACGGCTGCTAATGAACCCGCCTTCGATCGCATCGACGACATGAAAGCGGCGGTGGAAGCTTATGAAAAACGGATATTGGAGGCGGCTTTGGCCAAATCGCGCTATAACCAGCGACAAACCGCCAAAACTCTCAACCTGACCTATGATCAGTTGCGCCATTCTCTGAAGCGGCACGATCTGCTCGGGTCATAGAAAAGGAGGGCCGCGAAGCCCTCCATGATGCTTCCAGTTCTTCCATTTTTAGCCAGCGTTGGCGTTCACCATTGTGTAGAACATCGGCAGCGAAAGCAGAACGTTCGTGCGTGACGCCATCAGTGCGATTTTGCCCGCAGCCGCTTTTTCGTCTGCCGTGGCTTCAACTATACCCAAAACCTTTTTCTGCTTTGGCCAGATGATGAACCAGACATTGGCCGCCATGATAATGGCGATCCACATTCCGGTGCCGATCAAAGCATAAGGTGCCTGCAGGGTCATCGCCTGATGAACCCAGCCACTGGCCCAGGCAACATAAAGGCCGGTGACGACCGTCAGCAAGGCGGCCCAGCGGAAATAGAACAGCACTTTCGGTGCGATATGCTTGCCGACGGCGGGTTTTAGTTCGTCCGGAATGGTTGGCATCAGCGGTACCTGAACAAAGTTCAGATAATAGAGAAGTCCGATCCACAGCACGCCGAAGAACAGATGCAGCCAGCGGCCGATTGCGTTGCCGGTGACCATATCGCCATCCAGACCAAACATCAGCGCAAGTGCAGCAATCACGCCAACAATCATCACGGCATTCAGATTTCCAAAAAATTTAGCCATTTGTCATCCCCCCCAGGACATATTTACGGATTAGGCGACAACGCTATGCCTCTAGCGGGATGATGTCACGGAAAAACCGGTTTCTCACCGCGTCGCGCGCCCAAAGGGGCAATTGACCTTGCATCTTTTTTGCTGTTGATGCGTTGGCACATTGAATCTCAAAAAAATGGAGAAACGACACTATGGCTTTCGAACTTCCCTCGCTCCCTTACAACAAAAATGCTTTCGGAGACCTGATCTCAGAGGAAACATTCAACTATCATCATGGCAAGCATCACAATGCCTATGTCAGCAAGACCAACGACGCGATCAAGGGCACCGATCACGAAGGCAAAAAGCTTTCGGAAATTATCGAAGCGGCAGATGGCGGCTTGTTCAACAATGCAGCGCAAGTCTGGAACCACAGCTTTTACTGGCTCTGCCTCTCGCCCGAGAAAAAGGAAGTGTCCGGTGAACTGAAGGATCGTCTGGAAACAACCTTCGGTTCGATCGATGATTTCAAGTCAAAATTCAAGGATGAAGCAACCGGACATTTCGCCAGTGGCTGGGCCTGGCTGGTGCTCGACGGTGATGAGCTGAAGATCACCTCATATCATGACGCCGACACCCCCGTCGCTCATGGCGTCAAACCGCTCTTCACCCTCGATGTCTGGGAACATGCTTATTATCTGGATTACCAGAATGCCCGTCCCGACTATGTGTCAGCCTTGCTCGACAATGCTATTGACTGGGACTTCGTCGCCCTGAACCTGGACGGAGACGGTGTCAGCCGCGCCGACCAGAAGAGCTAGGCAAAAACAACAAGCAACAAAGCGTTCAAGCCGCATCCTGACCTTCAGGGCGCGGCTTGTCTTCGACCGAAAAGCCGTGTTTCATCAGCATCGGGATATTCGACATTGCGAAAACGAAGGAGGCGGTGGTTACACCCCAAACCTTGACCGTCAGCCACCAGTCGAAACTCAACGTAGCGACCATCAGTTCATTTATCACCGCCATTGCGGTAAAAAACAGAGCCCAGTTGCGGGACAATTTCAGCCAGCCTTCGTCGTTCAGCCCTTCGAACGCCGCCTGTAGCAGGCTTTTGAGCATGGCCTTGCCGCGGAGCAGGCCTCCAAATAATATCAGCGCAAAACCGGCATAGATAATCGTCGGCTTGTGCTGGATGAAGCGCGGGTCGTTGAAATAGATGGTGAGCGCGCCGAATCCGAGGATCAAAATCGCGGACATCCACATCATCGGCGAAATCTTGCCGAGCTTCCATTTGGAAACGATCATCGCAACGACAATCGCCACCATGAAAGCGACCGTACCATAGATGGCCGCGGTGATCGGGCTACCTTCCGGCGCGCCAAATTTATAGACGAGGAAGAATATCAGCAACGGCCCGAAATCGAGCGCGAAGCTGAGGCCGCGATGTTCTTTAGGAATTTCTTCAATTGCTGTGGCTTCGGTCATTTTTCTATCCCGGCTATGGCTGCGGCCAAATCTTCGGCCTTGAACGGTCTCAGGTCTTCAACGGTTTCACCAATCCCGATGGCGTGGATCGGCAATCCAAACTGTTTGGCTGCCGCCACGAGGACGCCGCCGCGAGCGGTGCCATCCAGCTTGGTCATGATCAAACCCGTGACCTTGGCAACGTCGCGAAACACTTCGATCTGCGACAGCGCATTCTGTCCGGTCGTCGCATCCAGCACCAGCACGACATTATGCGGCGCCTCCGGATTGAGGCGGCCCAGCACCCGCCGGATCTTGTCCAGTTCATCCATCAACTCGCTACGGTTCTGCAACCGGCCCGCTGTATCAACGATTAACACATCGATTCCGGTTGCCGTGGCCTGCTTGACGCCTTCATAGACAATGCTGGCACTGTCGCCGCCCTGCGGCCCGCTGATGATTGGGACGCCCAGCCGCTCGGCCCAGATCTTGAGCTGACCGATCGCGGCGGCGCGGAATGTGTCGCCCGCTGCCAGCATCACGCCATAATCCTGCTCGAGGAACAGATGCGCCAGTTTGGCGATGGTGGTGGTCTTGCCGGAGCCATTGACACCGATCACCAATATCACCTGCGGTCGCGGAAAGGCCGCGATTTCCAGAGGAATTGCTACCGGTTCCAATATCGCGGTGATCTCGCGCTTGATAATCTCTTTCACCGCATGTTCGGTCAGACCTTTTTCGAACCGCTCGACTGCCAGCTTTTCCCTTATGGTGGCGGCGGTCGCTGGTCCGAGATCCGACAGGATCAAGGCGTCTTCAATATCATCAAGCGTCGCCTCATCCAGCTTCGCCTTGGTCACAAGGCCCGCGAGATTTTCGGTCAGACGCGACGATGTCTTGCTGAACCCGCCGAACAGGCGGTCCTTCCAACTGCTATTTTCGGTCACGCTGCCACCCTGCCAATCAATTGTTTGTCCTGCACGCCCGTAATTTCAACGGCAACAATCTGCCCCTTGTTTGCCGGAGCATCAAATCGGACGCGGGCAAAATTCTCCGCATAGCCGGTATTGCCAGACATTTCGGCAAGTATCCGCTGCCGGGACCCAATCAGTCTCCGATGCCAGTCATTGGCTCGGCGTGCCACCGTCTTTCGCAATATCCTTGCTCTTTCTTTGATCACTTGCCCGTCAACCTGCGGCATCTTGGCTGCTGGCGTGCCCTGTTTCGGGGAATAGGGGAAGATATGGCCATGAACGATTTCGCATTGGTCGATAATCGATTTGCTATTGGCAAACATGGCATCCGTTTCGGTCGGAAAACCGGCGATAATATCCGCGCCGACGGCAATTTCCGGTCGTTTCGCTTTCAGTCGTTCGACCAGGACAATCGCCTGCTCGCGGCTATGCCGGCGCTTCATCCGCTTCAGGATCATGTCGTCGCCCGACTGCAGCGACAGATGCACATGCGGCATCATCCGCGTTTCTCCGGTGAGCAGATCAAACAGGCGGTCGTCAATCTCGATCCCGTCCAGTGAGGACAGCCTGAGTCTGGGCAAATCCGGCACGTGTTTCAAGATCCGTTCGATCAGCATGCCCAGCGTCGGCTCTCCCGGCAGGTCGGGTCCATAGCTGGTGACATCGACCCCTGTCAGCACCACCTCCTGAAAGCCCTTGTCGACGAGCGCTTGAACCTGTTCGACAACCAGGCCAGCAGGCACCGACCGGCTGTTGCCCCGTCCGAACGGGATGATGCAGAAAGTGCAGCGATGGTCGCAGCCATTCTGGATTTCGACAAAGGCGCGGGACCGGTCGGCAAAGGCGCTGACCATATGCGGCGCGGTTTCGGTGACCCGCATGATATCGGAAACCCGGATATCGGGCCGGTTGCTGTCCAGACCGAGTTTGAAATTGGCCGCTTCATATTTGTCGAAATTGCCGACCACGGCGCTGGTTTCCGGCATGTCTGCGAACATCGCCGGATCAACCTGAGCGGCACAGCCGGTGACGATAATATTTTTCTCCGGATTGGCTTTCTTGGCCCGGCGGATCGCCTGCCTGGTCTGCCGGACCGCTTCGTTGGTCACGGCACAGCTGTTGACGATGATCAGATTGTCGCCATCAATATTGTTGGCGGCGAGATTTTGTCGCAGGGTTTCGCTTTCGGCAATATTCAGCCGACAGCCCATGCTGATCATTTCCAGTGCGCTCATCCGAACTGGGTCCAGTCTGCTTCGCCGGAAAAGACGTAGGTTGTTGGTCCCTGCATCTGGATATTTTCGCCTGGTTGCCAGCTGATCACCAGCGAGCCTCCAGGCAAATCCACCTGGACCGGACTGCTGACCAGACCGCGCTTGATGGCGGCGACGGCGGTGGCGCAGGCGCCGGTTCCGCAAGCGCGGGTCAGTCCCACGCCGCGTTCCCAGACGCGCAAATATATGATCCCGTCCGCGACATGCGCCACGTTGACATTCACCTTGTCGGGAAAAAGCGGATCGACCTCAAGCATCGGCCCCAGCCGATCCAGTTCCACGGACGCGCTATCATCGACGAAAAAAATCACATGAGGATTGCCAATATTGATGGCGGACGGATTCTGCAAATCCTCCCAGCCAACCGGCATATTAAGCGTGTCCATGGCATAGGCGAGGGGGATCTCCTGCCATTCGAAACGGGGCATGCCCATGTCGACAATGGCTCCTTCAGCCGTCGCATTGCCAACGATAATGCCACCGTCTGTTTCGATCCGGGTTTCGTCGCCGATCAATTTGGCAACGCATCTGGCCGCGTTGCCGCAAGCTTCGACCTCGCCGCCGTCGGCATTAAAGATCTGCATCCTGACATCTGCTTTGCCGGACGGGCGCAGGACGATCAACTGGTCACAGCCGATCCCGCTATGCCGGTCGGCAATGGCTGCGGCCTTGGCCCCGGACATTTCCATCTCGTCCTCGCGCGCATCGACAATGACAAAATCATTGCCCAATCCGTGCATCTTGTGAAAGCGTCCCGTCGTCATGACTGGCGATTTAGGGCTGCCGTTCCCGGGAGTCCAGTAATTCGGACAGCTGTCGTGGTCGGCTAGCTGGCCTAGCCCGCTTTTTGCAGCATATCCTGTTCGTCAGCAGCGCTTTCCGGATCGGATGGCAAAGCTGTGCCCTCGTCCAGAGCCTCCTCGCACAACAAATTGCGTTCGGCCAACACCGCCTGTGTCTCCTGTATCGAAAGCGGGTGACCATAATACCACCCCTGACCCTTGGCACAGCCGATCTTGCGCAATTCGTCCTCGGTTTCCTTGTCCTCGATGCCTTCCGCCGTAATCGGCATGCCCAGACTGTCGCCAAGACCATGGATCGCTCTCACGATGGCCTTGCTTTCTGAATTGTCCCGGATCGACAGCACAAAGCTGCGGTCGATTTTTATCCGGTCAAAAGGCAGGGCGCGCAGGTGCGCAAGCGAACTGTAGCCGGTACCAAAATCATCCAGCGCGATTTTGATGCCCTGGTTTTTCAGGCTGCCAACGATCGATTGCGCCAGGCTAAGATTTTCAAATAGGGCGCTTTCGGTAATTTCGATTTCCAGGCGGTTGGCCGGAAACCCGCTTTCGACCAGCAATTTGACAATTTTCTGGGCCAGCCACGGATCAAGCAGCTGGATTGGCGAGATATTGACCGCGAGGGTCAGTGTTGGGTCCCAGTCCTTGGCAGTGTTCAGTGCCTGCCGCATGATGTTGATCGACAGGTCGCCGATCATGCCGGTTTCTTCCGCAATCGGGATGAATATTTCCGGAGAGATAAAGCCCTGCGTCGGGGATTCCCATCGCGCCAGCATCTCGAAGCCGGTCAATTTCCCGGTCACAAGATCTATCTGCTGTTCAAAATAGGGCGCGAATTCGCCATTCGGTATTCCTATTCGCATGCCGGCTTCCAGCAGACTACGCGTCTGCAGTTCCTGCTCCATACTGGCGTCAAACCAGCAGTGGCGGTTTCGACCCTGCTTTTTTGAACTGTACATGGCGATGTCGGCGCGCCGCATCAGCGCATCAACGCCTTCCGATTCGGCGTCATAGCGCGACATCCCGATCGAAGTGGTCACCACAAGCTGGTTGCCATTTTCGACAATCGGCGTCGCGATCGCTTCGATTATATCATCGGCAATCCGTTCGACCATTTTTGGCTGCTCGGGATCAAAAATGAACGCGCAGGCAAACTCATCACCACCAAGCCGCGCCAGCAGATTGTGGGGTGGAACGATTTTAGAAATACGATCAGCCACCTGTTTCAACACGGCATCGCCAGCGCTGTGACCGTGGACATCGTTGATATTTTTGAAGTTATCGAGATCGAGCATCATGAAAGTGATACTCTTCTGTTTCCGTTGTGCGATGCTGATCATTTCTGCCGTTCTCTCGCCAATCGTGCGACGATTGAGCAAGCCGGTGAGCGGATCGGTAACAGCGAGGGAGTTGGCGCGCTGTTCGGCTGCGGCCCGTTCTTCGACTTCTTTGGTCAGGTCCTTGTACCGGCGCCAACCAAATAGAATCAGGGCAATATTGAGCAGGAATGCGGGGACCAGGACATTATCGCCAGCCTTGGAGTGGCCGGAAAGGGAGTTGATGGCGTCCGTGACCACGGTGCCGCCGGTGCCAGCAAACATAAGAATCGCAAGCATGACAATCACGCCGGTCAAGACATCACGACCGACGGACAGTTTATACCCGTTCTTCATTACCCTGAGATGTTGGTCGGCTACTGGTCCAGCCATAATTATTATCTCACCTGTTGCGAACAAGTCTTTTGCTCCACCAGTTCTCAATTTCTGGTTAACGTCCGTTCACATTCGACAAATTCCGGCCTTGCGATATCCGCAAAACTGCCCTAATGGGCTACCAACTTAGGCAATGATGCTATTGCCGATCCAGTTTAGAGTTCGAAAAACTCACACGTCGGTCAGCGAGGTTTCGCCCACCGGCGCTTTTTGCGTTGGCCGGAATTCGGGCCGTTTTGAAGAAGGAAAGGCGGGAACATGTTTGATAAGTTGAGCGACCGCCTTGGCGGAGTTTTTGACAAGCTGCGCGGTCGCGGCGCATTGCGCGAAGAAGACGTGCGCGGCGCGATGCGCGAAGTACGCATCGCCCTGCTCGAAGCCGATGTTGCGCTGCCGGTGGTCAAGGATTTCGTCGAGAAAGTGACCGAAAAGGCCGTCGGCCAGTCGGTTCTCAAATCGGTGACGCCGGGCCAGCAAGTGGTCAAGATCGTCAACGACGGTCTTGCCGAAATGCTCGGTTCCGAAGTCAGTGGGCTCGAACTGTCGGTCGCGCCACCCGCCATCATCATGATGGTTGGCTTGCAGGGGTCGGGTAAAACGACCACGACCGCCAAAATCGCCAAGCGGCTCAAGGACAAAGACAATAAAAAGGTCATGATGGCCTCGCTTGACGTCAATCGTCCGGCGGCACAGGAACAATTGGCAGTCTTGGGCGAGCAGATAAATGCCGCCACCTTGCCGATTGTCGCCGGACAGCAGCCGGTCGAGATCGCCAGGCGCGCGTTGCAGGCGGCCAAGTTGCAGGGCTTCGATGTCCTGATGCTCGACACCGCCGGGCGGCTGCATGTCGATCAGCAATTGATGGACGAGATGAAGGCGGTTGCCGATATCTCCAAACCTCAGGAAATCCTGCTGGTGGTCGATGCGCTGACCGGTCAGGACGCGGTCAATGTCGCACAGAATTTCTCCGATCAGGTTGATTTGACCGGCGTCGTCCTTACCCGGATGGACGGTGATGCGCGCGGCGGTGCAGCGCTGTCGATGCGTGCGGTTACCGGCAAGCCGATCAAATTTGTCGGCGTCGGCGAGAAGATCGACGCGCTGGAAGAATTCCATCCGGAACGCGTTGCTGGCCGGATATTGGGCATGGGCGACGTCGTCAGCCTGGTCGAAAAGGCCGCTCAGGTCGTTGACAAGGAAGAATCCGAAGCGCTCGCCGAGAAAATGCTCAAGGGCCAGTTCGATCTCAACGATCTGCGCACCCAGTTGCGGCAGATGACACAAATGGGCGGCCTCGGCGCGCTGGCGTCGATGATGCCGGGTATGAAGAAAGCCAAGGCGGCGATGGCTGGCGGCGCGATGGACGAGAAAGTGCTCGGACGCATGGATGCGATTATCGGTTCGATGACCAAGGAAGAAAGGGTAAGGCCCGGCCTTCTGAACGCCAAGCGCAAGCGGCGGGTCGCGATCGGCTCCGGTACGACCGTGCAGGACGTCAACAAGCTGCTCAAAATGCATCAGGAAATGGCCAAGGCGATGAAGCGCATCAAGAAGATGGGTGGAATCAAGGGGCTGATGTCGATGTTCGGTGGCGGCGGCGGAGCCGCTGGTGCCGGCATGGGCGGGCAGGGCGGCGGCATGTCCGGCATGCCAGGGCTTCCCGATATGTCCCCCGGCGGACTTCCCCCGGACCTGGCAAATTTATTGAACAAGAAGAAATAATCGCAACAATTTGAATTTTAGTTTTTTTTGAAAGGTTTATTACAATGGCAGTAGCAATCAGAATGTCACGCGGCGGATCCAAGAAACGCCCTTATTATAAAATCGTCGTTGCCGACGTCCGTGCGCCACGCGATGGCAAGTTCATCGAACGGGTCGGCAGCTACAACCCGCTGCTCGCAAAGGATGACGAGAAGCGCGTAGTGCTCGACACCGAACGTGCGAAACACTGGCTCGACCAGGGCGCAAAGCCTTCGGATCGCGTTGCCCGTTTCCTCGATGCCGCCGGTTTGCTGAAACGCGAAGCGCGCAACAACCCGAACAAGGGCAAGCCCGGTGAAAAGGCTACCGAGCGCGTGGAAGAGAAAGCCGAAAAGGCCGCTGCTGCTGAAGAAGCGGCCAAGGAAGCCGCTGCGGCTCCTGCACCGGTAGAAGAAGCACCAGCTGAAGAAGCCGCTGCTCCAGAGGCTGCCGCTGAAGAAGCACCAGCCGCTGAAGCCGCTCCTGCGGAAGAAGCAAAGGCAGAAGAAAAGCCTGCTGAGGAAGCCAAGGCTGACGAGGCTCCTGCTGCTGACGCTGAAAAGGCTGAAGGCTAATGTCTAAGCCCCTCCCTTTTAAGGGAGGGGTTGGGGTGGGATTTGGCGAAGCCAATGCTTCGCTATGCGAGCGATACTCACATATCGCCACCACCCCAACCCCTCCTCTGAAGAGGAGGGGCTTATGACGTCCACGCCCGAAAAACCAGTCCCGCTCGCCGTGATTATCGGGGCTCACGGGATCGCTGGCGAAGTCCGGCTCAAGCTGTTCTGCGACAGTATCGACAGCCTGACCGTGCACAAAAGCTTCAACGACGGAAAATTGACCCTGAAATCGGTCAAGCCCCACAAAATGGGCGCCATCGCGCGCCTTGCCGAAATCACCGACCGCAACGGCGCCGAAGCCGCGCGCGGCACCGAACTCACCGTCCCCCGCTCCGCCCTCCCGGAGCTGGACGAGGACGAATTCTACCATATCGACATCATCGGCCTGCGCTGCGTCTCGGATGCAGGCGAGGAATTGGGCACAATCTTCGCCATCTACGAATTTGGCGCCGGCGATGTCATCGAAATCGAACGGGCTAACGGCAAGAAGTTCATGGTGCCAGTGATCGCGATCGATATGCGGAATGATCCGGCAATCGTGCAGGCCGATTTTGTCGAGCCGGTCTGATTGACGGTCATCGACGATGTGCGTATATACATGGTGTATATACGGAGGTTCACATGGCGAGTGAAACAGGCAAACCAAAATTGGGCGACAATCCCCGGTTTAAGCGCATTATAGGCTCCGTCCCGTGGATGCAGGTGCGCAAAAAGGAACATTTTCGCACCAGGGTCTTTCAGTCCGGCAATTCGATCGCCGTGCGTATCCCGGCGGGGACCAAACTGGAAGCGGGTATGGAGATGGACTTGACCGTGGAAGATGGCGAGTATCTGTCGCTGGAGCCAGTCGACAAGCCGAAGCGCAAGTTCAACATTGCCAAGGTCGCCGGATCGGCATCGAGCCTGAAGCTGATCAGCGATGACTCCCGACGGTTCGAAGAGCGTTCGCTCGACTGGCCGGATCGCCAAGCATGAAATATATGCTCGACAGCAATATCATCGTCTATTTGACCATGAATGCGAATGAATATGTAGTGCTGCGAGCCGCAGAGTGCGACGAGGGGGATCTCGTGACATCTGCAGTCGCCTATGCCGAGGTGGCCTTTGGCTCCTTGAACGAACAGCCGCCCGTTATCGAGCAGTTGAGAGCGTTTGTTGAAGAAGTGCCCGTGCTGGATTTCGATTACAAGGCGGCTCTGGCTTATGCCTCTCTGCCCTTTAAACGCGGAAGCTTCGACCGGCTGATTGCGGCGCACGCGTTGTCGCATGATTTGATCATGGTCACCCACAATGAAAAGCATTTCGCCGATGTCCCCGGGCTGAAGACCGAAAACTGGACGGTTGCGGCATGACCAAATCAGCGCAATGATGCTCATCCTCACCATCCTGTTCATAGCCGGCCTGACGATTGCGATCATCGAGATTGCCAGACGGCGGAACCCCGACACAAACCTCGCCTGGCTGCCCTTCCTGGCAAGCCTTCCGGTCCCGGGACTATTTGTGATCTACTGGCTGTTCAGCCTCTGGTGGATACAATCGGACCATTGTGCCGATGTCCAAATCTGCAACAGCGGCGGGATTTCGGCAATGTCTGTTGGCGCGGCCGTCGGCGTCTTCGGCAGCTTCTTCGTCAGCATGACCACGTCCATATTGTGGATCAACTGGCGCAACAGGAAATGACATTCACCGCCCAGATGGAGCACTTCGATTGATGTTCTATCTCTATCTTGAAGATATCTTGATCGTGCTATTCACTGTCTTAAATTCGATGCTGATCGCTGCTGGAGTGGCCGCATGGGTTAGCCTAAAATTCGCAAATCGATCCACTCGGTTTATCAAGTTGATTGGGAGTTGCTTTGCGATGATCCCCTATTTTGCATTGTTTCTGATCGAACTAGCCGAGCTTCAACAATGCCTGAATAGAGGAGGCACAGGTTCGACCATTTGTGCTTTTCCTGTTGCTACAATAAGGTGGAACCTGCTGATTCTCGCTATTCCTATTGGGTTTCCGCTAGCATGGCTGACAGCACATTTAGCTCTTGGATTCCGAAAGAAATGACCTTCACCGCCCAGATCCTCACCCTTTACCCGGAGATGTTTCCCGGACCGCTCGGCACATCGCTGGCGGGCAGGGCGCTGGCCGAGGGAAAGTGGGCTTGCGACACCATCAACCCGCGCGATTTTACCACCGACAAGCACCGCAGCGTCGACGACACGCCGGCGGGTGGCGGGGCCGGCATGGTGCTGCGGGCCGATATCATGGCGGCGGCGGTTGACCATGCGGTGGCGCGGATGGCCGAGAAGGTCCGTTCGTCTCGAGCGCAGTCGAGAGACGGTTTGGCCGCGAGCGATGTCTCGACTTCGCTCGACACGAACGGGGACGGGTCGTTGGCAACCGTTAGTGGTGAGCCCGATGCCGTTAGCGGTGAGCCCAATTCCGTTAGCCCTGAGCCTGTCGAGCCGAAGGCCACCGCAGGTGAACGGCGCCTCCCGTCAGAGAAGCGTGGTTCGACAGGCTCACCACTAACGGATACCCCGCCAACAGCCCCCATCCTCGCCATGACACCGCGCGGAAAACCGCTCACCCAGGCCCGCGTCCGCGAAATCGCATCGGGTCCCGGCGTTACCATAATCTGCGGTCGTTTCGAAGGATTTGACGAGCGCCTGTTCGAGGCCCGCGCCATCGAAGAAGTGTCGATCGGCGACTATATCCTGTCCGGCGGAGAAATGGGCGCTCTGGTGCTTTTAGACGCTTGCATTCGGCTGCTTCCCGGGGTAATGGGCGCGTCTTCTAGCGGAGATGACGAGAGTTTCGAGAACGTTATTCTGGAATATCCGCAATATACCCGACCTCAAATATGGGAAGGGCGCATCATCCCTGAAGTCTTGCGATCGGGGGATCATGCGAAAATAGCTGCTTGGCGGAAACAAAAAGCAGAGGAAGATACACGGCTAAGGCGGCCGGATTTATGGGAGCGTCACAGGGACAATCCGGATCAGTCGCCCTCTGGTGCGCAGGAAAAAGATAAAGATAAGGAATAGGTCATGAACCTGATTCAAACATTGGAAAAAGAAGCCGTCGACGCCTTTATCGCGTCCAAGGAAATCCCCGAATTTCGCGCTGGTGATACGCTGCGCGTCGGTGTCCGCGTCGTCGAAGGCGAGCGCGTTCGTACCCAGAATTTCGAGGGTGTGTGCATTGCCCGGACCAACCGCGGCATGGGCTCCAACTTCACCGTCCGCAAAATGTCGTTCGGCGAAGGCGTCGAGCGTGTGTTCCCGCTCTACTCCCCCAATATTGACAGCATCACCGTGGTTCGCCGCGGTATCGTGCGTCGTGCGAAACTTTACTATCTGCGCGGCCGTACTGGTAAGCGGGCCCGTATTGCGGAACGCCGCTTGAACCAGCCCACGAAAGGCACCGAAGCAAAATAAGACACGCTTCATAACAGTTTCAGGCAGCCGGTTCTCCCCCAAAGGAAAACCGGCTGTTTTCCTATCAGCCACAGGAAAAGTTTCATGGGTTACAAAATTGTAGTTGTCGGTGCGACGGGCAATGTCGGGCGCGAAATGCTCAACGTCTTGGCAGAGCGCGAATTTCCCTATGACGAGATTGCCGCCGTCGCCTCCTCGCGCTCGCACGGCAGCGAGATCGAGATCGGTGACACCGGCAAGATGCTCAAGGTCCAGAATATCGAGCATTTCGATTTTGCTGGCTGGGACATGGCCTTGTTCGCCGCCGGTTCCGCCGCGACCAAGATCTACGCCCCCAAAGCTGCGGCTGCCGGTTGTGTGGTGATCGACAACAGCTCGCTTTACCGCATGGACCCCGACGTGCCGCTGATCGTGCCGGAAGTGAACCCCGAAGCCATCGATGGCTACAAGAAGCGCAACATCATCGCCAATCCCAACTGCTCGACCGCGCAGATGGTGGTGGCGCTGAAGCCGCTGCACGATGCCGCGACGATCAAGCGCGTTGTCGTCTCGACCTACCAGTCGGTTTCCGGCGCCGGCAAGGGCGGCATGGACGAGCTGTTCGAACAGTCGCGCGCGATCTTCGTCGGCGATCCCAAGGAAAACCACGTCTTCACCAAGCAGATCGCGTTCAACGTGATCCCGCATATCGACGTGTTTCTCGACGATGGCTCGACCAAGGAAGAATGGAAGATGGTCGTCGAGACCAAGAAAATCCTCGATTCCAAGATCAAGGTCACCGCAACCTGCGTCCGCGTCCCGGTCTTCGTCGGCCACAGCGAATCGATCAATATCGAGTTCGAAAACGAACTGTCCGCCTCGGATGCCCAGAAAATCCTGCGTGACGCGCCCGGCATCATGCTGATCGATAAGCGCGAGGACGAAGGCTATGTCACCCCGGTCGAATGCGTCGGCGACGGCGCCACCTTCATCAGCCGCGTGCGCGAGGATCCGACGGTCGAGAACGGCCTGAATATCTGGTGTGTCAGCGACAATCTGCGCAAGGGCGCAGCCCTCAATGCTGTGCAGATAGCGGAACTGCTTGGCCGGAAGCATTTGCAGAAGGGCTAGTCACTCCATCAAGGGACCCGCTTGTGCGCCCGGCTTGGGTTTCTGCAACAGCAGCACCAGCGGGATAACCGCGATGGTGATCCACATCATCGCCCAATAATCGTCCAGATAGGCGATCATCGCGGCCTGCTTGTTGATCAGTGCGTCGGCCATCATCATCGCCTGATCTCCTAGCCCCTGAAACCGGTCTGCGGTGCTGGCATCCATATTGTTGATCGTCGAGCTGGTGATGTGGGACGCCAGATCGCTATGGCTGGTCTGGATATTACGACCGAGCAGCGCCGAAGCAATCGAGATGCCGACCGACGCGCCGATACTGCGAAACAGGTTGAGCAGGCTTGAGCCATCGGTTCGCAGATGCGGGGGCAAGGAAGCGAAAGCCAGTGTGTTCAGGGGAATGAAAACCAGTCCCATGCCCAGTCCTTGAACCAGCCCGCTGACGACAAACGGCCGCCAGTCCATCTCCATCGACCATTGGCTCATCTGCCACATCGAAAAGGCGGCGATCGAAAAACCGGCCCCGACCAGAATCCGAGCGTCGACTTTCCCGACCAGCCTGCCGGCCACCGCCATACTGAGCAGGATGCCGACGCCGCGCGGCGCCAGCAGCAGGCCGGTGTCGATCACCGGATAGCCATAGAGGTTCTGCATCATTGGTGGCAGCAAGGCCATGTTGGCGAACATCACGATGCCGATCACGATCATGAAGAACAGGCTCGTCGCAAAACTCCGGTTGGCCAGCATTTCCCGTGCGAACAAGGCATTTTTCGCGGTGGCCATTTGCACGACGAAAATCCAGAATGCCGCGATGGCAATCCCCGCTTCAATGCGGATTTCCCAGCTGTCAAACCAGTCCAGCTGGGTGCCGCGATCGAGCAGCAGCTGCAAGCTCCCCAGTCCGACCGCAAGCGCCCAGAAGCCCAGATGATCGAATTTTCGCCGGAACACCGGCTTGTGCGGCAGCAACACCCACAGGGCGGTGATCGTCGCGATACCGATCGGAACATTGACGTAAAAACACCAGCGCCAGCTGTAATTTTCGGTCAGCCAGCCGCCAATAATCGGCCCCATGATCGGCCCGATCATGATCCCCATGCCCCATATCGCCATCGCCCGGGCGTGGCGCTCGGGCGGGTTGATATCGAGCATCACGGTCTGGGCGAGCGGCGCAATAAAGGCGCCGCTGATGCCCTGCAAAACCCGGAAGGCAACCATTTCCTCCAGACTGGTCGCCAGTCCGCAGAGCATCGAAGCCAGCACGAACCCGGTCACCGAAATCAGAAACAGCTGACGCCCTCCGATCCGGTCGGCCAGCCAGCCGGTGATCGGCATCGCCATGGCAGAGGCGATGATATAGCTGGTCAGGACCCAGGTCACGCTGTCCAGCGATGCACCCAGACTGGTCTGCATGTGCGGCAATGCAACGTTGGCGATGGTCGAGTCGAGGATCTGGATGATCGACGCACCCATTACAGCCACCGTCAATAAAGCGCGGTTTAACGGCGTGATGGATATCTCCGGTGAGGAACCGGCGGCAGCCGCGACGGTCGCCACTATTTGCCTTTGGAGCGGATATCGACGGTCACTTCACTCGACAGGCCGGCAATCAGCGGTCGCGGCGACTCCTCGTCAATCGCAATGCGCACTGGCACCCGCTGGGTGACCTTGACCCAGTTGCCGGTTGCATTCTGCGCCGGCAATACCGAAAACTCGCTGCCGGTCCCGGCGCCAATGCTCTCGACATGGCCGTTCAGCTTGATATCCGGATAAGCGTCAAAAGAAAGGTCCGCCTTCTGGCCGACGTTCATTTCCGCCAGATCGGTTTCCTTGAAATTGGCCTCCACCCAGCTTTTCTTGTCGGCCACAATGGTCAGAGCAGGGAGGCCGCTGACCATCATCTGACCGATCTGCAGACGATCTGCCTGGGCCACCCGTCCGGAAGACGGAGCCCGCACGATCGTCCGCGACAGATTCAACTGCGCCTGATCCCGCTGTACCTTGGCCGCAGCGATCGCCGGATTTTCGCCCGGCATCGACCGCGCATTGGCGGCGAAACTTTGCGACTCTGCGGCATCGGCCTGCGCCTGACGCAATCTCTCACGCGCCTGTTCAACGGCATGCTGGCCCGCGTCAAAGTCGGCTTTGGTGGTGAAACCGCGCTGCATCAGCGCCCGTTGCCGTTCGAATGTGGCCTGGGCAAATGCGATATCCTCGCGGGCGGCCGATATATCGACGCTGCTCCCGGCGGCGGTGGTTCGTAAAGCCTGAACCTGCACTTCCGCCGCCGCAATCGCGGCATTTGCCTGCGCCAGCGCAATTTTAAACGGAGCGGGATCAATCCGGAACAGGATGTCGCCTTCCTGTACCATGTCATTGGCACCGACATTGACCTCGATAATCCGGCCACCGACTTCCGCAGCCACCGAAACCCGGTCCTGCTGGACATAGGCATTGTCGGTCGACACGCTCTGCCCGCTGGTCAGCCAGAAATATCCGCCAACGGCGATCAAGGCCAGCGGCACAATCGCCATGACGGCCCAGCGGCCCCAGCGACGCTTGGGTTTGTCGGACGGATTGCCATCGGTGACGGTCATGTCCTGATCCTCCTCGGGCGGGGCGCTTGATGAATCATATTGTTCCGACAGGTCTTCAGATTTCAACATGTCCATCAGGCCGCCCGTTCCGGTTGTTTTACATCAGCCGCCTTGCGCGACAAATTCTGCCGCATGCGTTCAACCAGTTCTGCCAGTTGCTCGCGTTCATCCGCACTCAGCCCATCTTGTGCCGTCTCGGTAAGATTCGCCGAAGCGGCCCGCAGTTCATCGATCAACGGCAAGGATTTTGCTTCGAGATAGAGGCACCAGGCCCGGCGGTCGTCGGGATCGCGCTGCCGACTGAGCATGCCTGCATCGGCCAGCCTGTCGATCATTCGCGAAAGAGTTATCGGCTCGACTTCAAGAAATTCCGCCAGCTTGATCTGGTTGGTGCCCTCGTTGCGGGCCAGATAGGCGAGCAGTCGCCATTGCAGCGCGGTGACGCCGCTGTGCCGCATGCGCTCGTTCAGTTCCCGGCGGAACAGCCGCGCCGTGTCGTGTATCAAAAATCCGATGGCTTCACTCATAAGTGAATATATAATAGCAATGCTTACTAATCACAAACTTTATGTGCTTGCGAAGATTGCAATCTGAGTTACGATGAACACATGACATTAAAAGCAGACGTTTACTGGTCCTTTCGCTCTCCCTACAGCTATCTGGCGACGCGGCGATATGTCGCGCTGACGCAAGAATATGATCTGAAGATCAACCAGCGCTTCGTCTATCCGCTGGCGATCCGGGAACCGGACTTTTTCGAGAAAAATCACCCCAACTGGCTCGGCTACACCTTCCGCGATATGTTCCGCGTCGCGCAGCATATGGGCATCCCAATGGCACCGCCCAATCCCGATCCGATCGTGCAGGATATCGCAACCCGCAAGATCGCCGCCGAACAGCCCTATATTTTCGAACTGACCCGGATGGGGCAGGCGGCCTCACGTCGCGGCAAGGGGCTGGAATTTGCCAATGAAGTCTCGCAGATGATCTGGGGCGGGACCGCTGGCTGGAACGAAGGCGATCATCTGGAAAAGGCAGCGGAGCGGGCTGGTCTGGATTTTGCCGAGCTGAAGGCAGAAGCGGAAGCGCAGCCGGAAGAACTGGATGCGGAGATCGCCGACAATCAGGCGGCGCTCGAAGCGGCAGGCCACTGGGGTGTGCCCACGCTGGTCTTCGACGGCGAGCCGTTTTTTGGCCAGGACCGGATCGACCTCGCGGTCTGGCGGATGAAGCAGAAGGGGCTGGCCGAGCGCTGAGCGCCAGAAAATCCTTTCCTGAAATCGGGTCAGGGGCTATTCTGCTGTGGATGACATGGCAGTTGATCGGGTGAAAACATGAACGAACCGCTGACCGGTGGCTGCCTGTGCGGCGCGGTTCGCTACACGCTGAAACCCGGTTTTAGAATGAAACCATATGCCTGCCACTGTACCGATTGCCAAAGGCGTACGGGGACGGCGTTCAGCAGCCATATGGGGATCATGGAAAAGGATCTGGAAATATCAGGCCAACTGGATGAGGGCTATTTTGTTCAGCCGAGCGGCGCAAAAAGCAGGATAATCGGCTGCGCAAAATGTCGCTCCAGAATATACGCCACCAACGATGCCCGCCCTGGTGCCGCCAGTCTTCGGTGCGGCACGCTCGACACTAGCAAAGACATGAGCCCGCAAGCCCATTTTTGGGTGTCCAGCAAGCAGCCATGGATCGTCATACCCGACGGCGTGCCGGTACTGGAGACACAGCCCGATAGTCCGGAAGGGTGGTTTGAAATTCTGGCTCCCGACCCGTGAGCATTACAGAGGGCTTTCCTACAGACGTTCAAACTCCTAGGCTGGACGCATGGCCTGCCTTCAATCCCGATCAAGGCCGACCCCTATGAAACCGAAAAAGGCAGTGCCAATGGACTGCGCCAAAATTGCGTCATTGGCCCGAACTTTGACGAACTTTGGATTATGAGAGCCGATACATGACCGCAAAAAACTGGGACTTTTCATCCTTTGACGGAGTAAATCTCAAAATCCACGAAATGGGCGAGGCCGGTGAAGGAAACCGTTCGGTGATCCTGCTCCATGGCCTATTCTCGAACGCCGACACCAACTGGATCAAATTCGGTCATGCGCAGGCGATGGTTGACGCCGGGTTCCGGGTGATCATGCCCGACCTGCGCGCCCACGGCGACAGCGCGGCGCCGCATGATCCGGCCGCTTATCCTGCTGACGTGCTGGTGAAGGACATACGGGCTCTGATCGCCCATCTCGGCTTGACCGACTTTGATCTGGGCGGATTCTCTCTCGGCGCGCGCACCACAGCCAAATTGCTGGCGACCGGCACCAATCCCCGCAAGGCGATTATCGCCGGCATGGGACTGCAAGGTCTGGCGGGCTGGGCGCGGCGGCGGGATTTCTTTTTCGAGGCCATTGATACGAGAGACACTGCCAAGCGCGGTGATCCGCACTGGCTGGCGATCCAGTTTATGAAAAGCCAGAAAATCGATCCGGTCGCGGCGAGATTATTGCTCGCGACTTTTTCCGATATGGACCCGGCCGAGGCCGCCAGCATAGAGACAGAAACCTTGGTCCTGTGCGGCAGCGAGGATGACGATAACGGGGATCCGGAAGAACTGGCGGCGATCTTGCTCAACGGCCATTATGTCGCCATCCCCGGAACCCATATGAGCAGTGTGACCAAGGCGGAATTGGGCCAGGAAATGGTGCGCTTTCTGGTCGGATAGGAGGGATCATGTCAAATCTGTATAGCTGGCGGAATTTCTGGATATTCTGGGGTGGCGGCCTGGCGCTATTTCTCTATCTGATACTATCGGGCGGGGCGCTCGAGACCATGGTCGCTCCCGGTGGCATCCTCGACCATCAAAGCGCCGCGACAGCGGAGCGCGTGAATGCCATTCAGCAAAGCTGGACCGATGCAGGCGTGCTGGATCTCGCCCGGTGGGGCATGATCGCGGATCTTGTTTTCATCACCCTCTATATGTCCGGCGGGATCATCGGCGGCCGGCTGATCTGGCAGCGGGCCAAGTCTCCCACATTGAAGAAACTCGGTCTGCTCTGCGTTCTCGCCTATTTTATCTTCGGCCTGTCCGACTATCTCGAAACCGTCTGTCAGCTGATCCAGCTGCTCAGCGAGCAGGGCAGTGACATATTGGCTGGTGCCGCAGCGCTCGCCCGACCAGTGAAAATTATCGCGTGGATCGCCGGCACTTTTGCCATGATCGTCGCCTTGGTCTGGCGCTGGGGCGAAACTCGCGCTTGACCGGTAGATGATAAAGTTTCAATTCTAACCAAAATCGCATCAACAGAGGATGACCCTATGAAAACCGCCGCTTCAATCGTCGCAATCGCGACCATGGCTATGACAACACCGGCATTGGCCAAGCATCATGAAAAGGATGATATGGCAGAAACGGCAGCGCCAACTGCGGCGGATGCAAAGCAATTTGTCGAAGAAACCGAGCAGAAATTGTTCGACTATTCAATCGACGCCGGGCGAATTTACTGGATCAACTCGACCTACATCACCGATGATACGGATGCTTTGGCTGCCAAGGTCGGAGCAGAGGGAACGACGATGTCGGTGCAGGCAGCGATTGAGGCGGCCAGGTTCAACGATGTCAGCGGCCTCGATGCCGTCACTCGGCGAAAATTGGACAAGTTGCGCGGCGGGATCGTGCTTCCGGCGCCGACCACGGACGGCGCTTCAACCGAATTGAACGAGATCGCGACAAAGCTGAACTCCGCCTATGGCAAAGGCAAGGGCACGCTCAATGGCAAGGAAATCAACGGCTCCGACATTGAAGCCGAGATGGGCACGAACCGCAACCCGGACGAACTCGCAGAAATGTGGGCAAGCTGGCATACCAATGTCGGCGCGCCGATGAAGGATGATTATGCCCGCATGGTCGAAATCGCCAATGAAGGCGCTCAGGAGCTCGGCTTTGCCGATGTCGGCGCGATGTGGCGTTCCGGCTATGACATGCCGGCCGACGATTTCGCCAGGCTGACCGACAAATTATGGGCCCAGGTCAAGCCGCTCTATGACCAGCTGCACTGCTACACCCGCGAGAAACTCAACGAGAAATATGGCGACGAAGTCCAGCCGGAAACCGGCCCGATTCGCGCCGATCTGCTCGGCAATATGTGGGCGCAGGAATGGGGCAATATCTACGATATCGTCGCACCGGAGGGGGCAGGCGACATTGGCTTTGATACGACCGAACTGCTGAAAGCAAAAGATTATGATGCCATGAAGATGGTCAAGGTCGGCGAAGGGTTTTTCTCCTCGCTTGGCTTCGACCCGCTTCCGGAAACCTTCTGGCAAAGATCGCTGTTCACCAAGCCGGCCGATCGCGAAGTGGTCTGCCACGCCAGCGCCTGGGATATCGACAACAAGGATGATGTGCGGATCAAGATGTGCATCAAGGTGAATGGCGATGATTTCACCACCATCCACCATGAACTGGGTCACAATTATTATCAGCGCGCCTATAACAAGAATAGCTATCTGCATCTGGACGGCGCCAATGACGGTTTCCACGAAGCGATAGGCGACGCGGTCGCCCTGTCGATCACGCCGGAATATCTGGTTCAGGTCGGCCTGCTCGACGCCAAAAAGGTCCCGAGTGCCGACAAGGATATTGGGCTTTTGCTGCGTCAGGCGATGGACAAGGTCGCGTTCCTGCCGTTTGGCCTGCTGGTCGACAAATGGCGCTGGGGTGTTTTCAAAGGCGATATTCAGCCCGCCGATTACACGACCGCCTGGCATGACCTGAAGCTAGAATATCAGGGTATCACCCCGCCGGTGGAACGGCCCGCCGATGCCTTCGACCCGGGCGCCAAATATCATATTCCGGGCAACACGCCTTACTCGCGCTATTTCCTCGCACGGATCTTGCAGTTCCAGTTCTACAAGGCCGCCTGCGATGCCGCCGGATGGAAAGGGCCGCTGCACCGCTGTTCCTTTTATGGCAACAAGCAGGTTGGCGCAAAGCTCAACGCCATGCTCGAGATGGGTGCCTCCAAGCCGTGGCCGGAGGCGCTCGAAGCCTTCACCGGCACGCGTGAAATGGATGGCTCGGCGATGATCAGCTATTTTGCGCCGCTGATGGATTGGCTGAAGGAAGAGAATAAGGGCAAATCCTGCGGATGGTAGGCCATAAAAAACCGGCGGGGACATGGGTTCCCGCCGGTTTTTTAATCTGTCGAATTCGAATTAAAGCTGATCGAGCATATATTCCGCAGCACTGACCTTGAAATCGCCAGGCGCTTCGACATTCAGTTCCTCGACGACACCGTCATTGACGATCATCGAGAAGCGCTGTCCGCGCGTGCCCATACCGAAACCGGAGCCGTCCATTTCGAGACCAACAGCCTTGGCAAAATCGCCATTGCCGTCAGCCAGCATGGTAATATCGTCCGATCCTGCGGCACCATTCCAGGCACCCATGACGAATGCGTCGTTGACGGCGGTGCAGGCAATCTCGTCCACGCCTTTGGCTTTCAGGTCCGCAGCCTTTTCGACATAGCCGGGAAGATGTTTGGCGGAACAGGTCGGCGTGAACGCGCCGGGAACCGAAAACAGCGCCACTTTCTTGCCAGCGAAATAGTCGCTCGAACTGATTTGCTGGGGACCTTCTGCCGTCGCCTTGACCAGTTTCACTTCGGGAATCTTGTCGCCTTTGTTAATCATAGTCTGCTCCTGTTTTTGATTGGGCCGTGAACGCTTGCCTCTGTAGGGGATAGTGGTGACGGGTGTGTGAAATTGCAAGCCGGCAAAGCTGTGAAACACGGTGTTTGCAAATTTTGCCATGGGCAGCGGATAGTTGCCTCGCTATGCTGTGACCAATGAATGACAGCATCTTCTTTTCCGGACAATTCCTTCTCGCGACGCCTGGCATGGCTGACCCGCGCTTTGCGCGATCGGTGGTCGCGATATGCTCGCACGATGAAAATGGCGCCTTGGGCATCAATATCGGTGAAACCGTCGAAGGGATCAGCTTTCACGATATTCTCAAGCAGTTCGATATCGATACGACGGAAGCACCAGACTGCGATGTATTTCTCGGCGGTCCGATGGAAACCCAGCGCGGGTTCATTCTTCACAGTCTCGATATCAACATGCTGGATACGCTGCAGGTGGGTGACTCCTGGGGGCTCAGCAGTTCGGTCGACATGCTCAACGCCATTGCCAAGGGTCGCGGGCCGGAAAATTGGACGATCGCGCTTGGTTATGCCGGATGGGGCGAAGGACAGCTTGAAAGCGAGCTGACCCAGAATGGCTGGACCATCGCCAAAGGGGATGCTGACTGGTTGTACGAAACCGAGTCCGGCGACAAATGGCTGATGGCTTGGCAGGCCCTGGGCATTGATCCAACCAAGCTGTCCAGCGGATTTGGCAGCGCCTGAGCCATTGATTGTTACGACGAGCGTCGCGGCAGACTCACAAAATTTCAAATATAAAGACATCTTTATATTTGCTTCTGAGGCGACAAGCCGCTATTGAAAACGAATGTTGCCGCACCGGATTGCCCGTGCGGCATTTCGTTTTCCAAGGAGATAAGACGTGGCAACCGCAGCGGACACCGCAACCCAAGATTATATCGTCAAGGATATTTCACTCGCCGATTTTGGCCGGAGAGAGATTGAAATTGCCGAAACCGAAATGCCGGGCCTGATGGCTCTGCGCGAAGAATTTGGCGCAGAGAAGCCTTTGAAAGGTGCACGGATCACCGGTTCGCTGCACATGACCATTCAGACCGCGGTTTTGATTGAAACCTTGCTCGACCTCGGCGCCGACGTCCGTTGGGCATCTTGCAATATTTTCTCGACACAAGACCATGCCGCTGCAGCTATCGCAGCTGGTGGCACCCCGGTATTCGCAATCAAGGGCGAAACGCTGGAAGAATATTGGGCTTATGTTGAGCGTATTTTTGACTGGGGCACCGACGAGACCTGCAACCTGATTTTGGACGATGGCGGCGATGCCACCATGTTCGCTCTCTGGGGTGCGCGGGTTGAAGCCGGTGAAGAATTGTTCAAGCCCGAGAATGAAGAAGAAGAAGTATTCGTTGCCACTCTGACTCGCTTTTTGGCAGAGCGGCCTGGTTACCTGACCAAGACCGTTGCAGCCATCAAGGGCGTTTCGGAAGAAACCACCACCGGCGTGCATCGTCTGTATGAACTGGCCAAGATCGGCAAGCTTCCTTTCCCGGCGATCAACGTCAACGACAGCGTGACCAAGTCCAAGTTCGACAATCTCTACGGCTGCAAAGAGTCGCTGGTTGACGCGATCCGTCGCGCCACCGACGTCATGCTCGCTGGCAAGGTTGCGGTTGTCGCCGGTTTCGGCGATGTCGGCAAGGGTTCGGCACAGTCGCTGCGCAATGGCGGCGCTCGCGTGCTGGTCACCGAAATCGACCCGATCTGCGCGCTTCAGGCCGCCATGGAAGGCTTTGAAGTCGTGACCATGGACGAAGGCACCAAGCGCGGTGACATCTTCGTGACCACGACCGGCAACAAGGATGTGATCACCGTTGATCATATGCGCGCCATGAAGGATCGTGCGATCGTTTGTAACATCGGTCACTTTGACAGTGAAATCCAGATCGGCGCACTGAAAAACATGCAGTGGACCGAGATCAAGCCGCAGGTCGATGAAGTGAAATTCCCGGATGGGAAGAAGCTGATCGTGCTCGCGCAAGGTCGCCTGGTCAATCTTGGCTGCGCCACCGGTCACCCAAGCTTCGTGATGTCAGCAAGCTTCACCAATCAGGTGCTGGCGCAGATCGAACTGTGGTTGCGTCCCGAGCAATATGAAAATGATGTCTACGTGCTGCCAAAGCATCTCGACGAGAAAGTCGCCGAACTGCATCTGGCGAAGCTCGGCGTGAAGTTGGACAAGCTAAGCCAGGAACAGGCGGATTATATCGGCGTGCCGACGGAAGGCCCGTTCAAACCGGACCATTACCGCTACTAGGTTAACCGATATTTCGGAATCAAAAGCCGGGCAGTGCAAAACGCATTGTCCGGCTTTTTACATTTAGCGCGACGTGAACTGGGTTTTGCGGCCATCCGGATGGCCGGGAAATTGCGGCCACAAATTTTGTGAAAGCGCCCGGGCACTGACCGACTGGATGCCGGCCTGTTTCTCGTACATCCAGTAGTTGCGCAAGATGATCGAAACATATCCCCGCGTCTCGACGTAAGGGATGCTCTCCATGAACAGCAACGGGTCGTCATTGTCCCGGATTTCGGAGTTCCAGCGCTGGACAGCGCCGGGTCCGGCATTATAGGCGGCCGCGATTTTGGGCAGCTTGCCACCGGTGATCGAGGATTTTCCGAGATATTCGAGATATGATTGGCCATATTCCAGATTGGTCGAAGGCCGATACAGATCGGATTCAGCGAAATTCAGGCCATTCGCTTTGGCGATATCACCGGCGGTGCCGGGACGCACCTGCATCAAGCCAATGGCATTGGCCGGGCTCACGACCTGACTGCGGAACGCCGATTCTTGCAAGGTATGAGCATAGATTAAAGCTGGATCAACGCGCCAGCCGCCGTCTGGCTTCCATTTTGGTGCCGGAAATCCGGCCAGAACATCAGGCTTCATGCCGCGCGGCGCATTATGAGCCAGCCAGATCTGGGTGCGCGGCAAATCCAGTTCTCGGGCCAATTTAATCAGGGCAGGGTGGTCGCTGTCTGGGCCGATAGTTGCCTGATGGCGAAGCGCTTCGTCCGCCAATCGTTCTTCGCCAATCTCCACCAGCGCAATGGCGGCGCGGACATTTTCGTGCCGCTCCAGCGCCCGCCAGTCAGATTTTTCGAAGATTTCAGCTGTTTTTGCCTCGTCCGGTGCCATGCCCAAGGTCTGCGCTGCCAGCATGCCATAAAAGCTGTCATCGAGACGCGCCGCTGCCTGCAGTTTCCCTTGCACCTTTGTTGGCTGACCGCATCTCAAATCGGCACGCGCACTCCAGTAGAGGCCCGCAGCTTTCAGGTCGACGTTCGCGGCCGATCTTCCGACTTTCTCAAATGCGCTGCTCGCCGACCGGCAATCATTCAGTCGCCAAGCCGCCAGCCCGGCAACCCAGTCGGCATGTCCGACCCATTCGCCGGCGCCATTTTGTGCCTGACGCGCCAGGCGGAGGGCCGAGGCGTCGTCATTCTCAATATAATAGGACCATGCGATCCGCTGCTCCAGCTCGGTCCGACCTTCCGGTGACATCTGCATCGCGTTTGAATTGAGCAGTTCTTCGGCACCCATCGGATTATCGGTCTTGATAAATTGAATGATCTGGCCGCGCACACCATTGACAGTGCTATCCGAATCCACGTCTTTCGGTTTGGATCGGATCGGCGAACCGGGCACCCACGACAAATTTCTGCGCTGGGGCAGATCTGGCAGTAATTGCGCCCCGCGCTTCTGGGCCAGCCGGCCCAGCTGAGCCGCTTGTGGTATCTGCGGCGCTTCATTGACCAACGTCAGCAACGGGCCCAGTTCCGCTCGTGGACTATTGGCGGCGAGAAAATATTCTGCCTGTGCGATCGATTTTAGCGGGCCGGTCGGTGCGGTGTCGATCAGGTTTTTCGCCGTGTCCCATTGATTGGCGCTCATCGCTGAAAACAGGGCGCGATAATGGTCGGACTGTTGTCCCTTCAGCTGAGACGGGACATATTTGGCGATCGAGGCGCTATTGTAGAGCACGGCGCCATCATCGGCGAATGCCGGCGTGGCGATCAGCGGGAGAAGGGTGGCGGTCAGTGCAAATTTCAGTTTCACGGGGCAGTAATCCTTGTCAGCATTTGCAAATCCTTCCAGGCTTCGGCCTTGAACAATGGCCGCTCGATCAGGATCCGCGGGTGAAATGTCACGATCGCCTCTGTTTTTGATGAACTATGGTTAATAAATTGCTTATTTTTGCGCGCTGTCAGCATATCCTGGTCGAAAATGATTTTCGCAGCCAGGTCGCCAAAGCAAATTACCCGCTTCGGACGGACCAGTCCGATATGATGAAGGAGCCGGTTTTTCAGGGATGGCCAATGTTGCTCATCAATCCTGCCGTCTACCGATGCCGAGACGGCGATCGTCGTCAGATAAGATTGCTCCGAATCGCACCCGATCGCCGACAACATCTTTTCGAGTAGCGCCTGATTGTCCGGATTGAACAATTGTACATCACCGCTGCTGCTTTTTTCCGGAAGCGCCGAAATAACCATAATCTCAGGCTCTAACGCACCGCGGGGTAGGGTTCTTTTCTTCGACCAACTGGTCTCGATCAGTCCGCTGTCATTGGCCAGCCACGCGATAAAACCCTCGTAATCGGTCGGGAGTGGCTCTTCGCGGGCAGGTGTTCGCACCACATCGAGCGCGCGTTCCGTAACGGCCACTGGCGGTGGAGCGATGGTCACCGATACAGCAGGTTCATCCGCCAATAGCGCCGCCGGCTGTTCACTATAATCCAGGTCCACACCTGCCAGTGACCACCAGTGCTGGAGACTGTCGATCATCGATTCTGGCGAAGGATTTGCCATTGGTGCGGAGATTAAATTCATTTATCTATAGAGTCATGAGTTGACGAATAGGTCAATTGGCGGGAAAGCAGGTTTCTGCCCAGCGGGTTGCGGTTTACGACAGACCGAATGTAGAACAGAATAAAAGCAAGAATTGTAGGAAAAGCGACATGAGTGAACGAGAGTCAATGCCATATGATCTGGTGATCGTCGGGGGCGGCCCCGCCGGTCTCAGCGCAGCCATAAAGTTCAAGCAACTGGCTGATGATGCGGGCAAGGAGTTCTCGGTCTGCGTGCTTGAAAAAGGCTCCGAAATTGGCGCGCACATATTGTCCGGCGCGGTCATCGATCCGAAGGGGCTCGACGAACTGTTTCCGGCATGGCGCGATGAGGACTGTCCTCTGGCCAAAACACCGGTCACCGAGAACCATCACTGGATTTTGACCAAGAAGAAGAAAATCTCGCTTCCTCATTTCATCACGCCTTCGTTCATGCACAACAAGGGTACCTATACCGGTTCGCTCGGCAATCTGTGCCGCTGGCTTGCCGAACGCGCCGAGAATATGGGTGTCGAAATTTTCCCCGGCTTTGCCGCCGCCGAAATATTGTACAATGAAGATGGATCGGTAAAGGGGGTCGCCACCGGAGATATGGGCGTAGCCCGTGATGGCAGCCACAAGCCGGAGTATGAACCCGGCCTCGAACTGCATGCCAAATATACATTCTTCGCCGAAGGCGCGCGAGGCAATCTGACCAAGATTCTCAAAAACCAGTTCGCGCTGGATGCCGAAAGCCAACCGCAAATCTACGGCCTCGGGGTCAAGGAATTGTGGGATATCGATCCCGCAAAGCACGAGCCGGGCCGAGTCATTCACTCGCAGGGTTGGCCGCTCAGCGAAGGCGCCAACGGCGGCGGTTTCATCTACCATCAGGCCGACAATCAGGTAGCGCTCGGTTTCGTGACCTGGCTGAACTATGAAAACCCCTATCTCTCGCCGTTCGAGGAAATGCAGCGTTGGAAGCAGCATCCCGAAATTCGCAAGATACTGGAAGGCGGCAAGCGCGTATCCTATGGCGCCCGCGCGATTAATGATGGCGGGTTCCAGGCCGTGCCGAAACTTTATTTCCCCGGCGGCGCGCTGATCGGCTGTTCTGCCGGTTTCGTGAACGTGCCGCGGATCAAGGGCACCCACACCGCGATGAAGACCGGTATGATGGCGGCAGAGGCCGCCTACGAAGCCATTGTCGCAGAACGCAGCAGCGACGAACTGATCGCTTATGGCACCGCGTACGAGAACAGCTGGGTCCGCGAAGAATTGCGCGTGGTCCGCAACGTCCTGCCAGCGGTTGAGAAATATGGCGACTTCCTTGGAACAATATTGTCGGGCATGTTCATGTGGGCCGAGCATCTGAAGATCAAACTGCCCTTCACGATGAAATTGCATCCCGACTGGTCGCGACTGAAACGGGCGGAGCATTGCGAGAAGATCGTATATCCCAAGCCGGATGGAGTGATCACTTTTGATCGCCTGTCCTCGGTGTTCCTGTCCAACACCAATCACGAAGAAGACCAGCCGGTTCACCTGCAGCTCAAGGATCCGTCGATCCCGGTTGATGTCAATCTGCCCGTCTTTGCCGGGCCGTCGGCGCGCTATTGTCCGGCCGGCGTGTACGAGTTTATCGAAGACGAGAACGGCAAACCGAAATTCCAGATCAACGCGCAAAATTGCGTTCACTGCAAAACCTGTGATATCAAGGACCCGTCCCAGAATATCAATTGGGTTGTACCGGAAGGTGGCGGAGGTCCAAATTATCCGAATATGTAGCCTCGGTTTTTGTGCGCTGGCGTTGGCCGGGCAGGCTGTATCGCCTGCGCGCGCCAATCGCGGCGACCCTGCGTTGGCGCTGAACCGATACGTCGAGGCGCGACTCGCGGAATCGTCGAACCAGTTGCAGGCAGCGGCGGCGCTCTATGCCGAGGGTTTGAAAGAACAGCCGGACAATGACCTGTTGGCCGGCAAAGCCTATGGCAACGCGATCGAAGTTGGTGATTTCGACTTGGCCGTCAAAGCCGTTCGCACGTTGCAATCGCGCGGCAACGCTGCTCCGGAAATGTCGATCCTGCTCTATGCCGAGGCCTTCGCGCAGCGCGACTGGAGCGGCGGCAGTCTTGCGATTGCCGGTGTCGACGACCTCAAGAATTTTTCATTTCTGACGCCCTTTCTGAAGGCGTGGCAGGATACCGCCAGAGGACGGGATGCAACCGCCGCGATTGCAACCGCACAGGACAGTAATACAGCGAAATATTATCTCGAAGAGCAGCTGATATTGAACAAGCTCGCAAGCAGCCGTGAAAGGGACGCGCTAGTTTTGCTCGCCAACGTCATTGAGCGCGATGAACCGCGCATGGCCGCCGTACGGATAATGGCCGCTCAGCATTTTTGGGCGCTGAACGATTCTGCCAAGGCCATGGAAATGCTGAAGATGCGGTCATCGGGACCCGAGCAGAGATTGCTGGCAAAAATTGCCTCTGGACAGAAAAAGGGCGTTGCCCGGAAGGTCACGCCCGCGATTGGCCTCGCGTTTCTTTTCCACAGGCTTTCCAGTGACCTGGCGGTGCAACAGGCCGACTTTTTGGCCTTGGTGATGGCCCAGGCCGGCAAGCGCGTCGCGGCTCAATACGATTATACCCATTTGACCTTGGGGCGGGCCTATGCGGCATCGGAAAGCCATGATCTGGCAGTCGCTGAATATGCGCAGATCGCTGATGACAGCCCCTATTATTTGGTCGGGCTCAGTTCGCGGATCGCCAGCCTCGTGACCAATAAAGATTTTGACGAAGCGATTTTGCGCCTGGACGCAGCAATCGAAAATAATCCGGAAGCCCCCGAGCTGCACATCTTGAAGGGCCAGTCGCTGCAGGCCAAGGGTGACAATGCAGCGGCGGTCGGTTCCTTTGAGAGGGCTATCGCGTTGGCCGAAAAGCTGGATCGGCCCGATGCGGTTATGGCCAATTACTGGCTCGCCCTGGGCGGCGTGCAGGAGCAGGCCGGGATGTGGCCGGCAGGCTTGCAGTCCTTGCAAAAAGCCAATGAACTGCTGCCCAATTCACCGTCCATTCTGAATTATCTCGGCTACGCCCAGCTCGAACGGCGCGAAAATGAAGAGCAAGCGGTGGCAGCGATCAAGCAAGCGTACGAATTGCGCTCGACATCGCCTGCGATTACCGATTCCCTCGGTTGGGCCTATTTCATCACCGGCGATCATGACCGGGCCGTAACCTATCTGGAAAGCGCCCGCGAAGGCCAGCCGCAGGACCCCACGATCAACGAGCATCTTGGCGACGCCTACTGGACCGTTGGTCGGCTCTATGAAGCGCGCTATGCTTGGAAATCGGCAAAATTATTCGCCGAGGGTGAGGATATGCAACGCCTTGCCAACAAGATTGATCTGGGTCTTCGGCCCGAACTTGTTGCCCCCTGATGCCCGTTTCCGTTTCGGGCGCAATGCATACGGAAACCGCCTACGCAAAAATCAATCTGGCTCTGCATGTCCGCAAGCGACTGCCCAGTGGCTATCATGACCTCGAAACCATATTCGCCTTTGTTGATCAGGGTGATCGGATTTCGGTGCAACCGGGTGATGGCCTGAAACTGGCGATCAGCGGGCCTTTTGCGGAAGGTTTGAGCCCATCCGACAATCTTGTCCTGCAGGCCGCCAGTGCGCTGGCCGATATATCGAATGTGTCGCGGGGCGCGCATCTGCATCTGGACAAGCAGCTGCCGGTGGCGTCCGGCATTGGCGGCGGGTCGGCCGATGCCGCCGCGACGCTGCGCCTGCTCAACCGCTTTTGGGGACTGGATCATTCGGTTGCCGATCTCGCGGATATGGCCAAACCCCTTGGCGCCGACGTTCCTGCCTGCGTCGCGAGTCAAACCTGCCGGGGGACCGGTATTGGACAAGATCTTTGCCGCATTGCCGATGACGGTGTCAGGGACTGTTCGGTGCTGCTTGTCAATCCGCTGGTTCCGGTCTCGACGGCGGATATATTCGGTGCCTGGGACGGGACTGATCGGGGCGCTCTCAAAGGTGAAGACGCGCTGTCAATTGCTCGAGACGGGAGAAATGATCTGCAGGAACCGGCCATGAAGCTGGTTCCGGTGTTGACGGACATTTTGCAAATGCTGCAAGAGCACCAACCCATCCTGGCGCGCATGTCCGGATCCGGCGCGACCTGTTTTGCCTTGTTTGATACGCTTGCGAAGGCCAAAAAGGTTGAGCGCCGGTGTAAAGAGGCGATGAACGCGATCTGGACGCTGACTGGGAAGATACGATGACCGAAGCCTTTGAAATATCCGGTATTCCCTCCGAAGGCGGCGTGTTGATCGTTGTCGATCACGCCTCTTGCGATATTCCCGATGACATCGATCTCGGTATCTCGCCGCAATTTCACCGAGACCATATCGCCTATGATCCGGGCATTGCGCCCATCGCCCGGCGAATGACCGAAAATAGCGGATATCTTGCCATTCTTAGCACCGCTTCCCGATTGATCGTTGATCTCAACCGCTATCCCGATGAAGCGGCCGTTATCGTGCAAAGCAGCGATGGCGTCGACATCCCGGGCAACAATTTGTCCGCCGAGCAAAAACAAGCGCGGCTGAATCGCTTTTTCACCCCCTATCATGACCGCGTGGCGGAGCTGATCGCGGAACTGAAGCCGGCTCTTGTTGCTTCCCTGCACAGCTTTTCTCCGACGCTGCGGTCTCAGCCTCAGCTCAAACGGCCATGGGACATGGGAATCATGTACAATGACTATCAGACCGCCTCCAAACTGGCGCTCCAGTTTCTGGAGCAGGAGGGGCACCTGAATGTCGGGGATCAACGGCCTTATTCGGGTAAAGATCTGAACGCGACGATGAACCGCCAGTGCGAAGCGATCGGTCAGCCCTATATTGGGGTCGAGATCCGGCAGGATCTGATCCGGGAAGAAGCTGGACAAGCCCGTTTTGCTGATATTTTATTGCGTACTTGCGATAAAATAAGAACGGCTCTTGCTTAACCGGCGCAGTTTTGGAAGAGCGATCCGGAAATTGCCACATAGGATCACCGTATGAGCCAAAGATTTGACAAGTCCCGCCTGCCCAGCCGCCACGTCAGTGTCGGACCCGAACGCGCGCCGCAGCGCAGCTATTATTACGCCATGGGTATGACCGAAGAGGATATCGCAAAACCCTTCGTCGGCATCGCATCGGCGGGCAACGACAGCGCGCCGTGCAACACCTTGCTTGATGTACAGGCCGACATGGCGCGCGAGGGCGTGATCGAAGCCGGCGGCACGCCACGGCGCTTCAACACCATCACCGTCACCGACGGCATCGCGATGGGTCATCAGGGAATGAAGGCCTCTCTGGTCTCGCGCGAGGTTATCGCCGACAGCGTCGAACTCAGCGTCCGCGGCCACTGCTATGACGCGGTTATCGGCTATGCGGGCTGCGACAAGAGCCTGCCGGGCATGATGATGGCGATGCTGCGCCTCAATGTACCGTCGATCTTCGTCTACGGCGGGTCGATCCTGCCCGGACGGTTCCACGACCATGACGTGACGGTGGTCGACGTATTCGAAGCGGTGGGCCAGCACAGCGCCGGCAATTGCCCGTTGCAGGAACTGATCGAACTGGAAAAAGTCGCCTGTCCCGGCCACGGCGCCTGTGGCGGCCAGTTTACCGCCAACACGATGGCCTGCGTCGCCGAGGCCATCGGCCTGTCGCTGCCGAACAGCAATATGGCGCCAGCGCCTTACGCAACCCGCGACGATATGGCGCGCGCAGCAGGACGCCAGATCATGAATCTGATCGAGCTCAATTTGCGACCACGCGATATCTGCACAAAGGATGCGTTCATCAACGCCGCGCGGGTTGTCGCCGCCACCGGTGGTTCAACCAACGCTGCCTTGCATCTTCCCGCCATGGCAAATGAAGCCGGGATCGATTTCGATCTGTTCGATGTCGCCGAGATTTTCAAGACCACGCCCTATCTGGCCGATCTCAAGCCGGGCGGAAAATATGTCGCCAAGGACATGCACGAGGCCGGCGGAGTCTACATGCTGATGAAGACGATGATGGACAATGGCCTGATCAACGGCGACTGCATCACCGTCACCGGCAAGACGCTCGGCGAGAATATCGAGAAAATCACCTGGAATCCCGACCAGAAGGTGATCTATGACGTCCAGCATGCAATTACCAAGACCGGCGGCGTTGTCGGCTTGCGCGGTTCGCTCGCTCCCGAGGGCGCGATTGTCAAGGTCGCCGGCATGGCCCGCTTGCAATTTCGCGGTCCGGCTCAGGTCTTCGAATGCGAGGAAGACGCCTATGCTGCGGTCGAAAAGCGCCAAATCAAGGAAGGCGCCGTCCTGGTCATTCGTAACGAAGGACCAAAGGGTGGTCCGGGTATGCGCGAGATGCTGGCGACAACGGCGGCCCTCTACGGCCAGGGCATGGGCGAGAAGGTCGCGCTGATCACCGATGGTCGCTTCTCCGGCGGCACCCGCGGCTTCTGCATTGGTCACATCGGGCCCGAAGCTGCCGATGGCGGGCCTATTGGTCTGATCGAAGAAGGCGATATGATTAATATCGATGCCATAGCGGGCGTTATCGATCTCGAAGTCGATGAGAGCATCATGGCGGAGCGCCGGGAAAAATTTACACGACGCGAAACCGATTATGGTTCAGGAGCTTTATGGCGCTATGCGCAAAATGTCGGACCGGCCTATCAGGGGGCGGTCACCCATCCTGGAGCCAAGGCGGAAAAAAATGTCTATGCGGATATCTAGCATCGTTGCCTCGGCGCTGTTGCTGACCGCCTGCGAGAACCGGCCGGATAATGCCGTTCTGGCAGAAGCCGAAGAGCGGGCGGCGGCGCATGCCGGCGACGACGGCAAAATTGAATGCGCGATCAACGGCGCCAGCAATTTCACCCGCGACTGTTACACTGAGCGACTGAGCGGCGAAGGCGGGGCGACGATGATCATCCGGCACCCCGATGGCGGATTTCGCCGGTTCAATGTTCTGACCGATGGCCGTGGCCTTGAAGCGGCCGACGGATTCGACCAGGCGTCGGTCGCGATTGTTGAAGACGGCAAGATATTGGTCACCGTCGGACCCGACCAGTATCTGCTGCCGGCGCAGATAAAGTCGAGTGCAGCAACGGAACCCGGCACAAGCAAAGATCCGGCCCAAGCCGGAAACTAGAGGCGCGCTTGCTCAATCAGGGATATATATTAACCGCCGCTGAGATGCAGTCGGCGGAACGGGCTTTGATCGACGAAGGCATTTCGGTTGAGGAGTTGATGCGTCGGGCCGGGCAGGGTGCCGCCCAAATGATCTGGCGCATCGCGGCCGATTTGCCAACGCTGGTGCTGTGCGGTCCCGGCAATAATGGCGGTGATGGTTATGTCATCGCCCAATGGCTGCTCGAAAAAGGTGTCGATGTCTGTGTGGCAGCGCCGCTTGATCCCAAAACCGCGGCCGCGCAAAACGCCAAGTCTTTATGGCGCGGGAAAACGCTGGCCTTGGCCGCCGCCCAGCCGGCGCCGCAATTTATCGACTGCCTGTTCGGAACCGGATTGACCCGCGCCGTCGGCAACGACTGGTTAGACCATTTCACGCGTTTGTTTTCAGGTGCCAGACGGCGAGTCGCGATTGATCTCCCAAGCGGAGTCGAATCCGATCACGGCGAACTGCTGAATGATATCCACCCGTTCGATACAACGATCGCACTGGGTGCCTTCAAACCGTCGCACTTTCTGGAACCGGCGCGTTCGAAAATGGGCGATCTCGTCGGGATCAATATAGGCATAGCAGCGGCCAGTGATCTTGATATTCTGCCAAAGCCGCGCCTCTCCGGACCAGGTTCGCAAGATCATAAATATAGCCGTGGCCTGGTCGCTGTGATCGCTGGCGCGATGACAGGTGCGGCGAAACTGACGGCGATGGCGGCCCAGAAATCGGGTGCCGGCTATGTCAAAATCTTTGCATCGCCCGGCTTTGTCACTCCGCATCCCAGCATCGTGGTGGAGGTAGTTGACGACATCGCCGAGCTTCAGGAAAAACTCGCGGATGTTCGGATTTCGGCGATCGTCATCGGTCCCGGTTTGGGCCGTGATGAGCGGGCAAAAGAGTTGTTGGCCTCCGCCATCGCCGCAAAGGCACCGCTGGTCCTCGATGCCGATGCGCTCACTGTTGCCGGACTGGACTTCAGTAATCTCGTCAAGACCCGCTCCGCAGATACGGTTGCGACGCCGCATGCCGGAGAATTTGCAGGTCTTACGTCAGACGGCCTCGACAATAAAATCGAAGACAGCCGCAAACTGACGAAGCAATCCGGATGCAATATTCTGCTGAAAGGTTCGGACACCGTGATTGTCAGTCCGGATGGTAAAGCATCCATAGCGGCTTTATCCTGTTCATGGCTCTCCACAGCGGGGTCGGGTGACGTCCTGGCCGGAATCATCGCAAGTCGCTTGGCAACAGGCATGACTGGTTATAAGGCAGCCTGCGAAGGCCAATGGCTGCATAGCCGGGCTGGACAACTCGCCGGTCCTGCTTTCACGCCGGAAATGCTGATCGATCAACTCCCCGCCACCTTGCAGGAATGCCTATGACCGCGACTTCCGATCCCGACCTGATTCTGCGCGTTGCCGCAAAGGGTGATGGTGTGACATCGGATGGTCGCCATGTCGCCTTTTCCGCGCCGCTGGACAGGTTGAACGATGACGGTGGCCTGATCAAGGGCCCGCATCATGTCGAGGCCCCGTGCCAGCATTTCCAGTCCTGCGGCGGTTGCAGCCTGCAGCATCTGGATAGCGAGAGCTATACCCAGTTCCTCACCGACCGTGTGGCCTATGCACTGGAAGGGCAGGGACTGGCCGCAGAAATACTGCATCCGCCCCAGATCTCGCAGCCAAAAACCCGGATCCGCGCCAGCCTGCGGGCCGCCCGACTCGGCGACCAGTTCAAGCTGGGATTCAGCGGCGCCGGCAGCCACCGCATCGTCGATCTCAAGCAATGCGAGATCATGGCACCCGAGCTGTTCGCTCTGCTGGCACCGTTGCGGGCCTTTCTCAAGAATGCCGCCCGCCGCAAGCATGACATGAATATCGAGATGACCCTTGTAGATCAGGGCATCGATCTGCTGATCAGCAATTATGAGCCCGAAGGGCTGGAGCAGCGCGAAGCCCTGTCCACCTTTGCCAAAGCCAATGGGCTGGCGCGGCTGTCGGTGGATGGCGGCTATGGCCCGGAAACCCAGTGGGAACCGGAACCGGTGACCGTCACGCTGGGCGGCACCGCGATCAGCTTTCCGCACAGCGGATTTCTGCAACCGACGCGCGAGGGCCAGCAGGTATTGATTTCCGCGATGCGCGAAGCGGCGGGTGACGCCCGCCTGGTTGCTGATCTGTTTGCCGGATTGGGGACGTTCACGCTGGCGCTTGCCGAAGATCAGAAAGTCTATGCTGCGGAAGGTGCGCGCGACGCCATCGGCGCGCTGAAGCTGGCGGCCAATCATTCCACCCGCCAGATATTCTGCGAACATCGCGACTTGTTCCGCCGGCCGCTCAGTGCGGAAGAACTCAACCGGTTCGATGCCGTCATTCTCGATCCGCCCAGAGCGGGCGCCCGTGAGCAGGTCCTGCAACTGGCCCAATCCGATGTCGCAAAAATCTGTTATATCAGCTGCAATCCGGCCAGCTTTGCCAGAGATGCGAAACAGCTTTGCGATGCTGGATACAAGCTTCAGCAAGTCTGGCCCGTGGGCCAGTTCCTCTGGTCAACGCACGTCGAGATCGTCTCCAGCTTCAGCCGCGACTAGCCGAATACGGCGAGCGCCGCATGAATGGCCAGGGCGATGATGCACAGGCTCGACAGCGCGAACAGCGAGAAGCGGATGATCACCCGGTTGATGGTGACCTGGACCAGGCTGTGCAGCACCCGCAGGCCGACATAGACCCAGGCAATCGTCAGATTTAGTCCATAATCCTGCCCGGAAAGGATCAAAACGACACAAATTGCGTAAAAAAGTGTCGGTTCTGTCAGCAAATGGTTATAATTATGCGCCTTCCACTGGACTTCGGGAGGCAGCAGATCATCGAGATTGCCGCCCGTGCCGCCGACCAGATTGGCGGTATCGATCTTGGCTTTGTTCATCGCCGGAATCCGCGTGATATACATCCAAAGCCAGATCAGCATGGTCCATAGGATGAGCGCAACCATCGGCTGCAGCATCGGGCTGGTTTCCATAAATATTGTCCCTTGTTGTTGAGATACTAGAAAAGCGTGATCCACAGCGCGTTGATCGCCATGATCAGCAGGCAGATGGTCGAAGCCAGAAAGAGCAGGAAGCGGAAATTGACCAGATTGATGGTCGCCTGCCAGACACTGTGCAAGATGCGGAGGATCACGTAGCCCCAGGCGAGATACAGGTTCAGACCGTGGCCCCCGCCGGCAATCGCCAGGATCATTACCGTGGCGTAAAACAGCGTCGGCTGTTCCATCAAATGGGTATAATTGTGGGATTTCCAGGCGACATTCTCGGGTACCTGTGCATCGAAGTCCGGACCACGACCGCCCGGTTTCGCAGCAATGTCGATCCCCAACTTCTTGGCCGCTGGAAGCCTTGCTCCTGCCATCCAGAACAGCATGATTAGCGACCAGAGCACCAGAACAGATGCCGGAGCCAATATTGCAATATCCATGACCGTGTTCCTCCCAAAACCCGGAAGAAACTGAGTCAAATGTAACCGATTGTCAATTGCAACCTATTCCAGCGGTCAAACGCGCGGGAAAGACACCACATTGTCGCGATCCGAACGATCCAGATTGTCGCCGAAATACAGACTGGCCATCGGTTCGTCGGTGACATCATATTCTTCGCTGCTGCCATAGCCGTTGAACTTGGTCCGCATCGCCGAGCCATAAGCGCCGACCATGCCGATCTCGATATAATCGCCAGCCTTGATGCTGTCGGGCAGGTTGAACGGCCCCGCCATGAAATCCATGTCATCGCAGGTTGGACCATAGAAGCTGAATCCGGTGGTCGCTGCGTCTTCCGATTCTGCGCCGATCTGCCGAACCGGGAAACGCCATCCGATATGCGCAGCATCAAACAAAGTGCCATAGGCACCGTCATTAATGTAAAGTTCGGTGCCGCGGCGGCGTTCCACCTTGACCACCAGCGAGCTATATTCGGCCGACAGCGCGCGGCCAGGCTCGCACCAGAGCTCGGCGGAATAGCTGATTGGCAGATCTTCGAAGGTCCGGTCGATCGCGGTGAAATAGTGGTTGAGCGATACTGGTTCCAGATCGGGATAGATCGACGGAAAACCGCCGCCGACATTGACGATATCAACAGTGACCGAGGCGCCGACAATAGCGGTGCGGACGCGTTCCAGCGCATGAACATAGGCAAGCGGCGTCATCGCCTGGCTGCCGACGTGGAAACAGATGCCAAGGCTGTCCGCGATTTGCCGGGTCCGCTGCAGCAGTTCTGCCGATTCATCGACGTCGATACCGAATTTTGCCGCCAGGCTGATTTCCGCAAATTCCGATGCCACGCGAAGGCGGACGCACAGAGTTAGATCATCTGCGTCTTCGGTTCCCAGTTCGATTTTTTCCAGCTCCTCAAGACTGTCGAGCGAGAAAATCCGCACGCCATGGTCGCGATAGGCTTCGCGGATCGAAGACAGCTGCTTGACGGGGTTCATGTAGCAGAGCGTCGCGTCAGGCAGCGCAGCGCGAACCTGGCGCACTTCATCAATTGAAGCCACGTCGAAATGGGTGATGCCTGATGCCCACAGCAGCTGCAGCAACGCCGGCGTCGGATTGGCCTTTACCGCATAGAGCGATTTACCGGGAAATTGACCGACAAAATAGCGCGCAGCGCGACGGGCTGCGTGTGGCCGGTACAGCAAAACTGGAATGTCTGGGCTAAGAGCCTTTGTCAGCTCCTCAGCATCATGGAAAATGTGCAACTCAAGGGACCCCCTTATAGGCTAAGATCGATTGAGCTGCCTTGCGGATTCGCAAGCGGCCATGGGGCAGCAAGGCGCGGATATATGGCCGCTTTTCTATTCTGTAAAGGCCTGCGTTTCGAGAAAGTGTAGCAATCGACAAATTTTCTAGCTCAACCGTTCCTCAAATTCCCGCCAATCGAAGGTTTTGACGCATTTTAGCGCATCGTTTTCGCTGTTCCAGAGCCAGATCGAGGGCAAGGGAACGCCATTGAATGTATTGGTTTTTACCATCGAATAATGCGCCTGGTCAAGAAAAGCGATCCGTTGTCCGATATGTGGGTCTTCGGGCAATATGTAGTCGCCAATGATGTCGCCGGCGAGGCAGCTGGGCCCTCCCAGACGAATTGCGGTGCCGTCGCTGCGCTCATTCAGCATGGCCGGGCGATAGGGCGCCTCGATAACGTCCGGCATATGGCATGTGGCGGAAATGTCGGTGATTCCCACCGGCATGCCATTGTCGAAGACATCCAGTATCTCGCCCACCAATATGCCCGCATCAAGCGCCACCGCTTCTCCGGGTTCCAGATAAATCTCGCATCCGGATCTGGCCTTCAGCTCTTTCAGGAAACCGACCAGCGCCTCGCGATTATAATCTTCACGCGTAATATGGTGTCCGCCGCCAAGATTGATCCATCTGAGAGAATCGAAATGCGGCGCAATCACCGGTTCTATCTTCCCCCAGGTCTGCGCCAGCGCATCGAAACCCTGTTCGCACAGGTTGTGGAAATGAATTCCCGAAAGAAGGGCAAAGTGCTCGGGCAGCAATTGACTGATCGGAAAGCCCAGTCGGCTATGCGGCTGACTCGGATCATATTTTTCCGTCTCGCCGAGTGCAATTTGCGGATTAATTCTTAAACAAATGTCTGAACTATCAAGATCAACCAATTGATCTGAATTATTTTTCCAGCGCTCGATCTGTTGCGGATTGTTGAAGGTAATATGCTCGGAAATCCGGGATATTTCGGACAAGTCTTCGCTCTTGTAGGCGGGCGAATAGGTGCTGATAGGGCCGGCAAAATGTTCTCTGGCCAGCCGTGCTTCCCACAGCCCCGAAGCGCAATAGCCATCCAGATACTCATCGATAAGCGGTGCCAGCGACCACATCGAAAAGGCTTTTAGAGCCAGCAGAACCTTGGCTCCTGAACGCTCCTTGATATCCGCTAAAATCGCCAGATTCCGGCGCACCGCAACCTCATCGACGACAAAAGCAGGCGAGGGTACCCGCGCCAGATCAAAATGCGCAAAAGCGCCGGGATCGCCTGCCTTGGTTTCCATTATTGGGCTGCCTCGATAGCGGTTTCAAAAATATGCTGGGTAGCCGCATCAAAACATATCAAGGCTATGCAATCAAAAGCAGCGGGATTTTCCCGCACCAATTCGGAAACAACTTGAATCGCAACTTTCGCTGCCAGATCAACCGGATATCCGTATATACCTGTCGAAATGGCGGGAATGCCAATAGTCCTGGCGCCAATTTCTGCTGCGCGAGCAAGCGAGTTTCTGTAGCAATCTGCCAGCAACTCCGGTTCACCATTGTCGCCACCGCGCCATACCGGTCCAACGGTGTGAATAATATGCGCAGCGGGTAGTTTATACCCTTTGGTTACCTTCGCCTGGCCAGTTTTGCAGCCTCCCAGCATCCGACATTCGAAGACAAGATCTGGCCCTGCGGCGCGGTGAATAGCTCCATCAACGCCGCCGCCCCCCAAAAGCGAACTATTGGCAGCATTGACGATGGCGTCAAACTGCATTTTGGTAATATTACCCTGCTTGGCGATAATTTCGGTTTGATCAATAAGCATGATTTTAGAAAGCCAAAGGTGCTTCCAATTCTTCCAATGTCCAGGGCAGTCCATGCTGGTTCAGCATCTCCATGAACGGGTCCGGATCAAACTCTTCCATGTTGAAAACGCCCTTGCCCTGCCACTGGCCGGACAGCACCAGGGCCGCGCCGATCATCGCCGGAACGCCGGTTGTATAGCTCACGCCCTGATTGCCGGTTTCCTCGAAAGCGGCTTCGTGGCTGCAGATATTCTTGACGTAGAGCGTCTTCTCCACGCCGTCCCTCACGCCGGTAGCGATCACCCCGATATTGGTATTGCCCTTCGTTGTTTCGCCCAGGCTGGCAGGCTCCGGCAAGACGGCTTTCAGGAACTGCAGCGGAATAATCTCGCGGCCTTCATACATCACCGGATCAATCCGGGTCATGCCGACATTTTGCAGCACTGCCAGATGGGTCAGATAGGCATCGCCAAAGGTCATCCAGAACCGAATCCGCTGGATTTCGGGCAAATGCGTTTTGAGGGATTCGATTTCCTCGTGGTACATCAGATACATGTTCTTCGGGCCGACCGCCTCGAAATCGAATTCCTGTTTCTGGGTCAGCGGCGGACCCTCGACCCACTGGCCCTTTTCCCAGTGCCGCGAATTGGCGGTCACTTCCCGGATATTGATCTCGGGATTGAAATTGGTCGCAAAATGCTGGCCATGATCGCCGCCGTTGCAGTCGAGAATGTCGAGCGTGTCGATCCGGTCGAAATGATGCTTCTTCAGCCAGCAGGTAAAGACGCTGGTCACGCCGGGGTCAAAACCGGAGCCGAGCAGCGCCATGATGCCCGCATCCTTGAACCGGTCGTGATAGTCCCATTGCCACTTATATTCGAACTTCGCCTCGTCGCGCGGTTCGTAATTGGCGGTGTCGAGATAGTCGGTGCCGGTTGCCAGGCAGGCATCCATGATCGGCAGGTCCTGGTAGGGCAAAGCCAGATTGACCACGAGGTCGGGCTTTTCCCGCTCGATCAGCGCGGTCAGCGCCGGCACGTCATCGGCATCGATCTGCGCTGTTGTGATGGCAACACCGGTGCGCTGCTTGACCGATTCGGCAATCGCGTCGCATTTTGACAGGGTCCGGCTGGCCAGCAATATCTCGCCAAACGTGCCATTTCCTGCCGCGATCAGCTGCGCCATCTTGTGCACCGCCACCGAACTGACGCCGCCTGCGCCGATTACCAATATCTTGCTCATGTTTTTCACTCTAAATGCTGGAGAAACGAGAATACCGCATATAGGGAGACACCATGACAGAGCAACACCTGATGGACCCGAAACGTCAACCCGATCTGGCCGGCGTCGAGCGCGCGGCAGCGAAAATCGCGGCGATCCTGCCGCCCACACCCCTGTTGCCGCTGGAGATGGAGGGCCGGACGATCTGGTGCAAGGCGGAATGCCTGCAGCCCATCGGCGCCTTCAAGATCCGCGGCGGCTGGCACCGCCTGACCGATCTCACCGACGAGCAGCGGCCGCGCGGCGTCGTCGCCTTTTCCAGCGGCAACCATGCACAGGGCGTGGCCTGGGCGGCACGCCGTCTCGGTATTCCGGCGATCATCGTCATGCCGGAAGACGCTCCCAAGGCAAAACTGGACAACACGCGCGCGCTGGGTGCCGAAGTCGTCACCTACGACCGGATGGGCGGTTCGCGCGAACAGCTGGCCGCCGATCTCGCCGCAAAGACCGGTGCCGTGGTCGTGCCGAGCTTCGATGATCCCTGGATTGTCGAGGGGCAGGGCAGCTGCGGTCTGGAAATCCGCCAGCAGATGCAGGCGCTGACCGGTGCCGAGCCCGACCAGTTGGTCATCTGCTGCGGCGGTGGCGGTCTCGCTTCCGGCTCCGCGCTGGCCAATCCCGATGCCCGGATTGTCGTGGTCGAACCCGAAGGCTGGGATGACATGGCAGGGTCGCTCGCTGCCGGAACCATCGTCCCGGTCGGAGACAATCCGCCGGCAACCGAATGCGACGCGTTGCAAACGCTGCGCGTGGCGCCGATTACCTTTGAAATTCTCAAGGCCCGCAATGCCGTCGGTCTGTCCGTGACCCGAGATGAGGTGCATCACGCGATGCGGGTGGCATTCCAGAAATTGCGTCTGGTCGTGGAACCGGGCGGCGCGGTGGCACTGGCCGCAATCCTGTCCGGCAAGCTGCCGCTGACCGATCGCACCGCCATCACCCTGTCCGGCGGCAATGTCGATAATCAGCTGTTCGCGAGCATTATCGCAGGCGGCTAGCGTCTGATTGCCCTTTCCACTCCGACTTAAGAATCTGTTCCCCTGCGAAAGCAGGGGCCCATCTCCCACCCTTGCGCCTGCACCCGCTGGCTGAGAACCGTCCCATCCGGCAAGCCAAATCACCTTCCTGCTATGTCGCGAAGCAACATAAACTGGACTCACGCGAAGCCGCTAAGGCTGAAAAAATGAACAATCGCTTTGCGTCTTCGCGGCTTCGCGTGAGTCCAAAGCACAGCACGACAAATGGCGCTTGCAGAGGGCAGAGATACCCGAATGTCTGTCAGACAATGATCTGTGAAAACGCGTCATTGGCCCAAACTTTGACCACTTTACCATGCGAGAACCCGGGAAATCAGGCCGCGATCGCCCGCTCCATATCCATCCGGCTCCAGATCTCGACCAGCGCCTTGGTCAAATCGACCATCATCGCTTCGCTGTGCGCCGGGCCAGGCGTAAACCGCAAGCGTTCGGTGCCGCGCGGCACGGTGGGATAGTTGATCGGCTGAACATAAACGCCATATTCGGCGAGCAATATATCGCTGATTTTCTTGGCTTTGATCGGGTCGCCGACCAGCAGTGGAACGATATGGGTCGACGAGTCCATCACCGGCAGGCCCGATTCCGCAAATAAGTCCTTGAGTTTTTGAGCCGCTGCCTGCTGACCATCGCGTTCTGCGGTAGACTGTTTCAGGTGACGAATACTGGCCAGTGCCCCAGCAACCAGCACCGGTGACAGGCTGGTCGTGAAAATGAAGCCGGGCGCATAGGATCGGATCACATCGACGATTTTCTGGTCCGCAGTAATATAGCCGCCCATGACACCGACCGCCTTGGCCAATGTGCCTTCAATGATCGTTATCCGGTCGGCCGCAGAATCTCGCTCGGAGATGCCGCCACCGCGTTTGCCGTACATGCCGACGGCGTGGACTTCATCGCAATAGGTGAGGGCGTTATATTTGTCGGCCAGATCGCAGATCGCGTGCAGCGGTGCGATATCGCCATCCATCGAATAGATGCTTTCAAACGCAATGAGCTTCGGCACTTCCGGATCTTCGGCGGCCAGCAATTCTTCCAGATGTTCCAGATCATTGTGCCGGAACACCCGCTTTTCGCAGCCGCTGTTCTTGATCCCGGCAATCATCGAAGCATGGTTCAGTTCATCCGAAAATATGATGCAACCCGGAAGAATCTTGGTCAGCGTCGACAGGGTTGCTTCGTTCGATACATAGCCGGAAGTGAACAACAGAGCGCCGGATTTGCCGTGCCAGTCTGCCAGTTCTCGCTCGAGCTGGATATGATAATGGGTGTTGCCGCCAATATTGCGCGTTCCACCCGAACCGGCACCCACATCGTGCAATGCTTCTTCCATTGCCACGATCACATCGGGATGCTGGCCCATCGCCAGATAATCGTTCGAGCACCAGACCGTAACCGGCTGCGGGCCGTTGTGGTGCGCGAAACAACGGGCGTTTGGAAACGAACCCTTGTTCCGCAAAATGTCGATAAAGACGCGATAGCGGCCCTCGGTATGGAGCCGGTCTATCGCTTGGGAAAAAATCTTGTCGTAGTCCACTATGTCACCAAATCCTGCGTCAAATCTGTTCTTGCCGTCGTGTTGAACGGGCTCTTAGCGCCCTTTTCTTGGAATTTCCAGCGAGAACCACTCGCAATAACATATGTGTTGCGTAAGGCTTACAGGCTTTCAAACCGTCCGATACCATAATCCTTGAAGGCTGCGCGATAAGGCGTGATATCGGCCAGGTCACCCGTGGTGACAAATATTCCTTCTTCGCTGTGGTCGGGCCATCTGATCTCTTGGGTCAGGTAGGCGATGCGCTGGGCAATCCCCTCCGCGCCGTCGATAAATTGCATCGGTCTGGGTGCGGCTTCCGTCAATTCGTCGCGCAGCAGCGGAAAATGGGTGCAGGCGAGAATCACTGTATCCATTCGGTCTCCCCCGTCCTGACGAATCAATCCGGAAATTGCTTGTTCAATAGCTGCCGGATCCGGCTTTTCACCCCGGAGCTTGGCTTCCGCGGCATAGACCAAGTCAGGGGCGGCATGGCGCAGCAAAATCTTGTCGGATGCAAAATCGGCGGCCAGTCTGTCGACATAGGGCTGCCGGACGGTCGCTCTCGTGCCCAGAAGACCGATCACGCCGGTCTTGCTTATCTGACTGGCTGTCTTGATCGCCGGGACGGTCCCGACGACCGGAATGTTCAAAGCCGAACGGACATGATCGAGAGTGATCGTCGAGGCGGTATTACAGGCGATGGTCGCCAATATTGGCTTGTAGCGTTCGACCAGCCGACCCAGCAGCGCCGGAACGCGTGCTGCCAATTCTGCTTCGGACTTCATGCCATAAGGGAGACCTGCATAATCTGCGGCATAGACGATCGGTGCATTGGGCAGCAATTTTATCGTCTCGCGCAAAACCGAAAGGCCGCCGACGCCGGTATCGAAAAATAACAAGGGAGGGCAATCGCCGATCTGCGCTTTCGTCATGCTTTTCCCATAGCCAGAACTATAGGGCAACGGCAACTGCTTCGGTTCGTCTGACAGGCGTTTGGCCTTGGCCGTTTTTTGCGACGAGATACTTGCTCATAACCGCCTGCGAATATAGCGGGATTCGAACAAGGGGTATTTCTGGTGCAGTCTATGTGGGTAGAACCAATATTGGTGTTGTTGTTCGGCTATTTGCTGGGTTCGATCCCTTTCGGCCTGGTACTGACGCGCCTGTCGGGCGGCGGTGATCTGCGGCAAACCGGATCCGGCAACATTGGCGCGACCAACGTACTGCGCACTGGTAACAAAGGTCTCGCGGCTCTGACGTTGCTGCTGGACATGGGCAAGGGCTATGCTGCGGTCTACATTGCTTTGCAGATTTCAGGCGGCCTCGGCGTTTTGGCCGGATTGGGCGCGTTTCTTGGCCATCTCTATCCTGTCTGGCTGAGATTTGACGGCGGCAAGGGGGTTGCGACTCTGCTGGGCATCGTCACCGCCCTGATCCCCATGGCAGGGTTGATATTTGCGGTCACTTGGCTGGGCTCGCTTGCGCTTTGGCGCTATTCGTCCGTAGCAGGAATGCTGGCCGCTATATCCGTACCGATCGCGGTCTTCGCCTTGGGAGAATATGCGATGATGCCCATGTTCATTGGTCTGGCGCTGCTGGTGCTATGGAAACATCGGTCCAATATCGAGCGGTTGATCGCGGGCGAAGAACCAAAGGTCGGGGCAAAGAAAAGGGCTTGAAGTGAATGAATGGGACCAGCCAGGAAGCGTTTGACCGGCTCCGGCTTATCCGATCCGAGAATATTGGCCCCGTAACTTACCGGCAATTGATCAAAAGATTTGGTTCTGCGGCGCGGGCGCTGGAGGCTATCCCGGATCTGGCGGCTCGTGGTGGTGGAAGATCACCACGGATTGCCAACCCAAAGCAAATCGCCTCCGAGCTCGAGGCAATCCACGATATCGGGGCTCAACTGCTCTTTCTCGACGACCCCGCTTATCCCCTGTTGCTGGCTGAGCTCAGCAATGCTCCACCTGTGGTGATCTGGAAAGGCCGCCCTGAACTCATGGAACGACCAATCGTTGCGATGGTCGGCGCGCGAAACGCCTCCGCTGCCGCCTGCCGTTTCGCACATACCCTGGGCTATAATCTGACGGAAGCCGGCGTCTCGGTCGTTTCGGGGCTCGCTAAAGGCATCGATACCGCTGCCCATCAGGGTTCGCTCGCAACTGCCACCATTGCCGTTATCGCCGGCGGACTGGATGTCTTTTATCCACCCGAAAACGAAGCGCTTCAGAAAAACATCGCCGAATGCGGTCTGTTGCTGGCTGAGCAGCCTCCCGGAACCGAGCCGCGCGCCCGGCATTTCCCTTATCGCAACCGCATCATTGCCGGACTCGCGAGAGGCACGGTCGTCATCGAGGCTGCGCCGCGTTCCGGTTCGCTGATCACGGCAAGACTGGCAGCGGAAGCGGGTAGACAGGTCATGGCCGTGCCAGGCTCTCCACTCGATCCGCGATCAAGGGGCTGCAACATGCTGATCCGCGAAGGCGCAACACTGATTCAGTCCGCCGACGACATATTGGAACTGATTAGCCATTTCGATGATCGTGCGGAATCTTCGAGTCGGAGTCGTGGGACAGCCCCCGACCCGGGCAGCGCGATGCTTTCCGAAGGCGATCACACGGATATTGGAAGCCTCGAACGGGCGCCAGTGACAAAGCTGTTGAGCCTGACTCCCGTGACCGTTGACGAACTGGTCAGGCAATCGGGCCTGCCGCCGCCTTCGGTGCAATTGGCGCTGCTCGAACTGGAACTTGCCGGACGACTGACCCGCCACGCCGGCGCCCGGGTCAGCCTGTTGAACTGAACGGCGGTCGACAGGTCGAATTGTCATCGCCATTGACAAAAATCTTCAATCAGGGCCTTGACCTAAGCCCAATCCTTGTCACAGCCTCGCGCGTATACGTGAGAACAAAGAAATCGGAACATATGCAGCTAGTTATTGTCGAATCGCCCGCCAAAGCCAAAACCATTGAGAAATATCTGGGATCGGATTTCAAGGTATTGGCGTCTTACGGCCATATTCGCGACCTTCCCCCAAAAGATGGTTCGGTCGATCCGGACGATGGTTTTGCCATGACCTGGCAGAACTATCCCGACAAGGCGAAGCAGCTCAAAGAGATTACCGCCGAATCGAAAAAAGCCACTCGCTTGATTCTCGCGACCGACCCTGACCGGGAAGGGGAAGCAATCAGCTGGCACGTGCAGGAAGTGTTGCGCAACAAGAAGGCGCTGCCCGATATTGTGGATCGGGTGACCTTCAACGCGATCACCAAAGCCGCCGTGACCGAAGCCATGGCCCACCCGCGGGCACTAGATGAGGATTTGATCGATGCCTATCGCGCCCGCCGGGCGCTCGACTATCTGGTCGGTTTTACATTGTCGCCGGTCTTGTGGCGCAAGCTTCCCGGTGCAAAATCTGCCGGTCGTGTGCAATCGGTTTCGCTTCGACTAATCGTCGAACGCGAACGGGAAATCGAAGCATTCAGGCCGCAGGAATACTGGTCGGTTACCGCCCAAATGGAGCAGGGCGGCCAAGCGTTTGAGGCACGGCTAACGGTCCATGACGGCAAGAAACTCGGCAAGATGGATCTGGCCACGGAAGATCAGGCCATGCTGGCCAAGGCCGCCGTCGAACAGGGCTTGTTCACGGTTGAATCGATCGAAACGAAGCCGCTGACCCGCAACCCGCCGCCACCCTTCACCACCTCGACCCTGCAGCAGGAAGCCGCGCGCAAGCTCGGCTATTCCGCCAGCCACACCATGCGCATCGCTCAGCAGCTATATGAAGACGGCGCGATCACCTACATGCGAACCGATGGCGTGCAGATGGACGGCAGCGCCATTTCCGCTGCTCGCAAGGCGATCGCGGATCGCTATGATGCAAGCTATGTTCCGGACAGCCCGCGCATCTACAAGAGCAAGGCAAAAAATGCGCAGGAAGCGCATGAAGCAATCCGCCCGACCAGTTTTACACAGCGAAGTGTCGGCAGCGGTGATCATGCCAAGCTGTATGATCTGGTCTTGAAACGGGCCATGGCCAGCCAGATGGCCTCCGCCCGGCTCGAACGCACCACAGTTGAAATGCTCGACGGAACCGGCAAGACCGGACTGAGAGCCACCGGACAGGTCGTTAAATTCCCTGGCTTTCTCGCACTCTATGAGGAAGGCCGGGACGACGACAAGGATGAAGACGGCGGTTTGCTGCCCGCCATGTCGAAGGGCGACAGTCCGGCGAAGAAAGCGGTAGACGCGATTCAGCATTTCACTCAGCCGCCGCCGCGGTACAGCGAAGCCAGTCTGGTCAAGAAGATGGAAGAATTGGGTATAGGTCGGCCATCGACCTATGCGTCGATCATCAAGACTCTGAAAGACCGCGCCTATGTCCGGATTGAGAAGAACCGCTTCTTCGCCGAGGAAAGCGGGCGGTTGCTGACCGGGTTTCTCGAGCGCTTTTTCGATCGCTATGTTGCCTATGATTATACCGCCGGCCTTGAGGATGAACTCGATGAAGTCAGCGGTGGCCGTGCACAATGGCAGGCGATTCTCGAAGCCTTCTGGCATGACTTCAAGCCGAAGACGGTCGAAGTGATGGAGAAGCTGCCATCAGAGGTGACGGCAGAACTGGATACGTTCCTTGAACCTTATCTTTTCCCGGAAAAGGAAGATGGCACCGATCCGCGGCTTTGTCCGCGCTGTAACGAAGGCAAGCTCGCCTTGCGCGGCGGTCGCTTTGGAGCCTTTGTAGCCTGTTCCAATTATCCGGAATGCAAATTCACACGGCGTTTTGCACAGGGTGGAGGCGCCAATGCAGATGAGGATGAAGGCCCACAGGAACTGGGTGTCGATCCCGACAGCGACGAAAAAATTACCAAAAAAGTAGGCCGTTTCGGACCCTATGTCGAAAAAGGCGAGGGTAAAGAAGCCAAGCGCTCGTCGATCCCCAAGGATATTCCGGCGGAGGATTTCGGTCTCGAATGGGCCGTAAAATTGCTGTCCTTGCCTCGCGAAGTCGGCATTCATCCGGAAACAAGTGAACCGGTGATGGCGCAAATTGGCCGCTATGGCCCCTATCTCAGTCACAATGGCAGCTCGGCCCGGCTCGAAAATACGCAGGAAGTGTTCGAAATCGGTATGAACGCAGCGGTCGCAAAACTGGCTGATGCGGCAAAAAATGGTGGCGGTCGAGGCCGCGGCAAGATGGAACCGCTCAAGATCATGGGCAATCACCCGCGCACCGAGTCCGAGATCAAGCTGATGGATGGCCGCTATGGCCCCTATGTTACCGACGGCACGACCAACGCATCTTTGCCAAAAACAGTCGACAAGGATCAGCTGACTTTGGAAGAAGCGGCGCAGCTTATCGATGACCGCGCTGCCAAAGGGCCGGCCAAAAAACGGGCCAAAAAAGCGGCGCCGAAGAAAAAACCGGCAGCAAAGAAAAAGCCGGTAGCGAAGAAAAAACCAGCCGCGAAAAAGAAACCTGCGGCGAAGAAAGCACCGGCAAAAGCCAAAGCAGAATAATATGGTTCCCGATCAGCCAGCGCGAGGCGGAGCGGCCTCGCGCTGCTGATGGCATCAGCCGGTCAGTTCGCCCTGGCTTTGGAAATCATGGCAGCGACTTCGTCCAGAATGAGCAGGCGCTGCTTTTTAAGGTCTTCGCTGCGCTCATCGGATGCCGCTTCGACTTCCGATTCAATGCGGTGTATTTCCTTGTTGATCTCGTGATAGCGGTCTGAAACGGAGCGAAAATGTCCGTCTGAAATTTTCAGGTCGTGCAAAATGTCGCTGTCGGCAGGAAATTCGGCGTGAAGGTCGTGCGATACGTGGCTCATGGAAGGTCCTTTGTTGCGATTGATCGGGCTGGGATTGTGCTGGATGCAGTTCGATGCGCCAAACCGTTCCGGCGCCTCTGGCCTTCGCAAATATTCGCAAGCACAGCTCACGCCTATCCGGTAAACTACCTACTGCCTGCTACGAATTTTAACCAGAAGCCGAACGCCTGCAGCTATTTAACCCAATCGAGGCCCATGTCCTGATAGAGACTGCGGTCTTCATCCCAGTTGGCACTGACCTTGACGTGCAGATACAGATGGACCTGTTTTCCCAAAATACCTGACAGTTCGGCACGGGCTTTGGCGCCGATTTCCTTGATCTGGTGTCCACCTTTTCCCAGGATGATGGCTTTCTGGCTGGCCTTCTCGACCAGAATCTGCTGGTGAATCTCGAGTGAGCCGTCGGGTCGTTCCTTATATTGTTCCATGGCGATAGCGGTCGCGTAAGGCAGCTCAGCGTGCAGCTGGCGGAAAACCTGCTCACGGGTAATTTCCGCCGCGAGAATCCTCTCACTGGCATCTGAAACCTGATCTGCGGGAAAATGCCAGTGACCTTCGGGCATCGCTTGGGTCAGATAGGCTCTTAATTCCGCTAGACCGTCACCGGTTTTCGCGCTGACAAAGAAAGTCTCGTCGAAATCAGCCTGCTCATGCAGCTTGACGACATGACCGAGCATTTTATCCTTCGCCGCAATATCGACCTTGTTCATCACGAGTATGGTCTTTTCGGAGCGATGCTTGATACGCTCAACAATCGATGTGACCTTTGTTCCTAGCCCCGCCCGCGCATCAACGAGCATCACGATAATATCGGCATCCTCGGCGCCTTCCCAGGCGGCGGACACCATCGCGCGGTCAAGGCGGCGATGCGGTTCGAATATGCCCGGCGTATCGACCAATAGGAGCTGCGTATCCTCTTCTATCGCGATCCCCAAAAGCCGCGTCCTTGTGGTTTGCGGTTTGGAACTGGTGATCGCGACCTTCTGTCCGACCAACGCGTTGATCAGGGTGGATTTGCCGGCATTGGGCGCGCCAATCAATGCCACTACGCCGCATTTTTGAGTCATGTGAATTTTTCCAGAAATTTCTTGGCCGCCTCGGTCTCTGCCGCCTGAATGGCGGAAGCTGTTGCCTCTACCTCACCGATATTAGCTATGCTCACCCGAACCGTAAATTTGAGATCGTGATGGGGGCCGCTTTTGTCGATCAGTTCATAGGTCGGAATCTTGCGATTGTTGCTTGCGGCCCACTCCTGCAGCGCAGATTTGGGGTGACGGATATCGGCAACAATCGCTGTAACCCGGCTATCCCAGTGCCGAAGTATGAAGCTGCGGGCCGCCTCCATGCCGTGATCAAGATAGACCGCGCCGATCAGCGATTCCATCACATCGCCTAGGACCTTGATACTCTGCCGTGCGCCATCATCGCGCGCCTGTTTGCCAAGCAGGACATGATCGCCGACTCCGATATGCTTGGCGACATCGCCGCACACCGGGCCGGACACCAGCCCGTTGAGTCGCTGCGACAATTGTCCTTCCGGTTCCTGCGGAAACTGGTGGTAGAGGTGATCGGCGATCACCAGTCCCAGCACACGGTCACCGAGAAATTCCAGCCGCTGATAGTCTTCCTCGCCATGGCTGCCATGGGTTGCGGCTCTAATGTAAAGCTCTGGCGTCACCGGCCGTTCGGCTGTGATCTTGGTAATCCAGTCGAGAAAGTCGGGGCGGTTCAAAATCTTTCTCCGATGCGATCCCAGCGTGCTGCGGTAAACCAGGTCCATGGTTTGATCCATTCGGCCGAACCGTCGGTCGAGAATACGGACACCAGAGCTTTGCCGACCAGGTTTTCCTCGGGCACCATGCCGATGGCCTGACCTTCCTGCGCCGGGAATCGGCTGTCGGCGCTGCGGTCGCGATTGTCACCCATCAAGAACATATGGCCCTCCGGCACGACGAAGGCTTGCGTATTATCGCCTTCGGAATTCTGGTCAACGTCCAGGATCCGATATGTCACACCGTTCGGCAGGGTTTCCTGAAACTGGGGGTATCGGCAGATAGCCCCGCCCTCCTGGATCACCGATTCAAACTCGGGACGGTAGCAGGGGCTGTTGGCCGACAAAGGAAGCTTGAAATCGTCAATCCTTTTTCGCTCGACGGGCGTCCCGTTGATCGAGACAACACCATCGGTTACCTGAATGATGTCGCCCGACAGACCAATAACGCGTTTGATATAATCTTCATGCGCGTTCGGCGGTGCCTTGAACACCACGACATCACCGGGCTCGGGCGAATGCGGCAGAACACGCCCGGGAATCAGCGGGGCACTGAACGGCAAGCTGTATTGCGAAAAGCCATAGGGCCATTTTGCCACCAGCAGATAGTCGCCAACGACCAGGCGCGGCTGCATGGACTCAGAGGGAATATTGAATGGCGAGACTATGAAACTGCGCAATATCAGGATGAATAATGCCAGTTTTACGAGGAACGCGACAAAGTCGCCGGTTTCCGATCTTGCTGCTTTCTTTCGCGTCATGGCGCCCCTTCGCTGACTATGGCATTGCCGTCAAGATTTCTTGCGCCGTGTTGCCTTCCGCGATTTTCAACTTGAGACGGGCGTGTCCGCCGGATAGGGCAAGGCGGGTCAACGGGTTCGCTCACTTCAGACGTTACAGATTGGATGATAGAATGACTTCAGACCATTGGCGGACGATCAAGTCGCTTCCGCAGCTGTCGCTAAGTGAACTCTTCGAAAGCAATGACAAACGTTTAGCAAAACTTGGGCTGGAGCAGTCGGGTCTCTATTTCGATTTTTCAAAAACGCATCTGAACGATGAAGCCTTGCAGGCTTTTCAAGGACTCGCAGATCATCTTGGACTGTCGGCAAAAACCAAAGCTTTGCTCTCCGGTGAACCGATCAATATCAGCGAGGGCCGCGCAGCGGAGCATTGCGCAGAACGTGGCATCGGCAACCTTGCTAGTGTCGAAAATGCCCGCGCTCTGCACCTGCGGATGAAAAGTCTGATCGAGGTAATCGACTCTGGCGCTCTCGGCGAGTTTACGCAGATCATTCATCTTGGCATTGGCGGCTCGGCGCTTGGACCGAAAATGCTGCATCAGGCGCTGAAGCTTGGTGATGAGAAATATGAACTGGCGGTCGTGTCCAACATCGACGGCTGTGCGCTGGAGCCGGTGCTGGAACGCTTTGACGCTGGCAAGGTGCTGCTCGTTATCGCGTCCAAGACGTTCACTACCGCCGAGACGCTCCTGAACGCACAGTCGGTGATTGACTGGATGCGCGAGCAGGGCGTCGCCGACCCGCTTGGACAAGTGGTGGCGCTGACCGCTGATCCGGAGCAGGCGGTGCAATGGGGCGTCGATGAAACCCGGATATTGCCGTTTTCGGAAACCGTTGGCGGGCGATATTCCCTGTGGTCGTCAATTGGATTCAGCGTTGCCCTTGCCCTTGGCTATGATGTGTTTGCCGAATTGCTAGACGGGGCGGCGGCCATGGATCAGCATTTTCAGGAAGCTTCTTGGGATCAAAATATCCCGGTTCTCGCAGCATTTGCCGATCAATATTACGCGCAGGTTCGCGAATGCGAAACCAGAGCGGTATTCGCCTATGATGAACGACTGGGCCTGCTGCCCGACTATCTGCAACAACTGGAAATGGAGAGCAACGGCAAGTCCGTAACCGTCGACGGCGAGCCATTATCGTTACATTCCAGCCCAATCGTCTGGGGCGGCGTCGGCACCGATGCCCAGCACGCCGTTTTCCAGCTGCTCCATCAGGGAAGCCATCTTGTGCCGGTCGAATTTCTCGCGGTCATCGAACCGGGTGATTCCCTGAATCCCTCTCATCATAATGGCCTGCTGCTCAATTGCTTCGCCCAGGGCGCAGCTTTGATGGCGGGCAAAAAATCCGATGACAGTCATCGAAACTATCCGGGTGACAGACCATCGGTCACCATATTACTGGAACAATTGGAAGCACGTTCACTGGGTGCGCTGCTCGCGTTTTACGAGCATCGGACGTTCGTGAATGCGGTTTTGTTAAATATCAATCCATTCGATCAATTTGGGGTCGAGCTAGGCAAACAAATGGCGGGCAAGCTGGCCGCTGACGATGGTAACCGGTTGGACGCCTCGACCGAAGAACTGAAGAAGCGGGCCTTTGGAGTCTGACAACAAGGAATTATAGATGGCTGAATATGATTATGACCTGTTCGTTATTGGAGCAGGTTCCGGCGGAACACGCGCCGCACGGGTTTCGGCGTCCTATGGCGCGAAAGTGGCTGTGGCGGAGGAGTATCGCGTCGGCGGGACCTGCGTCATCCGCGGTTGCGTACCAAAGAAGCTTCTGGTTTATGGGTCACATTTTTCCGAAGAGCTGGAGGATGGCAAGAATTTTGGCTGGACCTGGGAAAATGCCAAATTCGACTGGGCCAGATTGCGTGACCATGTTCTCAAGGACGTCGACCGGCTGAACAACGCCTATACAGATACGCTGAAAAATCACGGAGTGGAGATCATTCTGGAGCGGGCCGAGCTGACTGGTCCGCACGATATCAAGCTGGCCAGCGGCAAGACCGTAACCGCGAAATATATATTGATCGCTGTGGGTGCTTGGCCTGCCGTTGCTGAATTTCCGGGCAGCGAGCATATGTCGACATCGAACGACATGTTCCATCTCGAGAAACTGCCGGAAACGATCATCATTTCAGGCGGCGGCTATATCGCGAATGAATTTGCCGGTATTTTCAACGGACTGGGCAGCGACGTGACGGTCGTGAACCGCTCCGACATCATCCTGCGCGGCTATGACGAAAGCGTCCGCGACCGCCTGATCCAGATCTCGCTGGCCAAGGGCATCAATTACAAATTCAACTGCGCATTCGACAAGATTGAAAAGCGAGAAGATGGCGCGCTGGACGTCTATATGGACGGCAAAAGCGCCCCGGTTCGCGCTGACGTGGTGCTGGCGGCCACCGGGCGGCGTCCCAAGATCGACGGCCTCGGCTTGGAAACCGCCGGCGTCGCAACCAATGACAGGGATGCGATCATGGTCGACGAATATAGCCAGACCAATGTCGAGAATATCTATGCCGTTGGCGATGTGACGGACCGCGTCCAGTTGACCCCGATCGCGATCCGCGAAGGGCAGGCTTTTGCCGATACCGTGTTCGGCGATAACCCGCGGACCGTCGATTATGACAATATTCCCTCTGCGGTTTTCTCCCAGCCACCGATCGCGTCGGTCGGCCTGACGGAAGGTCAGGCGCGCAAGAAATACGGCAATATCAGGGTCTATTCCTCCGACTTCCGGGCGATGCGCAATGTCTTTGCCGACCGCGCCGAAAGAAGCCTCTACAAGATGATCGTCGAGCATCCGACCGAGAAGATCTTGGGCTTGCACATGATTGGCCCCGATGCGCCGGAAATATTGCAGGCAGCGGCGATCGCGGTAAAAGCGGGCCTTACCAAACAGGCATTTGACGATACCGTCGCACTGCACCCGAGCATGGCCGAAGAACTGGTCCTGTTTAAATAGATAACGCTACGGCAATTGGGCGCAAAGCTAAGGTTTAATCGCGCGATTAATTACTATTGACGATTGCCTAACCGGCTGTGCATTGACTAGGGCTTTCCAAACCAAGTGATTCACAGCCGGGGGATGCATGTCAGACATTATCGCACAATTGGAAGCCAAGCGCGCAGAGGCCATGCTCGGCGGCGGACAAAAGCGGATCGACGCCCAGCACGCCAAGGGCAAGCTGACTGCGCGCGAGCGGATCCATATCCTGCTCGACGAAGGCTCATTTGAAGAAATAGACATGTATGTCGAACATAATTGCGTCGATTTCGGCATGGACGAGCAGCATATTCCGGGCGATGGTGTTGTCACCGGCTCCGGTACGATCAACGGCCGTCTGGTCTATGTTTTCTCCCAGGATTTTACCGTCTTCGGTGGTTCGCTTTCCGAGCGCCATGCAGAAAAGATCTGCAAGGTGCTCGACAACGCGATGAAAGTCGGCGCGCCGGTCATCGGTATCAACGACAGCGGCGGTGCTCGCATTCAGGAAGGCGTGGCCTCGCTGGGCGGCTATGCCGATGTGTTTCAGCGGAATGTTCTGGCCAGCGGCGTAATTCCCCAGCTTAGCCTGATCATGGGCCCTTGCGCTGGCGGCGCGGTCTATTCACCGGCGATGACCGATTTCATCTTCATGGTGAAGGACAGCAGCTATATGTTCGTCACCGGCCCCGATGTGGTCAAGACCGTGACCAACGAGATTGTCACGCAGGAAGAACTGGGCGGCGCGGTGACGCACACGACCAAGACCAGCGTCGCCGATGTCGCTTACGAAAATGACATCGAGGCGTTGCTCGCAGCGCGCGATTTCATCGACTTCATGCCGCTTTCCAACCGCGAAGAAGTGCCCGAGCGGCCGACTGCTGATCCGTGGGACCGGCTAGAGGAAAGCCTCGACACGCTGATCCCGGACAATGCCAACCAGCCTTATGACATGCACGAAGTTATCCGCAAGATGGTCGACGAAGGTGATTTCTTCGAAGTCCAGCCTGCTCATGCCGGCAATATCATCTGCGGCTTTGGCCGGATGGAAGGTTCAACCGTCGGTGTGGTCGCCAACCAGCCAATGGTGCTCGCCGGCTGCCTCGATATCAACGCCTCCAAGAAGGCGGCACGCTTTGTCCGCTATTGCGATGCGTTCAATATTCCGATCATTACTCTGGTCGATGTGCCCGGCTTCCTGCCCGGCACATCGCAGGAGCATAATGGCATCATCAAGCACGGCGCGAAACTGCTCTTCGCCTATGCCGAGGCAACGGTGCCGAAAATCACCATCATCACCCGCAAGGCCTATGGCGGCGCCTATGACGTGATGGCGTCCAAGCATTTGCGCGGCGATCTCAACTATGCCTGGCCAACCGCCGAAATCGCGGTAATGGGCGCCAAGGGCGCGGTCGAGATCATCTTCCGCGGCAAGACCCCCGAAGAAATAGCCGAGCGCACCGCCCAATATGAAGCCCGCTTCGCCAATCCGTTTATCGCGGCGCAAAAGGGCTTTATCGACGAGGTGATAAAGCCGCATTCTACCCGGTGGCGAGTGGCTCTGGGGTTACGGAAACTACGGAACAAGCAGCTGGAGAACCCGTGGAAGAAGCATGATAATATTCCGCTTTAAGATATTGCCTCTAATATTCGCTCTCGGGTTGATTGGCGTGAGCAATATTGCTCTGGCTGAAGAAGCTGAGTTGAAAACTGGAACATTCGTAAGAGGAAAAGAATTGCTCGAGCAATGTTCAGTTCCTCAGTTGACTGAAGCCTCTATTATTCCTCACAAATTTTGTGAAGCATATATTATGGGTGTCCTTGACCTTCATCTGCTTTCGGTAATCCAAACCGGGAAGCATGTGAATATATGCATTAAAAAAGACACGACAATTGATGATATCAGCCCGTCAGTAACAAACTGGATAACGGCTCACCCGGAACAACAGAATTTGCCCGCTTCGTTGCTAATAATTCTTGCATTGAGAGAAAAGTTACCATGTTCAAAGCCTTGATGCAGAGACAGCAATGCCAACAGGATTAGTAGCCCTCCTCGACGACGTCGCCGCGATCGCCAAGGTTGCGGCCGCCTCGGTTGACGATATCGGTGCCGCCGCGGCCCGCGCAGGCACCAAATCCGCCGGCGTGGTGATTGACGACGCCGCGGTGACGCCGCAATATGTGACCGGTTTCTCGCCGGCCCGCGAACTGCCGATGATCTGGAAAATCGCCCAGGGATCGATCAAGAACAAGCTGGTCTTCCTGCTTCCCGCCGCCGTGCTGCTGGGACAATTCGCACCCTTCCTGATCCCGTTCATCCTGGTCCTGGGCGGCCTGTTCCTCTGTTACGAGGCCGCGGAAAAGATACTCGAATGGCTCCGGGTCGACGAGACGACGAAGCACGAGCAGCCGGCGATCGTCGAGGGCCATGGCCGGGAAGAGGACATGGTCTCCGGCGCGATCCGCACCGACCTGATCCTGTCGGCGGAGATCATGGCCATCGCCCTGTCCGAAGTCACCGATCAGGTCTGGTGGCAGCAGGGGATCATTCTTGCGCTGATCGGGATCGTCATCACCGTGGTCGTCTATGGCGCGGTGGCGCTGATCGTCAAGATGGACGATATCGGGCTCCATCTGGCGAAAGAGAATGAGGGTGCGATCGCATCCTTCGGTCGCGGCCTGGTGCGCTTCATGCCGAAGCTGCTCACCGGTATTTCGATCATCGGCACGCTTGCCATGGCCTGGGTCGGCGGCGGCCTGCTGGTGCACAATATCGCGGCGATCGGCTGGCACGGTCCCGAGCATCTGATCGACATCATCTCGCATCCGCTGGTCGGGCTGTTTCCGGCATCGGCGAGTGTGATTGTCGGCGGGATTGCCTTTGCCATTCTGTCCGGTGTCCTCGGAACTCTCGTCGGCGCCGGAATCGCGCCCTTGGTGCACCGATTCATTCCCCATGGCGAGGGGCACTGAAACAATGGATATGAATGATCATTTCGTCATTGCGAGGAGCGACAGCGACGAAGCAATCCAGAGCGGCAAGCGACGCCCTGGATCGCTGCGCTGCGCTCGCCATGACGGTAACGGAGAAATGGAATGAAACTCGGCAGAATGAACCATATCGGCGTCGTGACGCCGTCGATCACCGACAGCATCGCTCACTGGCGCGATGTCATGGGTGCCACGTCTATATGCGAACCCTTTGATCTGCCAGACCAGGGCGTGAAGGTCTGTTTCGTGGATACGCCGGCAGAAGGGCCTACCAATGGCACACAGATCGAATTGATCGAGCCTTTGGGCGAAGACAGCCCGATATCTGGTTTCCTGACCAAGAATCCGCTAGGCGGCCAGCATCATATCTGCTTCGAGGTGCCGGACATTCATGCTGCCAAGGCTGAATTTGAAGCCATGGGCAAGCGCGTGCTTGGCGAACCGCGGATCGGCGCGCATGGCACGCTTATCTTTTTTGTGCATCCCAAGGATATGGGCGGGATGCTAACCGAGATCATGGAAACGCCCAAAGGGCATTGAATGAAACAAACCTTCTCCCGTGAGGGAGAAGGATACGCAGGCTTGCTGACGAAGGAAGCTAGCCGAAGATGGATGAGGGTGTTCTCACTCTGAAGTGCAGTACACCCTCACCCAGCTACAACTAGGCAGCAAGCTGCCAAGTTTTCACAACCCTCTCCCTCACGGGAGAGGGAAATAAAGGACCACATATGGAATTCGAAAATATCAAGCTCGCCATCGCCGACCAGGTGGCCACGATCACGCTCAACAAGCCGGAACGGCTGAATGCCTGTTCGCTGGGCATGGCGGATGATATATATGTCGCGCTGGACAAGCTGGACGACGCGCGCGCGCTGGTGATCACCGGCGAAGGCCGCGCCTTTTGCGCCGGTGCCGATCTGCAGGCGAAGAATGACAGCGCGCTGTCGGGCGGGCAGGGCAGCTATGCCGCGCTCAACCAGCATTATAATCCACTGATGCTGAAACTGGCCAAGCTGGATATTCCAACGATCACGGCGGTCAATGGTCCCGCCGCAGGCGTTGGCTGTTCGATTGCGCTCGCCAGCGATTTCGCGATCGCCGGAAAATCCGCCTATTTCCTGCAGGCCTTTGTCAATATCGGTCTGGTGCCTGATGGCGGCGCATCCTGGATGCTGACCCGTCTGGTCGGCAAGGCGCGGGCGACGGAAATGATGCTGCTGGGCGAGAAAATCTCGGGCGAAAAGGCTGCGGACTGGGGCATGATCTACAAATGCGTAGACGATGATGCACTGATGGACGAAACCAGTGCGCTGGCGAAGCGTCTGGCCGGCGGCCCGACTGTGGCTCTGGGCGTGATGCGGCAGAATCTGGCGGCCGCGCTGGAAAGCGACTATGCTTCGGCGCTGGTGCGGGAAGCGGAAGGCCAGCGGATCGCTGGCGACAGCAAGGATGCCCGCGAAGGCGCGATATCCTTCCTGCAAAAGCGCAAGGCCGAGTTCAAGGGTGAGTGATTTCCGTTAGCCCTGAGCTTGTCGAGCCGAAGGCCACCGCAGGTGAACGGCGCCTCTCGTCGGGAGGCGTGGTTCGACAGGCTCACCACTAACGTTTATTAGGCACTAACAACTATACACAGGGCAGATATGACCGACAAACCGACAATCAAGGACTGGCAGGAACTGGCTGACAAGGAAGTCAAGGGCCGCGACCTGACTTGGCACACACCGGAAGGCATTGACGTCAAGCCGCTCTATACGGCGGCCGATGTCAGCGAAAAGGGCATTGATCCGGGACTGCCCGGTTTCGGTCCGTTCACGCGCGGTGTCAAGGCCAGCATGTATGCCGGACGGCCTTGGACGATCCGCCAATATGCGGGCTTTTCTACAGCAGAGGAGTCCAATGCATTCTACCGGCGCAACCTGGCGGCGGGGCAGAAGGGCCTGTCGGTGGCTTTCGACCTTGCCACCCATCGCGGCTATGACAGCGACCATCCCCGCGTGGTCGGCGATGTCGGCAAGGCCGGCGTGGCGATCGACAGCGTCGAAGACATGAAAATCCTGTTTGACCAGATCCCGCTCGACGAAATGTCGGTGTCGATGACGATGAACGGCGCGGTGATTCCGTGCCTCGCCTTCTACATCATCGCGGCGGAAGAGCAGGGCGTGTCGCAGGCACAACTTTCAGGGACCATCCAGAACGATATCCTGAAGGAGTTCATGGTCCGCAATACCTATATCTATCCGCCCGCACCGAGCATGCGGATCATCTCCGATATCATCGGCTATACCTCTGAAAACATGCCGAGATTTAACAGCATCTCGATCAGCGGCTATCATATGCACGAGGCCGGAGCGACGGCCGTGCAGGAACTGGCCTTCACCATTGCCGATGGCCGGGAATATGCCCGGGAAGCCATGGCAACCGGGCTTGATATTGACGCTTTTGCAGGACGTTTGAGCTTCTTCTTCGGAATTGGTATGAACTTCTTCATGGAAGTTGCCAAACTGCGCGCTGCGCGCAAACTTTGGCACCTTGTCATGACCGACCTCGGCGCCAAGTCCGAGCGCTCCAAGACCCTGCGCACCCATTGCCAGACCAGCGGCGTTTCGCTGACCGAGCAAGACCCCTACAACAACGTGATCCGCACCACGGTTGAAGCGATGGCGGCAACCCTCGGCGGCACCCAGTCGCTCCACACCAACGCGCTCGATGAAGCGATCGCGCTGCCCACCGATTTTTCCGCCCGCATCGCCCGCAACACCCAGATCGTCCTGCAGGAAGAAGCCGGGATTACCAAGGTCGTCGACCCGCTCGGCGGCAGCTATTATGTCGAGGCGCTGACCGATGAACTGGTCGAAAGAGCCTGGGACATTATCGAAAAGGTCGATGCCGAGGGCGGCATGGCCAAGGCGGTCGCCGATGGCTGGCCCAAGGCGATGATCGAGGAAGCCGCCGCCGGCCGCCAGGCCGCGGTCGACAAGGGCGATGCGGTGATCGTCGGGGTCAATAAATATCGCCGCGAAGCCGAAGATCCGATGGAAACGCTGGATATCGACAATGCCAAGGTCCGCCAGGGCCAGATCGCCCGGCTCGAGAAAATGCGCGCCGAACGTGACGAAGCGGCTTGCCAGAAGGCTTTGCAAGCCCTGACCGATGGCGCCAGAACCAATGGCAATGTGCTCGCGCTCGCCGTGGATGCGGCCCGCCAGCGCGCATCGCTCGGCGAAATTTCCGACGCCATGGAAGCGGTCTTCGGCCGCTACGAAACCCGGCCGACTCCGGTCAAGGGCATTTACGGCAAGGCCTATGAAGGCAATGCCCGCTACGCGATGGTGATCGAGGGCGTCGATTCGGTATCGCAGCGGCTTGGCCGCAAGCCGAAGATCCTGGTCGCGAAAATGGGCCAGGACGGCCATGACCGCGGTGCCAATGTCGTATCCAGCGCCTTCGCCGACATGGGCTTCGACGTGATCTCCGGGCCATTGTTCCAGACGCCGAAGGAAACCGCCGAGCTGGCCCTGTCGGAAGGCGTGGACGCGGTCGGTGCCTCCAGCCTCGCGGCAGGCCACAAGACCCTGATCCCCGAACTGATCAACCTGCTGAAGGAAGCCGGGCGCAGCGACATCAAGATTTTTGCCGGCGGTGTGATCCCGGCCAAGGATTACGAATTTTTGCGCAACAGCGGCGTCGTCGGAATCTATGGACCGGGCAGCAATATTGTGGAATGTGCCGCCGATATTTTGAGATTGCTGGGGCATAATATGCCTCCTGAAGAGGAAGCTGCGGAATGAGTGAGAGTGGAATGAAAGAACCGTTCGCTTCGAGCGAAGTCGAGAAGCGTTTGGACCAGCGTGTCTCGACTACGCTCGACACGAACGGAGAGAGAAGTGTCCGCAACGACTGGACCCGCGAGGAAATCGCGGCATTGTTCGACCTGCCGTTCGACGATCTCGTCTTCCGGGCCGCGACCGTCCACCGCGCCAACCACAAGGCCGGACAGGTGCAGCTTTCAACCCTGCTGTCGATCAAGACCGGTGGTTGCCCGGAAGATTGCGGCTATTGCAACCAATCCGCTGGCGCAAAATCCGGGCTGAAAGCGGAGAAACTGCTCGATGTCCGCACCGTGCTGCAAACCGCAGCACAGGCGAAGGATCGCGGTTCCTCGCGTTTCTGCATGGGCGCCGCCTGGCGCAATCCCAAGGACCGGGATATGCCGGCGATTATCGAGATGGTGCAGGGCGTCCGGCAGATGGGCATGGAAACCTGCATGACGTTGGGCATGCTGACGAAGGAGCAATCCAAGATGCTCGCCGATGCGGGCCTCGATTATTACAACCACAATATCGACACCTCGCCGGAACATTATGAGAAGGTAATTACCACGCGGACGTTCGGCGACCGGCTCGAAACGCTGGAGAATGTCCGCAACAGCGGCATCAACGTCTGCTCCGGCGGGATTGTCGGCATGGGCGAGACCCGCGCCGACCGGGTCGGCTTTGTCCATGCGCTGGCGACCCTGCCGCGGCATCCGGAAAGCGTGCCGGTCAATGCGCTGGTGCCGGTCAAGGGCACGGTGCTCGGCGACATGCTCGCCGACACGCCGCTGGCGAAGATCGACGATATCGAGTTTGTCCGCACGATCGCGGTGGCGCGGATCACCATGCCGGCCTCGATGGTGCGCCTGTCTGCTGGTCGTGAAAGCATGAGCGAAAGCACGCAGGCTTTGTGCTTCCTTGCCGGTGCCAACAGCATCTTCACCGGCGACAAATTGCTGACCACCGGCAATGCGGGTGATGATGCGGACGAGACATTATTTGCGAAACTGGGGCTGGTTCCGATGGAAGCCGAGCAGCGGGATGTCGTGATGGAGGCGGCTGAGTGAAAGCGAGAAAGTGGATCGCAGTTTCATGGTTCACGTTTGCGTGGCTATTATTCTGTGGACCGCTTTGGCTGCTCACTGGTGCAGCCTATGCATTACCATTGATCACTGGGATGCCCATTTTTGAAATTGTTGTAGTGACAACTTCAGCAATATGGATAGTCATTACCTTTTTAATAATCCGAAAGAAAACAGCCTAAATGTTTAAAAAAATCCTGATTGCCAACCGTGGCGAAATCGCCTGCCGCGTCATCCGCACTGCCCAGAAAATGGGGATCAAGACGGTCGCCGTCTATTCTGACGCCGATGCGCGCTCGCCGCATGTGAAGATGGCGGACGAGGCTGTGCATATCGGGCCGTCGCCTGCCGGCGAATCCTATCTGGTCGCCGAGAAGATCATCGCGGCCTGCAAGGAAACCGGTGCGGAAGCGGTGCATCCCGGTTATGGTTTTCTGTCCGAGCGGACCAGCTTTGCCCAGCAACTGGCGGACAATGATATTGCCTTCATCGGGCCGCCAATCAACGCCATTGCCGCGATGGGCGACAAGATCGAGTCGAAGAAGCTGGCGGAGAAAGCCGGGGTCAGCGTGGTTCCCGGCCATATTGGCGAGATTGACGATACCGAACATGCGGTGAAGATCGCTGGCGAAATCGGCTATCCGGTGATGATGAAGGCCAGCGCCGGCGGTGGCGGCAAGGGCATGCGGCTGGCGTGGAACGAGAAAGACGTCCGCGAAGGCTTTGAAGCGACCAAGCGCGAAGGGCTGGCCAGTTTCGGCGATGACCGCGTGTTTATCGAGAAATTCATCGAACAGCCGCGTCATATCGAAATCCAGGTGCTCGGCGACAAGCATGGCAATGTGATCTATCTCGGCGAGCGCGAATGCTCGATCCAGCGGCGCCACCAGAAGGTCGTCGAGGAAGCACCGTCACCCTTTGTTGATCCTGAAATGCGCAAGAAAATGGGCGAACAGGCCGTCGCGCTGTCGCAGGCCGTGGGCTATTATAGCGCCGGTACGGTCGAACTGATCGTCGGCGCCGACAAGAGCTTCTATTTTCTCGAAATGAACACCCGGTTGCAGGTCGAGCATCCGGTCACCGAATATATCACCGGTCTGGATCTGGTCGAACAGATGATCCGTGTCGCCTATGGCGAGAAGCTGCCGCTGACGCAGGACGAGGTTACACTGACGGGCTGGGCGATCGAAAGCCGTGTCTATGCAGAAGATCCTTATCGCGGTTTCCTGCCGTCGACAGGCCGTTTGGTCAAATATCGGCCACCAGAAGCGCAGTTCCGGCAAGCTCCGTTCGCTTCGAGCGAAGTCGAGAAGCTGGCGGGTAGCGGTGTCTCGACTACGCTCGACACGAACGGGGCACGGGACATCCGGGTTGACGATGGCGTTGCCGAAGGCGGCGAGGTCTCGATCTTCTACGATCCGATGATCGCCAAGCTGATCACCTATGGCGATACCCGGCTCGAGGCGATTGACCGCCAGATCGATGCGCTCAACCGGTTTGAACTTGTCGGCCCCGGCCACAATATCGATTTCCTCTCGGCGCTGATGCAGCACGAGCGGTTCCGCGCCGGCAATATCACCACCAATTTTATCGCCGAGGAATATCCCGACGGTTTTCAGGGTGCGCCAGCATCCGACGAGCTGCTCCGTAATCTCGCCGCCATCGGCGCATTTGCCGCAACCGCGCACGCTGACCGCGCGCGCCGCGTCGACAATCAGCTCGGCAAGCGGCTCGATCCGCCTTCCGACTGGCAGGTCAAGATCGGCGACAAGGAGATGGATGTCTCGATTTCCGAGGAAGAAATTGTGGTGGATGGCCAAGATGTCGATCTGTCGACGGAATATACGCCGGGCGACAGCCTGATCCTTGCCGAAGTCGCGGGCAAGCCGCTTTCGGTCAAGATCGCAAAGACCGCCAACGGCTTCGCGCTCAACAGCCACGGGGCGACCCACAAGGCGCGGATTTTGCCCGCCCATGTTGCCCAGCATGCGGTGCATATGATCGAGAAGATTCCACCCGATCTGTCGAAATATCTGCTTTGCCCGATGCCAGGCCTGCTGGTCGCTCTGCATGTCGAAGTAGGCGAGGCGGTTGTCGAGGGCCAGCCCTTGGCCGTCGTTGAAGCGATGAAGATGGAGAATATCCTGCGGGCGGAAAAAAATGGCGTGGTGAAATCGCTGGAGGCCGCACAAGGCGATAGCCTTGCCGTTGATGCCGTGATACTCGAACTGGAATAACAGACGCCTTGGGGAGGGCAATTTATGGCCAGTGAAGTTGCAATGGCAGGGCAGCGCGAACCGACGCAAAAAGAAATACGTCTGGTCATCGCAGCCTCGTCCGCTGGCACCATTTTCGAATGGTATGATTTCTTCATTTACGCGACGCTTGCGGGCTTTGTCGGTGTCGCCTTTTTCCCTTCCGAAAATACGACTCTGCAAACTTTACTGGTCTGGGCCGGACTTGCGGTCGGCTTCGGTTTCCGACCCCTGGGGGCGATCCTGTTCGGCTATCTCGGTGACAGGCTTGGCCGCAAATATACCTTCCTGGTTACGGTCACGCTGATGGGCATCGCCACCGCCGGTATCGGCCTGATACCATCGGCCGAAGCCATTGGCATAGCAGCGCCAATCATCGTGATTTCGTTCCGGATTTTGCAAGGACTGGCGCTCGGCGGGGAATATGGCGGCGCCGCGATCTATGTGTCCGAACATTCCCCGGTCGAAAAGCGCGGCTATTATACCAGTTTCATCCAGGCCAGTGTGGTTGGCGGCTTCGTCCTGAGCATCGCGGTGGTGCTGTCCTGCCGCTATTTGATTCCGGCCGAGCAATTCGCTGCCTGGGGCTGGAGAGTGCCGTTTCTGTTGTCGCTGATATTGCTGGCAATCTCTCTCTGGATGCGCCTGAAGCTATCCGAGAGTCCGGTTTTCCAGGCGATGAAAGCCGCGGGTACCACGGCCAAAAATCCGTTTGTCGAGAGCCTGACCTATCCCGGCAATCCAAAGCGCATATTTGTCGCGATGTTCGGTATCACCGCGGGCCTGACCACGATCTGGTATACCGCCTTCTTCTCCAGTCTTTCCTTTCTGAAAGGGCCGATGCGAGTGGACGATACGACCGCCGAAATAATGATTGGTATCGGCGGGTTCCTGTCGATGGGCTGCTATCTCTTGGTCGGCAAATGGTCCGACCGGGTTGGACGGAAAAAACCGATTATTTGGGGCAATATCATCATTCTGATCACCCTGTTTCCGGCATTCTGGATGATGGGCAATCTCGCCAATCCTTCGCTTTCCGCGGCGCAGGACACAGCGCCGGTGGTGATTTCGGGTCCCGGATGCCAATATGATCCATTCGCTGATCAACAGACAACCGAATGCGGGCGCCTGATTGAGGATTTGACGGCAATTGGAATTTCCTATGATTTGAAGGACGCACCCGCTCTGACGCTCACCGCCGGAGCAACGGACTTGTCGCTCGCGGACTATGCCTGGGACAGGCCCGGAACGGCAAGGCGCGGTCAGCTTGAGGCGCTGCTGACATCGGCGGGTTATGATTTTTCCGAACAATATCCGTCGCTCCCGACGATGATAGGGGTCGTCGCAATATTGCTGTTCCTTGGGTTTCTGTCGGCGATGAATTACGGTTCGGTCGCGGCGCTGCTGGCAGAAATGTTCCCGGCCAAAATCCGATATAGCTCAATGTCGATACCCTATCATATCGGGGCAGGATATTTTGGCGGATTTTTGCCGCTGATTGCGGGATATATTATCGCCAGAACGGGGGATGCCTATTCCGGCCTCTGGTACACTTGGATATTCGTCTTTATTGCGCTGGTCGTTGGTTGGTGGGGCATTCCCGATGATCCCGAAGCGGCGCTCGACGAAGCGTCATAAAGGCCGTATCGCTCGATCCATGAGTGACGCAAAACCGAACATACCGCCGACCGCGACAATCAAGCTCGACTCCGATGCGCTGGTGGCAAACTGGCGTGCTCTCGACCGGCTGTCAGGAAAGGCCAAGGCGGGCGCTGCGGTCAAGGCCAATGCTTACGGCCTCGGGGTCCGCGATGTTGTCCAAAGGCTGATGGTGGCAGGCTGCACGGATTTTTTTGTCGCCAATTGGCAGGAAGCGCAAGAAATTGAAGATCTGACCGCTGGTACAGCCGGTGTGTCCGTGCTCAACGGCGTTCGAGAGGCAGATCTGCCCTTTGCGCTGCGATCGCCGGCAAAACCAGTGCTCAACAGTCTGGAGCAAGTGCAGCGCTGGAAACCGTCGGGCAAGGCCTGCGATATCATGATCAACAGCGGGATGAACCGGCTCGGCATCAATTTGGAAGATCTCGAAGCCGATCTTTTTGCCGGCATGTCGATCGATATGGTGATGAGCCATCTTGCCTCCGCCGATGAAGATACGCCCCAGAATGAAGATCAACTGAAACAATATATAGCTGCTCTGAAAATTGTGTCAGGCAAGCGGACCAGCCTTGCCAATAGTGCCGGGATAGCCCTGGGGAGTGCATATCATTTCGATGTCACCCGCCCCGGACTGTCGCTCTATGGCGGTATTCAGCGCCCAGCTTTGGAAGACGTCATCAGACAGGTGGCGATACCAAGAGCGGAGATCATTCAGGTGCGCTCGCTTCGTCCCGGCGATAAGCTCGGGTATAATGCCCAATATATTGCGGCGGAGTCGCACAAGGTTGGAATATTGGCGATGGGCTATGCCGACGGATATTTGCGGGGGTTTTCCAACAGCGGACTTTTCATGGATGGGGGCATTGTGCTTCCGGTTCTAGGTCGGGTTTCGATGGACCTGATCGCGATTGATCTTGCGGCGGCGCCCTATCTGGAAGAAGGCGACTGGGTCGACTGCGAATATGATCTGGAGATCGCATCAGCCCAATCGGGCCTGTCGCAATATGAACTGATCACCGGGCTCGGTAATCGCTTGGCTAGAGAGTGGACATAGCGCCCTAAGAAAATATAGCGACGCAGTTGCACAACATAAAAATGCTGCGCAAAAATGCTGCACAACAACAGAAGTTGCGGCGATGCACAAATAGGTTTAGTCCTTGTGCAACATTTAATATTTGATGGTTAGAAGGCCCTCAATGCCTTTCACAATTATAACCCATCGGGAACTGATATGGCCAAGTCCAAAACCACTAATCCGGGCGACCCCATCGTAATTAAAAAATACGCCAATCGCCGCCTCTACAATACCCAGTCGTCGCGCTATATTACGCTCGACTTTCTGGCAGAGATGACTCGCAATGATCAGGATTTTGTCGTTGTCGACGCCAAGACAGGCGAAGACATCACGCACAATGTGCTGACCCAGATCATCGTCGACGAAGAAAGCAGCGGCAAGCAGATGCTGCCAGTGAAATTCCTGCGCCAGTTGATTTCGATGTACGGCAACAGCATGCAGTCTTTGATGCCGTCCTATCTCGAAGCATCGATGGACAATTTCCGCAAAAACCAGAAGCAGTTTCAGGAAGCGGTCGAAGGTGCACTCAACAAAAATCCATTGGGCCAGATGGCGGTGAAGAACCAGAAGCAGTTTCAGGAAGCGGTCGAAAACGCCTTGAAGGCCAGCCCGCTTGCTGGCGTCTTTGAAAAGGCATTGAGCCTTGGTCACAATGGCAGCGCGGACAACGATGATTCATCGCAAGACACGGCATCCGAAAAAGATGCAGAGATCATGGCACTGAAAAAACAACTGGCTGATATCCAGTCCAAGATAGACAAGCTCGATAGCTGATCACCGGAACATAATAATCCGCAGGAAAACCAAGTGAAGAAAAATGCCCTTTCCATTACCCGCGAAGATGATTTCGCGGGATGGTACCAACAAGTAATTTCCGAAGCCGATCTTGCCGAAGAATCAGGTGTGCGCGGATGCATGATCATGCGGCCCTGGGGCTATGGCATCTGGGAACGGGTGCAATATCTTATGGATCAGCGGATCAAGGCAACCGGCCATGAAAATTGCTATTTTCCTCTTTTCATTCCGCTCAGCTATTTCGCGAAAGAAGCGGAGCATGTCGAAGGCTTTGCCAAGGAGATGGCGGTCGTCACGCATCACCGGTTGATGAAGAGCGACGATGGCGGTCTGATCGTTGACCCGGATGCCAAATTGGAAGAACCGCTGGTGGTTCGACCCACGTCCGAGATGGTCATTGGCACCGCCTTTGCCCGCTGGGTGCAAAGCTGGCGCGACCTGCCGGTAATGATCAACCAGTGGGCCAATGTCGTCCGCTGGGAAATGCGCACCCGCATGTTCCTGCGGACCAGCGAATTTCTTTGGCAGGAAGGCCATACGGCGCATGCTTCCAAAGCCGAGGCGATGGAAGAAACGCTCAATATCCTGGAAATGTATCGCGAGTTTTCGGAAAACGTGCTGGCGATGCCGGTGGTCGCAGGCGAAAAGCCGGAAAACGAACGTTTCCCCGGAGCCGACGCAACCTATTCAATTGAGGCGATGATGCAGGATGGCAAGGCGCTGCAAGCCGGAACCAGCCACTTCCTCGGCCAGACCTTCAGCAAGGCGCAAAATATCCGCTTCCAGGACAAGGACGGCGAATTCCAGTTTGCCTATACCACCAGTTGGGGCACCTCGACCCGGATGATCGGCGGTGTCATCATGACTCACGGCGATGATGACGGCATGCGGGTGCCGCCACTGATTGCCCCTTATCAGGTTGTGATCGTGCCGATGCTGCGCGACAAGCCTGAGGATGAAGAGGTGCTGGATTATTGCAAGGCACTGGCAAAGGAAATCGCCGGGCTGAGAGCCTTCGACGAACCGGTTCGGGTGAAGCTCGATATCTCTGGAGCCAAAACCCAAGCGAAGCGCTGGTCCTGGGTCAAGAAGGGCGCGCCGATCATTCTCGAAATTGGTCCGCGTGACATGGCCGAGGGCAAGGTCGCAATGATCCGCCGGGATGCGCTCTATCAGGACAGCGGCAAGCTCGACACGAAATTCCTCGCCAAGGCAGAATTTCTGCCCGAAATTCCGGCCTTGCTGGCAGAGATCCAGTCCGCAATGCACGGCGAAGCCAAGCAGCGCCTCGACGGCAATATCACCCGCGGCGTCGAACATTGGTCGGACGTCGAACGGTTCTACAAGGCGAACAAGAAATATCCGGGCTGGCTGGAAGTGCAATGGTGCAAGGCCACTGGCGATGAACTGGAAGCGATCGAAGAGCGGCTCAAGAAGCTGAAGCTGACCATCCGCAATGTGCCGGTTGATGCGGCTGCCGCGGATGGGTCCTGTATCTTCACAGGCAAGCCGGCGGTCGAGCGGATAATCATAGGTAAAGCTTATTAATGGCAGGTCCCAAAAAATCTCACAAACCGAAACAGGTTCCCACTCGCCAGCAGATACTGGATTTTATCGAGCGATCGGAGCGGCCTGCAGGAAAACGCGAGATATCAAAAGCCTTCGGATTGCGAGGGCCGGACAAGATTGCGCTCAAGGCCTTGCTCAAGGATATGACAAAAGAAGGGTTGCTCGCCGGAGAACCGGGACGGGCGTTGCATAAGGTGGGCGGCGTTCCGAAAGTCACCGTGCTCAAGATTGTCGAGATTGACGGCAATGAAGCGATTGGCATTCCTGAAAAATGGGAAGACGAAGGCGCTCCCGCGCCGAAAATCAGGATCAAGGAAAAAGGCCGTCGCGCCGCGCTGGCGATCGGCGACCGCATTTTGGCCCGCACCGAAGAGCGCGGGCAGGGGCATATCGCCTTTCTGATGAAGAAACTGGCCCAGAGCAGCGAAATGCTGCTGGGGATCGTCGAGAAAGACGAACGCGATCGCTATTGGCTGAAGCCGGTCGATCGCAAGATCCGCCGCAGCACCGCGATTATAGAGTTGGGCGAAGCAAAGCCGGGCAATCTGGTGCTGGCCGAACCGCTCAAGCGCGGCTCCGAAGTGAAAGCGCGGGTCAAGGAAATATTGGGCGATCCGTTCGCCGCCAAATCGTTCAGCCTGATCGCGATTCACAAATTTGAAATTCCGCTGCATTTTCCTGATGCGGTGACGCAGGAAGCCGAACAGGTAGCCAAGCTTGAAATTTCGCAAGAGAAGCGTGAAGATCTGCGCCATCTCCCGATCGTCGCCATTGATCCCGCCGACGCCCGCGACCATGATGATGCGATCTGGGCGGCGCCGGATGACAGTCCGGATAACAAGGGCGGCTTCAAGGCGCTGATCGCCATCGCCGATGTGTCTTATTATGTCCGTTCGGGCAGCAAGCTCGACCGCGAAGCCTATAAGCGCGGCAACAGCGTTTATTTCCCCGACCGGGTTGTGCCGATGCTGCCGGAAGCTTTGTCGACCGATGTCTGTTCGCTGAAACAAGGCGTCGACCGGGCGGCTCTGGTCTGTGATGTGACAATCAACGCCAAAGGGCAGGTGACCGGTTCTCGTTTTACCCGGGCAATCGTCAAGCTGGCCGGCAATATCGCCTATGAAGATGCGCAGGCGGCGATGGACGGGAAACTGGACCATCCGCTGAAAAAGAAGGCGCTGGAGCCTCTGTGGGCTTGCTGGAAGCTGCTCGCCAAGGCGCGGGACGAGCGCGAGCCGCTCAATCTCGATCTGCCCGAAAAACGGGTGGTACTCGATGATCAGGGCAAGATTGTCGAGATTGCGGTCCGCGAACGCCTCGACGCGCATCGTGTGGTCGAAGATTATATGATTGTTGCCAATGTCGCGGCAGCGAAGATGCTGGAATCGAAGAAGTCTCCGGTCATTTATCGGGTCCACGAAACACCGTCCCGCGAGAAGCTGATCGCGTTGAAAGACTATCTCAAGACGTTCGACATGGCCTTTGCCATGGGCCAAGTGATCAAGCCCGCTGTGTTCAACCGTCTGATCGAGCAGGTTGACGACGAACTGCTGCTGCCGCTGGTCATGGAACAGATATTGCGCAGCCAGACCCAGGCTTATTATGGCCACACCAATATGGGCCATTTCGGCCTGTCGCTCGGCAGCTATGCCCATTTCACCAGCCCGATCCGGCGCTATGCCGATCTGATCGTGCACCGCGCTCTGGTGACCGCCTGCAAGCTAGAACAGCCAGCGCCTCAAAATAGCGATATCCCGGAATATTCGGGCCTGAACAAGGAAGAGGCCGGGCGTCTCGAACTGATTTCGGAAAAAATATCCAAGCTCGAGCGCCGGGCGATGAAGGCGGAATGGGAAACCATCGACCGCTATATCTCGGCCCATCTGGCGAACCGGGTCGGCGAGGTCGTCAAATGCCGGATCACCGGTGTCCAGAATTTCGGCTTTTTTGCCACGGTCGAGGAACTGGGCGGCGATGGTCTGGTGCCGGTGCGCACCTTGGGTGCCGAACGGTTCGACTATGACGAGTCGAAGCAACAACTGACCGGCATGGACAGCGGCACGACCTATAATATTGGCCAGAAAATCGATCTGCGTCTGGTCGAGGCCAATGCTGCGACCGGCAGCCTGTTGTTCGAACTGGCTGAAGGCGCCAACCATATGCCGGGCCGCCCCGCTCCCCACCGCGCCGGCAAGGGAAAGCCGCATCGTAAGGGCAAGCAAGGAAAACCGGCCAATGTCCGCGGCCACATGGGCAAGTCTCGACGGAAGTAGCAACCTGTTGTAAAAAGCAAGCATTCGCTCTGAGCAAGGTATATCTGGTCACCAGCAAAGGATTTCCAAATGTCCCGACTCCTCCCCGGCAAAACTGTTCCCGATTTTACCGTGCCGATGACCGACGGCGGCAAGTTTCAGCTCAGCCAGCGTCTGGGCGATAATTTTACCTTGCTGCTGTTCTACAGAGGTGTGCATTGCCCGATCTGCAAGATGCAGTTGCGCGACTTGCAGCGGCACTTGGCCGATTTCGCCAAGCGCAGGATCACCGTCGTCGCGATCAGCATGGACAATCAGCAGCGGGCCCAGAAATCGGCGGAAGAATGGGGCGTTGATGATCTGATGATCGGCTATGGCCTGAGCGAAAATCTCGCCCGCGACCTCGGTCTCTATATATCGTCCGCCCGTCCGGGAAGCGATGAACTGCCGGTATTTTCCGAACCGGCGCTGCTGCTCGTCAAGCCCGACCAGAGCCTCTATTTCGCCAGCATCCAGAGCATGCCGTTCACCCGGCCGTCGCTCGACCAGTTGCTGCAGGGTATCGACTATGCCATCGAGTCCGGATATCCGGCGCGCGGGTCCCTGATCGCGAAGGCTTCAGCTTAACCGGTCAATTTCTTCCTTGCTCAGCGACCCTGGCACCACCATCACCGGGCAGGGCAGGGAGCCCGCCTCGGTCGCGGCAAAATGGCTGACCAGCGGACCCGGAACGCCGGTCGCTGCTGCCCCGAGCACAAGCGCGGCCAGGCCATCGACCTCATCCATCATCGCCCGCACGACTTTTGGTCCGGTGCCCTGTTTTACCGTGATTGAGGGGCGGATTCCGGTTTCTTCAAACAGGCTGCCGGCGGCTCCGGACACCAAAGCCTCGGCCCGATTCTTGGCTTCTTCGGCAAGCGTCGCCTGCACCCCGCCCCAGGCGACAAAGTCCTCGCTCTCGACCAGCGCCAATATGTGCAGTGCACTATTCGTCTTCATCGCCCGGCGCGAGGCAAAGCGCAGCGCCAGACTCGCCTCATCGGTCTCGTCGATCACCACCAGATATGTACGCATGAACCCTCTTCCCCCTGTCAGAAACACCTGTTGCGATAAAAATGCCGACAAGGCAAGTCAGCGCCCTTGACGCCATAGGCTCAATGTTGGACAGCTTTACGCGAAAACAGGACTTATTCAGGAAAGATCATCGGCCATGCCCATCAATCTCCAAATGCCTGCGCTCTCTCCCACCATGGAAGAAGGAACGCTTGCGAAATGGCTGGTCAAGGAAGGCGACAGCGTGTCTTCCGGCGATTTGCTGGCCGAGATAGAGACCGACAAGGCGACGATGGAATTTGAGGCGATTGACGAAGGCGTGATTGCCAAGATCGTCGTCGCTGAAGGAACCGACAATGTGAAAGTCGGGGCAGTCATCGCGATAATCGCCGAAGAAGGCGAAGATGTGGATGATATTGAAGCGCCTGCTGCGCCCAAAGCGAAAAAGGCTGAGAAGCCTGAGGCAAAGTCAGAAAAAGCAGAGGCAAAAGCTGATAACGCAGAGGCCAAGACAGAAGAGCCTGATGCGAAGGCAGAAAAGTCTGAGCCCAAAAAAGAAGCCGCATCTGCGTCCCCGGCACCTTCACCCAAGGCCGCATCAGGATCCAGTGATGACCGCCTGAAGGTCAGCCCGCTGGCCCGCCGTCTGGCGGAACAGAAAGGCGTCGATCTGACCGCCGTGTCGGGTTCCGGTCCGAATGGTCGGATTATCAAGGCGGATATTGACGCGGCGGAAGGCGGCACCCTTCGACAGGCTCAGGGCGAACGGTCCGAGCCAAAATCCGGTCGTGCTGAGCCTGTCGAAGCACAGGCGGCACAGAAATCTGCAACGGCGAGCGATTTCGATATCCCGCACACCGCCGAAAAACTGTCCGGCATGCGCAAGACCATCGCCCGCCGCCTGACCGAGGCCAAGCAGACGATCCCGCATTACCGGGTCAGCATCGATGTGAATATCGACAAGCTGCTGAAACTGCGCGGCGAGCTCAACGCGTCGCTGGAAGCGCGCGGTATCAAATTGTCGGTCAATGATCTGCTGATCAAGGCGCAAGCGGTGGCGCTGATGCAGGCCCCCGACAGCAATGTCAGCTACACCGAAGAAAATATGATCCGCTACCAGCGCGCCGATATCGCGGTCGCGGTGAGTATCCCCGGCGGCCTGATCACCCCGATCATCACCAGCGCCGATACCAAATCGCTCAGCGCCATCGCTACCGAGATGAAGGACCTCGCCGAGCGCGCCAAGGCGGGCAAGCTCAAGATGCACGAATATCAGGGTGGCACCGCCAGCCTGTCCAATATGGGCATGTTCGGGGTCACCACCTTTGACGCGGTGATCAATCCGCCGCAGGGCATGATCCTGGCGATCAGCGCCGGGATCAAGAAGCCGGTTGTGATCGATGACAGCGTCCAGATCGCCACGATCATGACCGCGACCGGCAGCTTCGACCACCGCGCGATCGACGGCGCCACCGGCGCAGCCTTTATGAAGGCATTCAAGGAAACCGTTGAAAATCCATTGGGAATGTTGGCTTGACCGATCTAGCCGACAAGATTCCAGCGATCCGTACCATAGTCATGCCAACCGAAGGCAATCCCTACGGGGTGGCCTTTGGCGGTTGGTTGATGGGGCAAATGGCGCAGGCCGGAGGCGCTCTTGCGGCGAAGCACAGCAAGCACCAGTCGGTCGTGGTCGGCGCGAATGATCTGCGGTTCGGGCATCCGGTGGGTATTGGTGATGAACTCTCGGTCTACGCAGAATTTGTCAAGATAGGTCGCAGTTCGATGACGGTTCAGGTGGAAGCCTATCGGCGGGATCGGCATGAGGATGAAATGATGAAGGCGGCTTCGGGCGTCTACATATTTGTGGCGGTGGACGGGGATGGCAAACCGGTGCAGGTTCCGGAATTGGCATTATCTAGTAAATCTGCATAATCTTCTGTGCGGAGATACCTTGGAGAAATTGGCTTGCAAGAGCTGATTTGAATTCATCTAAGACAATGGAAACCCAGATAGCTTGGCAGTTGCGGTCTTTGTCTCCTCTCCCCTTGAGGGAGAGGATAGATTTGCTTACGAATCCTGAGCATAGCGAAGGATCGTTAGAAAATCTTGGTGAGGGGTGGCGGAACCGCAAAACGATGGCCCGATATACTCCCGAGGCTTTGAAACGCGCGAAACAACTCCGCCGCGAGTTGACCCTGCAGGAGCGTTTGCTCTGGAGCCGCCTGCGCAATCGGCAACTGGGTAATTATAAATTCCGGAAGCAGCAGCCACTTGGCCCCTTCATTGCAGACTTTGTCTGTCAGGAAGTGAAGCTGGTCGTCGAAGCCGACGGTTCTCAACATAATGATAGTTGTCATGATGCTGGGCGGGACCGATGGACGCAGCAACAGGGCTATACTGTGTTGCGCTTCTGGAATAATGAAGTGAATGAGAATCTCGACGGGGTTTTGGAAGCTATATTGAATATATTGCCTCGGCTCCCCTCGCCGACTGCGACTAAGCGGACAAGCCGCTAAGTCTTCGTTGTCCTCTCCCTCAAGGGGAGAGGAAGAAAACAACAAAGGAATAACATGGCAGACACTTACGACCTCATCATTCTTGGTTCCGGCCCCGGCGGCTATGTTGCAGCCATCCGTGCATCGCAACTCGGCTTGAAAACCGCGATCGTAGAACGCGAAAATCTCGGCGGGATCTGCCTTAACTGGGGCTGTATCCCGACCAAGGCGATGCTGCGCTCGGCCGAGGTGTTTCACAATATGAAGCACGCATCCGATTATGGTCTGGTCGCAGAGAAGATCAGCGCCGATCTTGACGCGATTGTCAAACGCTCGCGCGGCGTGGCGAAGCAGCTTAATCAGGGCGTCACCGGCCTGATGAAGAAGAACAAGATTGATGTCGTGATGGGTGATGGCAAGATCACCGCGCCCGGCAAGCTGACCGTGAAGACCGACAAGGGCGAGGAAGAACTGACCGCCAAGAATATCATCATTGCCACCGGCGCCCGCGCTCGCGATCTGCCGTTTGCCAAGGCCGACGGCAAGCGCATCTGGACCTATCGCACTGCCATGACGCCACCGGAAACGCCGACCAAATTGCTGGTCATCGGATCCGGCGCGATCGGCATCGAATTTGCCAGCTTCTATAATGATATCGGCGTTGACGTCACCGTGGTCGAAATGCTCGATCGGGTTGTTCCGGTTGAAGATGAAGAGATCTCAGCTTTCCTCGAAAAGTCTCTGAAAAAGCAGGGAATGACAATCATGACCAGCGCTGGCGTGAAGAGCATTGATGTTGGCGACAAGGGCGTCAAGGCGGAGATCGAGGACAGCAAGGGCAAGAAAGAGACGCACGATTTCAGCCATGTCATCGTCGCCGTCGGCATCATGCCCAATATCGAGACCATCGGGCTCGATGAGCTAGGGGTCCAGCCAGACGAGCGTTACCATATCAAGACCGACGAATATTGCCGCACCAATATCGAGGGCATCTATGCGATCGGCGACTGCACCGCTGGCCCATGGCTGGCGCACAAGGCGAGCCATGAAGGCGTCATTGCAGCAGAAACCATTGCTCAGTCGATGGGCAAGGACGGCCACCCGCATGTCATGGATGTTAACAATATTCCCGGCTGCACCTATTGCCACCCACAGATCGCCAGCGTCGGCCTGACCGAAGCGAAAGCGAAAGAAGCGGGCCATGACGTCAAGGTCGGCAAATTCCCGTTTATCGGCAATGGCAAGGCGATTGCGCTGGGCGAGACCGAGGGTTTTATCAAGACCGTATTTGACGCCAAGACGGGCGAATTGCTCGGCGCCCATATGATCGGCGCGGAAGTGACCGAACTGATCCAGGGCTATACGATCGGCAAGACGCTGGAAACGACCGAGGCGGAACTGATCAACACCGTCTTCCCGCATCCGACATTGAGCGAGATGATGCACGAGAGCGTGCTCGATGCTTATGGGCGGGTCTTGCACATGTAATGTGCTCCTGCGGAGGCAGGAGCCCATCTCCTGTCCGTGGCTCCAATAGGCACATGTACGAGATGGACCCCTGCCTGCGCAGGGGAACAAGCTATATTGTATGTATGCCAAGCAATCTTAGTCGTTCCCCGCCGCAGGGCGGGGCCCAGAACGGTCCTGAGCTATCGTCTGGACCCCGCGCTTCGGCGGGGAACAGGCAGCAAGAGCTTATCCCTGAAGACTTCTGCGGAATTTCCCCTTCTCCCGTGAGGGAGAAGGATAAGGAGCCTTGCTGAGGAACGAAGCTAGGCGCAGTTGGATGAGGGTGTTCTTTACTCTGAAGCGAAGTACACCCTCACCCAGCTACAACTAGGCAGCAAGCTGCCAAGTTTGCGCAACCCTCTCCCTCACGGGAGAGGGAAAATATTGATCACCCGGAAAAGTTCCCCGCCGAAGGGCGGGCCCCAGAACTGTCCAGCACGATCGTCTGGACCCCGCCCTGCGGCGGGGCATAAATCGCTTTCCTACATGCCCCCGATTGCGCTAGCTTGGCCGCCATGAGCCATGCCAGTGCCAGATCATATACGCCCCCAAAAACACCGCAATTGGCACCAGAGTGTTTCTTTGCTTTAGACACTGTAAAGTGTGTAAAGTTTACCTCCCACTATTCCAATAAATCAAAAGGTTAGAATCCATGGCTAAGGGCACGCATGACTTTACCGCCGATCCGCGAAATGCAAATATCCTGATCAACGTCAATGGCGTCATGACGCCACGCGCCGAGGCGGTAGTATCTGTTTTCGACAGCGGCTTCATGCTCGGTGACGGCGTCTGGGAAGGGCTGCGCGTGCACAGGGGAAAGATCGCCTTTCTCGACGCGCATCTCGACCGCCTGTTTGAAGGTTCAAAGGCGATCGCAATGGATATCGGGATTTCTCGGGAAGCATTGGTGGAAAGACTTTACGAGACGATCAGCGGCAATGACATGGCGGCGCAGGAAGGCGTTCATATCCGTCTGATGGTCACCCGCGGCATCCGCTCGACGCCTTATCAGGATCCTCGGGTGGTGATCTCTCCGGCGACGATCGTGATCATCCCGGAATATAAGGAAGCGCTGCCGAGCACGGTCGAGAATGGCATCCGCCTGTTCACCGTCCATGTCCGGCGCGGCGACCCGGCGGTGCAGGACCAGAAGCTGAATTCGCACAGCAAGCTCAATTGCATCACCGCTTGCATCCAGGCGACCCAGGCCGGCGCGGACGAAGCGCTGATGCTTGACCCGCAAGGCTTTGTCGCGACCTGCAACAGCACCCATTTCTTCATCGTCCGCAAGGGCGAGGTGTGGACGTCGAGTGGCGATTATTGCCTTGGCGGGATCACCCGCGCCAATGTGATCCGGATTTGCCGGGAGAATGATATTCCGGTGTTCGAGAAGAATTTCTCGCTCACCGATGTCTATGGCGCGGACGAGGCGTTTGTCACCGGCACTTTTGCCGGGGTGGTGCCGGCAACCGAGGTCGACGGGCGTGTCCTTACCGAGGGCAGGGGACCGATGGTCGAACGGCTACAGGGGCTCTACAAGGAGCTGATCGAGCGTGATGTTGCTTAACTCCGTCATTGCGAGGAGCGCAGCGACGAAGCAATCCAGAGCGGCAAGCGGCGCACTGGATTGCTTCGCTGCGCTCGCAATGACGAAGGACCACACATGACAGACCCCATTCGCATCGCCATGTGGTCCGGCCCGCGCAATATTTCTACGGCAATGATGCGCAGCTTCGGCGGGCGCAGCGATTGTGCGGTCAGTGACGAACCCTTTTACGGGGCGTTCCTGAATACCACCGGCCAGCGGCAACCGATGGCGGATGAGGTCATCGCGTCAATGGATTGCGACTGGCAATCGGTGGCGGACGACATGCGCGGGCCGGTGCCTGACGGCAAGCCGCTGTGGTACCAGAAACATATGCCGCATCATATGGTGAGCGATGTAACGATCGCGGACTTCCCCGAACACCGCCACGCCTTTCTGATCCGCGATCCTGAAAAGGTCGTGGCGAGCTATACCGCGAAGCGGGTCGAGGTCGCCGCCGATGATCTCGGCTATGAACGGCAACTGCAATATGTTGATCAGGCAGCGCAGATGACCGGGAAGCCGCCGATCGTGCTGGATAGCGCCGATATCTTGCGCGATCCGGAAGCCCATCTCAAGGCCTTGTGCGCCGCGCTGGAGATCGCTTGGGACGATGGCATGCTGTCATGGAAAGCTGGACCGCGCGAAAGCGACGGTGTCTGGGCGACACACTGGTATGGGCGGGTGTTGGAGACGACAGGATTTGGCCGGTCTGAAAGCGCCGCGCCACAGCTGGATGCAGCGGCGCAGCACGTCGCCGACGCTTGTGGACCCTTTTATGAAGAGCTGTCTCGGTATAAGATCAGTCTATGAAACGGGCCGTTAGCCTGTCCAGCGGATCCAGCCCTTGGAAAGGTCGCCATTATCATCGGGTTCGGCATAAAGCGTGTCGGCGATGATTTGAGCGGATTCGACCAGTCTCGGGCCCGGGCGGTTGAAGAAATGGTGACCATCCGCGAGGAATATTTCGCCATTCTTGACCGCCGACAGCTTCGCCCAGTGCGGATGCTTCACCATCGTCGGCATCTCGGCCAGCGTCTGTCCGATCTGATAGCCGCAGGGCATGAAGATGATTTTGTCGGGATCGGAAGCCAGCAGAGCATCCCACTCCAGCCACGGCGAATGTTGACCGGCGGTCGCGAACAGCGACTTGCCACCAGCAATTTCAATCAGTTCGGGGACCCAGTTGCCGGCCACCATCAGCGGTTCAATCCACTCGATCGCGGCGACAGTCGGACGGTGCTTTTTATCGGGACCCAGCTCGCGTAAGCGTTTCTGCAGTGCCTTGATCGATTGCTCGGCCTCAGCAGAGCGATCCACCGCTACGCCAACTTTGCGAAAGTCGCCCCAGACATCATCGAGATTGTCGGGGGCGAGCGATATCAATTGCGGCTTCTGACCGATCCAGCTTGCCAGTGCTTCTTCCAGATCATCAGGTGTGACCGCGCAGACGGCGCATTGCGACTGAGTCAGAATGACATCGGGCTTGAGCGACTGCAGCAGCGGTGCATCGACTTCATAGACCGACAGACCCTGGCGGACGATCTCCTGGACTCGCTTGTCGATTTCATCCGACTGCAATCCCTTTTCCAATTTGGTCGAGGTGCAGATCGGAAGGTCGCGGACAAAATTCGGATAGTCGCATTCATGCGATCGCCCTACCAAATTCGGTTCGAGTCCCAGTGCTACGGCAATTTCCGTGGCACTGGGCAAGAGGGATACGACACGCAGGTCGCTTGTCATGTGGAGCGAACAGCCAATTGCGGCGCATAGAACTGGGGCAGGGCACGGGTCAGAGCGACGCGTGCAGCCAGTAGTCCGGCGAACCAGAAAAAGTCATTCTTGGCAATCAGCCAGACAATGTCGGGAGCAAAAGTGTCGATACCGCCCAGATAGAGCGCTGCGACATAAAGCAAAGACTCATAGGCTACGAATGCTGCCGCGAAAGCCAGTCCAAGGCTGACCAAAGTTTCATTATTGCGCCGTTTCAAAACCCCTATGGCGACAAAAAGACCAGCCATGCTGGCAAACAGCAAGCTACCACCATGAGCAAAGCTGTTCACCGTGCGCGGATAATCAAGGATCAAATAGCCGACCAGCTGGTTGGTGAGCCAAACGCCGCCCATCCATGCCATCGCCTTGCGCGGTGACAATGTCGCCGCCAGCAAAACGCCAATGGCTGCAAATGGCGTAATGCAGGCAAATATCCAGCTTCCCAGGACGGAGGCGGTTGCCACTGTGGCGGCCCAGATATGTTCCGCCTTTCCAGAAAAAGTTTGCGTAGTCATAAGCTTGTTTTCCTCTGCTCTAAAAATCTCAAAAATTACCGCGGATGCCGGCGTAAAAAGATCTACCGGGTGAAACGAAGCTGAACACCTGTTCATAGCGCTCATTCAGCAGGTTTTCAACGCGCCCGAACAGCTCAAGATTGGTGCGAACCTTGATCCGTCCATTCAAATTGACAAGCAGATAATCCTCCAAACGAACATCGATGGGGATAAAGCTTGGATCGGTATAAGCAACATCTTGTTGCGATCCGTTGTAGCGGCCAACCAGAGTCACGCCCGCTTTGTCGCCGGGCAAATGCCAGTCTATCGCTATACTGCCGATATGTTTTGGTCTACGGACCTCCTGCACGCCGTTTTCACGCGCCCGTAAATATGTGTAGCTCCCGTTGATCCGCCAGCTATCGTTGAGATCAATCTCCAGCCAGCTTTCAACGCCATTGCGCTTTGACAGCGTTGCCCGATTTGCCGGCGTCGCGGCAAATGTTGGTGGTGGATAGGTCGTGAATATTTCGTCCTTCAGGCGACTCTGGAAATAGGTCAGTCCGATCTTTCCGTCACCGCCCAAGAATTGCTGGGTTATTCCCACTTCCCATCCCTCGGATTTTTCAGGCGTCAGATCGGGATTGCCGATAAATTGTCCGTCAAAATAGCCGAATAACTCGAAAAACCCGGGGTTCTTGACGCCCGTTCCATAGGCAGCCTGCAGACCCGTTCCGGATGGCAACAGATATGCGCCTTGGACGCGATAGGTGGTGATATTGGCAAACTGATCATTATCGTCATATCTGACGGCGGCACTGAACGACGCCTGGCTCCCGACCTGCAACTCGTAGAGTCCGACAACGCCCAGATTTTCGTTGCTTTTTTTTCCGGTAAACGCGGATTGATCATTGTTCCGATAGGTTTCGCGTTCGACATCAGCGGCAAATGTCACCCGATGTTCCATCGCGTCATTCTCAAATTTCAGCGTGGATTCGTAGCTTCCCTTAAGGCGATTGCCTTCGCTGCCGGACCTTTGGGCATTGCCAGAATAGCTTCGCCGTTCGCTGTTCGCGAATTGAGCGGATGCACGATGTGACCACCGCCCATCCATCAACTCCAGCTCCGCTCTCACTAGTCCATATAGACCAGTATTCTCAAACCGCCGGCCTGGCGTGTCGACGATCTGTCCGTAAAATGGACTGGTCGGGTCGCTCTCGCTGCCGTTGAAGTCACCACTATTTTCCGAATAGCGAGTGACCACGCCAAATAGCAGACTATCCGTCGCCTGCAGATTGCCGACAAAGGCCACCGCCACGTTATCGCTGCCAAGATTCCGGGTTCCGCCGCGCGCATTGGGCTGGCCGTCGGTGCTACTCATCGAGGAGGTCAGCACATAGTCGAACGAACCAGTCTTGCCGCCCAGACGCGCTGCGCTGTTGAACGTATTGAACGAACCGCCTTCGATACGCGCAGAAAGCCCAGGAGCTGCCGCACCGGTCAGGGTTCGGTAGTGGATCACGCCACCGATCGCGTCTGACCCGTAAAGCGCGCTTTGTTCGCCTCGCAATATTTCAATTTGTGCCATATCGTCGGCGATAAGAGTGCTAAGATCAAACTCTCCGAAGAACGGATCTGAAACTTCGATCCCGTCGATCAAGAACAGGGTGTGATTGGCTTCGGCCCCGCGCAGTCGCAGCTGGGTTTGGCCTGCGGTGACGCTCACGGCGATGCCTGGCACGTCCCGAAGTACATCCGAAACCTGACGCACCTGACGGTTCACGATCTGGCTGCCGTCGATGACCGTCAGAGAACTTGCACTGAGATCGGGTGAAATAGCTTCGCCGGATCTCGTTCCGGTGACGACGATAAGATCGTCATGTTCATCCAAGCCCACATTATCCTGAGCGAAGGCGACTGGTCCGAACGACAAAGCGGCACCGCCCAGTAGCTGGACAGTTAATTGTTTGTATTTTGGCATTGATAGATTCCCTTTTGTTAACGACATCAATTGCCGTTACGCAGGGGAAAACCCCGTTCACCCGACACACCCCGTCCGGCTGAAGAACGACGATATAGGGCAGGTCTCCTGACTTGCGGATCGCAGCTGATATGCCGCCTTCCCAGATCCGGAGATCCAGTGGCATGTGGCATATCGGCTAGCCGCTTACAGTTGCGGGGGCAGTATCGGATTTGAATAGAGCGAAGACCCTTTTCTCACCGATTTCCCTTTGAATTCTCAATTAAGAGAAACCCGATATCTGGCGTCCTATTCCCCTGATATGGTTCAGGTTGCAAGCCCAAATCGAAAATTTGTCCACGAGTCGATGTGGGTTGCATTTCATGCATTCCGCCGGGATCGATCAGATTCGCGTAATTCCAGCATATACAATTGATTTATAGCGATAATTTCTAATGGAATGAATGTAGAATCCGCTTCGCTCCCGAAATCCAAATATGCTATGATGATAATTCATTTGAGGATTGATCGTCATGATTGCATTTTTGAGTATTGCTCTGTTCAGCACTGTTTCAGCCGCCACAATCGCCGATGCCGATACCGCTCGTGTCGCTTATTCGAACTGTCTGGTCGAGTTTACAACCGCTCAACTGGATGAGAAAGTCGGCACAAGCGCGTTCAAAAAGGGCGCGGCGGCGGCTTGCCCGGACGAGCGCTCAGCGATGATCGCAGCCATGAAAAAAGACGAAATGGCATTTGGCAGTTCGGAAAGTGAAGCGACTAGCTATGCAACGGAAGAAGCCGATGGAGTGCTATTCTCCTTTACCGATGGTTATGCGGGATACGTGAGTTCAAACACACGCCCGGTCAAAGACGAATAGTCGGCTCTCACGCTGACAAATTGCGGCTTGCGCAGATGTCGCTCCGGGACATTCGGATAATGGCTGGACGTCGTCGACGTTTCCGGTGATCTTGAACGGCGCAATTGTGTCCGACCAACGCTATCGGAATCATGAATCATGCCCGGCAACTGCCATTGACTGTAGCTGCCAGACCGACCGAAATTGTCATCTTCCATGTAGCGTCTGATCGGGAGGCTCCCGTTTTGGCAAGTCTCTTATGAACGCTTCGGTCAGTGGCATCGGCGGCGGCACGCCGGAATAGCATATGAAGCTCTGCCAAAGTCAAGAACACCATTCTTGAATCAGGTTTCAACAAAGATGTTCGAAATTAACGCAAAATACAGAGGTATTTACTAGAGCAGCGGCTAGGCGATAAGCGGAGATGGTATTGAAGCCTGTTTTTTTCTCAATCGGGGCAACTGCGTTTCGGCTTACATTTTTGCCTTGGTTCTTGGCACTGATGGCTGGCTTTGCGCTGGTATTTGCCGACTTTGGCAACGAAGTTGAACAGAAATTGGGTAATCTGCGCGCCGGCATTCTCCATAAGCCGGCCTCCGGTGACCTTGTCGTGGTCGAAATTGACGCGAAATCCCTAAACAAGTTGAACCAATGGCCGTATCCACGCGAATATTATGCCCAAGCGCTGGAAAAGCTGAATGAAGCCGGCGCAACGCAAATCGCATTTGATATAGATTTTTCGTCGCGATCGAGCGAAATTCAGGACCAGATTTTCGCAAACGCTATAGAACAATCCAAAGCCTCGGTCATTCTGCCAACATTTCGCCAGCGCGGATCGACCTTGCAACCCCAATTTGTGGAAAGTCTCCCGATCGCCGCTCTGCGGAAAAATACGTTTCTGGCATCGGTGGACATGCTACCTGACAGCCGTGGTCAGCTGACCCGCTATCGCTATGGCACGCCGACGGGCTCGACCGTGCGACCTTCGATGGCCAGCATGATTGCGGGGGGTTCCAGGCGGCGGCGATCAAAGTTTTGCAATAGATCAGTCCATTGATCCCGCAACTATTCCTCGGCTAAGTTTTGTTGACCTGATTGACTCAAAAGAAGTCTCGCCCGATCTGCTAGGAAAAAGGGTGCTGATTGGTCCTACCGCCATCGAACTGGGCGGCCGTTATTCGACAAACCGTTTTGGTATGGTCGCGGGAGTCGTCATTCAGGCGATCGCCACAGAAACGTTGATCCACGGAACAAATTTAAAAGACCTTGGCAAATTTCCCGCGCTCTTGCTGGTGGCAATCCTGATGTTCATCTGCGCAGCAACCAGAAAACTATCTTCCGGCAGTATGATCGGGATCGCGTTCGCGTCGATTGTTGCTCTCGTTCCGCTCCTGCTTCTGGCAGAATATCTACGCCTGGCCACTTTTTCGAATGTTCCGGCGTTTTTCTTTCTTTTAGTCTTTATCCTTTCGCAAAAATTGCTGACAACGACGACCGATCTCAAGACTAGCTGAAGCGTCCCGGGTTTGCTGGAGGCTCCTATCTGTGAGAAGGAGCTATAATGAGCAACGCAAGAAACAAGTTTTCGCCTGAGGTCCGCGAACGCGCGGTTCGAATGGTTGGTGAGCATCGTGCCGA